>Ga0255132_1000076_pt1 | contig 35787 bp, 29 predicted proteins | sample Law_Law_RepA_8d_FD_188551 | JGI IMG/M metagenome (GOLD analysis project Ga0255132, IMG submission 188551) | Freshwater microbial communities from St. Lawrence River, New York, United States - Law_Law_RepA_8d | ecosystem: Environmental > Aquatic > Freshwater > River | place: USA: New York...
CGGCCCCGGGCCCTGCTGCCCCGCCACCCGGTGGGCCACCTGCTGGGGCGCCTCCTTTTTTCAATGAGCGGGGGCCCAGATGATTTCGGTGATTGTACCCGCAAAGGATGAGGCTGCCACGCTCGCCGAATTGGTTCAACGCACGTTAGAAGTTGGAAAGCTGGCCGGCCATGCCATTGAAATTATCCTGATCGACGATGGTAGCACCGACGGCTCCTGGGTCGAGATTCAAAAACTGGCCACTTTTCACCCAGAGGTTTCAGGCCTAAGATTGCGCCGTAATTTCGGAAAGGCTGCTGCCCTCATGGCTGGCTTTCATGCAGCCAAAGGGGAACTTTTTCTCACTCTGGATGCCGACCTGCAGGACGACCCTGCCGAACTTCCCGCGATGGTTGAGCACCTTCGTCACGGTGGCTCGGGCGGTGAACCCTTGGACATGGTTTGCGGTTGGAAAAAGAAACGCAACGATCCCTGGCACAAAGTTTTGCCTAGTCGTGTTTTCAATTGGATGATCGGCTTTTTCACCGGAGTGAAGCTGCACGACCATAACACCGGCCTCAAGCTCTATCGCGCGGAAATCTTCAAGGAGGTCCGCATCTATGGCGAACTCCACCGATTTATCCCGGTCCTTGCCGACGCAAGAGGTTTCAAGGTGGGGGAGATTCCAGTCACCCACCATCCCCGCAGGCATGGCTTTTCCAAATATGGCACTATGCGATTTTTAAAAGGTTTTCTCGACCTGTTGACCGTCAGTTTCCTCACCGGGTTTGGCACCCGCCCCAAGCACCTGCTAGGGGCCATCGGCTTGGTTTCGATTCTGTTTGGGGCCATTGCCATGTCTTGGCTCGCTGGTATCTGGATCGTTCGACTTGCCGATCCAGATTTTGGCGAGCCCTTGCATAGGCGTCCCTTGTTGGTGGTTTCCTTGGGGGCCTTGCTTTTTGGGGTCCAAATGCTTTCCTTGGGCTGGATTGCCGAATTGATCCTTTCGGTGCAGTCAGGCGATTTGCTCCCTTATTCAATCGCTGCCAAGGCCGGAAATCGACTTCAAAAAAGTTCCGATGCTTGAACGACTGACTTTACTGGCCCGAAACACGCAAAACCGCTAGGATAATCCTTGCGAAAATTCTTCAAAACCGTTGTTACACGGCTTTTGGTTCAGGGCCCAAAAGGCCAGTTTCTTTGAAAAAGGTGCCATTTTAATGCAAGAGCGCAAGAGCCTCATGACCACCGGCGGCCCCGGCCGCGCCCCCAATCGCGCCATGCTGCGTGCTGTTGGCTTTGTCGATGAGGATTTCAACCGCCCGATTGTGGGCGTCGCTAGTCTCTTTTCAGATATCACCCCTTGTAATTCCCACCTCGACCGCTTGGCCCGTAAGGCCCAAGAAGGCATTCGCACAGGCGGGGGCGTCCCCCAAATTTATGGAGCCCCAACCGCTTCCGATGGCATCATGATGGGCCATCAGGGCATGCGCTATTCCTTGGTCAGTCGCGAAGTCATCGCCGACTCAATCGAGGTGGTCTCAGCAGGCATGAATCACGATGCAATTGTCGCCGTCGGCGGTTGCGACAAGAACATGCCAGGGTGCCTCATGGCTCTCGCCCGCCTCAATGTTCCTAGCGTCTTTGTCTACGGCGGTAGTATCATGCCGGGCGTGGGTGAGCACGGCGAAGATCTCGATATCGTCAGCATCTTCGAGGCCGTCGGCCGCGAGCAGGCCGGCAAGCTCGATGCTGCAGGTGTTCACAAAATTGAGTGCGAGTCTTGCCCAGGTGCCGGCTCGTGCGGTGGTATGTACACCGCCAACACAATGTCCAGTGCCATCGAGGCCATGGGCATGTCGCTACCCTACGATGCCAGCTATCCCGCTGTCACCGCTGCCAAAGAACGCGAAACATTCCTCGCCGGCATCGCGGTGGTAAATCTGTGCAAGGCTGGAATCAGGCCAAGGGATATCATCACTCGAAAATCACTCGAGAATGCTTACACCCTCGTTCTGGCTCTCGGTGGGTCCACCAACGCGGTTCTCCATCTAATGGCTATCGCCCGGGAAGCGGAGGTTGAATGGACTTTGGCCGATTTCGAGCGCCTCGGTGCCAAGGTCCCCCACCTTGCCGATCTGAAACCAGGTGGCCGCTTTGTGATGTTTGATTTGCACAAAGTGGGCGGCACACCGGCTGTCTTGCGTGCCCTGCTCGACAAAGGCCTCATCCATGGCGATTGCATGACGGTCACAGGCCAAACCCTGGCCGAAAATCTCAAAGCTGTTCCAAGCATCTATTCACGCAAGCAGGAAGTGATCAAAACTTTCGACAATCCAATGCACGGCACCGGCCACATTGTGATTCTCCATGGCAACCTCGCGCCTGAAGGTTCGGTGGCCAAAGTTGCCGGTCTTAAAAATCGAAGCATCACTGGCCCCGCCATTGTTTTCGACGGCGAGGAAGCCTGCGCCAAGGCCATTGCCGAGCGTAAAATTAAAGCCGGCGATGTCATTGTCATCCGGGGCGAGGGCCCTGTGGGAGGCCCCGGTATGCGCGAAATGCTGGCTGTCACCGCCGCCCTTGTCGGCCAAGGCCTTGGCGAAAGTATTGGCCTCATCACCGATGGACGATTCTCAGGAGGTACCCACGGCCTTGTTGTCGGCCATGTCTCGCCCGAAGCTTACAAGGGCGGTCCCATAGGCGTGGTGAAAGACGGCGACAGCATCACCATCGATGCCGACAAAAAGACACTCACCCTCCATGTCGACGAGGCCGAATTGAAAAAACGCCTTGCCGGCTGGAGCCAACCACCACTCAAGGCCACCAGGGGGGTACTTTTCAAATACGCCCAAACCGTGCGGTCGGCCTCCGAGGGCGCTGTTACCTATTAATCACTGGGTTTAAAGTTTTTGTGCGGCGGTTTCCCTCCTTGGGGTGCCGCCGCTTATTCGGAATCAAGCAGTCGGCCACCAGATCGGGTTGGAAAACAACATGAGCGACCAATATATCTGTGCAATTGAAAGCCTTCACAAGGTTATTAATCGCAAGGAAATTCTCAAGGATATCTGGCTTTCCTTCTACCCGGGTGCCAAGATCGGCGTCATTGGCGGTAACGGTGCGGGTAAAAGTACCCTCATTCGTATCATGGCCCAGGTGGACAAAGATTATGTCGGTACCTGCCGGTCTTCCCCCAATATTCGCATCGGCTATGTCCCACAAGAGCCTAGGCTTGATGAGTCCACCGATGTGAAAGGCAATCTCGAACTTGCCGTGGCACCCATTCGCGCCCTTCTAGACCGCGAATTGCAAATCGGCGAAAAAATGGCCGAGGCCGATGGCGATCAAATGGAAAAGCTCATGGACGAGCTCAACTCGGTTCAGGATAAAATCAACGCCTGCGATGCTTACAACCTCGATCGCAAGCTCGAAATGGCCATGGAGGCCATGCGCCTCCCACCAGCCGATGCCCTACCAACACAACTCTCCGGTGGCGAACGCCGCCGTGTCGCCTTGTGCAAAGCACTCCTTGAACAGCCCGATTTGCTACTGCTGGATGAGCCCACCAATCACCTCGATGCCGAGAGTGTTAGTTGGTTGGAAATGCACCTCAAAGACTTTTCCGGTACCGTCGTTTCTGTCACCCACGACCGTTATTTTCTCGACAATGTCGCCCAATGGATTCTTGAGATGGAGCGTGGCTCCGGGCACCCCTTCAAAGGAAACTATTCTTCATGGCTTGAGCAAAAGCAGGAACGCCTGCGCCGAGATGAGAAGTCTGAAAGCGCCCGCCAAAAGCAACTCAAACGTGAACTCGAGTGGTCCCGTACTTCACCCAAGGGGCGTTTGGCAAAAAATAAGGCCCGTTTGGCCGCCTATGAGCAGCTCGCCGCTCAAGAGTATGAAGAACGCGACGATGAGCTAATCCTTCAGATTCCCCCCGGGCCACACCTGGGAGATCTAGTGGTTCGCGCCGAGGGGGTCCGCAAGGCCTTTGGCAATCATGTTCTGTTTGAAGATCTCAATTTCAATCTCCCCAAGGGTGGAATTATTGGGGTCATCGGTCCCAATGGGGCCGGCAAAACCACCCTTTTCCGAATGATTGTCGGTGAGGAAAAGCCCGATGAGGGCTCCCTCCGGGTCGGTGATACTGTCATGCTCAGTTATGTGGACCAAAATCGCGATAGTCTCGCCGCAGAAAAGACCGTTTTTGAGGAAATTACAGGCGGTACTGATACCCTCATGCTCGGCAAACGCAAGGTCCCATCGCGTGGCTATGTGTCACGCTTCAACTTCAAAGGCACCGATCAGCAGCGAAAGGTGGGCGATCTCTCCGGAGGCGAACGCAATCGTGTGCACTTGGCAAAACTGCTCCGTCGCGGTGGTAATGTCCTCCTTCTCGATGAACCCACCAATGACCTTGATGTCGATACCCTTCGAGCCCTCGAGGAGGCTCTCAATAACTTCGGTGGTTGCGCAGTCGTCATCAGTCACGATCGTTGGTTCCTTGACCGGGTCGCAACACACATCCTAGCTTTCGAAGGCAACGGAAAAGTGGTCTGGCACGATGGTAACTTCGAAAGCTATGAGGAAATGAGACGCCAGCGTCATGGCGATTCGGGAGATCAGCAGAAATTCAAGCACCGGAAGCTGAACCAGTAATCCAAGCCGTTATTTTACCTCGATAGGGGCCGTATGCTCGAATTGGTTGGCGCTTTCAAGCACTATCGTCAGGGAAGCCGCCTCATTGAGGCCGTTCGCGGTGTCGACATGCGTGTCGACCCGGGTGAATTTGTTGGCATCATGGGCCCAAGCGGCTCAGGCAAGTCCACCCTCATGCACCTGATGGGTGGCCTCGATACCCCAACCTCCGGGTCCGCACTGTTCGAAGGTAAAAACCTTGCATCCATGTCCGATGCCGAGCGGACCATTCTCCGCCGTACCCGCCTAGGAGTGATTTTTCAGTTTTTCAACCTTCTTCCAACTCTGTCAGCTGAGGAAAATGTCGCCCTTCCCCTGATACTCAGGGGGGAACGGAGGCTCTCTGCATTGAGGTTGGCAAACAGCGTCCTAGAGCGTGTCAATCTTGGTTCCCGGGGCCGCCACCTGCCCGAAGAGATGTCGGGCGGCGAAATGCAGCGCGTCGCCATTGCCCGCGCTTTGGTGCTCAAACCCGCTGCAGTCCTGTGCGATGAGCCAACTGGGAATCTTGATTCCGAAAACACCGAGCAAATCCTGACACTTCTGGGCGATTTGCCAAAAAGCGAGAAATGCGCCGTCGTGATGGTCACCCACGATGCCTCAGCCGGCGCCCGCACAGATCGCCTCGTCCGCATCCGCGATGGAAAAATTGCCGGCGAGGAATACCCCCAACAAGCCGCGGTCAGGGCCTGACCCATGCTCCAACTTGCTCGCATGGTGATCCCAGCCCAATTCCTCAAACAGCCTGGTCGCACTTTTCTAATCGTCCTTTCCATAGCTCTGGGTGTTGCCACGCTGGTAGCCACCCAATCCCTCAAGCGTGGTATTACTGAAGGTAAAAAAGACCCATTTGCTCGGGGGGACCTACTCGTCCTCAATGGCAGGGCCGGCGTTCCGCTCGCCTTGGCCGATGAGCTGGCTGCGGCCAATATCTCAGGCCTAGCTTCCGTTCAGGCATTGGTTATGGGCCGTGCACTTATTCAGGTGGAAGGTTCTCCTGCCAGGCCTGTTTTTGTCTTGGGGTGGCAGCAGGGTGGCAAAATGCCTGGCTTCGTTCCCGATCTGGCATCCCTCCGGGAGCAGGTCGATGCCCAAGGTCTTGTCATTGAAATCGCAAAAAACCTGAACCCGCTTCTGCTCCTATCCAAAAACCCTGTTCTCACAGGCGAAAACCTAGGTTTATTGGGTAAGCCTTTTACCATGCGGGCAGGCGCCGGTAAGCTCGAATGCGTCGCTGCAGGAACCTTCAAGTTGGCCGAAGGTGCCTCAACCAATCGATTGGCGCCCGTTATTGGTCAAGTGGTCGCATTGGCTGCCGGCCAAGCGGGATCTCTCATTTACCCAGAGCGCCCCGGCACCGTCACCAGACTCGATTTAACTGCCGATAAAGGGTCTGATCAGGCCCGCCTGATGCGTGACATAACTAAGCAATTGGCCGGTAGAGCTGAACTCCACACCGTTACCGAGGAAGAAAGTCTGGTCGGCGATGTCACCAGTGGTTTGGAGCTGGGCTTCCAGGTGGGTGGACTGGGTTCGCTCATAGTCGGCCTCTTTTTAGTCTACAATGTCATGTCCGTGGGCGTCGAGGAACGCCGCCGTTCCATAGGTGTCCTGCGTTGCGCCGGGGCCACTCGCAGTCAGGTTGCCGCCCTCTTTTTGCAAGAAGCCGCCTGCCTGGGCTTAGCTGGCAGCCTGCTGGGCATTCCCCTCGGTCTGGCAATTGCCAAATTGGTTGTGGGGCCCATGGGGGGCGCGCTGGAAGATGTCTTGGGGCGCCCAACGGGTGAGGCATCCATCCAGTTGGGCTGGCTCAGTGGTTCAATCGCCGTTGCCAGCGGTCTCCTCACGGCTTTGTTTGCCGCAGCTGTTCCCGCCTGGAGGGCCTCTCTAGAAGATCCCGCCAGCATTGTCCGCCAATCCGGCGCCGCCAATTCCCGTCATTGGTGGCGCTCCAGACTGGTCACCTTGGCCATCGTTATTTCTTTGGGTGTCATCGCACTGGGTATGGTTCAGTTCCGTCATCAATTGCCCAATCGTTTGGGAGCCTTTGGCGGTTTGGCGGTTTTGTTGGTCGCATGTCTTCTGGCCGCCCCAATTTTGGCAACCATTGTGGGGCGGGCTTGCCAGTCGCTCACAGAATGGATTCCCGGCGTCGGCTTTCGCCTAGCGGCAGATAATCTGGTCCGTTCAGGCCAGCGCACCGGCTTGGTCATTGCGGCCTTGGGGGCTACTGGGGCCTTGGTGGTTCAAACCGCTGGCTTTTTATACGCCACTAAAACTTCGGTTTTCTCATGGGTTCAGGAAAAGGTGGGCGCAGACCTTTTAGTAACTTGTGGAAGCGGTTTCACCAGTTATGTCTTCACAGTCAGCATGCCCGAAAACATGCCTGCCAGAGTCGCCGAGCAATGTGGCCCCGACCTCAGAGCCTGGATGGCTGTCCGCTTGGGCAGGGTAGATCTCGATGGCGTCATCACCTACATGCTGGGGGTCAACATGGATGGGGTGAAATCACCCGACGATGTTCCCCTCGAGGTGGTGCATAAGGCCCACAAAAATATGGATGCCTTTAAAAACGGCGGCGTATTCGTTTCGGAAAATTTTCTCGGCCGACATAAAAAAAATATTGGCGATACGCTCACCGTTCCAACTGCCAAGGGCGATGCCACACTCAAAATCCTCGGCTTGGTCACCGATTACACCTGGAAGGATGGAACTCTCCTGGTTCATCGCGATTGGCATCTTCTTCATTTTGGCGACCGAGGCTACGACATCATCGATGTCTGGTTGCGCCCAGGGGCAGATGTTATTGCGGTTCGTCAGCGCATGGAAGAAACACTCGGCAAATCCGATGCGCTGTTTGTCATCGATAGCCCAGCCATGCTTCAGGAAATCACCTCCCAACTATCACGGGTAAACCAGCTCGCCTATGCCCAGCAATCTATTCTCGGCCTTGTCGCACTCTTGGGGGTTGTAAGTGCCCTCTTCATCTCTGTTCTTCAGCGCAAAAGGCAATTGGGCCTACTTCGCGCTGTCGGAGCCACCCGCTCCCAAATTCTTTGGACTGTCACGGCCGAGGCCTTGCTCATGGGGTTTGCTGGCAGCCTACTGGGCCTAGTGGCTGGCGTCTTGCTGGAATGGTACGCCCTCGAAATCATGCTCTGGGACGAGGCCGGCTTCCGCTTCCCGCTACTCATCCCCTGGGGGGAATGCCTGATGGTGCTGGGGGGAGGAACTTTCCTGGCAACCTTGGTCGGACTGTGGCCCGCTTATATGGCAACATTGCTAGATATTCCCGAGGCTGTGGCCCAGGAATAATTCCTAAAGAAACAGGCGGGGGCAAAAGGGTGAATCCTGACGAGATCCTGGCAGCCTACCTTGCATTGGCTGATTTTGCCGAACGCGATGTAACCGCGTCAGGCAAGGTGCTACGCGACCAATACTTGGTTCTGGCAACCGACGCTGCGCGAGCCGCCAACCGTTTGGAAATGGCTGCAAGCCTGTGGCAAAGGCTGGCGGGATCCAGTCCCGGTCATCCTGTCACCCGTTTTCGTGATTTAGCTGAGGCATTCCGTTCTGCCGAAACCCAAACCCACTTGCGCGAATTGCGACTCGAATACCCGCCTGAATTGGTTAGGGAACAGTTGAACCGCTTCAAGTCTGGGGCCTCCCAGCCAACCGGGGTGGTTCGCCCCTTCAAGCCCCCCGAAACCATTGCCCAAGCAAACAACCAGTCCTCATTCGGTGGCTTCGATAAGCAGCCCCAATCCACTGGTAAACCGCTTGAACCACTGCCATGGCGCCAAAACGCCAGCGATCAAGACAGGCCCTCCGCCTTCTCGTGGTGGTACTGTGTCATCTTGGCCTGCTTGTTTCTGGGGGCCAGCGTGGCTTGGTTAACCTATCCATTTTGGGGCTGAACCTTGGTTTGGCTCAAGAGTAAAGGCGTTGGTCGTTACAAGTTGTCACCCGACCAAAACACCTCAAGCTTTCTTCAATTAATAGGCTCTGCTGGCTCATCTTCGTCCGCTTCGCCTTGAAGTGCAGGCCGTCGAATACGCGGCTTCTCCTCCACCGCTTTACCATTGCGCTGCCGGGAAAGATGGGTGGCAGCCAGATCTTCCAACAAGGGGTTTAGAATAATCGCCGCTCCAGCCAAGGCCGCCCATGCCGAATCATCTTCCGGGTTCGGGTCTGGGACCAATGCCGGTAAATTCACAAGTTTGTCCACCGCATTTTCAGGGGGTGGCGGTGCTTGGATAATCTCCACCGCGGGTGGCGGATCCAATAAAATCTTCACCACTTCCTTTTCAAAAGGCAAAAATCGTGCCTGATCGTCCATGGTGAATCACACTCCAATTTCGATATGGATATAGTTCTATTTCACCCGGCCAGACCTAGCGGTTCAAGGCCCAAATGCTCCTTCCTCCGTCCACCGGCAGGCAAACCCCGGTGATAAAGTCGTTCTCCACAAGGCTCATCACCGCCATGGCCACATGATCAGGCGAGCCCTCACGTTGAACAAGTGTGGCGCCGATCGCCTCCTCGCGGTCTTGGGGGGAAAGTTCGGCAGGAAGCATCACCGGGCCAGGCTCCACACAATTCACTCGTACCCTCGGGTTTAAATGAGCCAATTCCACTGCCAAGGCTTTAGTGAAAACCGGTATCGCCCCTTTGCTCGTGTGGTAAGCCAAATAGTTCAAATAGGGCCGTGTCACTGCCCAGTCTCCAACGGTCACGATGCACCCACCTTCGGGCTGTCGGGTCATCAATAAACCGGCTTTTTGGGCGATCAATACCGTTGCCAGAACATTCGATTCAAAAAAGCCCAAATAATCAGCGGCTGTGGTCTTATCCAGCTCCACCGCATGCCAAGTCGAGGCACAGCTTACAAGGGCATCCAGCCTGCCACATTCACTGTGCAATTGTTCCACCAAACGGCCCACTTGGCTTTCCACGGCCAAGTCTGCCTGAAATATTCGAATTTCAAAACCTTCTTGGCTTAAAATTCCAGCCGATTCTCGTGCCTCAGTTGCCGAAGTGCGGTAGTGCAGGGCCAAAGAGTAACCCTTTTTTCCAAGTGCCCGGGCCACATGAAAGCCCACCCGTTGCCGTCCAGCCCCGGTTATCAATGCCCATTTTTTGCTATCAGACTTCATAAAGCACCCCTCCGGGCTCACCCCCGGGCCACGGTTTTGTCCCTACAATCACTCATAGCGCATTTTTCGATCAGGGAAGGCCATTGGTGTGGATTAGGATATCCCCAACCGTGGCTGGGGAGGCAGAGAGATGGAAATGTGGCAGACTCTTGCTTTGGTTCTGCTTGGAATCGTGGCCGCCAAATTGCTGGTCTTGTTGGCACTAGGTGGGTTCCAGCCTCAAAGGTTGGTTCAGGCTATCCGTGGTTTTTTTGAAATCCTCATGCGCAGGTGCTCCGTGCCTGCCGAATCCTCAAAAAAAAGCGATGCGCCTCAAACCTTATCTCCAGAGCCATTCCGCCTCTTGAAGCTTTTACAGCGTGAATCCCGCCTTCTGGACTTGCTCATGGAAGACCTCTCCACCTTCGACGATGCAACCATTGGCTCCAGTGTTCGTTCCGTCCATGCCAAGGCACGCAAAGCGCTTTTGGAATATGTCGAACTGGAACCGGTAATCCCCGCCACGGAAGGTTCTTCAACCACCGTCCAGCCGGGTTTCGATCCCGCCGCAATCCGTTTGATTGGCGCCGTAAGTGGCCAGCCCCCGTTTAAGGGGCAACTGGGGCACCCAGGCTGGAAGGTCAAATCCCACAAAATCCCAGCGGCCCAGCCCGGAGTTGGTGGCCTCGTTCTTGAACAGGCCGAAGTTGAAATTTCCTGACACCCTTTAAATTTGACTTCCCGGTCTTCCCCGGACTTGATTTCCGGAATTGGAGTTATTTGCTATGGCTGAAAGCGTCTTTAAGGCCGAAAGCGCCTTTAAGGTTGGTATCGATTTGGGTACTACCAACTGCGCCCTGGCTTTTCTGCCCAAGGTTTTAAACGCCGATGGTGACACAGAGGCCGGCCACCACAAGGTTCAATCCCTGCCAATTCCTCAGGTCGTGCATGCCTCGCTGGTAGAATCGCGCTCTTTGCTCCCCTCATTTATCTACCTTCCAGGCACCGGCGAATCTCCCCAAGGGGCCCTCGACCTTCCCTGGGCTTCAAATCGTGATATGGCTGTGGGGGAATGGGCACGCCGCCAGGGATCCCTGCTGCCCACCCGGGTAGTCCATTCAGCAAAATCTTGGCTATGCCATCCTGCTATCGATCGTCGCCAACCATGCCTTCCTTGGCGCTCGGCCCCGGAAGATCGCCGCGTTTCACCCGTGGAAGCCTCCACCACATACATCCAGCACTTGGTCGATGCCTGGAACCGGCAAATGGCATCCGATAACCCCGATCTCCGCCTGCAAAATCAGGAGGTGGTCCTGACAGTTCCCGCTTCATTCGACCCTGCCGCCCGCGAACTCACGGTTGAAGCGGCCCGAGCCGCTGGTCTTGAAAATCTAACGCTGCTAGAAGAGCCTCAAGCCGCTTTTTACGCCTGGATCGAATCCCTTCGCGATGACTGGCGCAAACAGGTGCGCGTAGGTGATTTGCTCCTCGTTTGCGATGTGGGAGGTGGCACCACCGACTTCACCCTCATCTCGGTAGCCGATAACGGTGGGGCACTGGAACTCAACCGTGTAGCGGTTGGCAACCACATCCTTCTGGGGGGCGACAACATGGACTTGGCATTGGCCCATATGGCCAGCCAAGAACTCGCTTCCAGCGGAAACCCCAAGCTCGATGTCACCCAATTTCAGCAATTGGTTCATTGCAGTCGTCAGGCTAAGGAGAACCTCCTGGGTGACATCACCAAAGAGGTCGAGAATTACACCCTGTTGGGGCGGGGAACTCGATTAGTCGGTGGCTCAATCAAGGGCCAGATCAGCCGGGCCATGGTAGATACCTGCCTGCTCGATGGCTTTTTCCCAATTTGCTCCCTAACAGATGATCCCCGCCGTGCCCGATTGGGCGGTTTGCAGGAGGCCGGCCTTCCCTACGCGCACGATCCCGCAGTCACCCGTCATTTGGCCGCGTTCCTTCGCCAGCAGGTTGCCGATTTAGGTCGCCCTGTCACTGGGGTGCTTTTCAACGGCGGCGTTTTCAAATCAGCACCCCTGCGCAACCGGGTTATCGATTTAATTCGACAGTGGTCAGGTTCGGCTGATGTCCGTCTGCTCGAGGGCATCGATCTCGATCAAGCAGTCAGCGTCGGGGCCACGTATTACGCCGCTTCCCGCTCTGGAAGGGGAATACGCATTCGCGGGGGCGCTTCCCGCTCGTATTATTTGGGAGTCGAAATTCCGGCCCCGGCCGTCCCGGGAATGGAACCACCCATCAAGGCTCTTTGCGTGGTCCCTTTTGGTATGGAAGAAGGTTCCGATACCACAGTTCCCGGAATCAAACTGTCTTTGGTTGTGGGCGAACCAGTTAGGTTTCGCTTTTTTGCCTGTCCCAGCCGCAAGTCTGACAAGCCCGGTGATTGGCTCGAAGAATGGGACGATGATCTCGAGGAACTGAACCCACTGGAGACGGCCTTGGCTTCAGAAAAACCACCCGGAAGCCTGCTTCCCGTCACACTGCGGGCCGCAATGACCGAAGTGGGTACCCTGGAATTGCACTGCCATTCAACTACCGATTCCCAGACTTGGAAGCTGGAATTCGAGGCTAGGGGCCAAGTATAAATTCTGGCCCCGAACTGTTTTGACTCATCCTGCTTGCGAATTGGCCTTGGCTGGCCTAGTCTAATCAAGTGGCCAAGGTAGGCCCAATGAATGCGGAAAAAAAAATGAATCAGGCAACTGAAATGAATGTCACATCAAACCGCGGCATGGCATCCTTCGCTAAATGGGGCCTATTAGTCTTAGTTTGCTTGTATTGCTTCCTCTATCGACTGTTTCCTGAATATACTTCGCCCAACTTGGCACCCATCGGTGCGTTAGCCCTTTTTGCGGGTTATCTCCTTTCCGCCAAATGGGGTTGGCTTCCAACCTTGGTAGTAATGGCTGCCAGCGACTTGGTTCTTTGGCAGTGGAAGGGTTACCCACCGTTTAATCTGGCCGTCTACTCACTCTTTGTGGCCTATAGTTTGGCGGGATCAACGCTTCGCGGGCACCTCGACCCCAGAGGGTGGTTGATCCGGGTGCTGGCCAGCAGTCTGGCGTTTTATTTGGTTACGAATGCGCTCGTTTTTGCCACCTGCTCCTACTCTCCTGAGCAGCACCCCGGTGCATGGGCAACTGAAACTCCAACCGATCAATACCCCACACCGCTCATTCAATATGCCCAAAACCTGCCTGGTCTGGCCACTTGCTACCTGTACGCGCTTCCCTTTCTGGCCAGAACTCTGGCTGGGGACCTGTTTTTCAGCGCGATTTTCTTGGGTCTGTCCTTGGCTCTGGAAAGACTGACTCAAGCTCGCCTGGCCACGCGGTCTCAAGCAGTCTGAATCTGCCTGAGCCAAAATAGTTTTTTTGTCTGCCCCATAGCGATTTTCAAGCCATTCAGCACTGCTGGTATTTTGGCGCGCTTAGGGCCAATGTTGTTACAAATGCCACAAGTCATAAGCCGTATCGCAGAAACAATATAAATTTTTTCTAAAATATCTCTCGCAACGATTCAGGGCAGCCCGTCAAAATAAACCTCATAAGCAGCCATTCACGGTTGGCATCGGCTTGGTGCGGCCAATGCTGATTTTGTACGGCCATTAATGAGCTATACAGCGAATGCCCGTATTGGTGCTCTTTGGCAACTTGGTATGTGCGCGTATACCAACCGTTTGGGGGGCTGGTTTTGCTAGTATATTTGGTAATTAGACGGCTTTTGCAAGCGGGCAGGTTGCCATAGTGGCATAGCGCGGATCGGTGCCCGGTATCGATTCCATCACAAGGCAGGTATCTATTCGGCCAACTGGAGATTTGTGGTGGCGGAAATCATCCAACAGCCCTTCAGCGTCCAGGTCAATCGATTCATTCAGTCGACCAAGGGTGATATGCGGGTGAAACGGTTTATCGTCGGTCCGGTACAACCGTTCTGAAATGAGAAGATCGCTCAGTTCTTTTTGAAAAGCACGCGTTTCCCGTTCACCCCGCTCAATGCCCGCCCAAAGAATTCGGGGCCTTTTAGCCGAAGGGAAAAATCCAAGGCCCGAAATTCCAAGGATAAATGACTCCGTCTTGGCTGCAATTTTCGTCGCAGACCGACAGGCGGAAACCACCTCCATCGTTTTCAGTTCACCCATGAAGGCTAAGGTGATATGAAGTTCCTCGGGAATTGCCCAACGAGCCTCCACTCCGCGCCCCTTCAATTCCGAGATGAGGAGGTTGCAGTATTTGGCAAGGCCCGAAGGCAAAGGCAACGAAATGAAAGTGCGTATGCCCCGCATTAGAAGCTAAGCATTTCGCGGTAGGCTTGCAGCCGATGGTCAATTTCCGCTCGCGAGGTGTTGATCAGTCGACTCAAGCCAAAATCTTCCACTGTCAAGCTGGCAACAACCGTTCCATAAGCCATGGCACGCCTCAGCCGCCCGTGAAGGTGTGTTCCATCCACAGCCAAACAGGCCATAATGCCTCCCGCGAAACTGTCGCCAGCGCCGGTTGGATCCTCCACTTTAGCGGTAGGGTATGCCGGTACCACAAATACGCCATCATCGGAGAACAGCATGGCTCCATGCTCACCCTTCTTCAAAATGACAAACTTGGGTCCCATGGCGCGAACTGCATGCCCGGCACGCACAAGGTTGGTCTCTCCTGAAAGCAGCATCGCCTCGCTGTCATTCAGCATCAAGCCGTCCAAGCGGGGAAGAAGTTTTAACAAGGCGTCCTTCTGGCTTTGAATCCAGAAATCCATGGTGTCAGCTACCACTAGCTCCGGATTGTCCATCTGATCGAGAACGCCGGCTTGGGTTTCCGGGGAACTATTGGCCAAAAACACATACTTACTGTCACGGTAGGAGGCCGGCAGCACCGGTGTGAAATGCTCGAAAACACCCAGTTGAATAGCCTTTGTGGTTCGGCTGTTCAAATCGGCATGATATTCGCCCTCCCAAAAGAAGGTATTGCCCGGTTTGCGCTCAAGGCCTTCTAAGGGAATGTTGTGCTTCTTGAAGGTTGCGATATGCTCTTCCGGGAAATCTTCCCCCACAACACCCACCAGCCGTGGGCTAGTGAAATGGCTTGCCACGACTGAGAAGTACGAGGCAGAGCCACCCAGCACCCGTTCCGCGCGCCCGCGGGGTGTCTGAATGGTGTCAAAAGCGATCGAGCCGACTACAAGCAGCGACATGTCAGGTAACTCCCGGTCAAATCTTGAATGTTTGGGTTAATAGTAAAGGATTTAAACTCAGAACGGCCCTGCTTTTGCCAAGGCATTTCGAACGCGCCGAATCGACTCATCCTTGCCCAAGATCGAAAGGATGTCATAGACACCCGCGCCAACCTCAATGCCGGTGGTTGAAACACGCAGTCCGTGAATTAAAAGGGAAGGGTTGAATCCTTTGTCGGTTGCGTGAGCCTTCAGGGCATCTTCAAGCGTGGCGGCCTCGAAATCCGGTAACGCAGCCAACTTGTCGATAAATTCCGCCAAATGACCCGGAACACCTTCCTTAGTCACCCGTTTGGCGAAAGATTTTTCATCGTAAGCCACGCTGGGGCGCAAAATGGGCAAGCCATATTGCAAAATATCAGAGAAAAGTTTCAACCGGTCACCCGATGCGGTGATCACCCTTCGAAGTTGTTCCAATCGGGCAGGGGACTCATTTTCGCCCCATATTCCTGCCCGTTTCAAAAACGGCAACACACCTTCCACTTTTTTCTCAGGCGGAAGGGTCTTCATATACTCGCCGGCTACCCAATACAATTTGTCCGGGTCAAAGCTGGCCGGGGAGTCATTCACCCGCTCCAGAGAAAAATTGGCGGTCATCAGGTCAATCGGAATGATTTCACTGTGGTCATCCAAAGACCATCCCAGCCTGCCCAGATAATTCACCAAGCCTTCAGGCAGATAACCCAGCTCACGGTAAAATGCCACAGTAGCTGGGTTCAAATCGTCACGCGCAGCAATTTGCTCAGCGGTATGACCAATCGACATCAACTTCGACTTGATCTCCGTCGTCACAAACTTCGCCATATCGCGCTTGCTGAGCTTTTTCTTGGAGTTCGGCTCGTTCACGACAGGCACATGGGCGAATCGAGGTTGCGCAACCCCTAGTGCTTCAAACGCAACAAGTTGCACCGCGGTGTTGCTTAGGTGCTCTGCGGCACGAACAACATGGGTGATTTGCATCGCTGCGTCGTCCACAACGGTGGCGAAATTGTAGAGGGCCCGGCCGTCACCACGCAAAATTACAGGATCGCCCAGCAAGTCGGCATCCCATTCAACTCGCCCGCGAATGAGGTCCTCCAAAACTATTTTTCGCCCTTCGGTAACCTTCAGTCGAACAGGTTTGCCTTCAAGCACCAACTTCAGGGCTTCCTCAGGGGCCAGATTCCTGCCTGGGCCGCGGTGAATGTAAGGCTTCTTGGCCCTTTCTGCGGCCTCGCGTTCAGCCTTCAATTCTTCTGGAGAAAGGAGGCAGGGATAAGCCTTGCCCTCTTGAACCAGTTTGTGAGCAGCTTCTTTGTAGCCTTCCAAACGTTGCGACTGGAAATAGGGCCCAAGCGGCCCTCCCACTTCAGGACCTTCGTCCCACTGGATGCCCAACCAGCGAAACCCATCCAAAATGGGTTGCAACGCCTCAGGCTTGTTGCGCTCGCTATCCGTGTCATCGATACGCAAAATAAATTGCCCACCGTAACGCTTAACTAGCAGCCAGTTGAAAAGGGCGGTGCGAACACCCCCAATATGAAGATATCCAGTAGGGCTTGGGGCAAATCGTGCGCGAACCGGACCCATGCTATCCTCCCGGGCCGAACCATGGCCCAAGGTGTAGTTTAGGATTCCTGGCCCAAATTGTCTTCTTACCGGTTTTTGGACTCAACAGCCTCTGCCTTTTGCGGCCCTCGGCCTTCCACCAAAAGGAGAGTGATGCCCCATTGGGCCACCTTTTCATCCTGATTGATAATCTCGCGCTTCCAAGTGATTTGCCCCCGCCGCCCGCGGGCTCGTTCTTCCACTTCCAAAACCGTGCAACGCACCCGGATGGTGTCGCCAATAAATACCGGCTCTAAAAAATTCCATTCCTTAATGGCCATAAAAGCCAGAGTTCGCAGCGGCGGATGGTTCAAACCCAATCCACTCGCCATAGACAAAATCAAAAGCCCATGGGCAACCGGCTTGCGATAAGCCGTGGTCAAGGCAAAATGATGATCCATGTGGATCGGATTGAAATCCCCGCTAACACCTGCGAAATTCACGATATCTGCCTGGGTAATGGTCCGACCCGGACTGACCCAGTGGTCCCCAGCTTTCAAGTCACCAAAATACAGGTGCGATTGGGTGAACATCATTTTCCTCCTCAGGCAAGAATTCCCAACAACCAGCCTTGAGGGAAAACCAGATACAAACTGCTGGAGTTAAAAACTGCCCGATTGCGTTGCAACGCCCTTTCGATTTATTAGTAGTGAGAGTTTCTGGCTGCCCAAAACTTACCGTTTCAACGCCATAAACGGCCTGCCTTCCAAGGACAGTTTTCCAACTTCTTTGCCATTACCATCAATCTCCACCAAAGCTCGGCCATCAAATGAGCAGACCAAAGTGTTGCCGTTGGCCAAACGCTGGGAATGAACCGCTGCAGGAACCGAAGCCTCCCAAATAATTTTACCACGGCCGTCTATCTCGACTATCTTGCCGGTTCCGCCCAGGCTAACGAGCAGTCGGTCTGGACCGAGTGAACGGACACTCGCCCAATAAGCAGCACCCTGACCATGGCGTTCTGGTTTCAAGATCTCAAGTAGTTTCCAGGAGGGGTCAAGTAATTGAATGTTTCCATCCCCAGTCACGCAACGAAGGTTACCTTCCTGGGTTCCTTTAACCTCCCGAAAACCCGATGAATGCGTGTGCTTGCGGATTTCCCGGCCAACCGAATCTATTTCAATCACTTCGTGAAAAGTGGCGATAACGGTGGTGCCAAATGGCGTTCGAACAGCAGAAATCGGGCCTACGACCAGCGTATGTTCCCAGCAAACCTGTCCGGAAGGAGTTCGCTCGGTTACTCGACACCCGGTCCGTTCAGTAATCAGCAAATTGCCCCCGGGTAAAAACTGTACATCATTGGGGCCCGCTAGCCCTTCCATACTCCAAAGGGGTTTCCAATCTTTGTCCAGCTCCTGAATCCTGCCACCCCTAGGTCCATCAAATTCCACCACAAGGGTTCTATCGGTCGCTGCAATAGCTGAACTGTTCTGGTCAGGGCTCAGCGTTTTCCAGCTTTCCAGAACACCCGGCTTTTCCAACCATCCAAGCCATGCTTTGCTGCAAGGCTCGCGGTTCAGTTTGCCTTCAAGCCCACCCAACAAAACTCGACCATTGGCATTGGGCCCACCAATGCGCTGCAGCATTTCCTCTGCTTCCATGGCCTCACCCTCAGGCAAAACCAATAGTAATTGTGCCAATTCCCGCACAACTTCGGCCGTTCGGCTGGGGAACTTCCGCTTGGCTTGTTCAAAACGCACCCGGGCATCCCGTTCTTGTGCAACTTCGGTACGAATACCGCCGGCTATTTGGGTTTCAGGTAATCCCAAGGGAGACTGCGAGGCAGCCAGCCTGAGTAGTGGGGCCGAGCCAGAATTAATTTGGTTGACCCATTCCCAATCATTGAGCTTGGTCGAGCATTCCAATAAGCGTTGAACCAACCAACGAGATGTATGCGGCGGGGCCGTTTGTTCCACCCAGGGTAGGTAGGCAATCAGCCAGTTTTGCAGAAAGTTGTCCGGTGTTTCCGCCAGCCATGCCACGGCCGATTCCAGCCAAGCCTCTTGTTGTCGAAACGGTAAAGACTGCGAAATTTCATCGGCGCGCTTTGAAATTTCCGGATCGCCTGACGAACGGGCTGCTAGAAGACGGCCTTTCAGCGCCGGACCTTGGATCATCAGAAAAAGAGAAGCTTCTTCCCGCTTTACGAATTCGCCATCACCCAGTTGGCTGATCAAACGGTCCCATATTTCTATTTTCCCAGCATCAGGTACAAGGGCGCCTAACTTGGCAACAATCGCCGACCTCACAGGGCTCACCCCTGCGGATTCACAGGCTGCCTGTAACGGAAACGGAAGCACTTGGCTATCTGGGCTGGGTTGCCCGCAGCCTGCAAGCAAGCCTGCGCCAATGAGGAATTGTAAAGCGCAAAGCACGGCATACCCCGGCCGGGTTCAAACCTGATAGGCAATCCATTGGCGGTAACGGGCATCATGCCCTGAATGCGAGGAGCTTCATCTGGGTGAGTCGTGCAAATATGCCACCCAATTCACAGTCAGGGGCCTAAAGCTTCATGGAGCATGAAAAAAGCGTGGTCCGGATTGTGTATCCGCACCACGCGCAAGGAAGGGGCAAGATTTTCCGGCTAAGTTGTCTGGGCTATTAGCCCAAGAGAAGGCTGGATTCCCAACCGACCCTTTCTGCATTGGCTCGCAGCTTTTCAAGGGCGCGATTCTGGATCTGGCGCACTCGCTCCTTGCTGATCCGAAGCAAATGCCCAATCTGGCGCAGGCTGTGGGTTCCACTTCCTGTCAGGCCAAATCGCAAATCCAATACCTTTCGCTCGCGCGGGCGAAGTGAATCCATCAAAAAGTGCAGGGCCTCCTGACGCTCATTGTTGTCACGCAGGATGGTGCTGTCATTGTCTGGCATCGCTTCGGTCAGCTTGAAGTCGCTGTCATCATCAAGCACAGCATTCAGTGACACAGGTGTCCGGGTCGCCGTTTGCAGGTGCATCAAATGTTCCAAGCTGCTGCCGGTTCGCTTGGCAAGCTCTTGGGGTGTTGGCAAATGCCGGCCACCATGGGCTAATGCCTCAGATTCCTGCTGCAGCAAGCCAAGCTCTTGCAGGTGGTGGGGAGACAGGCTTACCAAGTGCGACTGACGAGCCACTGCAATTTGAAGAGTTTGTCGAATCCACCATGTGGCATAGGTGGCAAGTCGAGTCCCATGACTCACATCAAAACGGTCAATCGCCTGCATCAAACCGCAAACCGCTTCCTGAAGAAGGTCGGCATAGCTCAGCGCGTGGTGGCGAAAACGCTTTGCAACATGCGCCGCCAAGCGGATATTTGCCGAAGCAAGACGATGTTTCAGATGCACATATTGGTCATGCAGCTTTTTAACCCCAGGGGCACCCACACGAGATTCTTCGGTGCAGGCATCCCGAATGAATTGGGCCATCGGCCATGGTTCAAGGGGAGGGCGTTGGGAGCGGAGTTTCGGGTAAGACTTGATCAGACTACGAATCAGCTCATTTTTTACTTCCCAAAAATCCGCAAGAAGGCTTCGCTCTTCGTCGGGGGTCAGAAGGTCTGATGAATAGACCATCGTCTCAGGGTTCAAAGTTGCCTCATCGACTTGAGAAGCCGCTGCAACACGCCTTTTGGTTTTCATACTTTTTTTATCCCAGATACATTTGGGTGTTGGACATGCTCTGGTTGCGCCTTCTACAGATCAGACCATAGAAAACGTACCCGATTAGATGCGTGATGCCAGTCAAACAGGGGGCATCTCTCATGCGCTTGAAACCTGTTATTTTAACCACCACCAGCTTGCATTCTGACCCCGAAATCAAGGTGGAAATCCACCAAAATTAACTAGGCAAGAAATGCTTCAGAAAGGCTTTAAAGGGCTGCAGGGTTGCTATTTCCCGCATTCCTTTCCAACGAGCCCCATCATAACTGTTCACGATTCGTCAAGCAAGTACCCGGACATCTTTTTTAGGTGCCTAAAAAACACCGGAAATTGTTTAAAACAGCTCTTGATAGGTTTAATTCTGGAGCCCAGCTTGCTTCTTCAGCCATTCGAATGCAAAATGACATTGGTTTGCGGTTTTACGCTGTTTTTTCAGCGACACCGCTGACAACTTGGGGGAGTGACTGTGGCCGAAAACCCTGACGGTTTTGTGGCTTGGAGGCTGCCTTCTGAGGCAGTCGACCAGCTGATTGGCTGGTTTTCATGCCCGGTGCGACTGGCACGCCCCGACAGGTTTCCCGAACCAGAAAAAGCGGTCCTTTTTACCGGGCCTACCTGCGACCCTGCAGAATTAAAGGAAATTTTTGCGGCCTGGGCAGAAGCTGAACCCGAAATGCCCAGACTCTGTGTACAATCGTGCCTCCTAGATCAGGATTTTGCCGAATCTATCTCCAGTGGGTCAAATTGGCTCGATCTAGTTTGGCTGCCAGTTCCTTGGCCACTCAATCCATTGTCCCGCTGGATACTTTTTCGCGCTTTGCATGGTTCTTCATTCTATTTTGACCACCTTGCCACAGATATGGCCCTTGCCCGGCGAATGGATATGCTCAAGCGCAGAAATATTGACCTGGCCCGAGAGACAGTCAGGCTGCGCCAGCAGGCAATGACATGCCCACTGACGGGATTGCCAAACCGCCGGGCTATGGACAGGGTTCTCGCACGCGAGTTTGCCCAAGGCCCACTGCGCCAACCCACAGCTCTGGGCTTGGTCGATATTGATCACTTCAAAGCTTGGAATGAACGGGTCCTGCATACCGGTGGCGATATCCTCCTCACTGGCTTGGCCAACCGTTTGTGCGAATCGTTGCGTGAAACCGATTTGCTCGCCCGCATTGGCGGCGAAGAATTCCAGGTTTTGGCAAGAAATAGCGATGCCGAGGGGGCCTTGGCCTTGGGAGAGCGCCTTCGCCAATTGGTAGTCTCAAGGCCTTTTGATTGCGCCGGGCAATCGGTAACCATGACCATCAGTGTGGGAATAGCTGCTGCGCCTGCTGGAGCACAGGTCGCTTCCCACGATCTAGCGAAGCTGGCCGCCTCGGCGTTAAAAGAGGCAAAACAGGCCGGCCGCGACCGTGTGGTGGTTTTGCAGTGGCCCGATCAGGTTCCATTTTCAACAGTTTGACCAGCGATGAACTTTGCCACTCCCTGCGCCAAAGCTTCCCCAGCAAGACGGTCCCGCCGGGCCCACCCCGGCAACTGCCACCACCAGCCGGGCGATAGTGCCAAATGCCAGGCAAGGGCTCGCCTGTTTTCACTTCCATCCGAATTGCACCAACGCGCCATGCTCGGATGCAAGCTATCGTCTACGCTGTCAAAAATGCTTCGGACAACCCCCCATCGAATTCCTTGCAGTTCACATAGCCTTGCGAAATGAGCACTTTCCATATCCACCGCCACCGCGTTGAATTTGGCCCCCAGTTCGCGCTTCTCTTGCGGGCTGTAAGCAAGCCTGTCAACCGTGACAATCGCCCCCGAATGCGAATGGGGCACCCCCTGAGCCATTTTGAGCGGCCTGCTCAGCCATGCCGCTGATTTAACACCGCCCTGAAAGACGTGGGAGGCAAAAACAAGGTCCCCGGGTTTGGCCTCCGGTTTCAGCGAACCGGAATAACCCGCCAAAAGAATCCATTCCGGTGCCGCTTTTCCAGATGCTGCTAACGAATCCAGATGCGACGAAAAAGCCCCGGCGAAATGTTCGCCGGGGCCCATCACAAAAACTGGAAAGGGTAGCGCTGCTGTTTCAACCTTGGCGGCCTCGCGCGACAATGCGCAAATCACCATTCCGCAGTGCACGGGCTTCAACCCCAGATCAGGCGACTTGCCAGGCGATCATTCGCAGGGTGTCACCCAATTTGGCGTTCACACCCAACGCTGCCGAAATCTCAAAACCGCAGTGCATCAGGCAATTATCGCAGCGCGAATCCTTGCCGTGGCCATACGCATCCCAGTTGGTCTCCTTGATCAGGCCTTGGAAGCTCTCGTGATGCTTGTCGGTGATAAGGTAGCAAGGCCCCTTCCAGCCCTTCACATTGCGTGTTGGGTTGGCATAAGCCGCGCATGTCAGGTCCCGCTTGCCCGCAAGGAAATCGAGGTAAATGGGCGAGCTCATCATCCGGTGCTTGGCAAACAGCTTTTGCGCGGCTGAAAACTTCTGATGGATATCATTCCGCGTCATGAAGATTTCTTGGGCCGCATCTGGGTTGGTGTCATGGACTGCCGAGTAGCCATAGGCCGGGCTGACCATGAATCCGTCCACGCCAAGTGAACCAAGGAATCCAAACAGCTCATCAATCTCCCCAAGGTCGGTTTCCTTGTAGATGGTGGTGTTGGTGCAAACCAAGTGGCCACGCGCCTTGGCTGCCTTGATACCAGAGACGGCTTTTTGGAATACCCCCTCCCGCTCCACCATGATGTCATGGGTTTTTTCAAGACCATCCAGATGCACATTAAAGAAAAAACGGGAAGTCGGTTTGAATTCGTCGAGCTTCTTTTCAAGAAACACGCCATTAGTACAAAGGTAAATATGCTTCTTGCGCTGGAGAATTCCGCTGACTAATTCACCAATTTCCGGGTAGATCAGTGGTTCGCCGCCACAAATACTCACGATAGGCGCGCCGGCCTCATCCACACTGGCCAGACATTCCTCAACCGTCAGTTTTTCCTTGATGGTAGGAGCGTATTCGCGGATCCGGCCGCAACCGGTGCATGTTAAGTTGCACGCATGAAGCGGTTCCAGCATCAGCACCAGTGGGAATTTTTTCTTGCCGGTGATTTTGTTTTTGGCAATGTAGCCCGCCATCGAAGTGGTCAGTGAGAGGGGAAATCGCATATCCGTCGCTCCTTGTTGAATCCGTACCGTCCATGGAAAGTTTGTTAAAACACGCCGTGATCAGGGACTGGCCTTAACCGCTGTCAGCCAGCGGCCAAGGGCCATGAGAGGAAAATAATGTCGGTAATAATGGTACTTCAGGTAGAACACTTTGGGGAAACCTGTGCCCGTGAAGGGTTCCTCATTCCATGTTCCGTTTTCCTGAGTCTCCGTGAGCCATTTGGCACCCGCGCTCGCTGCTTCGCAGTTTGCCCGGCCTGCAGAAATGAGTCCCAAAAGTGCCCATGCGGTTTGGGATGCGGTGGCCGTGCCTATGCCCGCCATATTTTTGTCCTCGTAACTTTCGCAACCTTCGCCCCAAGCACCCGAGGCTTGCTGCACAGATTCCAGCCATTCCGCCGCCCGACGGACCATCGGGTCTTTGGGGGAGACCCCGCAGGCATGCAAGCCTGCCAGCACCTGCCAAGTACCGTAAATATAGTTGACACCCCAACGGCCAATCCAGGCGCCAAAGCTTTCCTGACGCGACCTCAAGAATTCAATCGCCTTGTCTGCCAAGGGGTCTCCCTGCACCATTCCGTGGGGGGCCAGCGCTTCAAGCACCCGGGCCGTGATGTCAGGACAGCAAGGGTCAAGCATGGCGTTGTGGTCAGCGAAGGGCACTTTTTCAAGAAATTCCCGATTAATTCCTCGATCAAAAGCCGCCCACCCACCATTGTTATCCTGCATTGCAACAAGCCAATCAATCCCCCGTTTGACAGAGGCTTGGTACTTGGCCTTCTGCGCTAAACCGGTGCGGCTTAGTGCCATAAGTACCATCGCTGTGTCATCCGTGTCCGGATAAAACGCGTTGTTGTATTCAAATACCCAACCGCCCGGCTCGATTCCCGAAATTCTGTCTGCCCAATCTCCTTCACGCCTAACTTCGCGCCCTAGCAACCAATCGCCTGCGGCTTCCACAGCCTGATCATTGGCGCCTAATCCTGCCTCGGACAAAGCATTGAGAGATAGGGCCGTGTCCCATACAGGCGAAACACAAGGCTGCAACCAAGTCAGGTCGCCATCCTTTACTTTCAAGTCATCCAATTGTTTGTGCGCCCAGACCATCTCTTCCGAGTCGCGTGGAACCCCAAGGCAATCCAGTGCCAGAATCGTGTAGATCATGGGCGGAAATATCGCCCCAAGCCCATCGCTGTCAGCAAACCGTTCACGCATCCATGCCAAACTGCGGTCAAGACCCCGCTTGCGAATACCCGTGGCTTTTAGAAGCGGCTCAAACCGCTTGTATGTGGCATCCACACCCAAAAAGAAGTTGGTCCAGCTAACAAGCCCTTTGGTGGGCTTTGCGGGCCAGCGGGCTGTTTGTGGATTTTCAAGGAACAATTCTACAATGCCCTTCCCTTCAGGCAGCGAACGCAAAGGCTTGCAGGCTGAAACAATGGCCAGCGGTACAACGATGGTTCGAGTCCAGCTGGACATTTCACCCAAATGAACAGGAAACCACCGCGGAAGAAGCATGATTTCAGGCGGTACACTCGGGCACGAGTCGTAGGTCAACTGACCCAGAAGGGCCAAGTAAAAACGCGTGAAACTGTTGCATGAATGAGCACCACCCAATCCAAGAATTACCTTCTTGCTGGCCTGCATGAATGGTTCGTCCGGGCTGGTGCCCGTCAGCTTCAAGGCGAAGTAGGCTTTGACCGAGGCGCTGATATCCGGCTTGCCACCAGGGTGAATGCACCAACCTCCGTTTGCAAGAACTTGGCTGGCAATGGAGGCCGAGGCTTTAAGGCAGTCAGAATCAAGTTCCCGGCCTAAAAAAGCCATTAATAAAACATATTCCGACTCTAGTATGGTGTCGCCTTCAAGTTCGCCCACCCAATGGCCGTCTGGCTTTTGGGCATACAAAAGCCAATCTGCCGCGCGATCCCGGGCCGATGCCGCTTGATAGGTCAAGTCGGTCGGTTGCGGGCGAGCGGATTGAGCGCGTTCAGCGGTAAACGCAGGTCGGATTACCGACACGGGTATCCCTTCCCTAAGAGCCAACAGTCCTTGAGGGGACCATCCATCCCTGGATCATTCCTGATAATAACCTAGGTAAATGCCACCCATTTCAACAAGGTGAAATAGCCCGAGTTGCTGTTTTGGGCAAATAAATGCTGCTTCAAGCGTGAATGTCGGCAGTCTGGGCTAAATTTGCTGGCAACTGAATCAGGCCCTGGCCGGCAAGCCACATGACCGCATCTCGCAACGATTCCACTGCGGGCCTAATTTTGGCACCAAGGGCTGAAAGGCTCGGGCCTGCTTCAAAGCTCATCCTTCGTCGGGCCAAAAGCACACCCGTCAAAGTCGCTGCTGGTTCATGTCGGGTGTAAGCATCAGCCGCTGTTTCTTCCACCCAAGCAGCTAACATGGCCACAGGCCAAGGCACTGTGAACCGGGGACCGGGAAGGCCGGTGATTTTTGCCAATATGCAAAACAATTCGCGAATGGTGAAATTCTCGCCCCCCAATAGGTAGCGCCTTCCCGGTTCAGCATGGCCAAGGGCCAATCGCATGGCGGTAGCTACATCCCTCACATCCACCAAATTGACCTCTGCGGCAATCACTTCGCGACGCTTGCCAAGGCAAAAATCAAGGATCAGCCGCCCAGGTGGCGTGGAGCCAGGGTCGCCCGGGCCAACTGGCAGAGTGGGGTTCACCACCACCACTGGATGCCCTTTTTTACCCAATGCCAATGCGAATACCTCAGCCTTGTGCTTGCTTCGGCAATAAGGCCCAACCACTTCATCAGGCGGTACCACCTGATCGGCACCGATCGAGCCCGCTTGCCTGGCCCGGGTCAAGATGCTTTCTGTGCTGCAGTGCAGCACTCGACGGGCGCCTTGCCTAAGGGCGCTTTCAATCACATGGCGCGCCCCATGGTAATTAACCCGCAAAAAGTCCCCTTTGGGGTAAGTCCACAGCCGAGGGTTGGCAGCCAAATGATAGATTTCCTGGCAGCCCTCCAGGGCTTTTTGGGTTTCAAGTTGTTTTCGAATGTCTGCCAGTCGCAATTCAACGCGCCCGGCTTCAATCAAATCCGCAAGGCGACTCAGGTTGGTACCCGGTTTTTCAAGTACCACCACGGTTTGCTCACTAGCAAGTTGGCGAACCAAATGGCTGCCAACAAAGCCAGCTCCTCCGGTGACCAGCACGAGTGGTTTTCCGGTCATGCTCATGCCGCCAAACGCTTGGTGATCTCCAGGGGTTTAACCCGCAAGATTTCTGCCATAGCCTGACGGATTTGCCGGGCACCTGTTCGCACATCGAAGCCAGAGGCCCGCCCATAGGATTTTGCCCCAAGCACATACCAGCCAGGTTCTTCCGTGGCGGGGCCCGGGTTCAGTTCCTGTTCTTTTGACTCAATACCAGTCGCTGGCAAATCCAAGCTGCTTTCCCATGGCATTCGCAACTCCCGGTTCAGGAGTCGTGAAGGTTGGTATCCGCACAGGGAAAAAATGCGGTCCACCTCCCAAGAAACTTCTTTATTGCCAATAGTCGCCACCACTTTTACCGGTTTGTCGTTCCCCTGGTTTTCCAGGCGATCAACCCAAGCCCCCGCGTGAAACTCAATATTTCCCTCCGCCCGGCATGCGATGTGGTTGGCAGCCGCCGCTATCGAATCGCGCCCTTTTAATGGGTCCTGCGAGATTCGCCTTACAGGCAAGCTGGACGGGCGTCGCGTTAGCCACACCACCCAGGTTGCCTCGTGTTCTTTGGCCATTTCAGCCAGATTGCTGATAGCGGTGGCGGCGCTAATCCCAGCACCAACCACCATCACGGTTTTGTCCGCATATTTCTTCCTGTCAGCTCCTAAAATGTCTTCCACATAGTAGGCGATGCGGTCCCGGCAGGCATTTTCGCCGGGCGCTGGCAAGCCACTTTTGCCAAGCGGACGCGGTGTGCCAAGAACCCCCGTGCAGTCGATCACCGCATCAGCTAACACATGCTGCTCTTGATTGCTTGGCCCTCGCAAATAGATGCGAAATGGGCCTAAAGGGTCGCGAGGCCCACGAGGGTCTTCCCGAAGCCGGTTGTCACGACCGGCAGCTATTGCCTCCACACCCACCTCAAGCTTGCCAGCCAGTAAAGGCGTTTCGAGCAATAGCGATAGGTAGCCGTCGCGCCATCCTTTGCCGGTGACTGTGTCCTCGAGATTGACAAGAAATTCTTCCATCCCGTTTTTGCGGATTTCCTCAAGGCCTATTTCCGTGACGATGGTTTTCATGGGGGCGTGGGTGGAGAGGTGGCCCCAACGATTGAGGTGGTCGCCAACCTGGCCTTTTTCAAACCACATAAAATCGATTTTCAACCGCGATGCCACCAAGGCCGCCTCCACTCCAATCGGACCCGCGCCAAGGATGGCCAAGGTCGCCCGCCTTTCCACCCGCGGCGTGGTGTTTGCGGCATCATTTTCAACAGGAACAGGCGGCTTGGCCGGTTGTTGGGTTGGCTGTTGCGTTGGCTGCTGGGGCCTGTTTTGGCCCTTTGGGTTGTTACCGTTGGACATTGCTCCCCTCCATGGGAACTATTTTGGGCCTAAATTCGCTTTATTCAGGCTGGGCAAAGGATTTCTCCCTTACCCAATGTGACATTATCACCCGCATAACGGGTTAATTGTGGCCAAGGCTTCAGGGCCAAGGTCTGATTCAAATTCAATCGTTTTGCCAGTTTCTCTAGATATTGGAAATACAGTGCCGGGAAAACAGAGTCCAGAGGACCCGCGGATTGGAAGGTGGGTAAAAGCTCAGGTTTGTGGTGAGGCACTAGCAAACTACCACGCCTCATGGCGGCACCAGGGCGCACCCCAGATTTGCCCAAAATCACAATGGTTCCAGCGAGCAGGTTGATTCCAGGGAATGCCCCAGTATCGCCTCCAACCACTATCAGGCCACGGCGCAGGGTGGAGCCCAGTTCGTCTCCGGTGGAGCCAGTGATAATAATTTCCCCGCCACGCATGCCGCGTTGGGCGCCACGGTAGGCGGCTCCGGTATGGTGCCCTGCGTTACCATTCACAACAATCATACCACCGTGCATTTCGGCACCCAACCAGTCGCCTGCGTTCCCATCAATGCGTATCAGGCCGCCGCGCATATTGGCTCCAGTGTGCATGCCTATTGGGCCATCCACGCGCAGCGTCCCTGCGGTCATGCCAGACCCAGCCAGTTTCACACGGGAGCAATCACCTCGAAGCAAGATTTCACCATCTGAGGCTGAACCCTGAACTTTGAAAAAGTCACCAACCTCAGCTTTGGTTTTTCCGTGCCAAACCGTCAGGTGGCTAATAGTGGTGTTGTCCAAACTTGCGAGAGTGTCCGGCCGCAGACACTCCGCTTCCAAGGGAACAAGGTGGGATTCCAATCGGGTGAGGCTAAGCAAGGCTACGCACCTCCCGGCAGTAGGTCTTTAAGGTGAATCAGGAAAGGGCCCAGTTTGCCGCCGTAATTGCCTGCGCTAATGCGAACCACACCCGGAACCGCGGCAGCATCCATGCCCACCCGCATCGATTGCTCCACGCCGGCTAGATCGAGTCCATCCACCACCAGTTCGTAAGCGACAGCCGCCCCAGGGTGAAGCTCGCTTTTGACCCGGCCGCGCAAGGAGGGGCAAAATGCTTGATTTGTGCTTGCTTTCAGTTTGGGATATCGGCTTCCAACTTTGCTTCCTGCCCGCACGATCCCATGGGCGAACGGTAAAATGACACCTTCGACTGCCCCCATCGCCTCTGCCGCCTTTTCCGCGGCTTGCAGGGTGATGTCACGGGTTTCGCCTTGGATTATCAGGTTGCCACCCGCCACTCCTTTGCCGGCGCCAAAAACCTCCTCCACAACGAACTCGCCATCCATCACGGGAATGCGCCAGTATCTACGGTTGTCGAGCAGCTTGCTAATCTGCCAGCCATCGCCGAAGAACCTAATTTTGCCACCCACTTGCAGGCATTTGGCCGGGTCGATCGGCAGTCCGTTGTAGACGGCGGTGGTGGGGCAGGGGAGTATGCCTTGGCCGATGCGAGAAACTAACGATAGCTCTAATGAAGGCCGTGAATATCCAAAAAATAGTAGGCTGGTCCCGGGTCGCCCGTCGGGTGTTTCATTCGGCGCAAGAAGGCCATCAATGCCGGCCTCACAATCACAACCGATTACCGAACTGGCATTGCCTGTTGCCGCCTGTGCAGCCGACAAAACAAGTCGTGGATTCTCTGCGGTCACGATGACCCTTGCGCAGGCCAGCGGAAAAGCCTCGGCGTAGGTGTCCTCCACCTCAATCCCGCGAATGCTGAGCATACTGCGATTGTCTTCCTGATTTAATTCCATGCCGTGCCGGGAGCAATCTACTGCGATTGTGGGGTAATGGGTGTGCCCGGGGCGAAAATGCTGTTTAAAAAAAACGGCCGGGTGTCGTGTTCACCAGGCCGTTTTTGAAAATTCAAAAGAATTTGCGCAAAATTTCAGATCAAGCAAACGGGGTTTTGCCCGGGAGTGCTACCGGGGGCGTTGGCAGTTTTTGGTTGTCCAATGCCAGGGTGACCGGCGCCAAAACCTCTTTGGAATTGAGTGCCTGCTCCCAAGTGATACGCTTGCCCGTGTAGGTTGCCATTCGGCCCAAGATGGCCATCAGTGAGCTGTGGGTCATCCACTCGCCGTCATTGATGGGCTTGCCTGCGCGGATGCTGGCGAACAGCTCGTTGTGCTCGCTCTGGTACATGTCTATTTCCGCGCCGTCGCGACGGTAGGTCCAGGCGTCGGGGCCGGTGATGGTGTGCTTCATCACATTGCAGAAGCCTTTGCTGCCTTGGAAGTAATCGTTCACATCGTTGTAGCAGCCGTCCTGTTGACGGGTGTAGCTGAACACCTTGGCGCCACTCTTAAATTCGTACACCACAGCGTGGTGATCGAAAATGTGGCCAAAGTCACTGCTGTTGCGCACTTGGCGGCCACCCAAACCATATGCGGCTATGGGGTTTTCGTCCTTGAGGGCCCAGCGACATTTATCAAGGCTGTGGATGTGCTGCTCGACATTGTGATCACCCGAAAGCCAAGCATAGTAGTACCAGTTGCGCAGTTGGTATTCCATGTCGGTCCAGGTCGGCTGGCGCTTGCGCATCCACAGGCTGCCAACATTGTAATTGGTGTGAAGGGTGTGAAGCTCGCCCAGTGCGCCGTCATGGATTCTTTTCATGGTTTCGCGCTTGGGGCGGTCATACCGCCAGCACAGGCCGGATACCACAGCGAGGTTCTTTTCCTTTGCTTGGCGGCAAGCCTCCAATACCCTGCGGCAACCAGGGCCATCCACCGCGACGGGCTTCTCGGCAAAAATATGTTTGCCAGCGGCAACAGCAGCCTCGATATGCATCGGGCGGAAGCCGGGGGGGCTTGCCAGCAGCACCACATCCACACCGCTTTCAATCACCTTCTTGTAAGCATCAAAACCAGTGAAGCAGGCATCGGGAGAGACTTTCACTCGGGCGCCAATTTCGCCGTCGCCTTTGAGTTGGGCAAGGCTGCCCTGAAGGCGGTCGTCAAACATGTCGCCTACGGCAACCAATTCGGTTTCTTTGTCGGCCCGCAATGCCTGGCTGGCAGCGCCAGTTCCTCGGCCACCACAACCCACCAAGCCAATTTTAAGCACCGAGGCGCTACTGGCATGCACACCGGAGGAAAGGATTGAAAAAGCACCCAAACCTGCACTGGTTTTCAGGAAATCACGGCGGGCTTCGGAGCGATTGATTCGGCGGGGGGCCATGGGAGAATCCCTTAGGGAGTGTTGATGAAGTACAAGGCGGGAGGCCGGGTACTTCCGGCCATAGAGGCGATTATAACCGCCCCCAAAGCCATTTCCCAGCATCTTTTGCCTGTCGGGCTAGATGGCTCCAGCCCGGCCTGCCTGTTTGGGTGATCCACTGGTTCCAAGCCCTTGCCTGAGAGTTGGATGCCATTTGGGCTAGGGCTTCAGCCAAACCTGTTTCCAGGTTCCAGCCTGTCCCATCCACCACGGTCACCGGGATGATTTTTGCTATTGGGGGCAGCATGGTTTTTCTGGACTCTTCTGCCAATAGTGCTTCAGCTTGCTGGGTTGCAGTTCGAATGGCCAATTCTTTGGGGCGAGTGCCATTTTCCCAGTTGTAAGGCGGGGCCCATTCATATTCGGGCGGAAGTTCTTCGACTTTTGCAAAGGCGATCACGATGCCCGGAAGCGGCAAATCGTCAGGTTTTTGGTCAAACTGCTTGGCAAATTCATGCAAAAAATCGAGGTCGGAAGATCTAAGAGGGGTGTTTGCCTGCCAAATAAACACAACAAGGTCTGCTTGCTTCCAAGTTGGCAATGGTGCCTTTTCATGATTCTTGTTAGCAATTGTGTGGGGTTTACTAGGGTTCAGTATGAACTCTATCCATTCAATCGAATGGTTTTGCAATGCTGGAGCAAGGCGGAGATGTTCCAACAAAGTGGCAAGCCCTGAATCGTTTTGGCCAATAACCGCGATGGAAGTTTTGGGGGCTGATGGGTCATTTGCAAGTGCAGCAGTCTCGGAATAGTCTGGTTCATCGAGTTGGCCTGCATAAACGTGGGAATGGAGGCTAGCCAATCCGTCACAGGCGTGCCGTGCGATGGTCACCCCCACCAAATTTTCCACACGCTTTTTGATATTCTCCACCACACCGCCAACCCGTTCCTTGAGGTTGCGCCAAATGTTTCCAAGTGTGCTGGTCGACTGGGGCGGGATACTTGGGGGAGGGGTGTGCTGGTTGGAGTTGATTCCCGCCCAGTCGGCGGCTTTTATCCAGTCGCCCAAACTGATGTGCATACTGCCGGGGATTCGCTCCCGCAAAACGCTATCCAGCCCTTTGGCTTGGTCGCGTGCCCAAGAGAGAATTTCTCTTGGGGTGAGATGATCCCAGCCTTTTGTTTCAGTTTGGCCAGATGCTTGGCGAATCGTGCGATCCAGTTCAACCAGGCTATCCAACCATGCATTAGCATCGGCAACCGGCAGGGTTGCCGATGCCATTTTGGATTGCAGCCAATTTTCCCCTGCGGTTTGGCCTGCCAGCAGTTTTGTTTCGCAATCGACTGGAGCCCTTTTGGGCGAGCCTGGCCAGAACTGACGGAAATTTAACCCGGCCAAGGCGGCGCCACCAACCAAAGAAACAAGTAACAAAATGAATGGTAAAGGGTGATTGGCACCCAAATACCAAATGCCTAGAAGGCAAATGGTGAGCCAAGGCACCACCGCAACAACACCCGCCAGAAAAAGCGACAGCCACGGAAAGCTGCCTTTTACCAAACGGTGTTTTCCGGTTGGTTTGGGGTGGGTTGCCAGCCAAACATCGGCCCCAGCCCTGAGCCGTCTGGCACGCAATTCGATCAGCGATTCGGCCAGTGTCATGAGCATATATCGGCTAATATCATCGCGTACTCGGCCAGTGACACTTTGGTTGATTTGCTCTGGCCCCATGCGGGTGATTGTCCAGCGGGCAATGGCTTCCCAGGGTGCCAGCAAAATCCCGGGCAGCCAGGCCAGAGGGGCAAGGCGCCAGTACCATTTCAGCGCTTGCCAGCCTTGTTTCCAGTCGCCCAGAGGGATGTCCAGAATGGGGCCAGCCATCCGTCGAGCGTCGCCATCAAGGCGAGATTGCGTGAGGCGTATAGCGGCAGCGCATTCGGTGAGGGTGAGGTCTTTCCAGCTAGGTGCCCCTAGGGCTGCGTTTGTTGGGTAAAGGATGCTTTCCAGTTCGCCTAAACATCTATACCGTTCGGTATCTTCGGCCAATGCGTCTGGGCGAATGGTTTTCACCCATTCGAGCAGCCGTGTCCAAATAGTGACCTCGGTGCTATCCAAGTAGGTCGGGGGGGATTGGGGCAGTGAAAGTCCGGTTCTCCGGGCCCTAAGCACCCAAGCCAAGGCTAAGCTGCTGGCAAAAACTGCTACCAAATTGATCCAGCCTACCCAGGTTAGGAATCCCCATTTGCTGAGTGCGGTAACGCCACTGAATGCCAAAGCCACGATGGTTGCGAAAACAAGAAGTGCCCCGCCTGCGATTTTCCAGGCGGCCCACTTTCTCCGATTTTGCATGGAGAGCAAATTCACGGGTTGGGTTTTCCCGTTTTGGGCAAAGAGGTAAGGCTAATTTTATTATGCCTGTAAATTGCCCTAATCATGCATCGGCCCCTGTTTTGCGGGCGATTTTTAGGGCCAAATTGTGCCGTTTCAACAGGTTAGGCAAGGGAGAGGTGTCTTGACTCGGTGGTTCGGGAAGGCTAACAAGAAAGGGTCAGTCAAGGATCCGGGGCGTGGCGCAGCCTGGCTAGCGCGCTTGCTTGGGGTGCAAGAGGTCGTCGGTTCAAATCCGGTCGCCCCGATTTTGTCTGACTTGGGCCGCAAGTTCTTGCAAAACAAGGACTTGCGGCTTTTCTGTTTGACTTCTCTCGCTAAGCCCAAATAATGCCACCAGATAGGTATGTAGTACATGTACTACATTTGCTCCTCTGGAGGCCCCATGGACCTTCCTTCCGAAAAGCGCGGACCTGCCAAAAAGCCACCTGCCTATCGGCATTTCAAGCCCCGTAACCAAGGGGTGGTTAGGATTGCTGGCAAAGACTATTACCTTGGCGAGTATCAATCGCAGGAGAGTTGGCGAAGATATAACCAGCTTCTTGCTGACCTTTTTTATTCCGAACCTGGAGTAGTGAATTCAACGGGGTTTTCTCCCGCCAGTTCAGTGCCAACCAACGGACAAATCCAGCTTCCAGCGATTCTGACCATTGGCGAACTGACCATGCGTTACCAGGTGCATGCCAATGGGTACTACCAAAAAGACGGTCAGCCAACCTCAGAGGCTGAGACGATCAAGCGTAGTTTGGTTTTTCTGAATAGGAGGTATTGCGAGGAGCCAGCCAACTCCTTCACCAGCAAAAAGCTGGAGGTGGTTCGGGAATCGATTGCCGATGATCCGGTTGTAAAGGTTCGCAAGGTAAAAAAGAAAAACGGTAAAACCGAAACCTCTCAATTTGTGGTCCAAAAAAACAAGGCGCGGTCCACAGCGATCAGCTACACGGCAAAGATCAAGCAGATGTTCAAATGGGCCGTGCATGAGGAACTGGTGGAGCCAGGGGTCTATGAACGGCTCCGGGCGCTGCCTCCCCTTAAAAAAGGCCGGACAAAAGCCAGGGAGACCCAGAAAGTAAGGCCGGTGTCGGAAGAACACATCCAGGCCGTCCTCAGGATCTTGCCACCTGTTGTGGCCGACATGGTACGGGTGCAGCGCCTGGTCGGGTGCAGGCCCCAGGATGTGGTCAACATGTGCCCAGCCGACATCACCAAGGGCGAACCTGGCGAGCCCTGGCTGTACAGGCCTGAAAGCCACAAGACTGACCACCATGACCAGGAACTTGTGTTGCCCATCGGGCCCAAAGCCCAGGCCATCCTGGAGAAGTATTGGCCAGCCAAGCCAACGGATGTGTTTTTCAGTCCCAAGGTCACTGTTCAGATGCGCAACGACGCGAGGCGTGGTACAGGGAAGCATGCCGAAGTAGTGGCAAAACGGCCCAGAAAGGTTGCGACCAGACCTCCTGGTGACCGGTATGACTCGGCCACCTACCGTCGCGCGGTCAACAGGGCCTGCGAGTTGGTAGGGATACCGATCTGGTCGCCCAACCGGCTGCGGCACTCCAGGCTGACGGAAGTACGGGCCAAGCACGGCGCGGAGGCGGCTAGGACCCTGGTGGGGCACAAGAACCTGAGCACCACGGAAATCTACGCCGAGCAGGACCTGAGGAAGGCCATCGAGGTGGCCAAGGAAAGCGGGTGAGTTGTGGATATACCGTTTGATCCATTTGAGTTGACGGCATACCCGAGCTATTGCCAAGGGCTCCACCGGGCAAACGCGTTTATTGGTGGAATCCTGTTTAATCGAATTGTTTTTTTAGCAGCACAGGGCTCGGAAATAGGCACCGAAAAACCAGATGGATATTTAAGTAATCTAAATGAGAAAATTACTGAGATTGAGAAGCATTTGGATTTTTTTAAACCAATGTTGGACAGGTCGAAACCTGGTTTTGATTTTATTTTTGACCGGATTTTGGATTTGAAGGCTCTGCGTTTAAAAAAAGCTTTGCCTTTTGCAAAGCCTGGTGAAATGGTTCTGTTGCCCAGGTCGGATCAGATTTTGGAATCCCAAAGAGCGGCGAGGAAATCCAACTTTGACACGGGGCAAAAGAATGCCGCTGTTTTTAAAGAATTTTTTTTTGCGTTTAAAGATTTCTTTGATCTTGGCCTAATAATTGATGG
>Ga0255132_1000078_pt1 | contig 35569 bp, 3 predicted proteins | sample Law_Law_RepA_8d_FD_188551 | JGI IMG/M metagenome (GOLD analysis project Ga0255132, IMG submission 188551) | Freshwater microbial communities from St. Lawrence River, New York, United States - Law_Law_RepA_8d | ecosystem: Environmental > Aquatic > Freshwater > River | place: USA: New York...
ACATGGATACCGTAACTGCGATCCGCTCCACCGGGGACAATCCGATGCAGAAACACAACTTGGTCGTCCCATTCCTTCACAGAGACGTTCGAGTTTCTGACGCTTGTTAAGTTCCTTTGCAGTTCGATCAGTTCGTGGTAATGGGTTGCAAAGAGTGTTCGTGCAAGGTTCTTATCGTGCAAGTGTTCGACGATTGCCCAAGCGAGACTCAGACCATCATAGGTGCTTGTCCCACGACCGATTTCATCGAGGATGACCAAAGAGCGTTCGGTGGCGGTATTGAGAATACGCGCCGTCTCAACCATCTCGACCATAAAGGTACTTTGGCCTTTCGCCAACTCATCGCTTGCCCCGACCCGAGCAAAGAGTTTATCTGCGATACCGATCGTCGCGCGGCGGGCCGGCACAAAGCTGCCGATTTGGGCTAAGACAACAATCGCGGCGCATTGTCGGATATATGTGCTTTTACCTGCCATATTCGGACCGGTAATCAACTGGATTCGGCCATGTTCAGACCCAAGCATACAGTCGTTGGGTACGAACTTCCCTTTGGGCATCCGATGGTCGAGGACTGGGTGCCTCCCTTCATAGATCTCCAGGACAGGCTCTTCGGTAATCGTCGGGCAAACGTAATGTTGCTTTACTGCGAGTTCAGCTAGAGACGTCAAGCAGTCGAGTTCAGCAAGGATCGCGGCGTTATGCTGTAGAGGTTTCGTAGCGCGATGAACCATGTCGCGCAGTTCAAGAAACAGTTCATACTCAAGCTGCTTCGAAGATTCGTCGGCGGTAAGGACCTTTTCTTCATACTCCTTGAGTTCAGGAGTGATGTAACGCTCGCAGTTCTTGAGTGTTTGCTTGCGAATGTAATTAGGTGGGACTCGGTCGTGATGCGTGTTCGTGATTTCGATGTAATACCCGAAGACCGAAGTGAAACCGACCTTGAGGCTTGGAATGCCGGTCGCTTGCGACTGCTCGGCTTGGTACCTGGCAATCCATTCCTTGCCTCCGGAGGCGAGTCCCCGAAGTTCGTCGAGACGGTTGTCATAGTTTGGACGAATGAAGCCGCCTGCTTTTGCTAACAATGGACACTCATCGAGCAAAGCTACTTGCAGACGTTCAACAAGTGCGCCGCACGGATCGAGTTGCTCTCGCAAACTTGCGATGCGAGGTACATCGACATCGCTGAAAAGAGATTGGATTTTTGGGATCTGCAATAGCGACTTGCCAACATGTTGTAAATCGCGAGGGGAACACCGACCTGTAGCGACACGGGCGAGAAGTCGCTCAAGGTCATAGATCTCGCGCAAGGCTTCGCGGATGGCGTTGCGTCTTGAGGTTTGCTCGGTCAGTAATTGGACCGCAGAGAGTCGGTGACGGATTTGATCGATGTCGATCAAGGGAGATGCTAGCCATTGAGTGAGTTTCCGGGCACCCATGGGGGTAATCGTCTGATCGATTACGTCTAACAAAGAACCGTCGCGGGAAGCGGTTCGGATGGTTTGAGTAAGCTCGAGAGATCGGCGAGTAGCAGAATCGATCTCCATGCAATGCTGAAGTCGTGCGGGAGCAAGCTGCTGGATATGATCAAGGGAGGTTTTCTGAGTTTCTAGAAGGTATGCCAGCGCAGCCCCCGCAGCGCAAAGGGCGGTTTCGTCCTCAGAGTTTTGCTCCCAACCCATTCCCGCCAAATCGAGAACTTGGAAGTGCGAGTGCAAAACCCGTCGGGCTTCCTCAAGCCCGAATTGCCAAACGGGCCTTCGAGAGAGAACCCACTGTTGAAGCGGGTCGGGGGTAAGCCCCGAGTCGTCCTCGCGGATAAGAATCTCAGCCGGCGAAATTCTGGCAATCTGGTCGTGCAATTGGGATGCGGGATAGGAAGCGGCTTCGAATCGCCCGGTGGAAAGCTCCACCCAAGCTAAACCGATACGAGGGTGACCTTGGGGTTGATTTGCGTTCGACACCCCCGGTTTTGGGGAGAATACGCAGAGCAGGAGGTTGCTCGTGCTCGGGTCGAGCAAAGCGTCGTCGGTGAGTGTTCCGGCGGTCACGATGCGCTGGACCTCGCGTCGCACAAGCCCTTTGGCAGTAGCCGGATCCTCGATTTGCTCGCAAACCGCCACTCGAAACCCTTGGCGAACAAGCCGGGCTAGGTAGCCTTCTAGCTGATGGTAGGGGAATCCGGCCATGGGAATCGGGTTTTCCCCTTTGTCCCGGCTGGTGAGAGTAAGTCCGAGGACGCGAGCGACCGTTTTTGCGTCTTCATGGAACAGTTCGTAGAAGTCCCCCATGCGGAAGAAGAGGATCGCATCGCCGCTGGCGGCTTTGGCGTCCTCATACTGTTTCATCATTGGCGAGAGATTCATAATTTTTCTTTTGGGGAGCTCAGGCCTGAGTTTTCGAGAGCCGCCAGCGTGGAGTCTCGTCGGCGGAAAGGGAGGTCACGGGCAACCGAGCCGTCGGTTGCTCGGATGCAGAAGTCCAATCTTCGAGTTTAAGAGAGTATGTGGGGGGAGGAGAAAAGAGGGAAGCGGGTAAGAAGGAGCCGGGGGTGGGGGAAGGCTGTTTTAACCATTGCAACCGGTGCAACCGGAATTCGATTTCAAAATCCTCGAAAGCGACCCATGCAAGCTCCCCTTGGGCGACTTGTTCTACTACGCCGCGGTTTCCGGAAATGACACCTTCGTAGGTCAGGTAAATTGGGCGGTGCGGGGGTAGGCGGAGAAAGCAGGATCGCTCACACCACCCTTCAGGGGGGGTTGTGATTGCAAAAGCAAGCAAAAAATCTTTTGAAGGGGAATCCGGCAGCGGGCTCGCTTGCATTTCCCTGGTGTTTTTTGATAGGAAGTGGGTTGGAAACTCGATCAGCCAGTCCCAATGCTCCGAGCGATCGGGGATTGGGGCCTGGGTGTGATGCAGGATTGAGAAGCGGGAAATACCGAGGGAGGGAGTCATTAGAGAATCTTTCCGGAGGTGATTACGGGAACTTTTCCTGTAGCTTTGCATCCAAATCGGCGTCACAGGCCGCAGGATCGATTCGTCCGTAGGTCTAGGAAGTTTTTCAAGGAATTCAATGTTGGCAACGAGAATTGTCGAGTTGGATTCCGTGAAATTGGCTTCATGGAGTATTGCTGCATCGTTAACGAAGGATGTCTGCGGTATTCTGGGGAGTGAGGCCAATAGTACGAATGCCTGTGATTGCGATGGGAAGGATCAGAGGGGAAATCGAGTACCCTTCGGGTCATTTCATTGCAAGCACGGTCCCCCCAACTATACTCGAACTCAATTGTCCAGCAGAAGAACCGTCCGCGTTAAGGCGGTTTTCCTGCCATTGTGACCCACCAATCTAAAAAATGGGTAAGAAGGTTTGCCGCAAATGGGAATCGATGAAACCAGGTCCAAGAACCGTCATCCGTCGAACAAGAAGCAAGAACGCCGCTTGAGCTTCAGGTCGTTGCTCTGCGAGCACTTGGAACGTCGCGAGGTGATGGATGCGGCTCCGGCCTTTGCTCCGGGAACCGACCCCCAGTACATGAGCGACATGATCGCTCAACTCGGGCGGCTAAACGGTGCCAATGGAGGTGGCTTGCTCGGCGGTGACGGCGATGCCGCGAATGGCGGTGGAGGGGGTGGCTACATCAACCTCCAAGGTTCTCGTTGGGCCAATCCAGTCGGTGGAGCGAGCCCGAGCAATGGGGATCCTGCGATCGTCTCTTGGAGTATCGTTCCTGACGGGACTCAAGTCACGAACATTCAAGGCGGACTAGCATCTTCGAACTTGGTCGCCTTCATGGATGGCATCTACGGTTCGGGGACTGGGCCTGTAGCGAATCGCCCTTGGTTTAACCTGCTCAAACGAACGTATGACGACTGGGGTGCGAAGTCCGGTTTGACCTTTATCTACGAACCGAACGACGACGGAGCGGCTTACAACGCTGCATCGCGTGGGGTCTTGGGTGTGCGCGGAGATATCCGTGTCGGTGGAACGGCAGTCGATGGTGACTTTGGCATCCTCGCTTTCAACTTCTATCCAAACGGTGGTGGATCGACCGGTACGGATGGAGACATGGTCATCGACACCTCGGATCGCTGGTATAGTGACAATTCCGATGGACCTGGCGGTGAGAATCGCGGATTCATGAACGTGGCATCTCACGAAGCTGGGCACGGCATCGGACTCGGGCACGTAATCCCAATCGACCAAACGAAGTTGATGGAGCCGATTGTTTCGACGGCTTACTTTGGTCCGCAGCATGACGATATTGTCGCCGCTCAAACTCTATACGGTGACAACTACGAACAAAACGACTCCAACAGCCAAGCCGCGAATTTGGGTCTGGTTGGTAACGGCATCAATCAATACGATTTCTTGTCGATCGACCGAAGTGAAGACACCGACGTTTACTTGTTCACAGTCGGCAATGCAAAGCTTCGTCAGATCACTCTGTTGCCTGACGGCAAGCTGTATGACGTTGGTCCCCAAGGCGGATCGCCTTCGCCCACTAACAGTTTGATCTACCGGAACCTTTCGTTCCAAATTGAAAAGCTCACGGGCGAAGTTGTCGCTGTAGCGAATGCTGGCCCTGCGGGCGTACCTGAAAGCTTGCAGAGCCCGAACCTTCCAGCTGGCACTTATTTCCTCCGTGTTTTGGCCAATGCCGCTGGTGAAACGCAGATGTACAGTCTGCGATTCGAAGCAGACTCGAAGACTTCTTCGGGCCCAATTTTGATTGGCGTTCAGCCGAACAACAGTGAATTGATCGAGAACGGTTCGATTCGAACTGTATCGCCTCGAGAGCTTACATTCCGTTTCGACGACGCACAGATTATCGATCCTTCATCGGTAAGCGGGATTCGTGTCACACGAGCCGGTGGTGATGGAACCTTCGGTCTGCCAAGCGTCGCAACAGACTTTGGTACCAACGGCAAGGTCGACATTCAGTTGACTTCCAAGAATGCAACAGATGCGTTGCAGATCAACGTCACGCGCGCCGACTTGGGCGCAGGTGTCGGTCCAACTCTATCGATCGTTGGCAATGTTATCAGTGTCGTGTTGAACACACGATCTGGGTCTACAGTAACGGCCAAACAACTGGTCGATTTGATCAACGCAACAAGTTCGCCACTCTCGAAAAAACTGACTGCCAAAATCAATGGCGGTTTCTCAGACACGGTTCTCGGCAACGCAGACCCTGCAACATACTCTCCGCTGATGCTAACACAAAGCAACGATGTGATCGTTGCTCCAGGAGCAGTGATCATCGGGGATCGTCCGAACGAGAACGAAGTCACTTTGCGTTTTGCTGAAAATCTCCCAGATGATGCTTACCGCCTCGAAGTATTCGGCTTCGACGATGCTCAACTCGGTATCACTGGCTTGCGAAATACCAACGGCGACTTGTTCCAACCACGCGTGAAGAACACCCGTCAAGACACGATCGAATTCCGAATCGATTTGGGATCGAAGGTCACTGCGGTGGTTCCGCAACCAGTTGTGCGAAGTGCCGCTGGTGTATTGGAACAGAAGCGTGATACGATCGTCGTTTACTTCGACAGCGAGAAGCTCTTTGTCGAAAACGATGCGTTTGGAAATCCGACCGCTGGTAGCGCGGAAAATCCTGACTTCTACCAGTTGCTCTACACCGCCAACACGGTTCGCAATACCGACGATATCACCTTCAAGCCTGAGAAGGTAACTTATAACGCAAGCGCCAATACGGCAACTTTGCGATTCTCCTCAGACATTGACCTATTGCCTGGGCCGTTCATTCCTTCGGCCAGCTTTAGGCTTCGTATCGGAACTCGTGAAGCTACACCGATCCAGCCAGTTCGCAGCGAAGCGACGGCGACTGTCATTTCGGATTTGAATACCAACGGCGCAGCGAAGTTGCGATTCACGGCGAAGACGCTCGGTGAAGCCGGCTCGGGATTGCAGATTTCGTTTGTCAATTCAAGGATCGGTGGAGCACCTACCGTATCGAACGTAGGCGGACTGATCGTCGTCGATATCGCATCTGATACCGCGACCGCGATTGAAGTTGTCGATGCGATGCAAATCTCCCCTGTATCCTCGCCACTGATGACAGTGACGCTTGAACCAGGAAGCGATCCGAACACCATCGTTGGCAACCGAGTAATTAACTACTCACCGATCGGATTGGTCGGATTGGGTTCTTCGTTCTCCACGTCGATGAACCTCGGAACCATCGGTTCTGAAAATGTACCTTTGACATCTCTCTTGATGACATCGAGCATTGATGCAGAAGTTCATCAACTCGATTTGATTGGTGCAAACAACGATCCAGGAACTCGAAACGTCCCTGAAGCGTTTGAGAACTACATCAACCCATCGTTCACCGGTGACAATTTCAACGGTGTCCGCACTGTTTACTATAACTTCCGCGATGCCTATGGCACCGTTGCTGGTCTTACTCAATCCAACGCGATTACGGAAAAGCAAAAGGCTCGTATTCGCGAAGCATTCTCGCTGTGGGCTGAGTATGTAGGGGTTCAATTCGTTGAGACCCCAAGCAGCGGTTTGACGATGGCTCTCGGAGCTCTCTCCGCATTGCCTGGTGGCGGAATGACGGTTGAGAATGCTGCCAGCGGCGGTTGGGGAGTTCGAATCGACCCGACCTACCAAAACTCCTTGGCTGTGTTCTCTGCGGATAACACTTGGAATGACAACTACGGTGAGAATCTCACCCGGGCAGCGATGGCAAGCATCGGTTTGATGTTAGGCTTGTCGCGTGCCGGTGATGCAGACCCATCGACATTGATGAACTTCGACACTGGCTTCTTGAATTTCCCAACCGGCGCGGATCGCAATTTCGAGCCTGTGTTCCCAGGAAATCTTGACGTCTTGCGTGCAAACTATTTGCATCGCACCGAAGGTAGCGATATCGATCTGTACCGTTTCGACATCGACTACGGTCCCGATGGCAAATCGCGACAAGGCGCACTTGTAATCGAATCGTTTGCTGAACGACTCGCAAGCAGCTCACCGCTCGATACGCGGTTGGCGTTATACAAGCAGACTCAAGCTACTGCCGTCTCCAACTTGGGAGCCGGTGAAGGAATTTCGGTTAAGTTCACTGCTGTCCAACCTGGCAAGCAGGGGAACAATCTGTTGGTATTCGTCACTCGCAGCAACCGAGGTGTCGGTGCTCAACCGATTATCAATACTTTCCCTAACGCGATTTCGATCGATTTGAATGCAACAGTCGGCAGCGAATCGACGCTCGACGAGTTCCTCAAAGCCGTCGATAACGATCCATCTGCACGCGCATTGGTGAAGGTCGATTTGTTGCGTGGGGATCGTAGCACCAAGCTGGGCAATCGCGATATCACCTACTCGCCGATCGTTCTGACCGGTGGTTCGATTGATCTTGTCGCTCAAAACGACGACTACTTTGGCAAGGATTCGTTGATTCGCATGAATCTCGATTCCGGCATTTACTTCATCGGTGTATCTGCATCCGGAAACGACAAATACGACGCTTCGGTTCCAGGAACAGGCTTCGGTGGAACGACTCAAGGCAAGTACGACTTGCGTGTAACTTTCCGCGCACAAACAGATGGGTCGGATTCGATCCAAGATGTCGATAACGGACCGAACGACTTGGCAGTCAACTTCGATGGAGATGGTGACGGAGTCGCTGGTGGCGTTCACAATTTCTGGTTTGAAACTCGCCCAGTCGATCGTGTTTTGCGATTCAATTCCGGTGGCAATGCAGCGATCGATTCACGTATCGTGACGATCACCGGTGCTAACGGAACGGTTCGACGCTTTGAATTCAGCCTCGACCCGATCGTTGGTGTCGGTAACACGGCGGTGATATTCAACTCCCTCAGCACTGCTGCTGACTTGGCAAGCGCTTTGGCCAACGCGATCAATTCCCGATCCGAGTTGGGTGTATTGGCGACTGCCAATGGAGCCCGCTTGACCCTCAAGGGTGAGCGATTGGTTCAACTTTCCAACGGCTTGACCGCAATCGACTTGTTCGGAAAGACGATTTTCGTCGACAAGTCTGCTGGGCCGAACGCGGACGGTTCGTTGCTCAAGCCTTTCAACAACATCTCGGGCACTGGGGTTCCAAACGCATTTGCTGCTTCGGTCCCTGGAGACATCATTCGCATCGTCGGTAACGGTGGTGCGGACGGCAAGATCGAGACAGCAAACGATAACTTTGCTTACGAAATCGGGTTTGGGGTCCTTCCCGGCTCGGTTCTCTCCGATGGCTCGACGATGGACGTACCAAAGGGCGTGACCGTAATGGTCGATGCTGGTGCGGTCTTCAAGATGCGTCGCTCGCGGATCGGTGTCGGCAGCTCGACTCTGGGCGTCGATCGCTCAGGCGGAGCTCTGCAAGTTCTTGGAACTCCAAGCTTGCTCGATCGCAACGGCAACTCGGTTCGCAAAGCTGACGGTAGCGTTGCTACTGGTAGCGTGTTCTTTACATCCTGGCTCGACGAATCGATCGGCTTGGACAACTACGCCCCAACGACGGTCCCATCTGCGGGTGACTGGGGTGGATTGGTCTTCAAACGAGACCTTGATAAATCGGTCGGACGTTTTGACTTGGAAGACGAAGGTGTATTCCGTCAGTATGTCAATCAAGCTGACATCCGCTTCGGTGGATCGAGCGCGGTGGTGATCGACTCGGTACAACAAACCGTCAATGCGATTCAGATCGCTGATATGCGACCGACGGTAACATTCAACCGTATCACGAACTCGGCGGACTCAGCGATGAGCGCCACTCCTGATAGCTTTGAAGAAACTCTCTTCAGCGATAACAAGTATCAGCGCAAGGGTTCCTTTACGCCAGATTATGACCGCGTAGGTCCCGAGATCCACGACAACGTCTTGGTCAACAACTCGATCAACGGGTTGTTCATCAAAGTCTCGACACCAGCAGGTGGTGAGCTCAAGCAACTGACCGTACCAGGTCGGTTCAACGATACTGACATTGTCCACGTCGTCACTGAAAACATCTTGGTTCAAGGAAACCCAGGTGGTGGAGTCCTCGATGCGACTGTGGTTGCATCGAACTTGATTTCGTTGGCCCCATCTCTCGGCGGATCGATGACCCCGGGAGATTACCAATACAAGCTGACGTTTGTAGACAAGAATGGCTACGAAACTCCTCCATCGGAAGCAACGCAGCGATTGTCGTTGGTCCCTGGACAAACCGCAATTCGATTGATTGGCTTGCCAGGTGTAAGTGGTGAATATGTCGCTCGCCGACTCTACCGTGCAGACTCTGTAGGATCCGCATACCGCTTGGTGGCCGAACTTGATGGAACCACAACAACCTACACAGACCGTGGAGCGATCTTAGCGGATACTTCCGATGCGCAAGCAACATTGTTGCGTGATCGCCCTGTGGTGAGCGGTGTCGTTGTATCGAGTGCCGCTGGTGGAACGCTTCCAATCGGTTCGTTCAACTACCGAATCGTCATGGTCGATGCCATGGGCCGTGAGAGCCTAGTGTCGAACGCGACGCAATCCGCTACGACGGTCCCTGCCGTCGGGTCAATTCCCGCTAGCCGATCGCTTCGCTTGGCTTCCTTGCCATCGGTTCAAACCGGTTTTGTAGGTCGTCGCATTTACCGTAGTGCGGTCGGTGGCGTTGCCCCATACACACTGGTGGCAGATATTCGAGACCCAGCCGTTTCGACCTATCTCGATAACGGTTCTACGACTTTGACCGGTACGCTCAGCGTTGAAACATCTGGAAATGTTCGTCCAAGACTCGATGCTTCGCTCGCGATTGATCCAGGTTCGATCATCAAGCTTGAAGGTGCGCGTATTGAACTTGGTCACAGCACACAATTGCTCGCCGAAGGTGTCGATGGCAGTCGCGTTGTCTTCACCAGCAAACAAGACGATCGATTCGGTATCGGTGGAACTTTTGATACGAACAACAACGGTCAAAACGGTTCACAGGATTCGAGAGAACGCGACTGGAGTGGTGTCTACGCTTCGCCAGGCTCGTTCGTCAGCTTAGACAACGCAGTCGTTGCCTATGCCGGTGGTATCTCGCGATTGGAAGGTACCTTCAAGGCCTTCAGCCCGTTGGAATTGCAACAAGCTGACGCTCGGGTTGCCAATACAGTTTTCGAAAACAACGGTAACGGGATGGGTGGACAAGGTCCGATCGACCGATTGGGTCGCCCAGCGAACGAAAACTATCCATTTGGAAACAACAACAGTCGCGGGTCGACCGTCTTCGTACGCGGCAGCCAGCCGATCTTCTTGGATAACACTTTCCAAAACAATACAGGCACCGCGATCACCATCGACATCAATTCGATGGATGCGGAGCTGCGTGGCGATACGGGACGGCAATCGGGAGTTGTCGATCGCAGCAAGACTTCGGATGCGAACCGTGGTCCATTGTTCCGCGGTAACCGACTCTACAACAACAGCATCAACGGTTTGGAAATTCGCGCTGATGCTTCCACCAATGATCGCACCGAAGACAATCTCGCTGTACGTGACTTGCAACGCAACAACCTGACAACGGAGAGCGTTTGGGATGATACCGATATCGTCCACGTTCTCTTCGATTCAGTGACGGTTAGCAACCTTACCCACGTCGGTGGCTTGCGATTGCAAAGCGCCGTCAACGAGTCTTTGGTGATTAAGCTCGAGGGTCAAGGTTCGAACTTCGATCAAGAACGCGGAACGGGCTTCACAGCAACCGGACGGTTCGCTGGTATTTCGGATCGCGTTGGCGGTACTGTACAAGTCGTAGGGATGCCAGGCTTCCCTGTTGTGATGACCAGTCTTCGCGACGACACCGTGGGTGCTGGAACACAACCCGATGGTCGTCCACAGACAGATACGAACAACGATGGTATCGCAAGCGTTCCTCGTGCAGGGGATTGGAGAAGCTTGCTATTTGATTCGTTCAGCAACGATCGCAATGTGATCACTGTGTTGGAAACTGAGTCTCCAACATCGATTGCCCCTGGAATCAATGATTCGGTGCTCACCGCCCAGTTCATGGGTGCTTTGGCACCGAATACGTCGACCACTGATGAGAACTTGGTACTTGGATTTACCTTGCAAGGTGTACTGAGCGAGCCAGCCGACCAAGATATTTACAGCTTCACCGGAACGGCCGGAACGGAAGTATGGTTCGACGTCGACCATACCGACATGACGCTTGATACCGTCATCGAGATTTTGAATGCCAATGGCGAACTATTGGCTCGATCGGACGACAGTACGGCGGAACAGCTCAACCCAGCTTTGATCTACAAAGATCCTTCGATCAATCCTGACCATGTCAATGCGATTGTGCAACGCACACGTGCAACGGCGCGTCGCAATGCATCTGGTTTGATCAAGGAAGATGGTACAACGAATCCGTTGGACGCCGGTCTTCGAATGCTCCTACCTGGGGTAGCAGGTGCACCGAGCACATTCTTCTTCCGCGTTCGCAGCAAGAGCACCAACATAGAGAATTCGGCTGCGGGTATTACCGCCGGGTCGTACTCGATGCAAGTTCGTCTTCGAGATCAACAGGAATTTGGAGGATCGACCGTACAGTTCGCAGACATTCGTTATGCGACGAACGGCATTCAAATCAACGGCATGCCGAACAACTCGCCTTTGACGGGCGAAGCGAACTCGGCGATGTACGATGGTCTGACCACCGACGGCGTGACCGATCTTGGTCCTTTGCAATTGACCAACAAGGGTGCGATCAGCGTCGCAGGTACCTTGGTGGGTGGTTCGAACACCTATCGCTTCACAGTCGGCGATTTGGCAAGCGAATACGTTCGCACGCCTAGCGCCACCTCGACTTATCCGGTTGTTATTGACGTTGACTATGCAGACGGACTCAATCGCAAACGATTGAATATCCAAGTCTTGTTTGACAACGACAATGATCCGACGACACCTGGAATTCCGGTGACGCCAACTACGAGAACCCGCACGGCGATCGTCGATGACTTGCCAGGCCCATTGTCGGGCTCTGACTTGTCTGATTTGACGCGAGGTTCGGTCGGAACCGGGGATCCGTTTGTTAGCTTCCTTGGTGCCGAAGAACTTCGTCGAGGCACCTACGAGGTAGTAGTAACCGATGCCGAAGGATTCTCGACCAAGGCTGGTGTTTACCAGATGGAGATTCGGGTCGGGGATAACGTATCGAGCTTGGCGAGAAACTACCGAGGATCGTACAGCACAACGGTCGAGTTTTTACCTGGTTTGACGATTCCTGATCACAGCACTGTCGATGTAACCGATGGAGCGAATCGAGTGACGTTGGAATTCACTCGCGACGGATCGGTTAACTTCGGAAACATTCCGATTGTCTACTCGGCAACAGACACCCCAGCACGTCTCGGGGATAAATTCCGCGACATCATCAATCAGCTTTACCAACAGCAACAACTCAACGTCCGAGCATCGGACAGCAACGGGGTTGTCAACGGGAATGGCAACGGCATCATCGACTTGTTCGGTAACGTTGAAGTCATCGATCTTTCGAACGTCTTCACGGTATCCGGCAACTCTGGGATCCAGCGGTTCGATGGTGCAAGTGACCAAAACGTTGCACGCAACCAAGGTCAGTTTATTGTTTCGAATAACGTGATTTCGCAGAGTCGCGATTACGCGGTTTGGTCAGCTCCGGCTGATAAGTACTATGCAGATGGACGTGCTCAACAAGCACGTATAACGGCAGCAGGAAGAACCAACACAGTGCTACCACCTACATTGGGTGGAGCTTATGTGCGAAACCTACCAGTTGCAAACAATGTTCCGTTTGGAGTGGGCTCTGGATCAGTTGCAGAGCGAGCCGGTGTAACAACTGGCATCGTTGTGATGAACAACATTTTCGACGAAGGTGGACTCGGTGGATTGCATATCCAAGGTGAGACTCCAACGTGGCGATTGACAGTTCGACCCGGCTCGCAGGATTCAAGTTCTGTTGGGGAGTACGGGACTCACGCTGGTTCGTTCTTCCATGATGCGATTCCCAACCGGCTTGAAGTTGGGTTTGGTCGTACCCAAGTACGTTTTGAATTTGAGGACATCGCAGGTGCAGCCACTGGTCCGGATCCATTCGGTAGCGGTGTGATGGGTGGAAATGGTTGGGCACCTGACCATATTCCAATTTACTATCGTGAAGACACAGGAAATGTGTACCTTCGACCTGCTCCAACTTTCCCAGGTTATGCTGCGGACGAAATGGTCAAGGCTATCCGTGATTCGTTCTACGGTAGCGTGTTGACCACGAACGGAACCACTCAACATATCTACACCTGGATCGAGCCACAGTCACAAATTATCATTGGAGACCCGGCAGATCCTTTAACTTGGACCTATCCAACAGCGACGTTGGTGGTACGTGGTCCACAGTACATCGTCTCGACCAACACCCCGCTGCAAATCCAGCGGGTAGGTGACTACACGGCTTCACCATTCGTCCGAGCGGTGAACAACACGATTATCGGTAACGATGGCACCGCTGCCGGTGCTGGCGTCGCAGCCGATCTCGAAGGAAACGATACGCTTTCCGGTGCCGCAGAAACGTACCAAGGTGTCGGTATCAATCCGCAACAATACATCGTTGACGGATCACTCTCGCCGGATCCGTTGTCTACGGGATCTTCCGATGTTGACATCTACAAGTTCCAGCTAGAAGTTGGCGAACGAGTAAAGATCAACGTCAATACAGTCGGGGGGCTCAATTCCGCGCTTAAGCTTTTTGATGCCAGCGGAGTTGCTCAGATCGTAAGTTCTGCAAGTGATCCTACCACATCGGACAACTTGGCTGCTCCAGGTGAGACCACTGGACTTGATCCTTACATCGACTTTACCGCAACCAAGGCGGGTGTTTACTACGCCGCGGTTAGTTCGTCAGGAAACACAACTTATGATCCGTTGTCGTTGGCAGATCGTCGTCGCGGCGGAACCAGCGGTGATTACAACCTGAGCATCGAAGTTTTGAGACCTGAGCAGTTTGTCATCACGGTCGACGAAGTAGCAACCTATGCGGACGGAGAGACTTTTACGATTCGTCAAGTCGCCGATTTTGTTGGCACGACCAACAACGCTCGTACATTTGAGTTCACACGAACCGGCAACGTTGGCGGCAGCAACATCCCGGTTTACATCGGACCTGAATACAATGTTCCTGATCTTGCAAGATCCATCGCCGCAGCGATCAATTTAGCAGGTATGGGGAACATTCAGAATTTGGGCAATGGTCCATTCGGTGTAGCGAACCCGCTGGCTCCTGTCTCCGCGATCGCATTGGGAGGTATTAATGGCTTTAGTCCTGCGACCAATGCCGCAGGTCCAGACGTTGGTATCAACGCAGGCAACATCCGTGGCGCTCAATTAGAGGCTGGACTCAATCGAACGCAAAATGCGACCAATGATCGCTCGCCATTTGATCGTGGCATTGGTCCTAACGACAACCACATGGGGTTGGGCTTTGGACACGATCGAACCATGTCCGGTGGATTTGGAACCGCAGGAGGGGACGGCACAACCGAGAAATTTGTTGTGATTCGCAATGCGTATGCGATTTCCTCAAGCAGGAATCGGCGTATCAATGGCGAACAAAACACCAACAACCTCAACCAAATAATTCCAGAGAGCGGCATCGTCGTATCTAGCGGTGCTTCGCCAACCTTGATGAACAACACGTTTATCAACGTAAGTAGCCCGATTGTTCAGGAACGACCATCGTGGGGTAACACGATCGTTGGAGCCGTCGCTTCCGCTCGTCCTTCAGCGGTCGTCGTCGGTGGTAACACCTATCAGTACTTCGATGGTGCTAAACCCGATTCGAACCTGACATGGGGCGTCATCGAAGCCGTACCAACAAACGTTCCAAACACCAACACCGACTTTAACTTTGTCGCTGGTGTTACCGAGCAACTGCTCGCTGGATTCCCAGGCAACAATTTCATTCCAGCCAGCGGCTCGCAAGTGATCGATAGTTCGATTGATTCGCTGCCAGAGCGAGAAGGGTTCCGAGCGGTCAAGGGTGCGATTGGAGTTGCTCCGAGCCCGATTTTGGCACCGGATCGCGATTACTACGGTATCCTTCGCGCCGACGATCCATCGGTTGCCCCACCGAGCGGTTTGGGTGGCAACGTGTTCAAGGATCGCGGTGCTGTGGATCGAGCTGACTTCATCGGCCCATCCGCAATCTCGCTCATTCCAATCGACAACGATGCACAAAAGGTAGACATCGATAGCACCGAGTCGGTGATTCAACTCACCAGCGGTATCTATCCAGAATTCCGCATCCAGCTCAAGGATGGTTTTGAAACCGCAAACTTGGGTGGTGGTACAGGCATCAATGATGATTCGGTTGTAGGTCGAACAGGGGGTAATCGCCTGCCTGGTTCGGTCGTAACCATCACCGAGAATGGTCGGTTGCTGATCGAAGGAGTCGACTACGCGTTCTCCTACAACACCACGACCAACGAGATCGTCCTCAAACCACTCGCAGGTGTATGGAAGAACGACCGAGTCTATGACATCAACATCAACAACAAAGATCGCTTTGTTGTCGACGCCGCTGCCGGTGATCAAATCAACGATGGAGACACCTTCACCATCAAAGATTCCAATGGTGGCAACGTCACCTTTGAATTCGAAGGAAGCTTCCGATTGCAGATGCCTCAAGGCCTGCAACTCAACATCCCGTTGGCCGGTGGTGGTGCTGGCGGAATCGTCGATGGCGATCGCTTTACTCTGTTCGCATCGGGACAAGCCGTACAGTTTGAATTCGATAGCAATGACAACGTTATCAATCCACTCGCACGCGTGATTCGCTTCACTTCCCTCTCGACTCGAGATCAAGTTGTCGAAGCGTTGGTCGATGCGATCAACAATCCAGCTATCCCAGGAGTGGTTGCAAGCCCAACACTTGATGGAGACATCTTTGTCGGAGCACCAATTGGCTCAACGATCAACACGGAAGCAGCTCCGTCGATCGTTCAACCAAACGCAACGTTGGGACTCCTCGTCCCTGCCCTAGGCACCCGACCAGGTGGCATTACCGACGGTCAAACATTCAGCATCACTGACGGCCGAATTGCAGTCGTGTTCGAATTTGATTCGGACGGAAACACCCAAGCTGGAAATGTCGCAGTTGATATTTCTCAAGCGAACACCGATGCAGATGTCGCGATTCAATTGCAAAAAGCGATCGCTGGTACGACCCTTGCATTGCAGTCTTCGATCGTCAATGGCAACGTGGTCCACTTGACCCTTTCTGAGTCTGGCCGAGTTGACGTCGTAAGTACGGAACTGAAGGTTGTTGGCGTATCGAGAACATTGCAAGACGGGCAGTCGATTACGATCACACGCACCGTCGGGGCCTCGGTCACAACACGCACGTTCGAATTCACGACCGATGCAAATGTTGCTGCCGGTAATATCGCCGTTCTGATTACAGCGACCAGCACTCAATCCGCCATTGGCGAAGCCCTCGCTGCAGCGATCCGAGCGTCGGATCTCGGACTCTCACCTGAGCACGTGGGCAACGGCAATGTGATCCTGGGCGGTTCCACTCAGTACACCGTTTCGGTAGCGAATGCACCAACCGTGGGACTTTATGGACAGCCTGGGGTACAAGGAAAAACTACCTTGGAAATTTACGGAACACTGCAATTGCAAGTTCCAATCCGAGGCGGTGCGGACTTGACCGACGACACCTCGTTTACCATCACGAACAACAACGTCACAGCCGTATTCGAGTTTGACGGGAACTTCAGCGGTTCGACAATCGCAGGTAGCCAAACAGTAAGGTTCAGTTCCGTATCGACCCAAGCAGATGTGGTGAATGCAATCGTCGCGGCGATCAATGCCTTCCCAGGTCTTGGAGTGGTTGCTAGAGACGGTGCGAATGGCCGCGTTGATATCGGGTTGCTCGACAACACTGCTGTAAACGTACTAGATAGCAACTTGACGACAGCTCGAGGCAATGCTCAAGACGGCGATTACTTCTCGATTACCGATGGAGTAAACACTGTCACCTTTGAATTCGAGAACTTGAGTGTCGCTAATGGACGAGATCCAAGTCGCACGCCGATCCGCTACACCAATCAAGACTCGGTACAACGAGTTTATGAAGCGATGCGAGCGACCATTAAGTCGTCGATCCTCAATCTTGATTCGCAGATCACCGCCCAAGGCTTAGTGCTTTCCGACAATGCGAAGTTCTTGACCAACGTCGAGAACGCACCAAGCTTGCGAAAGACGGGAGTTCCAGGCGGCGCGATTCCAGTTCCGTTTGTCCAAGACGGATCGTTCTCGGATGCCGAAGTTCGCGACGCGATCATTCGAGCGATCAATAAATTGGCTGATGAAGGTGGTACAACCTTGCGTGCGAAGGTACGCGGTGGTTCGACCTTGTTCGTCGAGAATGCAATCAGCATCAGCCCTGAATTGAGCAGCTTCTTCCTCAGAGGTGTTCAAGACAACGCTGGAAACTTCCTCAAGAGCAATCGTATCGATAACGAGACGAAGTTCACCATCTTGATGCCGGGTGTAGTGCTCGATTACGGTGATGCACCAGATCCATTCACGACAACTCTCGGCCGATACCCAACGCTCAAGGCGAACGATGGGGCACGGCACGTGGTCAACAACAGTGAATTGCGTCTTGGTGCTGGTATCACCCCAGAGATGGATGGCAAACCGCAGCCTCTGGCTGACGGCGACGAAAACGATGACGGTATCAGCTTCAAATTCCAAGCGAAGACATTCACAAACTTGGAAGCCCCGCTGTTCAACAAGAATGTGGATACGGACCTTACCGTCACCCTTTCTTCGCCAGGCGTGCTCAACGGATGGATCGACTTTAACTTCGACGGTGACTGGACCGATCCAGGTGAGCAAGTCTTTACGAACCTCGTATTCGACAAGTTAAACCTCACGCAAACATTGCAGGTTCGCGTGCCGAGTACAGCACCGAACGTGAACGTAGCAACCACATCGTTTGCTAGGTTCCGCGTGTCGAGCGAAGGAAACATTCTGCCGACCGGCTTGGCTGTTGATGGGGAAGTTGAAGATTACCGAATCAGCATCATCCCAGGTACCCCACCAATCGGTGTTAATGACTCGTATGTCATGAACGAAGACCAGTTCGGTGGGCTTTCAACCAATGATCCTTTCGATGCGGACGGATTCCCAGGCAACAATGGGGTTTTGGCCAACGATATCAATCCAGACCGTAAGCCGCTGATCGCTCGACTGGTTCAAGAACCATCCCATCACGCGACCTTTACGTTCCGCGATGACGGCACCTTTGATTACATTCCTCAACAAGACTTCTTCGGACAGGATTCCTTTGTTTACATCGTAAGCGATGGAGTACTCGATTCGTTGACCACCGCCACAGCGGTAATCAACGTTCGTCCAGTCAACGATCCTCCGATTGCAGGGAACTTGAACTACACGATCGACGAAGATCAAGTTCTCAACATCCCATCCTCGGACATCCTAGCAGTATCCTCACCTGGCCCTGCCAACGAGAGCGATCAGACTCTGACGATCTTGGCAGTCGACGGACTCTCGTCGAAGGGTGGTTCGGTACGGTTTGTCGGTGGCGTAATCACTTACGTTCCATTGACGGATTTCGTCGGAGATGACTTCTTCACGTACACCATCGTCGATAATGGTATCACTGGAGATTTGGCCGATCCGCTCACCGCTGTTGGAACGATCTTCCTTACGGTGCTAGACAAAAACGACCCGCCGATTACCACACCTAAGACCTTGTTTACTAACGAGGACGTACCGGTCAGCATTTCGCTAACTGACTTGCTTGCTGGCGACGTTGTAGGACCACCTGACGAACAACTGATTCAAGTTTTGAATTTCAGTGGTTTGGTCAATCCATCGGCGATGGGTGGAACAGTTGCGATCGTGGGAGATCGTGTGTTCTACTATCCACCAGCGAATTTCAACGGCACGGACACCTTCAAGTATTTGGTTACCGATGACGGGTTGAGCAACAATCAACCTGATCCGCAAACCTCCGAAGGCACCGTTACGGTAATCGTCTCGCCGATAAATGACCGACCATTCGTCGTCAAGCCATTCGGTACGGTGACGGTTGAAGAAGACTCGCCAGAGCAAGTTTATCAACTCTCCGACTACTTCAGTGATCCTGATATCGCCACGAACGGTGATGAACTGACTTATCGTGTTCTGAGCAACAGCAACGTAGGATTGGTCGAACCGACCATATCCGGTGGCAAGCTGTTTGTGCGACCGAAGGCAGATCAAAATGGCCAAGCAACGCTCGTCGTTGAAGCCATGGATCGTGCAGGGTTGAAGGTTACCAATACGATGGTGTTAGTCGTCACACCTGTGGACGACGATCCCCGATTGGTTAATCCACTGCCAGATCGCAATGTATCTGAAGACTCACTTCCAGTGGTCTTCGACCTGAGCCCGAACTACTTCTTTGATCCAGACGTTATCAATGGCGACTTCTTGACCTTCACGGCGACGAGCAGCAACACATCGGTTGCTACGGTCACCATTCAAGGGAACAAGATTCAGTTGACATTGGTTCCGAACGCATCGGGGCAAACGACCATTTCGGTAACCGCGACCGACACAACCAATCGTTCGGTTTCCGATTCGTTCTTGCTCACGGTCACACCGGTCAACGATGCTCCGATCACTCAACCTGACTTCTACAACACCCCAGAAGGTGTTGCATTGGTGACAACCGACCCATTGGGTATTTTGACGGTTACCACCGCCGACGATGGGGTTTTGGCGAACGATCGTGATCCGGAAGGTGACGCGATGACCGCAAGTTTGGTGTCGCTGCCATCCCGAGGTTCGGTAACGCTCAATCCTAACGGAACGTTTACCTACATCCCTGGTCCAACCGCTTTGTTTGGTACTACGGACACCTTCACCTATCGTGCAACGGACGCTCTGGGTGCTTCAAGCCCACAGACGACGGTCACAATTACCATTGGCCGACCACCACAGCCAAAGTATCAGAACCCAAGCCAAAAGTGGGACGTCAATGCTGACGGATTCATTTCGCCGATCGACGTGTTGATTTTGGTCAACCTCCTCAATTCGCGAGGTCCTTCGGTTCCTGTCGCTGGTCTTCCTGGCCCTCCAGATTATGTGGACGTCAACGGCGATAACGTCGTAACGCCTCTCGATGTGCTTGCGGTGATCGACAAGATCAATGCAGCGAGCGGATCAGGGGAAGGCGAGGGATCGGATGCAGATGGATTCGTCCAGTTTGCAGTAGGTCCTGGTCTGGTCAATTCTTCGCCGAAGGGACAAGGGGCGCCGATTGATTTCGGGGTTTCATCAGTCCAAGTCGGTCGAGAGTTGCCTACCTCGTCCACGAGCGTTGGCTCGACTGCTATGATGAAGACCTTCATCGGTCCGACGTCTGGTTCTGTAAACAGTTTCCCAGTTCAAGGCCTCTTCGAAGGGGACTTGTGGGATTCAGATTTGGATGAAATCGCTGGAATACTCTCGCAAGAGAGTGGTACAGCCACGGACGATTCCGATGGGAATGATTCACTTGATCATGCCCTGATGGATTTGTTCGGCAACTGATAACAACATTAAACGCGTAAGCGAAGGAGTCGATAACGGCTCCTTCGCTGAACATAATTTCTCGTCATTCATTTTTTAGTACCGCACGGTTCCAAGGTTCGTTCAACATGGGAATTGACGCTTCGAGATCAGCAAATAAACGTTCCAAGCAGCAAGAACGACGCAACGGGTTTCGCAACATACTTTGCGAGAATCTGGAGCGACGCGAGGTCATGGCGGGGGATATCCTCGACCTCGATTTCCGTCTCCTGTCGGTCGCTCCGAATACCGGCGAGACTTTCTCGACGACTCGGTCCAACACCCTCAGTGAGTCGCCAAGGGAGTTGATTTTCCGATTCGCCGGTGGGGATGATGTTCGCCAATCGACCCTTCGAAGCGGGATCCGTATCTCCCGTTCCGGAGGTGATGGTGTCTTCGGTGCCGGAGGAGTCTCAACCGATATCATCGTGACGCCTGAGTATCTGGACTTTGCGGATTCATCGAATCGACGCGTTGTCGTCGCGCGATTTTCGCAACCCCTGACAGACGACCTCTACAATGTCGAAGTCTTTGGGACCGGCAGCAGCACTCCCGTTCGTTCGGAAGCGAATGAAACGCTTAAACCGACCCGCACCGGAACCGATCGCGACACTTACATCTTCAATTTGGAACTCGGCACCAAGATTGTTGCAGTAGTTCCACAGCCGATTGTTCGGCAAACGGACGGCTCGCTCACACAACAGCGCGAACGCATTGAAATCTATTTCAATGATTCGGAGTTGTACGATCGCAGCGTTAACACCGGCGACGTCAATCCGAATCCGTCGGTCGTCGATTTGCAATACTACAAACTGATGCTGACTCAGGATTCGGTCAGCCCTAATGACGATTTGGTCTTCAGCCCTGTTTCTGTCAGCTACGACCCGGCAGTTCGCCGCGCTACGTTGACATTCTCCGGTCCCATTGACCAATTGCCCGGCGTTGGAAACTCAGGCACCTTCCGCTTGCGAGTCGGCTCCAACGAAGCTGTTGCTTCGCTGGCCACTCCCATCGTTCCGACTCGTCCAGCCGTCAACGCCGACCCTTCGGGATTCTTGAGTGGCGCATTCCAACTCAACAACGGAAATCCGCTGAGCGGCTCCTTCTCGACCATCCTTTCGGAAGAGGTCCGCAATGCCACTACGATCTTGCCGAATGATTTTCCCGGGTCAATTTTTGAGCCTGGGCATCGTGACATTCAAGATGAAGTTCATGTTGGCGGCCCGGATGCAGATCCTGAAACGGCCCAGCTTCGATACTCGTTCATGGAAGGTGTACCTTATGGTACGGACGCTGCCGGGCGGCCTGTTTTCACGTCCATTACGCCGGACCAAAAGCAGCGAGTCCGCGAGGTGTTTGAGTTTTTCTCGAGAAAGCTTGGCCTCGACGCCGTGGAATTTGCCGGGACCTCGGTTGATGGCGATGGCGTTTTGAAGGTTGTCGTCGGGGACATGGCACCCAACGGCGGCATTAGCGGGCCGGGAGATGTAATCGGGATTGCGGGTGGCGAACTGGCCATCATGGACGGTGCCGAAGCGTGGGACAACACCTTCGGATTAGGTTCCAACCTGCGGGGAACGCAGAGTTTCTTCATCACCGCCATGCACGAGATAGGCCACTTGCTGGGATATTCTCACACCTACGATTTGCCCGACGGCACGATCATGGGGTCGGATGGACGCCTGAGCATTGGTGCTCCACCAGCGGAACAAGTCTTCCCCGGCGACGCTGACGTCATACACGGGCAGCATATGTATCGCCCCGATAATCGCGACGTGGATCTATACCGTTTCGTCGTTTCCCCCGGTACCACTGGCCGGCTCCGCGCTGAGACCATCGCGGAACGACTTAATGACTCGAGCAATGCCGACACCAACTTGAGCCTGTTGCGTCGCGAAGATGACGGAACGTTGACGACAGTCGCTGCGAATGACAACTACTTCAGCCAAGATTCGTTACTCGATGTCACTTTGACCCCAGGCGAGTACTTCATCTCGGTAACCGGATCTGGGAACCAAGACAACAATCCGCTGACCGCCGACACTGGCAGCGGTGCGACCAGTCAAGGCCGCTATGAACTACGCGTGGACTTCAAGACCACAACTGCCAGCAGCATTGCCGAAGAGAAGAGCGGATCGACCGTCAAGGGTAGCGCTCTAGACGGTGATGGCGATGGTATCGCAGGTGGAAATTTTGACTTTTGGTTCCGTGCCGCATCGCCTGTAGGAACCCCAGGGCTTCCGCTAGGCAGCCCTCGTACGATTGTCGTTGACAAGGCATTCCGAGGTGTGAGCCGAGACGGTTCTCTTGCAACTCCCTTCAATCGAATCACTGATGCTACCGCCATCGCTGCGCCCGGCGACATCATCCGCGTTGTTGGGGATACCCGCACTGTGTCGTTAACCGACGATGCCGCGTACGAAATCGGTTTCGGTGGAGTATCGGTAGGAACGCTTGGCGACGGTCCTTCTCTAGATGTGCCTCGCGGAGTCACCTTGATGATCGATGCAGGTGCGATCCTCAAGTTTGGCGGCAGCAGGATCTTGGTCGGCAGCATCGATAGCACGACCAACCGTAGCGGTGCTGGAATCCAAGTCCTTGGTACACCCGTAACGCCCGTTTACTTCACGAGCTATTTCGATGAGTCGCTCGGCGTCGATACCAATCCGCTGGTGACCACAGCCCGAAAGGGAGACTGGGGCGGTATCGAAATCCGCAACGATGTCGACCGTGCCCAAGGCCGTTCCAACATCCTCGTAGCGGGTGGCAAGATGCTCTCCGCGGATCGTGAGCGGGAAGGCATTTTCCTCAATACGATTTCCAATACCGATATGCGATGGGGAGGGGGTACCGTGGGTGCCGGCGCACAAGCCAAAGTTGTGAGCCCGATCGAGTTGGCAGAGGCGCGACCACTGATCATCGGCAACCGAATTCAGAACAGTTCGGATTCTGCAATGAGCTTGGATCCCAACTCGTTTGAACAAACACTGTTCACCGAACCCCGCTACCAAAGCGGAGGTGATTTTGTTCCCGATTACGATCGCATCGGTCCCAAAATCTATTCCAATGTGGTATCCGGAAACTCGATCAACGGTTTGTTCGTTCGGGCTGAAACATTACCCGGACAACCGCTCAAGGAATTGACCGTCCCTGGCCGCATCGATGAATCCGAAATCACCATCGTTTTTGGTGAAAACGTAATCGTTCAAGGGACGCCTGGCGGCGCCCTCGAAGAAGATTCCTCACCAAATAGCTCGTTGATCACCTTGAACAACGTCGCTCCAACCTCGGGTACCGGTTTCGGGACGACCGTGGCCGTCAGCTACGTCGTAACCTTTGTCGATCGTTTTGGCCAAGAAAGCCTTCCGAGCGCGGCCCAAACCACCTTGGTGAACGCGGGTTCTGCCCTTCTGTTGGGGAATATCCCAGCCGCCACCGGGGATTATGTTTCGCGACGCGTCTGGAGACAGATCAACAGAGCCGGCGCATTCCAATTGGCAGGCGTGCTCAATCGCGATGACGCAACATATGTCGACAACAACATCACCCTCAATGGGACGATGCAAACCGCGATCGGCCAAGGCCTCGTGCATCGCGCCCGACGCGATGCCAGCTTGGTAGTCGATCCGGGAATCGTTGCCAAGATGCTCGGTGGTCGGATCGAAGTCGGCTTCGGTGCCACCCTGCTGGCCGAAGGTTCCAAGACCAAACCGATCGTATTCACTTCGCGACGCGATGATCGATACGGTGCAGGCGGAACGTTTGACACCAACAACGATGGAGATGCGACGCTACCTGGACGAGGAGATTGGTCGGGTATTGTCAGCCGCCACTTGGGAACTTTGAGCATCGACGCGGCACTGGTCAACTTTGGTGGTGGTGAATCTCGAATCCCTGGGGGATTCGCATCGTTCAACGCGATTGAAGTCCATCAATCCACCGCCCGAATCGCGAACTCGGTCCTGGATTCGAACGCATCGGGAGCCACCAATCTCGGATCGACCAACCGCGACACGCGCGGGGTCAATGAGGGGGCCGTCATTTTCTCCGTCGGCAGCCAGCCGATCATCATCAACAATATTTTCAAGAACAACCAATCCAGCGACACAGCGGCTATCAGCGTCGATGCAAATTCGCTCAACTCCGTTCACGTACGGGATACGGGACGGTCGACAGGCGAGAATCAACGCGAAGAAATCGGCATCGGAAACTTTGGTCCTCTGGTCAAGAACAATCAACTCGGGGGCAACGCCCTGAACGGGCTCCGCGTTCGGGGTGCTACGTTGACCACCGAATCGGTTTGGGACGATACGGACATCGTCCACTTGCTGCGAAGCGCTATCATCATTCCCGATTACCACACTTACGGTGGTTTGAGATTGACGAGCAAGGCTGACGAAAGCCTCGTCGTCAAGGCGAGCAACGGAGCTTCGATTACCGCCGAAGGCCGTCCTTTGGATATCAAGGATCGCATCGGTGGTACGCTCCAAGTGATCGGGCAACCTGGCTTCCCCGTCGTGATCACGAGCTTGTCCGATGACTCGATCGGTGCTGGATTCGATTTCTCTGGAAATTCTCTACTGGACACCAATAACAACGGCGCCTCGGTGGGATCTGCAGGCGATTGGAGAGGCATCACGTTTGCCCCTTTTGCTAATGATCGCAACGTCGATTTCCGCTACGAACGCGAGTCGGATGAAATCAGCGAAGGGACCAATGACTTCCCAACTGAAGCCGAGGACTTGGGCTCTCTCGCAAGCAACCTGAACGCGGGCGACGAAAATTTGCGGCTGGGTGTGACGCTTACTGGTTCGATCGCCTCATCGCGGGACCTTGACGTCTACCGTTTCGGAGCGACCGCAGGAACGATGCTATGGATCGATGTCGACCAAACATCGGGTTCGCTCGATTCGGTGATCGAATTGATCGATGCCGAAGGCAAAATCATCGCTCAAAGCGACAACTCGATCTCCGAATCGGTTTCCAAGAGGGTCTTTTCAGACAGTGCTTCGATCCCTGCTGGACGAGCCTTGCCGATGGATCAATCGGCTTGGTCCAAGACCAACGCGAACGAACCCAATGCGCAAGTTGACTTCCTCGGAGTGAACCCCCTCGATGCAGGGTTGCGGGTCGTCTTGCCCGGTGTCGCGGGCAGCTTCAATAGCTACTTCATACGCGTTCGCAGTAGCAACGTATCACGCGAGCCTGGCAAGACTGATCCAGCTCGACTGACCGATCCGGCTTTGGTCCGCGAAGGCCTAAGTATCGGTGGCTACAAAGTCCAACTCCGATTGCAACAGCAGCAAGAAGTGGCCGGATCGGCAGTCCGCTATGCAGACATTCGATTTGCACAAGTCGGTATCGATGTACAGGGCGGACCAATGCATTCGCCGCTGGTGGGTGAAGTTGGTGAAGCCGATCCCAACGAATCGAATGCGTCTGATCAAAGCGCAATCAATCTTGGAAACATAGTTACGAATGATCGTGGAGGCGTATCGATCGCCGCCAACTTGGCCACGCGAGGTGACATCGATTGGTACAACTTCTCCGTTGCACGAGAAGCCATTCAGCAAGTTAGCTCGACGCCAACCAACCACATCGCGTTGACGTTTGACATCGATTACGCAGACGGTCAAGGTCGCGCCAACACGCAGCTTTGGATTTTCCGTCGCGACGCGACGAGCGGTCAGTTGACGTTGGTTGCCACTGCCAACGACTCCAACATCCAGGACGACCAACCTAGAATTGGCCTAGGGTCAGATGTAACCGACTTGACGCGAGGATCGCAAGGGAAGCGGGATGCATACCTCGGTCCCATCGAGTTGCCCCAAGGTGATTACACAGTCGCGGTAACGAACGCCTCGTTGAAGAACGTGAACATGGATCAGTTCACCGACCTCAATGGAACTCCAGGTTCCAACCTCGTGCGTGTCGAACCGCTGGACTCGGTCCAAGTCATTTCCGAAGACCGTTTCGATCCGGACACTCGTCCGTCGCGAAATCTGGCCCCTGTACAGGATTCGTTTGCCCTCGCATCGGCTTCTCCATCGATGCCCAATACCGATGGCGTGGGACTGCCCAATTCGGTTCCATTCAATCTTTCTGATGTAACCCTCTTCTCCGGCTTTTCCGATCAATTGCTATATGGAAATGCCTTGACGGGAGCCAGAGAAGGGACCGGGGCAAACTTCAGTCGAAATGCGGTCGACATTGCTGTTTCTCCGGCAGGACGAGCCTTTGGAGCTGGAATTCCAACAGGCGGTCAAGACAGCGACGGTAGCGTGATCTTCGGCATCGACATCGGCGATGCTGGCGTGGGCGTTTCTGGTGGATCGGCGGCTAGCGCCGGATTGATTACCTTTAGAGGCCGCCTTGATAATGCGGACCCCCCAAATCTTATCATCGAGCCCCGCGGAAACGTGGGGGACGGGATGCGTTTCCACGCACTATCATTCTCGGACGTATTGTCCGTCAATAATGCGATAACCTTCTGGGGTGTGGGAAGTCGAACGTCTCAGATCAACGGTCCAATCGAAGCACCATGGAAGCAAAACATCCTCTACCGGTTGGATCCGAATACAGGCAACGCGATCAATCCGGACGGTTCAACGACGGCTCTCGATCCGAACATCAATAACGCCGGTACTCAGATCGCGGCAGCAGGTATCTTCGCAACCGCAACGGGTGAAGTTACCGGCCTTGCAACTGTCGGCGGCAACTTTTTCGGTCTATCCGATCGAGGTGAACTTGTAACCCTCAATTCGACCATTGCCATCCTCCGCGATCCCGATACAAACCAAATCATCCCCTTTACCGGAATGACGGCGGGCCCGAGAAATGTAGAAGGCGGACGGTTCGCTGATTTGCTGTTTGGCATTACGGCTGCTGGAAGAATCTATGCTTTCGATACGCTCGGCCAATTGCAACCGATTTTCCCACGCGGCCGCTCGTTCGCTCAAACGCCCGGCGCAAACGGATTGGCGGGCGCGATCGGAATCGATTTCTCTTCGCTTGACGTAAACATGTGGCACGCTTCGCAAGATCAAGCGGGTCAAGCCGGGGTCGGACGATTGACGAATTTCAACAATTCTCGCGACACTTCGAACAACCGAAACTCACTACGCTTTGCATTCGATAGCGATGCGAACGACGGTGACGCAATGCCGGGCAACTGGACCGGCATATACTCGGGCCTGGGTATGGAGAATTCCTATGCTGCACCCGGTGGCGCCATGGGTGCCCTTGAAAGCGATTTGATCGATCTGCGTAACTACTCTGCCGACGATGAACCGACTCTCTACTTCAACTATCTAGCGAATACGCAAGACAATAACGCCCGAAGTGAACTGGGCGATAACGTCACTTCCCTGGACTCGTTGCGGGTCTATGGTACGAGCGCAGACGGCATCTGGGTTCTTTTGGCGACGTCCAACAGCAACACGAATACCGCCTTTGACGACAGCGGACCCGGTTCCGATGAAATGGACTTGGCCAACAGTCGTTACACGGATTCTTACGGCCGTACACGCGTTGCAGAAGAATTGTTCGACAACGGACAATGGCGTCAAGCCCGCGTCAACCTCGGACCTTTGGCAGGAAAACGCGATGTCAAGCTACGCTTCGAGTTCAGTACAGTCGGGGATTTCCGATCGGCGGATCCGCTGCGCGGCGGTATTGAGTTGGGTGCTGTTCCGGGCGAGCGGATCGCGGACGGCAACACCATGACTTTGGCCGGAACTACCTTTGAGTTCGACCTAGGTTTGGTGCTCAATTTGCCGAGTGGACGCAGTATCGTTGCTGGCAATCAGCTCAAGATCAACAGCGATCTGTTCACATTCGGCACCGACATCCCGTTCAATCTTAACGATACTCCCGCGACCATTGCGGCTTCCGTTCAAAACGTCCTCGTTGCTAATGGCTACACCGTAGCAACCAGCACCTCGACGCCAAATGTTCTCAACGTCACTCATTTCAATAGTGTTCGATTGACGGCGCCGACACTTGCGTTCCAGTACGACATTTTTGGGGCCGACAAAGCGATCATCATCGGATTGCCGGGCGTCCAAGGAACCAACACGCCGATTTTCGTAACCAACGAAATGACGGCGACCGAAGTTCGGGACTCGGTACGTGAGGGCTTAGCGCTCGCCTGGAATATTCCAACCGAGTCCACCAATATCGACGTCTACAAAGTGCGCGGTAACGTCATCGTCATCCACAGCACCGATCAAAACTTCGCAGGCTCAAATGCAGGGCCATTGACACTCTTCGGGCGTCGCCGAGGAGACAATTTTGGTCCAATCGACGGTGGCGATCGCTGGGCGGAGAATGGCAAGCGAACCAGTGGGAACCGGCCTGCCACTGGCCAAGTACCTGCTGGAATCTTTTTGGATGATTTCATCGTTGGCTTTGCCGAACGAGGCGAAGTCGTCTTCTCAGCCTCGAACGTTCCAGGCTCACAAACCTTCAACGCTTCTCGCTTCTACGAACGCGCCGGTGGCCCCAACGGCATACCAGCTCGGGAAGTGAATACCGGTACTTACCAATTGGAAATCCGTGTCGCTGCGGATTACGGTACCACCAATCGTCAAGGCGAGTTGAGGCTCGAAAACACGCTGCTCGGACCTCTCGGGCGCACCTACGACACCAACGAACGTCTGTCAAAATCGGCGGCATTGATCTTTGATTCCGCGAGCGAAATCCAGGACGGTGGATCCTTTACGTTGAGCGATGGCGTCCGAACGGTACTGTTCGAGTTCGATGTCGTCACCTCCGCAAACGACCGCAGTATTGGAGTTACTCCAGGGGCTGTTGCCATCCCGATCAGCCCCAACAGTACCTCTGTAGTCATCGCAGCGGCGATTCGAAATGCGATCAACGGCGCATATACGAGCGGTTTGATCGGACTGACAGCGGAAACCGGTGGGGACATGCCGGGCTCGGCGATGACGGCTCCAAGGTCGATCATCATTCAGCTCAATGGTCCAGCGGCTGCCGATGTCTTTGGTGGAACGGCTTTCACACCGAACGTTCCGCTGCAACTCATACAGTTTGGGTTGGACACCCAGTGGGGTGAAGATCTCGGCGACTCGAACATACTTCGAGATCAGGGTCAGTTGATCATCAACTCCGCAGTGATCTCTAGCTCCTTGACCTACGGGATTCGAGTGGATGCAGCGGCTCGCGATTACGCGGACACCCGATTTGGTGGTGCCAATGCCACCGTTCGCCCGGGATCGCGGCCATATCCAGGTGCAGTGCGTAACCTGGTAACGTTGAATACATCCAATGTCGCGCCAGGTGTAGTGCTGATGAACAATGTTCTCGCCTTCAATGGCCTCGGAGGCAGTCCGACAGGCGCTGGCGGAATCTTGATCAGCGGAGATGTGCAGTCCCCTGTTGGTCAGCCCACGTCCACCGTCGCCCGCATCGTCAACAACACCATCCATGGAGTCCAAGGCAACAGCATTGGTCTGACCATAAATGACGGTGCTGCTCCGACGGTGATAAACAACATCTTCTCGAATTCGAACTTCGGGGTTTCGATCGCTGGCCCAAGCCTTGGAAACGTCGTACTCGGTGGCAATCTGTACAAACAGAACAATGTGCCCGTCACGCCCCCCGGCACTCCCGAGTCGTTCCCCGAAAACTTGGATATCTTACCTGCCCCTCAGCCATTGTTCTTGAATCCGAGCTTGGGACGGTTCTACCTCGCAGCCTTCTCGCGAGCGATCGATTCGTCTTTGTCGTCGTTAGAAAATCGTTCGTCGATCGAGACCGTCAAGGCGGCTCTGGGATTGGCGACAAGCCCGATCCTGGCACCCGAATTCGATGCCAATGGACTACGCCGCAGCGATGACCCAGCTGTCAATTCTCCTCCCGGATTGGGATCGAACGTCTTTATCGATCGTGGCGCTCTGGACCGCGTCGACCAAATCGGTCCGGCTGCATTCCTGCAACGACCGCTCGATAACGATGCGAATGGTATCGATCTGGATGGCTCCAGCACCTACGTTCAAGTTCGCACCGGCAACTTCGACTACTTCGAGGTTCTGCTCGATGAACGCCAAGGAACCGGTCCAGATCCTTTGACAATCTCCCAGAACAACGTCGTTTTGACCGAGAATGGTCGAATGCTTAGCCCTGGTATCGACTATGTGTTTGGCTATAGCTTCAACAGCCGCACGATTCGATTGACTCCGCTGGCTGGTTTCTGGCGGCAAGACAGCGTTTATGAGTTAACGCTCATCAACAAGCCAACGTTGCGAGTGATCGCACCGGATGATGCGGCAACGCGAATCGACGGTGATCGATTCACCGTGGCACTTGCCGGTGGCGGAACGCGGTCGTTAGAACTCGACAGCGGGTTTATGTTGACTGTTCCCGCTGGTGGTGTTTCGGATGGACAGAAGTTCAGCTACACCCCAAATGGTGGTGAAAAAGTCACCTTTGAATTCAATCTCGCTGGGAACACATCGACCACTTTTGGTACGAAGATCATCAGCTACTTGGCGAGCGATACCCCTGATCAATTGGCGGCAAAGATCGCTGCGGTAGTCAACCCAGTGATCCGTCAAAACGGATGGCCAGTACAAGCAATTTCTGGTGGTAGGGTCGCCGTCGGTGGAAATGTCGGCGACGCCTTGGATGTCGCCGGTTCCTCCTTGATCCTTTCAGGTAGCCCCGGAGTACAAGCTGGTGCGATTCCTGTGAAGTTCTTGCCAGTACCTGGTTTTGATGCGATTGCAATGTCTACGGCAATCACCAAAGCCTTGAACCAAGTTGGTTCAGGTGTGAGTGCCTACTCCTTGGCGAACGGATTAGTGTTTGTTGAGGGCGTAACCAGCATCACGGGCATGACCGCTAGCCTTTCGATTCCTGCGATTCAGGACTTGGCAGGGAATAACCTCCAAGCGAACCGCGCGAATTCGCTGACTCAATTCACCATTTTGATGCCAGAGGTCGCCGTCGATTATGGGGATGCGATCGAACGTACTGGAACTGGTTCAAACAGTTCGACGACGCTTGCTAACAACGGTGTGCGTCACGGACTGTACCCTGATGATGCTCAATCGCTTGTACTAGGCGTCTACGCCGATGGTGATGTCGATGGTGTTCCATCGGCCGCAGCCGATGCGGATGACTTCGATGGTGCGGTTGCGTTTGGCTCACTGAGCAGCTTCTTGGTAGTCTCCCCCAAGGGACCAGCAAGGTTGATCGCAAGCTCCTTCGATGCGTCGATGATCGGCAAGTCGCTGACGATTTCCGATACAGTCGCCAAGTCCGTCACCTACGAATTTACCTTGGGTGGTCCAGTTACGATTCCAGGAGCCCGTTCGGTAGATCTGACTGGGACTGTCACTGGTTCGGATGTAGCTAGTCGCCTTCAAGCAGTCGTCTTGGCTTCGATTCTCGATGGAAGTATCACAGGTATCCACTCTTCCGCGACCGGTTCGACTTTGTCGCTCGGTGGTACCAGTGGTCACTTGTTCGATTTGAGCAACGCTGGAACATCATTGACTCGCTCCCTCTCGGGCTCGACGGAATTCACCGTTGCATCGGTGCTGACGGGGTTGGCTGCGGGCAACACCATGAGCATCACCGACGGATTTGGTAATGCGGTTGGGTTGCAAGTCATCGACACGAATCCTGCCGCAACGCCAACCGCGTTGCTGGTTGGCAACGTTGCGGTATTGGTCAACTTGACCACTGTGACTCCATCCACCTTTGCAAATGCATTAGCTAGTGCGATCAACACAGCGATTGCAGACTCGAAGCTCAAGTTGCCAACAGTGAGCGTTGTGAACAATTCGATTCGCATCTCTGGCGATGACGAAGACGGTGTATCGTTCAACAGTTGGTTTAACGCCAACGCGTTGGCTACTCCGGTAGTCATCACGGCTTCGACGAGCGGATTTGTCGATTCATGGATCGATTGGAATCAAGACAATGATTTCGAAGATGCTGGCGAGCGAATCCTAACTTCGCAGCCTGTGATTGCAGGAGCGAACACGTTCTACGTAACCACCCCTGCGAGCGCGAAGATCGGCGATACCACAGCACGATTCCGACTCAGCAGCACTGGCGGGTTATTCACTTACGGTTTAGGAATCGGCGGCGAAGTAGAAGATCATATGATCGAAGTCTTGGCTGGTTCCCCACCACAAGCAGCCGACGACAACTTCGTTGTTGCCGAAGATAATATTTTGATCATTCCTGCACCTGGTGTTCTCTCGAACGATTCAGATGCCGATGGACAGACGATTCGAGTCTTCGATTCGGATTTGAGCCAACCTGGCATTCAACCGGTTCGTGGTCCTGAGCATGGCTATCTGATCATCGAAAGCGATGGATCATTTGCTTATGTGCCAAAACAAGACTTCTTCGGAACCGATACGTTCATTTACATGGCCACCGATCCACGGATGACCAGTAACGTAGCAGCCACCGTAACTATTACGGTCACACCGGTCAACGATGCTCCAGTAGCCGTAGACGATGAAGAAACGATCAACGAAGACCAGACCATCACTTGGAATGGATCTTTGTTCACGGCTAACGATCGCACCCAACCAGATCGTCCCGCCGGGACAGACGGTGATCTGTATGACAACAACGAAGCGGGCCAAATCCTCACGATTGTCGAAGCCGAATTGGTAACGGATCGCGGATTGGGCGAAACGCTAACACTGGTAAACAATCAGATCACGTACACGCCACCGACCGACTACAACAGTTTGATCGGCGGGCCAGTCTTGGTTCGAATTCTGATTGAAGACTCTGGGGTAGCCGGTGGAGATGATTTACCGAAGCGACCTGGACAAGACGACACGCCTCCGACCTTGATCTACAGCACGCTGACGATCACGATTCGCGATGTAAACGATCCGCCATTGTTCAACATTCCGCGTCCTTCTCAAACTCCACTTGAGGATGCAACGGTTTCGACCCCTGGGTTCTTGAATCTCATTTTCCCAGGCAAGAGCACCACGGATGATGAGTTAGGCAACGTAGCAGGAATCCCTGCCCAGACGGTTTCCTTCCAAGTTACCGCTTTGGACGAAACTCGATTTACATCCACAGGCCAACCTGCCATCGATGCAAATGGAACGTTGACATATACGCTCAACACCGATGTCAATGCATTGAATTCCGCACCAATCTTGGTGGAAGTCATTGCGATCGATAGTGGAAACGAAGCGGGCTCGAGACCAGATCGACCAGATATCAACCGATCGATTCCTCAGACTTTCACGATCCTACCGATCGAAGTTAATGATGCACCGCTCTTTACGATCCCTAACAATGTGATCAACATTCTAGAGGATTTAGAAGTAACTCCAGTCAATGGATTCGTAACCAACATCGTCGCCGGCCCACCAACGGCGACCGACGAGTTGGGGCTCAATCCTCCAACCTTGGGACAAACTGTATCCTTCGAAGTAGTTGCGTTGGACCGCAACCGATTCAATGGCGATGCGGGCCAGCCAAAGATCAGTCCGAATGGACAATTGACCTACGATTTGGCTCCAGACGTCAATTCATTGAACTCCGGGCCGATCGTCGTACGAGTTACTGCGGTCGATAGTGGACCAGCATCTGGTAGCCGACCAGGTATTCCGGACGTAAATCGCTCGACCGATCAGTTCTTTACGATTGTCGTACAAGACGTCAATGATGCTCCTGGATTTACCATACCGAACCCATTGATCTCGGTATTGGAAGACATCGGTAATTCCCCGATTCCAGGGTTTGTCACCGACATTGTTGCAGGACCTGCGACTGCGGTTGACGAAGTTGGCCCCGGCGGCCAGAGCGTTAGCTTTAACGTGCGGGCATTGGATCTTTCTCGATTCAGCACACAACCTCAAATCGCTGCTGATGGCACGCTAACCTATGTGTTGGCTCCAAACGTCAATGCTTTGAACTCCGGTCCGATTTTGGTAGAAGTCATCGCCGTGGATAACGGACCTGCTACCAATAGCCGGCCAGGGATCCCCGATGTTCACACATCGGCACCGCAAACATTCACGCTGAGTGTTCAGGACGTCAACGATGCCCCTGAGTTCACCGTTCCAAACAATACGATTACGATCAACGAAGACCTGGAAGTTTCTCCTTTGGCGAACTTCTTAACCGGAATTCGTCCTGGACCATTGAGTGCCGTAGATGAGTTGGTAAGTCAATCCGTTACCTTTACGGTCAAAGCGGTTGATATCACGCGGTTCAACGGACCAGCTGGATTACCACAGATCAGCAGCACCGGAGTGCTGACCTACGATTTAGCTCCAGATGTCAACATCGTAAACTCAGGTCCGATTTTGATTTTGGTCAAGGCCGTCGATAACGGACCGACACCCGGATCTCGTCCGGGAATTCCAGACGTGAACGAATCAGGCGTGATCACGGTGACGCTATCGGTAAACCCGATCAACGATGCACCATTGTTCACAATTCCAAATCCGATCATCAGCATTGACGAAGACTTGGAAAATTCACCGATAGTGAATTTCGTTACGAATATCGCCGCTGGTCCTTCGACCGCGATTGATGAATTAGGATCGGTTCCAGGCGTTCCAGCACAGAGCCTAACCTTTGATGTACGAGCGATTGACCCGAGCAAGTTCACCGTTCTCGGCCAACCAAAAATCTCCCCAACGGGCGTGCTGACTTACGACCTCGCTCCGGATGTGAACATTCTCAACTCCGGCCCAATCTTGGTCCAAGTTAGCCTTGTTGATGACGGTTCGAACGTATCGCCAAACGTGAATCGTTCGACCACCCAGACATTCACGTTCAATGTTCGCGAGATCAATGATCCACCGATCTTCGACATGAGCTTCACGTCGTTCAACATGCGTGAAGATGACGGATTCTTGACGTTGCCAGCGTTCATCACGAACTTGGGACCTGGTCCTTTGACGGCAACTGATGAATCGAATCAGTCGACAACGATTATTG
>Ga0255132_1000080_pt1 | contig 35318 bp, 6 predicted proteins | sample Law_Law_RepA_8d_FD_188551 | JGI IMG/M metagenome (GOLD analysis project Ga0255132, IMG submission 188551) | Freshwater microbial communities from St. Lawrence River, New York, United States - Law_Law_RepA_8d | ecosystem: Environmental > Aquatic > Freshwater > River | place: USA: New York...
ATTGATCAAAAGAATGCCGTTCACCCACAGGCGCACACCGTCGTCGGTGCGAGTGGTGAAGGTGTAGGTCTGGGTGTACTGAGGCAGCACACTTCCCGTCCAGCGGACGGAGAAACGATCGTTCACACCCAAGCCCGTGGGGCCGCCGCCACCCCAGTTGTTGTCGATAGTGCTATCGACGCGCTTGATGTGCGGAGAACCGGTGAGATCCTTATTGCGATAATACTCGGCTGTGAGGCCACCCAGAGTGCTGTTGAAACTATCGGTGTACAAACCACCGTCGTAGGTTTTGGTTTTGGGATCGGAAGTGACCGTCAACAAGGCCTTGGTGATGGTCAGGTTGCCGTTAGCGGAAGCGAATGTGTAGTTGGCTGCCGACATGGCGCCAATGACCGACGTGATGGTGTAAGGCGTGGCGCTGTAATTGATAGCCGTGGTGGCGGTACCCGAGTATGTGGGCACGCCGGTAATAACAGACAACGTATCGCTGCCAAAGAACCCGGTAATGGTGCTGGTGAACGGCAAGGCGTTGGTATAGACCTTGCCATCGTACGATTTTGTTTTGGCATCGGGCGTGACGGTCAACACCGCCTTGGTGATGGTCAACGCGCCGTTGGCGGAGGCGAACACGTAATTGCCAGCGGAAAGCGCGGACACATCGGGCGTGATGGTGTAGCTGCTGGCGCTATAAGTGGTGGCTGTTGTTCCGGTGCCCGTGTAGCTGACCGCCCCGGAGACCACCGCAACCGTGTCGCTGCCCTTGTAACCGGTGATGGTGCTGGTGAAAGCCGTGAACGGTTGGCTATTGTACACCTTAGTTTTGGCGTCTGCCGTGTAGGTGAGCGTGGCCTTGTTGATGGTGACAGTAGCGTCTGCGCCAGCGGCAAAGGTGTAGTTGCTGGCGGAAAACCCGGAAACCACCGTGGAAAGGCCGTAAGTGCCCGCATTCACGGCAGTGGTACCAGTGCCACTGTAGGCAACAGATCCCGATATTACTGAGCTTGAATCACCAGTTGCATAGCCAGTCACGGCATAGGTGAATGGCGATGTTCCAGAAGAAATAACAATGTTTTTAACCTGCCCATCGAAACCTTCGTAGTTGGCATGGGTAGCAGAGCCGAGTCGAATGCTCTTGCTTGCGGGATTCAATAAACCGGAACTGGTTACAGTTTTCAAAAGAATGTCTGCGGCATATACCTTCAAAGTTCCCGTAGAACCATCATTGGTGTATGTAACAAGTACTTTTACAAAGTCAGTGGAACTACCAAACACGTTCGTAGCACCTGATGTTGCTCCCTTGAGATAGAACCCGTCACTACGCAAAGTACTGAGTAAAATACCATCTGAATAGGTGCCATAAGAGAAGAACCAGTTCCAAGCGTTGCTCGAACCTATTTTGAAGTCAGCTTGGAAGGACCAGTTTTGCCCAAGGTCTTTGTTGATAATGTATGGGTTTGCACCATTACCTGAAAGTGTGTAAGGCGAATCGGTCAGATACGTTGTTGCACCGCCACCTGAACCTTGGGCAGTTGCATCATATGTGAATGTTTTGTTTTGCGGCGTGACTGTCAGCACCGCCTTGGTGATGGTGAGGTTGCCGTTGGCGGATGCGAACGTGTAGTTGGCGGCCGACATGCCGCCAATGACCGACGTGATGGTGTAAGGCGTCGCGCTGTAATTGGTGGCCGTGGTGGCGGTACCCGAGTACGTTGGCACACCGGTGATAACAGAACCGGTATCGCTACCAAAGTAGCCAGTGATAGTGCTGGTGAATGGCAACGAGTTGGTGTAGACCTTGTTGTCGTACACCTTGGTTTTGGCATCGGGCGTGACGGTAAGCACCGCCTTGGTGATGGTCAGCCCGCCGTTGGCGGAGGCGAAAACGTAATTGCCAGCGGAAAGCGCCGACACATCGGGAGTGATGGTATAGGCGGTGGCGCTATAAGTGGTGGCTGTTGTTCCGGTGCCCGTGTAGCTGACCGCCCCGGAGACCACCGCAACCGTGTCGCTGCCTTGGTAGCCAGTGATCTTGCTGGTGAATGCCGTGAACGGCTGGCTGTCGTACACCTTGGTTTTGGCGTCTGCCCTATAGGTGAGCGTGGCCTTATTGATGGTGAGAGTGCTATTGGATCCTACAGCAAATGTGTAGTTGCTGGCGGAAAGGGCGGACACATCAGATGCAAGGCTGTAAGTACCAACATTTACCGCTGTTGTGGCATCGCCTGCATAGTTAATATTTCCAGTAATGACAGAGGCACTGTCACCTGACGCATATCCGGTAATGGTTGAATCAAACTTCAAGGTTGGAACGGAAACCATGAATTTGTTAGTGTTGTAATCGGCTATATAATATCGACCCGAAACATGATCTCGTGTCATGTTGCCAGGAGCCGCCATAGTTCCGCCGTTATCGGCATCCATCATCGCCCAAGATGTTACGGGCTGCGTTCCGTTGTAAACAACACCACCCGTAGTAAGGTCGTAAACTTTATAACCACCGTTAGCAACACCAAACGTCATGTTGCCTACCCTATACAGATACCTGCCATCCGTTGCAAGCGAGCTTTCGTAATACGGAACCCATGTGTCACTTATTGATATTGAACGTGAGAATGTAAGAGTAAGTCCATCAGCGGAAACATCATAAAGTTTAACAACAGGATTTGTATTTTGTGAAATTGTTCCGATTTGGCCGCTTGGCGTACTGAACATATTGTTATATTGCCAGTTATTTCCAGCGACCAACGGATGTGAAGAATCAATTGTAACTAAAGTACTGCTCCAGTCTGTCGTAGAAATCCTGTAAAGACTGTTGGTATTGCGACCAAATATATATCCTTTAGCATAGACAATACAATCTTTCAAATTGGAAACAGCATTGCTTCCAAGGAGCACACCTTCAAAACTAACCGTTTTAATAGTCGATCCATCCGACACAAACAACTTGGTGCCGTCGGTCGCAATACCCCGAGATATATTAAAACTTCCCGATCCGGTAATAATTGTTGCCGTTGATTTCTGGAAAGCCCGAGTCACTGCCAATGGAATACCGGTAGTACCAATGGCTGTCGCATCATAATTCTTAACAAACGGATTGGGCGTGACTGTCAACACCGCCTTGGTGATGGTGAGGTTGCCGTTAGCGGAAGCGAACGTGTAGTTGGCGGCCGACATGCCGCCAATGACCGACGTGATGGTGTAAGGCGTCGCGCTGTAATTGGTGGCCGTGGTGGCGGTACCTGAGTACGTTGGCACACCGGTGATAACAGAACCGGTATCGCTACCAAAGTAGCCGGTGATAGTGCTGGTGAATGGCAACGAGTTCGTGTAGACCTTGTTGTCGTACACCTTAGTCTTGGCATCAGGCGTGACGGTAAGCACCGCCTTAGTGATGGTCAACCCGCCGTTGGCGGAGGCGAACACGTAATTATCGGCGGAAAGCGCCGACACATCGGGCGTGATGGTGTAGGCGGTGGCACTGTAGTTGGTGGCTGTGGTTCCTGCACCTGTGTAGCCGACCGCCCCGGAGACCACCGAAACCGTGTCGCTGCCTTTGTAACCGGTGATGGTGCTGGTGAAGGCTGTGAACGGTTGGCTGTTGTACACCTTGGTTTTGGCGTCTGCGGTGTAGGTGAGCGTGGCCTTGTTGATGGTGACGGTGGCGTCTGCGCCAGGGGCAAAGGTGTAGTTGCTGGCGGAAAACCCGGAAACCACCGTGGAGAGGCCGTAAGTGCCCGCATTGACGGCAGTGGTACCAGTGCCACTGTAGGCAACAGATCCTGAAATTACTGAACTTGTATCGCCGCTAGCATAGCCGGTCACGTCATAAGCGAATGGCGAGGTGCTTGAAGTAATAACAATATTCTTAACTTGCCCGTCGAAGCCTTTAGAATGAGGACCCGCACCTAATCGAATAGTCTTATCTGGCGGGTTCAAGATACCCGATGTAGTGACTGTCGATTTGAGAACGTCAGCGACATATACTTTCAAAGTTCCCGTGGAACCATCGTTGGTGTAGGTAATTAGAACTTTGACAAAAGCACCATTGGTTGTGGCACCACCAAATGCGTCTTGGGCACCTGAATTGGCGCCCTGGAGAATGAACCAACCACCAGTCCAACCGCTGGTCACAACACCATTGGTCCAGCTAGTTATTGATCCATTCGCATAATCAAGTCCGTAGGAAAAGAACCAATCGTTATTGTTAGTTGAATTTTTCTTATAGTCGGCTTGGAACGTCCAGTTTTGACCAAGATCCATGTTAATAGTATACGGATTTGTGCCGTCAGATGACATTGTATAAGGCGAGTTAGTCAGATAGGTTTTCGCACCACCAGTGGAACCTTGGGCAGTAGCATCATATGTGAAGGTTTTGTTTTGCGGCGTGACCGTCAGCACGGCCTTGTTGATGGTCAACGTGCCGTTGGCTGGGGCGAACGTGTAGTTGGTGGCCGACATGCCGCCAATAACCGACGTGATGGTGTAACTGCCGGCGGCCTTGGCGGCCATTGCGGTGCCTGAATAGGTTGGCGAGCCGGTGATAACAGAACCGGTATCGCTGCCGAAGTAGCCCGTGATGGTGCTGCTGTACTGCGCGTTGGTGAAGACGGCATTATCGTAGGTTTTGGACTTGGCGTCGGGCGTGACGGTCAGCACAGCCTTGTTGATGGTCAGCACGCCGTTGGCGGAGGCGAACACATAATTGCTGGATGACAAGGCGGAAACATCGGGCGTGATCACGTAGTTGCTGGCGCTGTACGTGGTGGCCGCCATGGCCGAGCCGGTGTAGGTGACGGTACCGGAGATCACCGACGAGGTATCGCTACCGAAGTAGCCGCTGGTGGTATAGGTGTAACCGCCAGAGAAAATAAGGCTGTCGTACGTTTTGGACTTTGCCGAGGCGGTCACCGTGATGGTGGCCTTGGTGATGGAGAGCGTGTTGTCGGCTGCCTGGAAGGTGTAGTTGCTGGCGGAAAGGTTGCCAATAACAGTGGTAATGGTGTGGCTGCCCACATTGGTGGCCGCCATGGCGGCGCCGGTGTAGGTGATGGTGCCGGAGATCACCGACGTGGTGTCTGAACCAAAGAAGCCGGTGTAGGTGGTGCTGTAACCACCTGAATAAATAGCGGAGTTGTACACCTTGGTTTTGGCATCGGGCGTGGCAACAAGCACCGCCTTGGTGATGGTCAGGTTGCCGCTAGCGGATGCAAAGGTGTAGTTGGCTGCCGACATGGCGCCAACTACCGACGTGATGATGTAGCTACCCACAACGGTACCACTGGTGGCGGTGCCAGAGTAGGTGGGCACACCGGTAATAACAGAACCGGTATCGCTACCAAAGTAGCCGGTAATGGTGCTGGTGAATGGCAAGGAGTTGGTGTAAACCTTGCTGTCGTACACCTTGGTTTTGGCATCGGGAGTAACAGTAAGCACCGCCTTGGTGATGGTCAACCCGCCGTTGGCGGAGGCGAACACGTAGTTGCCAGCGGTAAGAGCAGACACATCTGGCGTGATGGTGTAGGCGCTTGCGCTGTAGTTGGTGGCTGTGGTTCCTGCACCTGTGTAACTAACGGCACCTGAAACCACAGATACCGTGTCGGTGCCTTGGTAACCGGTGATGGTGCTGGTGAAGGCTGTGAACGGTTGGCTGTTGTACACCTTGGTTTTGGCGTCTGCGGTGTAGGTGAGCGTGGCCTTGTTGATGGTAAGGGTGCTGTCGGTGCCTGCAGCAAAGGTGTAGTTGCTGGCGGTAAGGGCGGACACAACGGAAGTAAGGGTGTAAGTACCCGTGTTCGTTGCCGTGGTGGCTGTGCCTGCGTAGGTGATGGCCCCAGTAATGACCGATGCAGTATCGCCAGTGGCATAGCCGGTGATTGTGGATTCAAATCCATTCGCGGTGGGAACCGAAACCATGAACCTGTTAGACGAATAATCGCCAACAAAATAACGGCCAGTGATGTGTTCGCGCGTGATGAAAGTGGTGTTACCCATCGTGCCGCCACTATCGGCATTTGTCAGAGACCAACCAGTGGTGGCTAAAGATCCATCGTAAACAACGGCACCAGTAGCCAAGCTGTAGACCTTGTAGCCTGCATTGCAGCTCAATCGGTAAAGGTATGTTCCATCGGATGCCGTGCCGTGTTCATCGGGCGCCCAAGTATCAGAAAGCGTGACAGATCTAGCAAATGTCAACGTAAGTCCATCAGAGGAGACATTGTACAATTTAACAACCGGATTTGGTGCAGTTCCAATTGAACCAATCTGGCCACTTGGTGTTTCGAAGATATTGTAGCTCATCCAGCTAGAAGCAGTTACCAACGGGTGGGATGAATCCACGGTCACCAGGGTACTGGTCCAAGTCGATGTGTTAATTCTGTAAAGGCTGTTGAGGTTGCGAGCGAACAGATAGCCCTTAGCATATACCAAACTACCCTGACCGGATCCCAAATTCGAAACTGAATTGCTACTCAACAGCGCGCCCGCAAAACTCACTGTTTTGATTGTGGAACCATCGGAGACAAACAGCTTGGTTCCATCCGTTGCCAAACCGGTTGAGATACTAAAGCTGCCAGAACCTGTGATAATAGTGGCTGTCGCTTTTTTGAAGGCATTGGTCGCATTCGGAGAAATACCTGTACTACCGACTGCAGTCGAATCGTAAGTCTTAACAAACGGATTAGGCGTGACCGTCAACACAGCCTTGTTGATGGTCAACGTGCCGTTGGCTGAGGCGAATGTGTAGTTGGTGGCCGACATGCCGCCAACACCCGACGTGATGGTGTAGCTGCCGGCGGCGGTGGCGGCCATGGCTGTGCCGGAGTAGGTGGGCACACCGGTGATAACAGAACCGGTGTCGCTGCCTTGGTAACCGGTGATGGTGCTGCTGTACTGCGCGTTGGTGAAGACAGCGTTATCGTAGGTTTTGGACTTGGCGTCGGGCGTGACGGTCAGCACGGCCCTGTTGATGGTCAGCACGCCGTTGGCGGAAGCGAACACATAATTACTGGCGGACAGGCCGGAAACATCGGGGGTAATCACGTAGTTGCTGGCGCTGTACGTGGTGGCCGCCATGGCTGAGCCGGTGTAGGTGACGGTACCGGAGATCACCGAAGAGGTATCGCTGCCGAAGTAGCCGCTGGTGGTGTAAGTGTAACCGCCAGAGTAGATAAGGCTGTCGTACGTTTTGGACTTGGCGACAGCGGTTACCGTGATGGTGGCCTTGGTAATGGAGAGCGTGTTGTCTGCCGCCTGGAAGGTGTAGTTGCTGGCGGAAAGACCACCAATAACCGAAGTGATGGTGTAGGTGCCAATGGTGGTGGCCGCCATGGCGGTGCCGGTGTAGGTGATAGTGCCGGAGATTACCGACGTGGTGTCTGTACCGAAGAAACCTGTGTAGGTGGTGCTGTAACCAGAGAATACGGCGGAGTTGTACACCTTGGTTTTGGCATCGGGCGTGGCAATAAGCACCGCCTTGGTGATGGTGAGCGTGCCGTTGGCGGAAACAAAGGTGTAGTTGGCGGCCGACATGGCGCCAATGACCGACGTGATGGTGTGGCTACCCACAGCGGTACCAGTGGTGGCGGTGCCAGAGTACGTTGGCACACCGGTAATAACAGAACCGGTATCGCTGCCAAAGTAGCCAGTAATGGTGCTGGTGAATGGCAAGGAGTTGGTGTAGACCTTGCTGTCGTACACCTTGGTTTTGGCATCGGGCGTGACGGTAAGAACCGCCTTGGTGATGGTCAACCCGCCGTTGGCGGAGGCGAACACGTAGTTGCCGGCTGAAAGGGCCGACACATCGGGCGTGATGGTGTAGGCGCTGGCGCTGTAGGTGGTGGCTGTGGTTGCGGCACCTGTGTAGCTGACGGCCCCGGAGACTACCGACACAGTGTCGGTGCCTTGGTAACCGGTAATGGTGCTGGTGAAGGCTGTGAACGGCTGGCTGTTGTACACCTTGGATTTGGCGTCTGCCGTGTAGGTGAGCGTGGCCTTGTTGATGGTGAGGGTGCTGTCGGGGCCAACAGCAAAGGTGTAATTGCTGGCAGTAAGAGCGGACACGACCGACGTGATAGTGTGGGTACCCGCGTTCGTTGCCGTGGTGGCGCCGCCAGTGTGCGTGATGGAACCGGAAATGACCGATGCTGTGTCACCGGTGGCATACCCGGTGATGGTGCTGCTGAACGTGAGCGGCGTCTGCGTGACAGAAGCCATACGATCCGACGGAATGATTTGCCTTGCTAAAGAAGCGCTGGACCATGAAAGTTTTGCGACAGCGCCACCTCCATTCTCATAATATTCCATTTTGAAGGTCGCGTATTGACCTGCTATTAGGGAAATAGTTCCGGAATAATCAGTCGTACCCATATCTTGCCATCTATCAACAAGGAGTACATCATTAACCCAAAGTCGCACCCCGTCGTCGGTGCTCGTTATGAATGTGTAAGTCTCTGAATACTGAGGCAGAACGCTTCCAGTCCAGCGAATGGAGAAATTATCGCCGACGCCAAGCCCCACCGGGCCAGGATTAAATTCGTAATTAATATTAGGATCAGTCCTCGTGATGAAAGGCGTTCCGGTCAAAGCCATATTCTTGAAGTATTCAGCCTTAACACCACCAGTCGCGATGCTATTTTCGAAACCATCAGTGTACTTTTTGCTGTCATAAACTTTGGTTTTAGGATCTGGAGAAACAGTCAGCACCGCCTTGGTGATGGTGAGATTACCGTTGGCGGAGGCGAACGTGTAGTTGTTAGCGGACATGGCGCCAATCACCGACGTGATGGTGTAAGGCGTGGCGCTGTAAGCGGTGGCGTTGGTGGCGGTGCCAGAGTAGGTGGGCACGCCGGTGATAACTGAACCGGTATCGCTTCCAAAGTAACCGGTGATGGTGCTAGTGAATGGCAAGGAATTGGTGTAGACCTTATTATCGTACACCTTGGTTTTGGCGTCGGGCGTGACGGTGAGCACGGCCTTGTTGATGGTGAGCACGCCGTTGGCGGCGACAAATGTGTAGTTGTCGGCCGACAATGGTGAAATATCGGGTGTGATCACATAGTTGGAGGCGTTGTAGTTGACAGCCGCGATGGCGGTGCCGGTGTAGTTGCTGACAGCGCCGGTGACCACGGATCCGGTTTCGCCGTTCATATAACCGGTGATGGTGCTGGAGTAACCGCCTGAATAAATCAGACTATCGTAGGTTTTCGATTTGGCGTCGGCAGTGACAGTAAGGGTGGCGCGGTTGATGGTAAGGGTGGTGTCGGCACCGTTGACAAAGGTGTAGCTGGTGCTGGTAAGGTTGGAAACATCGATGGAAAGCGGGTACGTGCCGATATTGGTGGCTGTGGTGGCGGTGTTGTTGTAAAGCAGTGTGCCAGAAATGACAGGCGTTGCGTCGCCAGCAGCCATACCGGAAACCACGTACGTGTAAGGCGACGTGTTGTTGGTGATGACGATATTTTTCACCTCACCGTTGAAACCTTCAGCCCCGTTATGCCATGCCGAACCAATACGAATCGATTTATTGGTGGGACTGAAAGCGCCTGTTACGGTCTTGGTGGAGTGCAGAGCGCCATCGACATACACAGTCAACGTGCCGCTGGTACCGTCGTTGGCATAGGTGATACGAACGCGGGTGAAGGTGGTGGAACTTGCCGCGAACAGAGGCAGCGAAGTTGGTGTATTTGAGTTGACATTGTAAATACCACCTGTACGGTTAGCCACCAAAATCCCATCTTGAATTCTGCTATAGCTGAACAAAGTGTTGGAGCTGCTGGCACTCATGCGGTAATCGGCTTCGAACGACCAGTTATTACCCAAATCGCCAGGGATAATGTATGGATTACTACCATTGCTGGATAGCGTGTAGGGTGTATCGGTGAGATACCGCGTGACGGAACTGCCGACACCTAGCGCCAAACCGTCGTAAGTTTTGGTTTTGGTCTGCGGGGTGACTGTTAGCACCGATTTTGTAATGACCAGGTTATTGTTCACCGGGGTGAACGAGTAGTTGGTGGCCACAAGTCCGGTCACCACGGGTGTAATGACATAGGTGCCAGCAGCCACTTCAGTCGTGGCGGTGCCTGTGTAGGTGGGCGCGTTGGTGACCACCGAGATGTTTTCGTTGTTCACATACCCGGCAATAACGCTGGTGAAGCTGTTGCCTACGGTGTAAAGCTTGTTGTCGTACACCTTGGTTTTAGGATCCGCCGTGACGGTGAGCGCGACCTTGTTGATGGTGAGCACGCCGTTGGCAGGTGCAAATGTGTAGTTGTCTGCCGACAATGGTGAAACGTCGGGCGTGATCACATAGTTAGAGGCATTGTAATTGACCGCGGCGATGGCGGTACCGGTGTAGTTGGTGACCGCACCTGTGACCAAGGAGGCTGTTTCGCCGTTCACAAAACCGGTGATGGTGCTGGAGTACCCGCCGGAGTAAATCTGGCCATCGTAGGTTTTGGACTTGGGATCGGCAGTAACCGTAAGGGTGGCGCGGTTGATGGTAAGGGTGCTGTCTGCGCCGTTTACAAAGGTGTAGTTGGCGCTAGTGAGGTTAGAAACATCCACTGAAAGCGGGTACGTGCCGATGTTGGTGGCTGTGGTGGCGGTGTTGGTGTACAGAAGCGCGCCGCTGATGGCTGGTGTTGGGTCGCCAGCAGCCATACCGGAAACCACGTAAGGGTAGGGCGAATTATTGTTAGTGATAACAATGTTTTTCACCTCACCGGGGATACCATTTGCATAGTTATGCGTCGCATGACCGATGCGAACGGTCTTATACGATGAGCCAGGGTTGAATCCCCCCGCCACGGTCTTGGTGAATTTCAGAACACCGTCGGCGTACACACTCAACGTGCCACTAGTACCATCATTGACATAGTTGATGCGAACGCGAGTGAAGATGGCAGGAGTTAACGCGAACGCCCTTGCATCGAAAATGACCGGCGAATCCGCGATATTTTGTCTATTGAGGTAAATACCTCCGACAACGTTGGTAACCAAAATCGAATCGCCACTATTAAGATGCCCATAGCTGAACAAAGTGTTGATGTTGTTGCTATGATTCATCCTAAAATCGGCTTCGAACGAGAAGTTACTACCCAAGTCGACATCGATGGAGTATGGAGACAAATAGCCAGTGCTTGATAGCGCGTGTGTCGTATCGGTGAGATAACGCGAGACCGAACTGCCGACTCCAAGCGCTTTACCGTCGTAGATTTTGGTTTTGGGCTGCGGCGTGATGGTGAGCACATTCTTAGTGATGGTCAGTGTGCCGTTGGCCGACGCGAACGAGTAGTTAGTGGCGGTGAGTGCCGAAACCACGGGGGTGATGACATAGGTGCCGGCGTTGACGCTGGTAATCGCCGTTCCAGAGTAGGTAGGCGATCCGCCCACCACGGAGATGTTTTCCCCGTTCACGTACCCGGTGATGGTGCTGGTGTACATAACCACCGGCCAGGTCGGGCCATTGGTTAATGTGCCATTAATACCGGAAACCGAAGTACTGTTCGCAATTGTAGTGCCAGTGCCTTCATCCATTTTGTAGTAAGCAACCAAACCAGACGTGCTCGTAGAAACGCCATTCATGGAAGCCGAGATCTCTGGACCTGATCTGCCAATGTTCCAAACACGAACGTCGGAAATGTCGCCTTTGAAATATTCACCGTTATTTGTCGATCCGATTCTAATATTGCTAGGATTAGAAGGCACATTATGTATATCGAGAGGTGTATCCGAACCTTTAAGAACACCATCGAGATAGATTGAACGGGTTGTACCGTCAAAAGTTGCAGCCACATGATGCCACAGTCCATCAGCTAAATTTGGCACGCTAACATGCAGTTGGGAATGCCACCAATAATTGATTATCGCACCACCATCAAGTCTTAGGGCATTGCACTGATTAGCAGTACCCCAAGGCCCCCAACCAATAATACCATTAGCTGAATGTGTCGTTGGTTTTATCCAAGCTTCCAATGTGTAGCTTGAGTTACCAACAGGGTAAGACGTGTTCGTTGGAATTGAAATGTAATCATCAACACCATCAAAATTAACCCCTCTTCCCGCGGAACCGGAAACTTGCGCATTGTAGACGCGTGTCTTGTCATTCGCCGTGACAGTCAGCACTACCTTGTTGATGGTGAGCACGCCGTTGGCGGCGGCGAATGTGTAGTTAGCGGCCGACAATGGTGAGATATCGGGCGTGATCACATAGTTGGAGGCGTTGTAGTTGACAGCGGCAATGGCGGTGCCGGTGTAGTTGGTCACGGAACCAGTAATCACGGAGCTAGTTTCGCCGTTCTTAAAGCCGGTGATGGTGCTGGTGTAGCCGCCGGAGTAGATCTGGCCATCGTAGGTTTTGGACTTGGCATCGGCGGTGACGGTAAGGGTGGCGGGGTTGATGGTAAGCGTGGCATCGGTACCGGGAACAAAGGTGTAGTTGCTGGCCGTGAGACCGGTGACCACTGAAGAAAATGAATAATTGCCAATGTTGACAGCCGAGGTAGCCGGGCCGCTGTAAGCGACGGCGCCTGTAATAACAGAACTGGTGTCGCCCGTGGCCAAACCTGTCACGGCATAGGAATAATTGGCCGAACCATCGGAGATGATGATATTCTTGACAGCGCCATCGAGACCTTCGTTGTTGGCATGATGAGCCGAACCGATTCTTATGGTCTTATCGGCAGGGCTTAAAGCGCCTGTGGTGGTCAGTGTCCATTTGAGCACACCGGACACATAAACTTTCATAGTGCCCGTCGTGCCGGTGGTGGAATACGTGACACGAACATTCACATAGGCGCCGTTGGTGGTCGTTCCGCCAAAAACATCTGGCGACATGACCGCGTTATTTCCTTTCAGATAAAACCCGTCCCCGCGCAGGTGACGCAGCAATACGCCATCACCATAACTGCCGTACGAGAACCAAGTACTAAAGTTATTATCGGAATTGATTTTGTAGTCGGCTTGGAACGACCAGTTTTGACCGAGGTCAGTGCTAATGATGTAAGGATTGGTCCCGCCCGATGAAAGTGTGTAAGGCGCGTCCGTGAGGTATGGCGTGCCCGCCTGGCCGCCGCCCTGAACCAACCCATCGTATGTGCGCGTTTTGTTTTGCGGAGTGATGGTCAGCACCGCCTTGTTGATGGTGAGGGCGCCATTGGCCGCGGCAAACGAGTAGTTTGTTGCGGTGAGCGCCGAAACCACAGGGGTGATGACGTAAGTGCCGGCTGCCTTGCCGGTGGTGCCAGTGCCGGTGTAGGTTGGGCTGTTGGAAACCACCGAAGCGGTATCACCGTTGAAAAATCCAGTATAGGTGCTGGTGAAACCGGAAGTTGCGAATACCGCGTTATCGTAGGTTTTGGATTTGGCGTCCGCCGTGACAGTCAGCACCGCCTTGTTGATGGTGAGCACGCCGTTGGCCGCGGCGAATGTGTAGTTGGAGGCGGATAGTGGTGAAATGTCGGGGGTGATGGCGTGGCCGGTGGCCGAGTAGTTCGTCGCTGTGATGGCGGCGCCGGTGTAATTGGTGACGCTGCCTGAAACCACCGAACTGGTTTCGTTGTTCACATAGCCGGTGATGGTGCTGGTGTACCCGCCGGAGTAGATCTGGCCATTGTAGGTTTTGGCCTTGGCATCGGCTGTGAAAGTGAGGATGGCTTTATTAACGGTAAGAGTGCTATCTGCCCCAGAGACAAAGGTGTAGTTGCTGGCGGAAAGTCCGGAAACGCCCGATGATAGTCCATACGTTCCTGGAGTGATAGCGGTAACTGCAGCTCCAGAATAGGTTGGGTTGCCAGAAACAACAGAAACTGTGTCGCCGGTGGCGAAACCTGTTATTGTGGATTTGAATCCAAAGTTAGGAACAGCGGAAACAATAAATTTGGCTGCCGACGCCTCACCCACAATATAAGCGCCAGTGGTATGATTTCTTGTTATACCAATTGGATTGCCTAAAGCTGATGGCGCGGCACCCGTTAAAACGTTAGTGCCCGAAGCATTGTATCCGTTATAAGAAATATTGCCGGTGGATAAGTCGTAAGTTTTGTATCCTGAACCGCCAAAAACTCGGTAGAGGTAAACACCATCGGAAGCAAGTCCATGTTCATCATGGTTTGAGACGGAATCATTGAGAACAATGTCGCGGTCGCGTGTGAGTGTTAAACCATCCGCCGACACATTATAAAATCGAACAGTCGGATTGGCTCCACTCGACATCATGCCGATCTGCCCGCTTGGCGTGTCAAACATATTGCCGTTGATGAAGTTGTTGGCCGAAGGCATGGGATATGCCGAATCAACAGTTACGAGCGTACTCACCCATGTGGTTGTTGAAACCCTGTAAAGATTAGAACCTTGTCGGGCAAATAGATAACCTTTTACCCAGACAATTGAGTCTCTGGTGCCACCAGAGAAAACATTGAGTGGGTTACCAACGGAAATTACCGTTCCTGCGAACGTTGTTTTTACGATAGCGGAATTAGTACTATTTCTAACGTAAAGATAGGTTCCGTCATTAGCGAGTGAATGCTCCACGGTGTACGTGACACCATTAAAGGCTGATAAGGTTACATTTGTCGCTGTTGATGGCTGGAATACCCTATCGGCTACCGCTGCGCCTGTGGTCGTGTTGACAACAACGCCATCGTATGATTTCACAAACGCGTTGGGTGTTACCGTCAGCACCGCCTTGTTGATGGTGAGCGCGCCGTTGGCCGCGGCGAACGAGTAGTTCGCGGCGACAAGCCCTGAAACCACGGGGGTGATGACGTAAGTGCCGGCGGCCGTGCCGGTGGTGCCGGTGCCTGTGTAAGTGGGGTTGTTGGTCACCACCGAGGCAGTTTCGCCATTGACAAACCCGGTGATGGTGCTGGTGAAACTGGAACTGGTGAACACAGCGTTGTTGTACGTTTTGGATTTGGCGTCCGCCGTGACGGTGAGCACCGCCTTGTTGATGGTGAGCACGCCGTTGGCGGCGGCAAAGGTGTAGTTGGCGGCCGACAGATTGGAGACATCGGGCGTGATGACATAATTGGAGGCGGAGTAGTTTTTCGCGGTGGCGGCTGTACCCGTGTAGGTTGTGGTACCGGAAACCACGGAGGCGGTGTCGCTGGCAGCAAAACCGGTGATTGTACTGGTGTAGCCGCTATAAACTTGGCCGTCGTAGGTTTTGGACTTGGCGTCGGCCGTGACGGTAAGGACCGCCTTGTTGACAGTAACTGTGCTGCTGGCGCCAGCCACAAACGAGTAGTTGGATGAGGAAAGGGCGGAAACATCCACTGAAAGCGCGTAGGTACCCGCGTTGATGGCGGTGGCGCCGGTTCCAGTGTAAATAGGTGAACCGGTGACGACTGAAGCGGTATCTGATCCAATGAAACCAGAGTAAGTGGACTGAAACCCTGATGTTGGGTCTGTTATCAAAAAGGCGCTACGGTTTAAATCACCAATAATAAAACGGTTAGAAACGTGATCATGCGCAATGTAACAAGAATCGACGAGGGACGATCCGTTCGATGCTGTAATCCAGGTTGTGTTGGATGAGCCATCATAAGCTATGGCACCGGTAGTCAGATTGTAGACCTTGTACTGATCATTTCCCAAGATTCTGTAAAGGTAGGTGCCATCCGATGCGATGCCGTGGTCATCCACGCCACTCCATGTGCAGGTGAGTGTGAGATCGCGCGCCCATGTCAGCGTAAGTCCATCGGAAGAAACATTGTAGAACCGCACAGTCGGGTTTGGTCCAGAGTTCATAACACCCAACTGACCACTCGGCGTATCAAACAATTCGTATGCCATGTAACCAGCGGAAGTGGATAATAATGGATACGATGAAGGGACAGTAACCAACGAACTTGTCCAGTCGGACGTGGAAATTCGATAAAGGCTGCCCGCGTTTCGTGTGTATAAATATCCTTTGGCGAATGCCATTTGGTTTTGGCCACCAGGAACATTAGCTACATTGTAGGTTCCTATCAGAGCACCTGAAAATGTCGTTTTAGAAATTTTACCTGCGCTCGCTATATAAATGTACGCTCCATCGGTTGCTAAACCGCTTACAGCGACAGGCGTGGTAACATATGTGGATTTGGATTGCTGCAAGGCACGATCAACCTTATCTGTTGCAACGTTGGAAGCAACAAGCCCGTCGTAGGTTTTAGTCGCAGCATTAGGTGCTACCGCCACCACGGCCTTGTTGATGGTCAGCGTGCCGTTGACGGTGGCGAATGTGTAGTTGTTGGCGACCAGCGATGCCACGCTAGGCGTGATGGGGTAGCTTCCAGCGCCTGTAGAAGTGGTGGCGGTGTTGGTGTAGCTGAGTGTGCCGGAAATAACCGATGCGGTTTCGCCGTTGACGAACCCGGAATACGTACTGGTGAAGCCGGTGTAGACAGCGTTGTTGTAGACCTTCGATTTCGGTTCAGCGGTGACGGTAATCACCTGCTTGTTCACCGTAAGCGTGGTGGTTTGGTTGACTTGGGTGTAGTTGATCAGGTCGTCTGGTGTGAAGGTGACCGAAAGGGTCTGCCCTGCCCCGGCGTTCAGCACGGTTCCCAAATCTGGGTTGTAGGTGAACGTACCAGCAACACCGCCCGCCGAGGCGTTGAGCTGCGTGGCGGATAGCGTGTCTGAATAGTTGATGGCCGACGGCGTGGCCCAGGTAACGGTTGGCGCGGCGGCACCCACGGCGCTGATGGCGAGTTTGCCATCCACGGCCGCAAAGGTGTAGTTGGTCGCGCTCAGCCCGGAAATGACCGGGGTGATGGCGTAAAGGCCCGATGCCGTGGCTGTGGTGGCGTCGCCCGAGTAGGTGACGGAACCGCTGACCACAGAACTGGTTTCGCTGTTCACGTAGCCCGAAATGGTGGACGAGAAGCTAAGAGCGGCTGGTCCGGAAATGAGCAGTTTCGGGTTGTTGTAATCGCCAATAATGTATTTGCCGGTAACGTGATCCCGCGTCATGAAGCACGGGTTGTTGATGGTGCCGCCATCGCCGGCCGTGCGCATGGTGTAGAGTGTGCCGGAGGCCGTTCCATCGTACGCCACAGCTCCGGTGCTCAGGTCGTACGATTTGTAACCGTTGCTGTAATGAATTGAATAGAGATAGGTGCCATCGGATGAAATGCCGTGTTGGTCGTTGTTCCAAGAATCTGGAATGGTGACGTCTCTGTCCCACGTGAAGGTCAAACCGTCGGCGGAGACGTTGTAGAACCTCGCGGTGGTTGTGCTGGTGACACCGATCTGGCCATTGGGCAAGTCAAATATCGTGTTTCCCAAACCGCTCCTGATAAACAGAGGTTTTGTTGAATCGACGGTGACGGCGGACGAAGTCCATGTGGTGGTGGATATGCGGTAGATGATGTTGGTGCTAGTGTTACGGAGGTAAATGAAGCCCTTGGCGTAGGCCATGTTGGCTTCACTACCAAGGGAAAGACCGGTGCGCGTGGCCAGCAGTGTTCCAGAATAGTTGTATTCTTTAATGGAACCGTTGGTGTAGATGTATATTTTGGATCCGTCGTTGGTGATTGCACGAATGGTCGCGCCGGTAACGGTGAGTGTGGTGGTGTTCGCCTGGGTGAGGGCATTGGCCGACGCGCCCGAAGTTGAAACAGCTTTGCCGTCGGTAATTTTGCCAATGTTGGTGGCCGAAACCTTCAGCGTGGCCTTGTTAATAACAAGTGACCCGTTGGCGGCGGCGAACGAATAGTTGGCGTTGGCCACCAGGTTGGAAACCACAGGAGTGATGACGTAGGTTCCAGCGGCGGTACTGGTGGTGGCTGTGCCGGAATAGGTGAGGTTTCCAGTCACCATGTTGGCCGTATCGCTGCCTTGGAACCCGGTGATGGCGCTTGAGAACGCGGAGGTGGCTCTGCCATCGTACGTTTTGGTGGTGTTATTGGCGGTGACGGTGAGCACCGCCTTGTTGATGGTGAGGGCGCCGTTGGCACCCGCCACAAAGGTGTAGTTGTCGGCCGTCAACCCGGAAACATTGGCGGTAATTGGATATGTGGAAGCGGAATAGTTGACGGCTGTGGTGGCCGTTCCGCCGTACACGATTGCCCCGGTCGCGACTGAAGCGGTATCGCCCGTGGCAAGGCCCGAGAAGGTGCTGGTGAACCCGGTGAACGCTGAAGCGGTGTAGGATGTTGTTTTGTTATCTGGCGTGACCGTCAACACGGCTTTGTTGATGGTGAGCGTGCCATCGGCCGTGGCGAAGTCGTAGTTGGTGGCGGAGTAGCCGGTAAGCACCGGTGTGACGCCGTAGGTGCCAGCTTGGGTAGCGGTGGTAGCAGTACCTGTGTAGGACACAGTGCCGGTGGTGATGGAGGTGGCGGTTTCGCTGTTGACATAACCGGAGATGGTGCTCGTGAAACCACCCGCGAAGGTTTTGCCGTCGTACGTTTTAACCTTGTTGGCGGCGGTGACGGTGAGCGTTGCCTTGTTGACGGTGAGCGTGCCGTTGGCGGCGGTGAAGGTGTAGTTACTGGACGTGAGCGCTGAAATAACGGGTGTGATGGTGTAGGTGCCAGCGTTCTTGCCGGTGGTGGCCGTACCGGAATAGGTGACGGCACCCGAGAATGAGGAGGCCGAGTCGCTGCCGGCGTAGCCGGTAACGGTGCTGGTGAACGCTGTGAATGTGGCACCGTTATAGGTTTTGGATTTGTCGTCGGCGGTAACGGTAAGGGTGGCCTTGTTGGTGGTAAGCGTGCCGTTACTGCCCGCGACAAAAACGTAGTTGGTGGCGGTGAGGCCGGAAACCACGGGAGTGATGGTGCTGGTGCCCACGTTAATTGCCGAGGCGGCAGTGCCAGCGTAGGTGATGGCGCCGGAAATAACAGCGTCGGTTTCACTGTTCACAAAACCGGTGATACTGCTGGTGAAGGCCGTGTAAGTGGCGGCAGAGTAGGTGCGGGTCTGGTTGTTGGCGTTAACGGTCAGCGTGACCTTGTTGATGGTGAGAGCGCCATCGGCCACGGCAAAGTCGTAATTGGCGGCGGAGAAACCGGTAAGCACCGGTGTGATGGCGTAGGTACCAGCATCGGTGGCGGTGGTTGCCGCGCCGGTGAAGGTGACGGTGCCAACGGTGATATCGGCGACGGTTTCACTGTTCACATAGCCTGTGAGAGTGCTGGTGAAGGCCGTGTAGGCGCTGCCGTCGTAGGTGTTGCTCTTATTGGCCGCGGTGACGGTGAGAATAGCCTTGTTGATGGTGAGCGTGGCATCGGCACCAACGGACAGGTTGTAGTTGGTGGAGGTAAGAGTGGAGATATCTTGCGAGATGGTGTAGGCGCCCGGCACCACACCAGAGGTAGCGGATCCCGAATAAGTAATGGCACCGGAGGTGGCAGTCGCCGCTGTATCGGAACCGAGCAAACCGACAAACGAACTGGTGAAGGCCGAGAAGGTGGTGCCGGTGTAAAGCTTGGTGATGGCGTCCGTATTGATGGTCAACGATGCCTTGTTGGTGGTGAGCGTGCCGTTGGCCACAGCAAACGAGTAGTTCGTGGCGGTTAGGGCGGAAACCACGGGAGTGATGGTGCTGGTACCAACGTTCTTGGCCGAAGCGGCGGTCCCGGCGTAGGTGATGGCGCCGGAAATAACAGCGTCGGTTTCGCTGTTCACGAACCCGGTAATGGTGCTGGTGAAGGCGGTGTACGTGCCGGCGGAGTAGGTGCGGGTGATGTCGTCCGCGGTGATGGTAAGGGCGACTTTATTGACGGTGAGTGTGCCATCGACAGAAGCAAAATCGTAGTTGTTGGCGGACAGGCCGGAAACATCGGGTGTGAGGGTGTATTTGCCGGCGTTGGTACCGGCGCCTGTGACAGTGGTGGAACCCGAGATGACAGTGGCGGATTCCCCTGTGGCATAGCCCGTGATGGTGACGGTGGGGTTAAAGGCGTTGCCATCGTAGGTTTTGGTGGCGTTATTAGCGGTAACGGTGAGCGTGGCCTTGTTGATGGTGAGCGTGCCGTCCACCAAGGTGGGCGCGTTGTAGTTGGTGGCGGCAAATCCAGACACGGCCGGAGAGATCACATAAGAACCGGCAACCGTGGCGGCCATGGCTGTGCCGCTGTAAGTGATGGTTCCGGGGGTGATGGCCGATACGGTTTCACTGTTCACAAATCCGCTGTAGGCATAGGTGTAGCTGGAGAACACCGAACCGTCGTAGGCTTTGCTCTTATTGGTAGCCGAAAGGGTTAAGTTTGCCTTGTTGGTGGTGAGGGTGCCGTTGGCAACCACAAAACTGTAGTTGGCGGCAGCGAAACCGGAAAGAACCGGGGTGATGGTGCTGGTGCCGGCATCGGTGGCCAAGGTGGCGGTACCGGAGTAAGTAATGGTGCCGGCGGTGATGTCGGCGATGGTTTCGCTGTTCACATAACCGGTGATGGCGTTGGTGAAGGCTGTGAAGGTTCCGCCCGTGTACGCGCGTGTTTTGTTATCGGCGGTGACGGTGAGTGTGGCCTTGTTGATGGTGAGGGTGCCATCCACCAAGGTGGGCGCGTTGTAGTTGGTGGCGGCAAATCCTGAAACGGCGGGGGTGATCACATACGAACCGGCGCCAATGGCGGCGATAGCTGTGCCGCTGTAGGTGATGGTTCCAGGGGTGATGTCGGCCTCGGTTTCGCTGTTCACAAACCCGGCGTAGGCATAGGTGTAGCCGGAGAAAACAGAGCCGTCGTAGGTTTTGCTCTTATTGACGGCCGTGAGCGTTAAGTCGACCTTGTTGATGGTGAGCGTGCCATCCACCAAGGTGGGCGCGCTGTAGTTGGTGGCGGCAAATCCGGAAACGGCGGGGGTGATCACATACGAACCGGCAGCAGTGGCTGCGATGGCGGTGCCGCTGTAGGTGACTGTGCCTGGGGTAATGGCTGCCACGGTTTCGCTGTTGACAAATCCGGCGTAGGCGTAGGTGTAACCGGAGAACACAGAACCGTTGTAGGTTTTGCTCTTGTCGGCAGCCGTGAGGGTTAAGGCTACTTTGTTGATGGTGAGCGTGCCAGCAGTACCAGCGACGATGGTGTAGTTGGTGGCCGACATGCCTGACACAACAGCGGTGATGCTGGCATAGGTACCCGCATTGGTTGCCGAAGTTGCCGCACCAGAGTAAGTGGCGGAACCGGTGATGACGGAGCTGTTTTCACTGTTCACATAACCGGTGATGGTACTGGTGAAGCCCGTGAAAGTGGTGCCGTTGTATGTTTTTGATTTCGCATCCGGCGTGACGGTGAGTGTGGCTTTGCCGATGGTCAACGTGCTAGCGGTGCCAGCGACGATTGAGTAATTGGTGGCCGACAGGCCCGAAACATCGACCGCGATGCTGGCATAGGTGCCGGCATCGGTTGCGGTGGTGGCGGCACCCGAGTAGGTGGCTGAACCGGAGACCACAGAAGCCGTGTCGCTGCCTTTGTATCCGGTGATGGTGCTGGTGAAGGCCGTGAAGGCTTGGCCATCGTACACCTTGGTTTTGGCGTCTGCCTTGTAGGTGAGCGTGGCCTTGTTGATGGTGAGGGTGCTGTCGGTGCCTACAGCAAATGTGTAGTTGCTGGCGCTAAGGGCGGAAACAACAGACGTTAATGTGTAGGTACCCGCGTTGGTTGCCGTGGTGGCGTCGCCTGTGTAGGAGACGGATCCGGAAATTACCGATGAGGAATCGCCCGTGGCGTAGCCGGTGATCGTTGAATTAAAAGGACTGGGACTCGAGAGTAAGAATCTGTTGGACGAATAGTCCGCCGAAATATATCGACCAGTTATATGGTCGTGTGCCATGTTCCAGGGGTTGGTCATGGTGCCACCATTATCGGTTGACAACATATCCCAACCGGTGACAGAAGAACGGCCATCGTACACAACATTACCGGTACTTAAACTGTAAACTTTATATCCTGAATAGCTTGTTATCCTGTAAAGGTAATCGCCGTCAGAAGCAATTCCATGCTCATCGATTGACCAAGTGTCATTTAGAGTAACCGATCTGGCAAATGTAAGGGTTAGCCCATCAGAGGAAACATTATACAATCGGATCACAGGATTTGGTGACGTTCCCATGACGCCTAATTGGCCGCTAGGGGTATCAAATAAAGTGTATGAAAGATAACCAGAAGCGTTCAATAATGGATATGATGCATCCACAGAAACTAAGGTGCTCGCCCATGTTGAGGTTGAGACCCTGTAAACGCTCGATCCATTTCGGTTATACAAATACCCTTTAGCAAAGGCTAATGAATGCCTTTGGGAGGTCAAATTGGCAACCGTGTTAGTTGCAAGAACATCTCCAGTAAAACTAATAGTTCTGATAGACGTGCCATCAGATGCGAAAATATTCACACCATCAGTGGCAATTCCACCTCTAGTACTAAAACTGCTGGAACCAACAACAACGGTAGACGTTGACTTTGTATATGCAGCTATATTGCTGCCCGTTCCCATAGACAAGGCATCGTAAGTCTTCACTACCGGATTGGGTGTGACAGTCAGCACAGCCTTGTTGATGGTCAGCGTGCTGTTTGCCGAGGCGAAGGTGTAGTTGGTGGCCGACATGCCGCCAACTACCGACGTGATGGTGTAGCTGCCGGCGCCGGTGGCGGCCATGGCGGTGCCGGAATAAGTTGGCACACCGGTGATAACGGAACTGGTTTCACTGTTCACATAACCGGTGATGGTACTGGTGTACTGCGCGTTGGTGAAGACAGTATTGTCGTATGTTTTTGATTTCGCATCCGGCGTGACGGTGAGTGTGACTTTGCCGATGGTGAGCGTTCCGTCCACCAAGGTGGGCGCGTTGTAGTTCGTGGAGGCAAATCCCGAAACGGCGGGGGTGATCACATACGAACCGGCGTCTGTGGCGGCGATAGCGGTGCCACTGTAGGTGATGGTTCCAGGGGTGATGTCGGCCTCGGTTTCGCTGTTCACAAACCCGGCGTAGGCATAGGTGTAGCCAGAAAAAACAGAGCCGTCGTAGGTTTTATTCTTGTTGGCAGCCGTGAGGGTGAGCGTGGCCTTGGTGATGGTGAGCGTGCCATCCACCAAGGTGGGCGCGCTGTAGTTGGTGGCGGCAAATCCCGAAACGGCGGGGGTGATCACATACGAACCGGCTGCGGTGGCTGCGATGGCGGTGCCGCTGTAGGTGACTGTGCCAGGGGTGATGGCTGCCACGGTTTCGCTGTTGACAAACCCGGCATAGGCGTATGTGTAACCGGAGAACACAGTACCGTTGTATGTTTTGCTCTTGTCGGCAGCCGTAAGGGTTAAGGCCGCTTTGTTAATGGTGAGTGTGCCAGCAACCAACGAAGGTGCGTTGTAGTTGGTGGCGGCAAATCCGGAAACGGCGGGGGTGATCACATACGAACCGGCTGATTTGGCTGCGATGGCGGTGCCGCTGTAGGTGACAGTTCCAGGCGTGATGGCTGCCACGGTTTCCCCGTTGACAAACCCCGTGTAGGCGTAGGTGTAGCCGGAAAATACAGATCCGTCGTAGGTTTTGGTTTTATTGTCAGCCGTGAGGGTCAAATTGGCTTTGTTGATGGTCAACGTGCCAGCGGTACCAGCGACGAATGAGTAGTTGGTGGCTGACAGACCCGAGACAACAGCCGTGATGCTGGCATAGGTACCGGCATTGGTTGCTGAGGTGGCGGCACCCGAGTAGGCGGCTGAACCAGTGACCACAGAACTGGTTTCACTGTTCACATAACCGGTGATGGCGCTGCTGAAACCAGAAGCTACCTGGCCATCGTAAGTTTTTGATTTCGCTGCCGGGGTAACGGTAAGAGTGGCCTTGTTGATGGTGAGGGTGCTATCGGTACCAGCAGCAAAAGTGTAGTTGCTGGAGCTAAGAGCGGATACACCTGAAGAAAGCGTGTAGGTACCCGTGTTGATTGCCGTGGTGGCTGCGCCTGCGTAGGTGATGGACCCAGTAATGACCGAGGCATCATCGCCCGTGACATAGCCGGTGATTGTTGATTGGAATACACTCGAGGTAGGTACTGAAACCATGAACTTGGCAGCATTATACTCACCAACAAAATAACGGCCGGTGATGTGGTCGCGCGTGATGAAGCATGTATTAGACATTGTGCCGCCGCTGTTGGCACTCAGCATATTCCAAGCAGTGGTGGCAAGAGATCCATCGTAAACAACCGCACCTGTAGCCAGGCTATATACCTTGTAACCTGCATTCTTGCTCAATCGGTAAAGGTATGTGCCATCGGATGCCAAACCGCGTTCTTCAGGAGCCCAAGTATCAACAAGCGTGACAGTTCTCGAAAATGTCAACGTAAGTCCGTCAGCGGAAATGTTGTACAATTTAACAACCGGATTCGGAGAAGGTCCAATTGCACCAATCTGGCCACTCGGCGTTTCGAATATTTGTCGGTCTAACCAGCCACTACCAGCAATCATCGGGTGGGATGAATCAACAGTCACCAGGGTGCTGGTCCAAGTTGATGTATTGATTCTGTAAATATTGTTATTGGCGTTGTTGCGAGCAAACAGGAAGCCCTTCGCATAGGCAATACTGCAACCAGAAGTACCCAAGTTAGCGACAGCATTGGAACCTAGCAGTGCCCCCGCGAAACTCACTGTTTTGATATTGGCCCCATCGGAGACAAACAATTTGGTTCCATCGGTTGCCAAACCGGCTGAAATATTATAGCTGCCAGTTCCGGTAATAATTGTTGCAGTTGATTTTTGAAAAGCACTGGTTACTGCTGAGGGCAAACCGGTATCACCCAAAGAATTACCATCGTAAGTTTTCACTACCGGATTGGGCGTGACCGTAAGCAAGGCCTTGTTGATGGTGAGGGTGCCTGCAACCAAAGAAGGCGCGTTGTAGTTGGTGGCGGAGAATCCGGAAACGGCGGGGGTGATAACATAGGAACCGGCTGATTTGGCTGCGATGGCGGTGCCGCTATAGGTGACCGTTCCAGGGGTGATGGCTGCCACGGTTTCACCGTTGACAAACCCGGAGTAGGCGTAAGTGTAGCCGGAAAATACAGATCCGTCGTAGGTTTTGGTTTTATTGTCGGCCGTGAGGGTCAAGGCCGCCTTGTTGATGGCGAGCGTGCTGGCGGCACCGGCGACAAAATTGTAGTTGGAGGCGGTTAAGCCAGAGACATTGGCACTAACCACATAGCCGGTGCCTACGTTGATGGCGCTAGCTCCGGTGCCGGTGTACGCGACGCTGCCGGAAACAACGGCCACCGTGTCGCCATTCACATACCCGGTGATGCTGGAACTGAAATCGGTGGTCACAAGCCCGGTGTAGGTCTTGGTTTTGGGATTCGGGCTTACGGTAAGCGTGGCCTTGTTGATGGTGAGTGTGCCATTGGCGGCAGCGATGACGTAGTTGGCGGATGTGATACCAGTAACAACCGGCGTGATGGCGTAGGAACCCGCATTGGTGGCGGCGATGGCAGCCCCGGCGTAGGTGGTTGTTCCCGAGAATGCCGTGCTGTTGTCGCCGTTGACATACCCGGAAACCGTGTAGGAATAGCTGCCCGAATAAGCGGCGCCATCGTACGTTTTAGCCTGCGCCGTAGCTGTGAAGGTAAGAGTATTTTTGTTGACAGTAATGGTGATGATTTTAGACGTACTTTTGTAGTTGTTGCCATCGGTCGGCGTAAACGTTACCAGAAGATTCTGGGTGCCAGCACCCAGAATGGCGCCACTTGCCGGCGAATAGGAGAAGGTTCCAGCCACGCCGCCCGAAGTCGCATTCAGTACCGTAGGTGATGGCGGTTGGCGTGACCCAAGTGATCGTGGGGGTAGCGGCAGCGGGGTTGTTGAGATTCAGCGTGCCGTTGACAGCCGTGAATGTGTAGTTGGTGGCGGACAGTCCGGTAACGACTGGCGTGATGACGTAATTGCCAATGGCTGTGGCCGTGGCGGCTGTGCCGGAGTAGGTGACCGCACCGGTGACAACCGAAGTGGGATCGGAGTTCACATAACCGCTGATGGTGCTGGTAAATGGCGAGAAAACGGTACCGTTTGCGTCTTTGAGTTTGTCGTCGGCGCGGACGGTGAGCACTGCCTTGTTGACGGTGAGATTTCGGGTGGCCACCACCGGGTTGTAGGCCACCATGTCATATGGGGTGAAGGTGAGGGTGATGGTGGTGGTGCCGGATGCTGGTACTGAGTTGAGTGGTGGATCGTAGGTGAAGGTACCGGGCACACCACCGGACGTGGCGTTCAGTTGGGTGGCGGAAATCGCTGTACCGTAGGTGATGGCGGCGGGGTTGGCCCAAGTGATGGTGGGCGTGATGACGGCATCGCCGTTGAGGACAGTGAGTTCGGTGCCGTAGTCGATGGACCTGGATTGGAAATAAAGGTTGGTGCCAATCACCGTCAGCCAACCCGGGTTGCCACTGCCCGATCCGGTGTAAATATCGTCGATCATGACGGTACCAGTTTCAGTACCGTTGGATCTCCAGAGTTCCACGCCGTTGGCGCCATTATTGGCCGTGAAATAAAGCGTGTTGTTGAAGTTGACAATGCTGGTGATGCCCGCAGAGGTCGCCCCCGGCCCAATGTTTTTCACCATTGAGGTACCGGCAGTGGTACCGTCGCTTTTCCAAAGTTCCGGGCCGTTGGTGCCGTCGTTGGCAATGAAATAAGCCACACCATTGACGTTGGTCATTCTGCTAATGCCGGAGGCTGTTACGCCCGGGTAGATGTCTTTGACGAGGGAGGTGCCTGCTGTGGCTCCATTTGTTTTCCAGAGCTCGATACCGTTGGTGTTGTTATTGGCACCAAAGAAAAGGTTCGAGCCAACCTGGACGAAACCTGTAAGGTTGACGGAGCTGGTTTGAGTAGTTGTTCCACCGGCATTGATATTTAGTAGTAAGGCGGTAGTTAGGGCTACGGTGTCGTACCTGTAAATTTCATATCTGTTTGCGTCATTAACATAGGCCACAAAGAACAATCCATTGTTGAATAATACTTTGCTGTTGCCATAGCTACTATTACTAGGAGAAGCTCCGGCCCGCACGTTGATCACCGTGGTACCAGCGGCTGTGCCATCTGATCTCCATAGTTCTGCTCCATTTATCCCATCATTGGCCTTAAAAAAGAGCATACCGTTGGCGTTGTACAATTGAGACGGCGAAGACGATGTGACTCCTGAATATATGTCTTTCAACAACGCCGTTCCGGCAGAGGTGCCGTCGCTGCTCCACAGTTCATTGCCATAGGTTGTGTCGGTGCAGGCGAAGTACAGCTTGGTGCCGACAGCGGTCATCCCAGTAATGGTTGACCCCGTGGCGCCCGCGGTGATGTCCTTCACCAACACGGTTCCAGCAGCGGTGCCGGTGCTTTTCCACAGTTCCACACCGTTGGTAACGGTATTGGCCAGAAAATAAAGCGTACCGTTTACGTTTACCAAACTGGTAGGCGAAGAGTTGCCTGCGCCCGCGTTGATGTCTTTCACCATCACGGTACCAGCGGCGGTACCGTTGGTTTTCCACAGTTCCACACCGTTGACACCATCGGTGGCCGAGAAGTAGCCCACGCCATTCACATTGACAATGTTGCCAGGGTTCGACGAACCAATGGCGTTGATGTCTCCGGTAATCACCGGCGTGGTGCTGTTGGATTTCCAGAACTCCACACCGTTGGCGCCGTTGTTGGCTTGGAAATAAAGCGTGTCGCCAATGTTGACAAAGTATTCAGGCGAAGAATCGTCGACACCGGGGTTGATGTCGCTGAATAGGGTGGCGGTGGTGGCACCCGAGGCCAACTTCCACAGTTCCACACCGTTGACACCGTCGTTGGCTGCAAAGTAGAGGGCGCCGTTCACGTTGGTGAGGTAGGAAGGATACGAAGAACCGGAAGCGCTGATGTTGGTAACCATCACCGTGCCGGCGGCGGCACCGTTGCTCTTCCACAGTTCCACGCCATTGGTGCCATCGGTGGCTTGGTAATACAGGGTGCCAGCAATATTGGTGAGGAACTTCGGGCTGGAGCTGCCGGTACCCGAAACCACGTTGCTGACGATGTTGGTGTTGGCAGACGTGCCGTCGGTGGATTTCCAAAGTTCGGTGCCGTTGGTGGCATCGGTGGCGGCGAAGAAAAGCACGCCGCCGACGTTGGTCAGGTACGACGGATTAGAACTGGCCGTGGTGGTGGCGATGTTTTTAACAAGCACGGTACCAGCGGCGGTGCCGGTGCTCTTCCACAGTTCGGTACCGTTGGTGGCATCGGTGGCGGTGAAATAAAGGGTGCTGCCAACGCTGGTCAGGTTGTCTGGGTTGGAATCGGTTGTCCCGGTGGTAATGTCGAGAACCAGCACGGTACCGGCGGTGCTACCGTCGCTCTTCCACAGTTCGGTACCGTTGGCGCCATTATCCGCTGTGAAGTACAGGGTGCCGCCCACGTTGGTTAAATGGGCCGGAAGCGAATCATCGGCACCTGCGTTACCCGTGTTAATGTCCGCAACCAAAGCGGTGGTGGTGGTGGTGGTGCCGGTGGTTTTCCACAGCTCGACGCCGTTGGTACCGTCGTCTGCGGTGAAGAACAGGGTTCCGCCAACGTTGGTGAGGTGTGACGGGTTGGAATCGGTGACATCGGCGTCGATGTTACTGACCAGGGTGGTGGTGGTGCCGTCGGTTCGCCAGAGTTCCACACCGTTGGTGCCGTCGTCGGCGGCGAAGTAGACGTAGTTGCCCACTACGGTGAGTTCGGATGGGTTTGACGAGCCGTTGGGATTGATGTCGGCCAGCAGAGTAGACAACGAGGTCACGGTGGCCGTGCTGGCGTTTTTCCAGAGTTCCACGCCGCCGGAGCCGTTGTCGGCAGCGAAGATAACGTTGGTACCCAACACCGCCATGTTGGTGGGGTTGAAGTTCCCCAGGGCGGGGTTGAGGTTCAGGAACGTCAGGCTGGCCACAGGGGTGATACGCTCTTCGAGCGTGTCGATCTGCAGCATGCGGCGGATGCTTTTACGCACCAGCGCCTTGGCTGGGCGCGTGAACCAGTTGTGCAAGCTGGAGAACCAAGTACGGCGACGAGTCGGAGTATACATGTCGTTTTTCCTGATCTATCTAGCTGAAGGCCCGTATATTATTTATCGCAGAAACAGTAGCTCACGGTAAGTCAAAGTGCTTTCTTAATCGAAAGTGAAATGAACCTGAAAATAGACTGAAAGCTAATCTGAAACGAAACTGAAAGTGGCCACCTCCAATACTGAAATGAAACTGAAAGTCTGCCAGATCACCGCTGAATACAAAGGGCTTGCGGGGGCTTTCAGTTTCATTTCAGTATTGGCTTAATTGTGTCAGCTGCGAACAAAAATGAACTTGGCGGCAACCTGAAACGAAACTGAAAGTGGCGCCGAGCGATACTGAAATGAAACTGAAAGCCTCAATCGGAGGCGCCATTTTTCCCGACGATTTTGATATTTTTCAGTTTCATTTCAGGTTGCGATGTTGCTCGAACAACCCATTATAGATACCAAAGTCCAATATTAGGTGATGTTTGGAGCCTTGAAAATCACATGCTCGACGCGCATGCCAGCATGCTGTTTGGGTGAAATAGTGATCTGCGCCACTGCTTGGGGCGAAGCAATAGTAATGCGCAACGCATTTATATAGATAGCCTTAGACATCTAAAAGTATTGAAGCGCGCTTCATTTCGATTGATGTTTTATATTCAGCTAAGTCTCGCCGACTTTGTCAAAAGGGGGGAAATAGTTCGCCTTTCACAGCTGCATCTGTGGGCATATCTGCCAAATGAAGAGGCCCATGGATCTCTCCATGGGCCTCATAGCTTGAACCAGTAGAACAAAACTTATTTCACGGGCTGAATGGCGGGCGGTGCGGGTGGAGCAGGCCTGGACGCTGCTTTTCCTTTGGTATTCAGCGCGCCTTTGGACTCCACGCCCGGCTCGGTCGCGTTCTTCTTGACCTCTTCGCCGCAGCCGGAAAGCACCAACGCAATCGCGCTCAAACAGAGACAAGCCATACCACTGAAACGTCGCATCGAAACCATCCTCCTATAAAAACTCAAAAATAAAAGAGTGCGGCAACGCGCTTGGGAAAGCGCGTTGCCGCATGTGAATGACAAATCAATAATCGCCCGTAACAGCCTGACCATCGGCTCTGCCCGCAAGCAAGCGGTAGGTGAGTGTGGAGATAGACGTTCTTAAGCCCTTGATGGAGCCGTCTTGAAAGGCGAACACCACCACGCCTGAGTGCTTGCTGGAGTATTGGTACCAGTTGGCCACGGAGAAATCGCTGGGCAAGCCCCAAGCAACCGCCATGCCGCCACCCGCCATCCATGTGGCGTGGAAGTTGCGGTTTTGGCCATTGCCAGCAAGGCTTTCGCCAAAGGCCAGGGTGTTGGACGTTCCATCGAGAATGTCCGAGAGCCTGGTGACCGACTTCAAATAGTAGATGCCCGGATAAAGGTAATAAGTCGTATCAGCCCGACCAGAGTAAGAACCCAAACCACCGGCGCAACCGACATAATTGGAAGCGCCTGGCTGCCTGGGAGCAAACGTTCCGGTCAGGTCGTAGAAGTAGTCGATGCAAAAACTGGCGGCATTGAATTGGCCAGAGCAGTCGTCGCCCGGGGCAAAAACATCGATCGATCCACCCACGCTAGAGCTGAGCAACGTGGTGACATTGTCGGAAGGACAAATAAATGTCTTGATAGTGGCTTCAGACCCGGGAGGTGGGCCGGTCTGGTTGCCATCGGTGCTGTAGGGTGCGGTTCCGTAAGCCCATGGAGCCACGCTGTAACCGGGCGTTTTGGCAGGATCGAGGAACAGGTTGGTAGGCAATTGCTTGAAAACAGCTTCCTGCTCGAGGTAAGGAAGCATCGCGGCCAAAGGCCCAGCGGTTGCGCCGGGGTACGAGCCGTAGGTTCCGGTGTTGGTGCCGCCCATGAAACCACCGGGAGGCAAGGTCGCGTTGGCGCTTTCATAACTGAGCGCGGCGATTGCGATCTGCTTGAGATTGTTGGTACAGGTCATTCGGTTGGCCGCTTCGCGCACTTTCTGCACAGCGGGCACCAGAAGACCGATCAAAACAGCGATAATGGCTATGACAACGAGCAGTTCGATGAGAGTGAACGCTCTTCTGTTAACTGATGTTTGAAACACGGTAACCTCCCAACGCGTGGCCAGAAAGGCAAACGACAGGCTAAGAGGGAGGCTTAGCTGATTGATTTGTAAACGATGAAGCTGCAAAATTCCAAGTCACTTTGCCGTTTTAATTATGAAAGTAGACTGAACGGAACGTTCAGTCTTGCTGAGATTCATTTTGAAATCTGCAAGCCAATCAAAAGCATCATCTGAACAGTTTGTGAATTTAGAAGTGGCTGATTAAGAACTGGCACTTTAAGCGTGTATCGATGGTATTGAATGCACTGGGAAAAAGTGTGTGCTACAATCGGCCTCCAACGAACCCAGTGTTCGTAGCGCCCGGCCCGCCTGATTTCGGGACGGCCTGAATTTTATTGTGCCCCCCCTCTGCAAGGAGTTGGAAAATGAGCGTGTTCACCAAATTCAAGTTGCTGCCTGAAGTGGCACAATTTCTGGCCAGCGGCCCCATCCCCGGATTTGTCGGTGGCAAGAATTATCCCGCCACCGGTGGCGCTTTGATTCCCACCATCGACCCGGGTTCAGGCGAAAAAATTGGCGACATTCACGACATGACCGCAGCCGATGTGGCTGGTGCGGTTGATAGTGCCAACAGGGCGTTTCCCGCGTGGGCTGAACTTTCCCAGAAAGACCGTGGAGCCATTTTGCTGAAACTGGCCGATGCTGTGGAAGCCCACAAGGCCATTATCGCCCAGATCGAGTCTCTGGAAGCTGGCAAGATTGAAGCACAGGCACAGGGCGATGTGCAGAACTTTGTCGATACGCTGCGTTACTTCGTGAAGTTGGCTGAAGGCGTGCAGACCCGCACCAAGCTGGATATTGCCGGCCATGAAGCGTGGACCCACAAGGCCCCATGGGGCGCTTGCGGATTTATCTTCCCGTGGAACTTCCCGTTCCTCCTTATCGGCTGGGGCATCTCCCCTGCCTTGGCTTCGGGCAACACGGTTGTCATTAAGCCTGCCGAAGACACATCGCTCTCGGCTATCTATCTTGCTCGCTTGGCCAAGGAAGTGGGCGTGCCGGATGGCGTGATCAACGTGGTGACGGGCCGTGGCCAAACCGCCGGTGCCGCCCTTTCGGCCAATCCGAAAATCAAGCGCATGTCGTTCACTGGTTCACCTGAGGTAGGCCAGTTGGTCGCGGAATCGTGCGGCCGCAATCTGGTGCCCGTGAAGTTGGAATTGGGCGGCAAGGGCGCGGCGGTGGTCTTCGACGATGTCGATGTGAACGCTGTTGCCGACAAGCTGGTGGGCGCCATCACCTTCCACAGCGGCCAGGTATGCTGCGATGCCACCCGCTGGTTTGTGCATTCAAAGATCTACGATCAGTTCATTGATCGATGCAAGCAAACACTCGATAAGGTGAAGATCGGCCATCCGCTCGATCCGACCAGCCAGATGGGCCCTGTGGTGAATCCCAAGCAAAGAGCCCGTGTTCTGGGCTATCAGGAAAAGGGACAGGCAACCGGCGCCCAGTGCATTTACGGTGGCGGCGCGGCCACCGTGCCGGGGTGCGATGGCAATTATGTTAAACCTGCCCTGCTGACCGGCCCGCTGGACAATGTCGCGGCACGCGAAGAGATTTTTGGCCCAGTGGCCTTTGTCGCCAAATTCGAAACCGAAGACCAGGCGATCGCCATGGCCAACGACACCGAATACGGTTTGGCCAACAGCGTCTGGACAGCCGACCATGCAAGGGCAGCACGCGTTGCCGAAGCCATGGTGGCTGGCAACAGTTGGATCAACGCGCACAATGTTTTCGCTCACGGTGTTCCGTACGGCGGCGTGAAGAAGAGCGGACTGGGTGGAGGCGTATTATCGCCTGAAGTGCTGATGGACTACTACCGCAGCACCTCGGTGGTGCGCCCGATCTGATAAGGCGGACGGCAGACTTGCATGTTGAAAACATAAGTGGGTTGCGGATATGTTCCGCAACCCATTGTTTCTTTGTAACCTTTCAGCAATCAAAACCGAAGAGCCCCGCACGAAGTAAGGGGCCACACGCCAAGTATCAAAATATGGAATCAAATTCACGCACATTCGCCATATGCTGTGCATGGTTGAGGAATTCAAGCGGCAACGCAAAATGTGGCAGTGAGGCTGGGGCGCAAACCCAGCGCTATTCATGACCATCATGCGCACTCTGAAAATGAGGGTCCACAACCCTGTGCATATTCTTGTCGATGCTTTAAAAACCCATATCCGCTCGGCACAACTGCCGTCCTTGCCAAAAAAATGACGGCATGAGGTGAAGGCGAAAGGTCATGAATGTGGCTTTATATTTTGAAATTTGGCGTGTGGCCCCTTACTTCGTGTGGGGCTCTTCGGTTTTGATTGGTTGTGGCGTGGCAAAAATCTCTCGGCATACGGCAACAGACACCACGAACTATTCATCGTCTTCCTCCAAACCATCAAGGTTGTTTCGGTTCCTGCGCAGCCAACATGCCACTATCGGCCAGCCATTCAATAAATCGCTCGGGCCATCGCGCTGCAGCGCTGGGTTTGGCATTGTTGCGATAACCAAAACCGTGACCCGCATTGGCGAACAGATGCAGTTCCGCGGGCACGTTGGCTTTTTTGTATTTCAGGTAAAGGGTTGCCATCCCTTCCGCAATGTCGGGACGGTCGTTGATGCCCGCGGCTATGAAAGCAGGGGGCATACCAGTTTCGGCAGTGAAGGTGGCGGAACTGCCGGGGTAGATGAGCGCCTGGTAGTCGGGCCGGCAACTCTGCTGCTCGATGGGATCCGCGGCATCCTTGTGGCCGGAGTCATTCTTCATGGCGGCATAGGCAGCCAGTTCACCGCCGGCGGAAAAACCCAGTATCCCCACCCGAATTGGTTTGATATGCCATTCGTCCGCGCGGCTTCGCACCAAGCGCAGCGCTCTACGGGTATCGGCCATGGCATGGTCTTGAATGGTGTAGGTGCTGCCCTTTTCACGCGCGAGACGATACTTCAAGACAAACGCGGCAATGCCCCGCGACTGAAACCACTGGGCCAAGGCGTAGCCTTCATGCCCCAAACACAATTTCGAATGCCCACCACCCGGGCAAATGACGACGGCGGTGCCAGTCGATTTCGCAAGTTCTGGAACAAACGGCGTGAGCGTCGGGTTGTGCACGTTGCCGCAGTTGTCTCCAGACCACTCTTCCTTTTCATTGGTTCGAGATTCCGATCCGGGAGCGCCCTTGCTCCATAACGGAATCGCTGCTGGCAGATTCTTCGGCAGGTCGGCCGTGGCAACGGCAGGCACCAAGGCCACCATCAAACAGATCAGGAACGTTTTCATGGCAACTCCTATCGTTTTGAAATCTTGGCTAAATTCGGGCACACAACTGGTTATCTCATTCCCGGCGGCTTGAGCGTGTTGTTGATGTGCTTCTCCGGCACCTTCAGTTCCGCAAGGGCCGCTTTCAGTTTGCTTTCCTCGGCAGGATTGGCAGGCAAGGCAGCCTTTTGAAAGGCTGGAAGAAGCTTGTCCCATACCAAATTCAGTTCCGCTTGCATGTCTTTGGTATCGGCCGTGATCACCACAACGACATCCTGCTCGGGAAGTACAACGCAAAATTGACCAAACGCACCGTCGCCACGGTATGCCCCATGTCGGCAACGCCAGAACTGGAAGCCGTAGCCTTGGTCCCAATCGCGTGAGGGGTCGGTACCGTTGGAAACCTGCTTCGCGGTAGCCTGTTCGATCCAAGTTGCGGGAATTAGTTGTTTGCCATTCCACATGCCTTTCTGGGCGTAGAGCTGGCCAAATTTGGCAATGTCCTCGGTGCGAACCATCAGGCCCCAGCCACCAGTTGAAATACCCTGCGGGCTGGTCACCCATGTGGGATTTTCAATACCCAGCGGATTGAACAGACGGGGTTTCAGGTATTCAAGCACTGTTTGCCCGGTCACTTTCTGCACAATGGCCGACTGCATGTACGTGGCGGGTGAGTTGTACTTGAAATGGGCACCGGGCTTACGGGGCACGGGATGCGCTAGAAAAGACTTCACCCAAGGCTCGGTGGCGGTGAATTTGGGTTCGGTTTCGTGCCCCGTGGACATGGTCAACAGGTCGCGGACACGCATCTGCATCAACATATCGGACGGTTTCGCCGGGGCTTCGTCTGGGAAAAATTTCAGCACCAGATCATCGACGCTCAGTTTCCCTTCAGAAACGGCAAGGCCAACGGCTGTCGAACAGAAACTCTTGCTCAAAGAATGCAGCACATGTGGCTTGTCG
>Ga0255132_1000084_pt1 | contig 34411 bp, 28 predicted proteins | sample Law_Law_RepA_8d_FD_188551 | JGI IMG/M metagenome (GOLD analysis project Ga0255132, IMG submission 188551) | Freshwater microbial communities from St. Lawrence River, New York, United States - Law_Law_RepA_8d | ecosystem: Environmental > Aquatic > Freshwater > River | place: USA: New York...
GGCCCACACGGCGCCCGTGCACCATTTATCTTTTTCTCCAGATGGCAAGACGCTGTTATCGGCAGGCTTTGACAACACGGCCAAGCTGTGGAGCTGGCCTGACGGTAAAGAAAAGAAAGTACTTAGCGGGCACACTGGTCCGGTTTATTGCGCGACTTACTCGCCAGATGGCAAATTGATCGCCACCTGCTCGGTGGACAAGACCATTCGACTTTGGGACACTGCTGAGGGAAAGCTTGTTCGAGAAATCAAAGGTCACACGGAAATTGTGGACAGTGTGGCCTTTTCGCCTGATGGCAAAACGCTTGCTAGTGCGAGTTCGGATAAAAGCGTTCGGCTGTGGAATGTTGCTGATGGCAAGGAAGTGAAAAACCTTGGGGCCCATGGTGGCAACGCCTACGCTGTGGCATTTAGTAAAGATGGCAAAATGTTAGCCAGCGTATCTGGTGACCCTGACAAGCTGATCAAGCTTTGGGGGGTTGAAGACAAGAAATTGCTGAAAGACCTGAAGGGGCACTCGGCCAGTGTGACGGGAGTTGTATTTTTGCCTGACAACAGCAAGGTTGCCTCGATTGGCCATGACCGAATGGTTCGCTTGTGGAATGTCGCGGATGGCAAGGAACTTGGGGCGATGGGGCCGACACCGGACGACTTGTACGGCTTGGCGCTTTCACCGGATGGCAAAAAGCTGGCCACGAGTGGTTATGCGGGCAACATCACAGTGTGGGACACCGACACCAAGAAGCAGGTTTACACGCGCAAGGCGCCGCAATTTGGAGCCTATTGCATTGTTTGGTCGCCGGATGGCCAGAAGCTGCTGACTGGGCATGACCGCCAGGTGATTATTGTCACGCCAGCCAAAGCGCCTTGAGGCTTGACCGGCAGTCGAGGATGCTCAGCCATTTTTGTCGAGGGCGAATGGATCTTTAGGCAGATCTTCGGGTGGTTTTCCAACCGGGGTTGAATCGGGCATTTCTTGACGCAGCTTGGTGGTTTTGTTCTCGGTCTTGCCGCCGGTTGCGAGAAACCAGCGATCCTTGTCGAACCCGGCATCGATGGCCATGGACGGGTTTCCATCGGCAGTGAAACGGGCGTTTTTAACAGGCCGCCAGTTACCCTCGAGGTTTTTCACCCAGGCATTTCCGTAACGAGCCTTGCGGGCTTTTTGGGCGGATTGGCCGTCGCGTTTGAAGTCTTCGACAAAGCTGTAGAAGCCTGAGAGTAGGCCCTTGGCACTGAGTGTGCTGAAGCTGGCAATGAGTTGCCAACCGTCCAAACCTGGTGCCGCATACCAGCCGGTGTAGGCGATGCGGTCTTCTCCCAGGCGTTTGGCGGAAACCAAAAAGCGGAGAGTCTCGCCATTTTTCCATTGGGTGTCGAGAAAGGACTGGCCGCCGGTTCCCTCGCCACCAAATCTGCCCACCCGAACTTTTTCACCTTTGGAGAGCAGCTTGACGCGTTTTTCTGCGGGAACGGCGTTGGGGTTATCTTGAGCGCCTGGATCCCACACTGAAAAGATGACCAACTTTTTGCCGTTCCAGAGCTCTTGGACACCGAAATAGCCTTGGCGGAAGCCAGTGGAGCAGAAATAGGTGCCTGGAGCCGACTGCTCGACCACGACCTCGTTGTAGAAAAGCTCACCTTCTGGAGCTGTGAAAGCAAGGTGAACGCTTCGGCAGGCTTTACCGGCAAGACTTTCATCTGCCTGGGCTACCTGGTGCAGGAAGCCAGCTAAAGGCAGCGCAAGAGTCCTGGAAAGGGCCTGACGGCGTGAAAGCTTCATGGACGGTATACCCTCAACTAAAACAAAATGCCCGGCATTCCAATGGAAAGCCGGGCTTTGCGATAATTATTTGCAATAACTGGCTGAAAATCAAGGCTTGGAAGGGGCTGGAGCCTTTTCCGGAGCAACGGGCTTGGTGATGCCGCCGGTTGGCACAATTCGGTTCGCTTTGTTATCAGGCTCTTCGAGAAGCTCTTTGACATCCTTTGCCAAATCTTCGGTGTTGTTCCCCATGAGGAGGCGTGGATTGGCTTTCTTGCGCATTTCGGCAAAGACAACGGGAATCTCGGCGTTGACTTTTTTCTCGAAGATTTCCTTCGACAGTTTTTCTTTTACCGAATCCAGGGCGATGGAAGTATCGGCCGAGATGCGTTTGTCGCACTTGATGCAAACGATGCCCTCGGGCGTGCCCACCAGAGCGCTTACTTCGCCAGCCTGCAGGGAAAACGCGGCTTTCTCGAGCTCGTCGTTGCCGGTGGTGTTGCGGGAGATGGGGCGAATTTTGCCGCCAGCGCTGGCCAGAGTGTTGGACTTTTGGGCCCGGGCTGCGCGGTTAAACTCGTCTTCACTATCGCGAATACGGCCATAGGCCTGCATTGCAGCCTTCTCTTCGCCCTTATTCCACATGATCAGGCGGCAATCGACTTTTTCGCCGAAGTAGGCATCGTAGGCTTTTTTGAGATCTTCGTCAGTCACTTTAACCCGGCTGCGGACCAATTTGGCCAGCATGAGTTGGGGCCGGAGGACATCTTCCTTCCACTCGAACAGAGTCTTTTTGTAATTCTTCAAAACCTGTTCAACAAAAGTTTTGCGGTCTACGCTGAGGCCGGTGAGGTCATTGTTGAGGCGTTCTTCCACCTCGGCAGCGGTCACTTCGATGCCGGATTTTTTGCATTCGATGTCAATAATTTTTTTATTGGCAAGTAGTTCGAGACGCTCGGCGCCAAAACGGGCGATGAGGTATTCGCCCAGCTCTTCGCGGGTGATGGGGATAGAATCGTAGACATAGCCGACTATGCGGGTTGAATAATCTGGCGTGGAGGTGACGCTGGCAGGCAAGACACCTGGTGTCGCGCTGTTTGCGCCCACAGGTGCTGCGGGAGGAATAGCCGCAGCTTTTTGGGCACAAACGGGTGACGGGGCGAATAAAGCCAAACCGACGGTGGCAGCCCCTGCCCCACCCAGCAGACCGATTTTCCGACATGAGCCCCAGAGTAGATTGACCACAGCAACTCCTCCATCAAAAAACAAGCAAATGGCCACTTGGCCACAAATCAGGCGTTTTATGAAACTTTTAAAGGCGATACCACCGGCCACAATCTTGGAACAAGTCCAAGCCTGATGGCAGATTAATCTGGGCTATATGGGAAGCCTCGGCAGCTAGGAGCCGGCTGCTAGTGGGCCAGCGACGGTGGAGGGATCTGGTTCTTGAGGTGGGGTTTTGCGTTTGACGCCTGTCAGCCATGGCGGGAGGCATTCGATCAGGATGGATTTTCTGCTGGGTTCAACGACGATTTGGTCGTAGGGATGGATGCGGACCTCGTTTGCCTCGGTGTTGTTTTTGAGGTGGCGGTTGAGATTGATTTCCTTGGTTTCAGGGGCTTTGCCATCGGCCGCATTTGCCCGTCTGAGAAGAATGTGCTCTGAATCTGCGCCGGGTGTAAGGCCCCCTGTTCGCTTGAGAAAGCTAACCAAGGTTTCGGGCCCATGGTAAGGAACCGCACGGGCGCTGCCCTCGACTTCACCCTCGAGAAAAACGACCTGACTTTTATGTTCGGCCACCGCCAAATCAACAGCTTCGATGGCGACATCGAAATTATCGGCAATGCGTTTGGAGATTTCAGGAATAGTTTTGCCATCGACCTCGAGGCGAATGGAGGGAGTGAGGTCCACCTTGCCATCATTTTGCACGGTGAGGCGGCCCGTTAGTTCCGGTTTGCCCTCAACCTTCAGAGACAGGACATCGGGTGCCTGGACCGTGTAGCCACCTTCGAGTTCGCGAAATGGCGTTATAGGTACCCGACTGAGAGAAGGATCCCTCTGGATAGGTGACTGGCGGCAGGCAGGTACATGGGTCAAAAGCAGCCCGCCACAAAGGGCGGCCTGCCAGCGGCGAGACAGGATGGAACGCACTTTTTCCCCCATGGCGGGGGCCATACCTTTTGGAGGCCGTTCAAAGCAAGGGAAAATCGAATTATTCCTTGCTTTGAACGGCTGACAGGAAGCTTTCTGCATTGGCCGGAAGGGTGGCAACCTTGGTTACCCCCTCCGGGATAAACCTTTATGGTTTCAATTCAAACAACGGTTTTTCTACCGGTAGCTGGGACACCTCGGTCACTCGGTCGAGGTAGGCAGCGTTGCAAGCATGGAGGACGATTTCGGCGACTTGATAGTCTGTGAAGTGCTTGCGAACGCTGGCGACATCGGCATCTGTCACAAACCAAGGAGCGACTGTCATTTTGCGGGCGAGGGCAATGACCGCTTTGTCTTTTTCTGACAGATTTGGGTCTGAAGAATCTATCTCGCGCAGGGCGGCCTTGGTGACGCCTTCTTCGGTCATGCGTCTGGCAATATGGTTTTGCATGTACCAGGCGCGATCTTCACGGGCGCAGGTCCAAGCAACAAGCAGCTTGGTCCTTGCATCGAGCTTGCCTTTGGATTCGGCTGCCAGCAGGGAGTTTATGCGCCCTTGGTTTGCAATTGGAAAGACCTTTAGCAGGCCTACCCATGGTTGAGCCGTTTTACATTCGGCCATGGGAAGGATGGGCTGGCGGCTTGAGGCCTTTTGCCAATATTTCTCTAGCTCGACAAAAGGCTCCAAAGGTGGCCGCTGAGCCATTTCGGGCTTTAGCGGAGCGACTGAACTAACCTGCCTTGAGTAGCCCGGGGAAGTGGGGGTGAGGAAGGAATCGAGTTCGACCTTTGGCTGAGCCGCATCGGCTTTGCGAAAGAAATCGCCATTATCCTCTGCTGGAATATTCAGTGCGGCAGTCCAGCGGTTGGTGGAGTTGTACCCGGCAATTGCTTGGACCATCTCGGCCACTTGATTGGCTGTGAAAAACTTGAGCAGGTTTTCGACATCTTTTGGGCCAACCAGATTGGGATCCCGAGTCAGTTTGAGAGTGAACTGGAATGCAGCCCTGTCGGACGGGGGGATTTTCTCCCAATCTCCATCTAGGGCGGCAATTTCGTCGTCAGTGATGCCCGCGACCGCGAGCTTGTGTTCTTGATGGCCTAGTCAATAGAAGCAGTCATTAGCGCGCGAAGAGATCCAAAAAAGTTTCACCTTGAAGGTGTTGTCGAGGGAGAAGGCCGGATCGGTTGGGCGGGCAGGTGTGACCGCAGGAGAACCTGGTGCCGCTCGCCCAGCAGCGGGCGGGCTCTCACGAAGCTCTTCGGGAACATAATAGGTTCGGAACCGCCCGTTATTGACCTTGGCAATAATTCCTGCGGAATTTTGCGGCGAGGGAGGCATGGGCAGCCGGGGAACGGCTTTTTTGTGATTTTCAAGCGCTTGCTTGGATTCGTCACGCGTTGGAGCAGGGCTTGGAGGCATTGACTGAGCGAGTGCCAACCAAAGCAAACCGAATCCGAATTTGGAAACGATCATGGAATTCCCTCTTCTAGGGTGACAGCCTTGTTGGGTCTGGTGACCACACGGTAAGCGATGCGGCGGTTTTTATCATCCTTACCGGCATCGCCTTTTAGCTTCATGGTGACGATATAGCTGATGCCTGTGCCCACCACTTTGCCTTCGTTTTCAAGTTTGTATTCCTGCAGTGTGGAACCACGGGTGTAGAGAGGGTCTTGCAGGTATAAGGGTGGATTGCTTTGGGCCAAGTCTTTTTGGCTGGTGCCTTTTTGCCATGCATCGAGGGCAGTTGTGATTGTTTCGCGGGCCTCCGCGGGCGTGGTGGCCATGTCCAAAACAGACTGACCACCGCAACCCACCACTGGCAACCAAGCAAGAACACTAGCAACCAACCATGCACCGGTGTAGTTGGTATGCAAATTATTCAACTGTGACCTCTCCCCCGGCGGACGAGCCCATTGCACGCCAAGCGGGCAGGCTGACGGATTGGGGAACAAAGCGAACTGAGCCATCGCAGAATGTGACATTCACACCACCGGAGTGGTTGCTGTCGGCTGTGGTGGCGATACGCCCGGGTGGGTACATGCAGGAGTTGCTGAAGGGCTTGGTGGAGTGGAAGTACACAGTGGTTGAGTGGTAGCCATAAATCCAAGGAGCACCCACATCGGACATGCCTTGGTAGAGCAGGTTTTTGGTATCGAGCGTGTTGGCTATTTGCTGGGCCTCATCTGCATTTTTTGGGTAAAAACCTTTTGCCTGTCCCAGGTAAAAGGTGTCTGAAACGCTGGAGATGCCATTGTTGAAATCACCTTTGCGGTGCTCGCTGATGGCGGCCGTATTGGAGGTGCCGTCGGTGATATCGGTGAGGCGCGTTTTGCTGTTGATGAAGAAGGGGCCATTGGGGGCAGGCATACCAGTATTTGGATCGCCCGCCGCAGAAGGTGGAATGCCCCACAGAAGGCCGGAACCCTGATTTACCCTATAATTATTCCCGGCCCAGCCGGCTGGAATGGAATTGAAGGAATCTGAGGGGCAGAGGAATGTTTTTACGACCGCGGCCCTTGCGGTGGCGTTTGCAGGGGTATTCCAAAGCTGGGTGAAATCGATTTGCTTGTAAATGCCATCCTGTTCGAGGTGGGGAAGCAACCATGCATGGGCTGAGATGGACATGGCATCGCGGCCTGAGGGTAGGCAACCGCTGGTGCCGTGATAATTATGAAGGGCCAGGCCCATTTGCTTGAGGTTGTTGGAACAGCTCATGCGGTTTGCGGCTTCGCGAACTTTTTGCACGGCGGGAACCAGCAAGCCGACCAAGACGGCGATGATGGCGATAACTACCAGTAACTCGATCAGTGTGAAACCTCGGCGGGACTGTGCCCGCTCCAAAACCTTGGACATGGTAAGACCCCTCTTCATGATGTTGAAATGACTGATTTCGATCTCTTGGTCCCGCCATGGAATGGGAGGCGGGCTGGGATTTAACCACCTTGAGGAAGGCTTTCATTCGGAGCCATAGAGCGGGCCCGGGACAGCAATCAACGCAAGGATGGAATACGCCAATAGGCGGTGTGAGAGAAATCAGGCTCGAGGGGGATGAAAAATACTGTAAGCAAAGCCTGTAACAGGAAGTGAGAAAGATGGTGGCCAGAGCAAAGCAATGAGGCCATTGCAATTGGCTGGAGCCGCAACCTGTTGCCAAGCATCTGGAACGATGATTATTGAAACAGAAGGAGTGAAAGGGATTTGGGTTTTGCTTTGCTTTTTGCAAGCAGGGCCTTTGCAGGGGCAACCGCTATTGGAAGGTGTGACAACCAACAATTTACCGTTATCTCTTTGGACCACATAGCCGTGGTCGCCGCAGCCGGCTTGGGCTTTTTCACCCGCCGCCAACCAAAAAGCCAACATCACCGCTAAGGTGGCAGCGCTTTTCAGCAGTTTGGCAGCGGACCGGGACATATGTGCCGGATCTCCTTATTGACTACTTTAGATTATTGGATGCCTTTAACCGAATGACAAGGGTAAAATCGCACAAAATATCTTAATCTACTGATGCAAAATATTCAGATAGTCGAGTCCGGTTTAAAAGGGCGGGCCATCTTCTCGATGTTTTTGTCTGCGCATTATGCAGCCGCCAGGTCGCGGGAAGGTTTTTTAGGTTTTCGGATCGGGGGCTGGTGCTTCCAACGGCGATGTAGCCAAAAGTATTGTTCGGGATGGCGGGCGACCATGCGTTCGAGAGCGTTTGTGTAACGCATGGTGAGTGCGGCGATGGCTGCTGGTTCGTTTTTGAAATCAGCAGGCTCGAGTATTTCCTCTACCTCGAGGCGGTAGCGCATAGGTTCGGCAATTTTGGCCAAGCCCACCACTACCACTGGCGTGTTGTATTCGATAGCCATGAGGGCCAGTGCCTTGTGGGTGGAAGCGGGCCTGTTGAAGAAGGGGACAAACTGGCCTTTTGGCCCGGCGTCTTGGTCTGCGAGTGTTGCGAGTATGCCCCCGGCGCCCAGTACATTTTGAATCTGGTCGAAATCACCCTTTTTGGCGAGTATTGTCTGGCCTGTTCGCTGGCGAAACTGGATCAGAAAATTTTCGAGATACGGATTATCTAACACCCGCGCGATGGCGAAGGTTTTGAAGCCCAGCAGGCCTAGCATGTAACCGGCCATCTCCCAGTTGCCGAAATGGCCGGTTGCCAACAACATGGGCCGACCTGACAGTAGGAGGCGAATAAGTGGGGCTGGATTTTCGCCCAAATCGATATGCCTTTTCCAACTGCCGACCTGAAAGACCCTTGGCAGCCAAATCATCTCGATGACCAGCCTGCAAAAATGCCGGAGGGTGGCACGGACCATGACATCGCGTTTTTTGGGGCCGCCTGGAACATGGTTTCCCATGGTATCGGGGAAGGCAAAAGCGAGGTTTTCATGCGCAACCATGCGGTGGCGTTTGTCGAGATGGTAGGCCAAGGCGGCCAAACCATCAGCCAAGGCAAGACCTGCCCGGTAGGGGATGGCCTGAATGATTCCCACCATCAGGCGAACGATGGCGTAGATGGCGAAGTCCACCAACGGTTTGCCAGCCTTGGCCATGAATCGACTCCTTGGAGGCACCCCGGGCAGCGCCCAAGGCAAATTAACTTCAGGCCGGTTCAGGCACCGGATCGACAGCTTGTCTTGGCGGTGCTTTTCCAGGGTGAAACCCTAGTAAAAAAACAACATAAATCAGTGCGGTGAGAAGCACGCCTATAAAAAAAATGGTGGGTAGATCGGATTCAAAATCACCTTCCGGAATAGCATCGCGCAAGGCACCGAAGGTGAGGTTTCCAGCCATCAGGCCAAAGCCCTGGATGGTGAACAAAAGCGACTGGACCGAGGCGCGCAAGTCTCCTGTGACCTCGGCATTCAGATATAACTGGCCGGCTGTATGAAAGTTGGTGATCACCAGACCGTTGAGTAACAGGGACGCCACTATCAAACCAAGTGGCTTGCCGGCTGACAGCATGAGCAAGGTGACCAACCAGGCCCCCAGCCCTAGTAACATGCTTCCCCGCTTGCCCAAGGCTGCAAGGGCCAAGGGAAATAAAAGCATAGTACCGATCTCATTTATCTGACCCAGAGTGAGGATTGCCGGCAGCCACCCGGTCGCCCACTTTCCACCTGCCTGAAAAAGCAATTCATTGAGCATGACGGGCGTCCCTTGGATGGTGAAGGGAAACACCAGGCTCCAACCCAAAATGGCCAAAGTGAACGAGGCAAAGGTTTTGCCCCTGATGAGTCGAAGTGCCTGTAGGGGAGCCACCGATGCAATCCCTTGGCTGCGAGGGCTGATTGATGGCAGGGTTAGGGCATAGGCCCCAAGAACCAATGAAAGGCCGGCCCCCAAATATAGGTAGGGTGTCATGGAAGCATGACTGTCCCAGCCCATGAGCAGGCTGACTGCCATCATGACCCATGGAGGGGTCATCCAGCCGATGGTTCCCCAGACTCTGACTTTGCCAAAATCCTTTTCGGGATGCTCCAGCAAGCTGAATGCAATGCTGGAACACATGAGGGACATGGGAACGGAGCCGAGCCAGTAAAGGAAAGAGATGGCCACCATGGCTGTAAAAGTTTGCGCATAAACCATGGCGCACATGGCCGCGGCGCACCAAAGGCCGCAAACTGCAAGGCATTTATTGGGAGAAACCCAACGGTCTGCAATTTGGCCCATGAGGGGTGCTGCCATCATGAGAACGCCGTTTGCGCAACTGCAAACGGCCACCTGCCAAGGCGTGAATCCCATGTCATGAAGCCTGACCGAAAACATCGGAACGAGGACACCGTTGACCGCATTCTGCAAAAACAACATCAGGGCCAAACGGACGATCATGGGCTATGTTCCGGCCTTATGCCAAACCAAGGTGAAGTGATCAGGGTTGAACCAGCAAACCCAATCGTCGAAGGTCATTGATCGCCTGCGGGATGAGCTGGCGGACAAGGTGCTCAATGGTTGCCTTGTCGGTGACTGGCACATTGTTGTTGGCAAGTTTCAGGTCGCCGGCAACGCATTTGTCGATGACTCCCTGAATGATAGCCTCGCGGTTGTTTTTCCCATCGAGCAACTGGACTAGGGCGATCTGCAGGTCATTGAGGTTGATGGTTTGGTGCCATGAGTTGGAAACCTCGCGGCTGTTGTTTTTGGCGCGAAGGCGGGCAAACGGACTGGCCAAAGGCTTGTCGATATCTGCCGCCCCGGTGGTTACAGGCTCGTCGACCACATGGAAAAGGCCGTTGGCGAACCCGCGTACCAAAACCTCCTCAAACAGCTTGTCAACACCTTGTAGGTGCTCGGGGTAGTCCTTTAGCCTGGCGATGGATTTGTCCTTCCACTGTGGCACCGACAGGGTTTCGGGCCATGCTTCGTTTAGCGCGTGCATCATGGCTTTGGCCATGGGCTGGGTACTGGCCAAGTTACGGCCTTCACTGTCTGAAAATTTCTGTTCCACGGTGGTGTGGATGGGGGAATCGCCTTCGATTTTGAAAGCGGCTGCGACATGGAACTTCATCAGTCCCTCGGCGGAAATATCGCGCTTGAGGCCAGCGGCCAACTCTTCGCGCACCAGCAGAGTGCGGCGGAAGCGGCGATTGCGGAAAAAATCGAGGTATTGCTCGATTGCAAGGATATTGCCCCCGGAAACGCGATTGAGGGCATCCATCACCTTGGGCCCAAGGTGATGGGGAATCATTTCCTCGAGTTGGGCCTCGCCTAGATAGGCGAGCTTGTGGGCACCAGCCTTGGCGACAAAGTCCTTGAAGTAGCAAGGTTGGTTGTGTTCTTCGAGGTGTTCGTGGAGGAGGTAGTCGTCGGAGACCACTTTCAGTAAGTCAGCCTCGGCCTGAAGGATTTTGCCAAATGCGCTGTCTTTCTCGGAAATTTCGGTAATAAAATTGATAATGGCACGGGACTGCTGAACCCGCTCGGCAGGTGTGGGACGGGTGCCTGCGTGGAAATTCATGGCATCGCGAATGATTTCGCGCATTTTCCAACCTGGATAGCAGTTGTAGCTGATGTAGGCGATGCCGTTTTCTGTCAGGGCCTCGCGGCTGATGCGGAGGATGGCTTCGCGAACCGATTCGGGTACCCAGCTATAAACTCCGTGACAGATAACATAGTCGAATTTGCCATCTTTTGCGGGGTTGTACGTGCCAAGATCGGCTTGGCGGAGTTCGATATTCTTCAGCCCCAGCTCATTGATTTCTTTTTGGCCAATTTCAACCTGAACCTTGGAAAGGTCGAGGCCGAGGATTTCCATATCTGGATAACGCTGGGCCAAGGGAATGAGGTTACCACCTGAGGCGCAGCCGAATTCGAGAACTCTTGCGATGCTGGGTGGCGTGGGATTCATACCGAATAGACGGCCAATGAATGCCAGGCGTTGGGGATGGGTTTGAATGAAGGCCCTAGAAATGTAGGGAACCTCATCATAGGAAATACCGGGCTGAGTAGACTGGCTAGACTGCGCAATTTGAGACATTTAAAACTCCTGGGTTTAGTTTGAAATTGCCGCAAATCGGCCTCGAGAACTCACTTGGTCAAACTTTAAGCAAACCATGCAGGCAGCCACAAGCCGGGTTGGCATTGGGCTCTTGGTGGAGTGATGGAAGGGGCGTACGATGTTTGGACAAGGTAGCCCGCAAGCGGATTTTGCGCCTGGCAGGCTTGAGATGGACGGATTCAACGAGACACCTTTGGCATGGCAACATTTTCCCCTGAATTTCCAAATCCCCCTGAATTTTCCAGCACCCCCATTTTCCAGGAACCACCCAGCGAAGAATCGCTCCTTGAGGGCCTGACAGATTCGCAGCGGCAGGCAGTTATCCATAAAGACGGGCCAGCACTTGTTTTGGCTGGGCCGGGTTCGGGAAAAACCCGGGTTATCACCCGGCGTTTGGTTTGGCTTTTGACCCAAGGAATTCCCGAGCACCAGATTCTGGCCATCACCTTCACCAACAAGGCAGCCGGGGAAATGCGGGCCCGGGTGGAAGCATTGCTACCAGGAACCCGTTTGCAGGTAAGCACCTTTCACAGTTTTGGTGTGAAATTTTTGAGGCAGTATGCGGAGCAAGCGGGCATTGACCGTGGATTTTTGATTTATGACCAATCGGACCGATTGCGGATGACAAAAACGGCGCTGGAAGACGCCGGGTTAGACGACACGCGATTCAATCCAGACCGGGTGAGCGCTGCGATCTCCAAAGCAAAAAACATGTTGCTGTCGCCAGGCGCTTATTCGGCCCAAGCGCAGGATTATTGGTCGAAGCAGGTGGCGCTCGCCTACCCGGCTTATCAAAAGCGACTGAAGCAAGCTAACGCACTTGATTTTGACGATTTGCTCTATTTGCCAGCGATGGCATTGCGGCAAAACGCGGAGTTGCGGGCGCGGTGTGACGCCCGGTGGAAATATTTGCTAGTGGATGAGTATCAGGACACCAACATGGCGCAATACGCCCTTGCGCGGCAGCTTTGCCAGGACCATCCGAACCTGTTTGTGGTGGGTGACCCGGACCAGAGCATTTACAAATTCCGCGGTTCGGATATCAGGAACATTCTTGATTTTGAGAGAGATTACTCGGGCTGCAAAACAATCTTACTGGGTGCCAACCATCGATCTACCCAAAGTATTTTGAAGGCGGCAGACTCGCTGATCGCGCACAACCGGCAAAGAAAGCCCAAGGTTCAAACCACCCACAATCCCAAGGGGCGCCCGGTGGAAGTGGTGGCCTATGAGAACCAAGAAAGCGAGGCTGAAGGGGTGGCCTTGCGAATTCGGGACGAGATTCAGGCTGGTCGCAGATCGCTGCGTGATTTCGCTGTGCTTGTGCGCATGAACGCGCTGACCCGAGCGCTTGAGCAGGCATTTATCAAATACCGTATTCCTTTCCAGATTGTGAAGGGACTGGCTTTTTTCGAGCGCAAAGAGAACAAGGACGCGGTGGCTTACTTGAGGCTGATCAGCAATCCCAAGGACGATGTGTCGTTTTTGCGAGTGGTGAATGAGCCGGCCCGGGGTATTGGCAAAACCAGCATTGAACATGTGGAAGCTCATGCGCGAGCCCGGGACCTATCCCTTTTGGAAGCAGCGGGGCAGGCTGAATTTATTCCTGGCCTGACCGGCCGGGCAGCGCAGGCAATAGTGAAGTTTGCGCGGCTGCTTGAGAAGCTGCGGCCGCTTGCAGATGGGCCACCCCAAGAGGCGCTGATCAAGCTGCTGGATGAAACGGGCTACAAAGCCGCCCTTAAAAAGACGGATGATGCCGACCAAGACCACCTGGCGAACATTGAGGAGTTGATCACAGCCGCTAGGCAGTTCGCCCAACTGGACCCTTCAAACAATGTTGCGGGCTTCCTTGAGAACATCTCACTAGCTAGCGATCTGGACGGTTTCAACACCAGCCAGGAGAGCGTGACCATCATGACCATGCATGCTGCCAAGGGTTTGGAATTCCCGGTGGTGTTCATGGTTGCCCTCGAGCAGGGATTGCTGCCGCACGAGCGCAGCTTGGACAACGAATTGGAACTGGAAGAAGAACGCCGGCTTTGTTTTGTGGGCATGACCCGGGCGATGCAAGAGCTGCAGCTCTCTTACGCCCGACTGCGGGAATTCCGGGGACGAACCACTTACACGGTGCCTAGCTCTTTCTTTGATGAGCTACCCCCGCCGCCGGATGTGCGAAAGATAGAGCGTGGCGGAATGCGTCGGGATGAATCGGATTATTCAACCGACCACCCGATGGATTACGAAGACACGCCAATCGTGATGGCCCCAACAAGGTCTGCGATAGCGAAAAGCGCTGGATCATCCGCTCCCTTTACTCCCAGGGCGGGAGAGCCTGATGAGTTGCGTCAGGGGATGTTTGTGGCCCACGGGGAATATGGTGTGGGTCAAATAGTGGAAGCCTCTGGTAACGGGGCGTTACGCAAGGTGCGAATCCGTTTTCAAACCGCCGGCTTAAAGGTTTTTTTGGCCTCAAAAGCCAAACTCACCATTGTGCACCCGGGGGAGGATTTTTAATAACTCGCCGCTTGCCGGTCAGTGAAGGGCGAGTTGACGATTCAGGAAACGGGTTTGGAAGCGACGACGCGTTGGCCAATCAGCCCACAGGCAATCCACACTAGGGTGCCGCCCAAGATGAGGAAAACGCTGATATTGTTTTCGAGACCAATGGGGCGGGGATCGTTGCGGAGCAACTCGTTCAGGAAACGATGGCACCCGTAGAGCAGAAAGAAAAGCGCAGCAGCCTGCCCCATGCGGGAACGGATTGGAAGGTAGGCGATTATTGTCAGGCAAAGCAGTAGCATGCTGACCACCTCATAGAGTTGAGCGGGGTGCAACCCCGGGGTAACCGGGCGGACGGTGATGTCGACCGCTTGACCTTCGCGACGGATTTTAAGGTCGAGATTGGCTACCCCGCGAAAAGCGTCTTGGCCCCAGTCATTGAGAAGTAGAACGCTTAACTCTTTTACCGTGGGGATATCGCGCCCTTGAGCCTGAAGAATGAGGTCGCCTGGGAGCAAGGCCTCTGCTCCGCCACCCGGTTCTGTGGCGAGAACAACGGCTTGTGGGTATTTGGAGGGGTCCAAGGCAAAACCGGCAGTAGTTTGCATCCCTTTTGCAGTGAGGTCGAAGCGGGCTGCAGCTGGCAGTGGGTAGTGCATGGGCAATGTTAGGGCATTTTCAGGCACGACCTGGCCGTAGCAGCAGCCATTCATGAGACAGCCGACCCGGCCAAAAGCCACACCTAATGCTGCTGGAGCCGCATAAACATCGAGTACCCTCAAGGCGTTGAAGGGTTTATCGCGGTGGCGCAACCACCAGCCCAAAAGCATGCCCACGATTCCACCTGCATAACCGCCGTAGAGAATTAGCCCGCCCTGGTTGAGGAGAAGGAATTTTTTAAAGAAATCAGTCCATTCGGGGGTATTTTCCCACATGTAAAGTGTTCGACCGCCCACTATTCCGCCTAGGAAAGTCCAGAGGGCCAAATCTTGCAGCATGGAGGCGTCGATACCCTCGCGTCGGGCCAACCTGACGACAAGCCAATTTCCAGCCAAGAAGGCGAACAGGAGCATCAGCCCGAAGCCGTTGACCGCCATGCCGTTGTCGGAACCGGGCAGCGGGATGCGGAACAGGATCTGATACATGGAACTCCTCACCGTTGAGTGCCTTTGCCTTTGTTAGGCCAGACACCGGCTTGTTTTACCTTTTGGAACCCAATGGGGCCAACTGGAGATCGAGGCCCTTTTCGCTGAGTTGGTGATCCAGCAAGCCAATTCCGTTATTTTCACGCATTTTTGAGAAAAGGCGCCCCCGCTCCTCCTCCCAGACCTGCCTTAAGTACATTGGGGAGCTGCCGGAAGTTTGGTAAGCGGTCAATCTGGCAAGGAAGCGGGTGGCATCTTCATGGGCGAGCCTTTTTTGGTTCTCGGCTCGGGTTTGGGCCTCCTGACCAACCCGATAGGCCTCCGACTGAGCGACGCGGTTGCGGGTATCGGCCTCTTGCTTGGCCCGGGTGACGAGAGTTTGGCGACCGGCCTCGGAGCGGGCCACCAGATCAAAAGCACCTTTAACCTCATCGGGCGGAACCAAGGCACTGGCCCGGGCATCGGTGAGAAGAATACCCATGCCCAGTCGGTCGAGCCTTTGCTGAACCCTTGGAAGCAGTTCGGTTGCCAAACGGACCTTGCCTTCCAACAGCAAAGGGTCGACAGAGCGTTCGCCGGCCCATTCGCCCAAGGTTCCCTCAATGACTTGGGAAAGTATGGACTCGGCACGGTCTGCCACTTGGGAAAAATCGGCGACCTGGGCGGGATCAACACGCCATTGCACAGCAACCTCAACCTGAACCAGATTGTGATCACCCGTTACAAGTAGCCCTCTGGGGGTGATGGCATCTTCCTCGCGGGCCAAACCAATGGTGGTGGATCGGACCCGATCTACCGCCACCCTGTCGACCCTGTCGATACCCCAAGGCAACAACCAGTGGGGGCCGGGTGGCAGGGGTTTGAGAACACGGCCAAAGCGACGAACCACCCCGCGCTCAAATGGTGCAATCAGGGTTATTCCCGTAGCCCCCCAAGCTGCGAGAAATATGAGGGCAAGCAAACCAATAACCCGAAGGGGATTCACTTGGAGGCCCCCATTGGAACTACAGGCGCAGGGGGTTTTACCCCTGCACTTGGGGGATTGAGGAGAGCATCGAACATGGAACGGTGGGTTGAAAGCAAGAGTGTGGATTTGCCATCACCCAAAACGCGCTGATACTCCTCGAGCTTGCGAAGGAATGTATAAAACTCGGGATCTTTTTGTTGGGCATCATTGCGAATGCGATCGGCTTCGGCCTCGGATTGGCCTTTCATTCGAATGGCCTCCGCCTCGGCTTTGCCGCGCATCTGGCCAATTTCGCGGTCGGCATCGGCGCGAATTTTTGCAGACTCCTGCTCACCCATACTTTGATATTCGGCAGCCTTACGTTCACGCTCGGAGATGATGCGATCGAAAATGGCTTGGCGTACTTGGCCAGGATAACTTACCCGTCGAAGACGGATATCGACCACCTCGACACCATATTGTTCCAAGGCAGGTTTGCCCAAAGAGTCCATAAGGCTTGAACGTAATCTGTCGCGTTCGCGACGGACCCTTTCGGGTTCTTTGGAGTTGATGAGGTCATCCATCTGAAGCTTGCCGCAGGCAGCCCCCAGCTCGCCGCCCAACCTTTGGGCGAGGAGGGAGCGAGCTTCATCGAGCCCGCCGGCTGCACGGAGCAATCGATCAACTCCTTGACTATCTGAAACGCGCCAGAGCATGTAGGCATCGATAGTGAGGGTGCGGTCGATAGCATCGCGCTGGGCATCGCGGGTGAGCTGTTCGATGCCCGGCAATTCGAGAACTTGCAGGCGACGGTCAACCCTGCGCACATCTTGCACCGGCCATGGCCAGCGAACATGCAAGCCGGCTTCCGCCGAATTGGCCCCATCCAGCGTGGCGGTATGCGCACCCAGTGTGGTGAGGTAGACGAATTCGGAACGATCCACTGTGAAAAGGCAGGCCCAAAGGAACCATGCTCCACCCAGCAAGAAAACCAACAATATCCACCCTAAACGACTCATGGCATTACACCCATTTTTCCAATGCTTGATCAAGGTTGGCGGGAAGGCGATTCTTCATCACGGGGAGAGGAGGCATCTCCCCTGCCCCGCTGCGGCTGAAAAATCGGTCGGGCGATATCGGGAGGAATGAACCACAATGCGGACCGCATGGGAACATTTGGGGAATCGACCAGCAATTTCTCGCGGCCGGCCAGGGCAACCCCCACCGAATCCCAAAACAGGCGAAAATCGACCAAGCCGGGTGAACCGGCCCGGATTACCAGCCTGAACAGAAAAGCTGCACCGTTTGCCCTGGCTGATTCGAGTCGATTGAAGGATTCGACAAATGACTTAGCGAGCAAATCCTCATCTCTGGAGACCTGCTCAGCCCGTTTGCGCAGGGTTGAAGCATGGGCCTGGTTTTGACGCTGCTGGCGCCCTTCCATAGCCCGTGTGACATCGTGGTAACTGATGACCACCTCGGGTGGTGGGTGGAGATCGTGCAGGGAAATACCCTCCACTTCGAGGCCGGGCACGCCGCCCGCATCGACCCCCAAACGAGTGGCCAACAAATCTCTGGCCCGAGTTTCGAGTTCGCCCCGCTTGCTGGTGAGCAGATCGGCAAAAGCCCCTTGGGCGGCCAGTTCACGCAAAATGGTTTCAGCAGCCACACGCACCAGGCGATCAGGCTCGCCCAATTCGAAACGGGAGCGAAACGGATCCTCGGTTTTGATGCGGTAACGAACGGTGGCCAGCATTTCCACCAAATAGCCGTCGCCTGTAATCACCAAAGACTCTTCCTGAAGGCGAATGATACCCTCATTGGCGTGGGCGGAATTCCAGGTGCGCGCAGTGCGGGCTTGGGAAGGCTGGCCCCCACCTTGAGGCTCAGGCCTGAAACCCACGGTCACACTTGCGGAGCGACCGGGATTGACCTTGGCAATCCGTTCCACCGGCCAGGGCCAACGCCAATGGAAGCCTGGCTCCATCGCCGCTGGAAGGAGCCGGCCAAATCTGAGCACGCAGCCTTGTTCTTGGGCCTTGATCAGGTGCATGCCTGTCCAAATCCAAAAGGCCAGGGCTACGGCCACCGATGTGACGGCTATTTTCCCCAAATGATGGCTGGCATGGTGGAGCAATTCGCCCGGGGCAAGCCCCTCGGCCAAACGGTTCAACTTATTGGTGGCTTCGCGGAAACGGGTCACCAACGAGGGGGCTGGCTTTTCAAACCAGAGCAGGCGCATGGAATTGACCAAAACCAGGACCGACGCCAATTGATGATAAATGGCGGCAGCCAAGGGCGATTGGTCACGCCAAGCCGTAGGTGCAATAAGTGGCCAAAGCCATGCTGTGAGCACGATGCCAACCAAGTTTGCTCCCAAGGCAAACCAAAGGATATTCTGGGTGATGACTTCGCTTGTTTTTCGCGCTAACCGCACCAGGAGGCCTAAATGCTCGAGGGGTGTCCCTAGCAAAACGACATCGCCAGCCTCTGCGGCCAGGTCGATTCCATATGCGCCATGGCTGACAGCGAGGCCGGCACTGGCGCGAGCCAGAGCTGGAGCATCGTTGATGCCATCCCCCAGCATGGCTGTTGGCAAACCGTTAGGCCCCTCTTCGAGTTGGGCTACCAAAGCCGCCTTTTCGGCTGGCAATAAGCCTGCTCGCACCTCGTCTTCTGAAAGGCCCACTTCTCTAGCAAGGCGTTTAGCAACCTCTGGGCGATCACCTGTGAGCATGAGGAATCGTTCAATTCCCAAACCGCGTAATTCGGCAATGGCTGCGGCTGCTTGGGGTCTAGGCGTATCTAGCAAGCCTAGAATGCCGCAAACTGCCTGATCGACTGCGACCAGAACCGGGGTTTCGCCAGCGTTTTCAGCAGATTCCAAAAAAGAAATGGCAGGCCCGATATCAATGCCCGACTCCAGCATGAAACGGGCACTGCCAAGCCGGACCGTCTGTTGGGCCATTTGGCCAGTGACACCACCGCCTGGGCTAGCCTGAACCTGATCGATGACGGCGGGCATTATGCCACGCAATGCGGCGGCGGCAGTGACAGCGCGGGCCAGAGGGTGCTCACTGCCGGACTCGACACCCGCGGAAAGCGCCAGTAGTTGAATTTCATCGTAATCAGCCAGCGGAGTGAGCCTGGCCAGATGAAATTTACCCTCGGTTAGGGTACCTGTTTTGTCGAGGCAAAAAGCCCGAACAGCAGCCAGGCGTTCGAGCACCTCGCCACGACGGATGAGAATGCCTGTGCCGGCCAGGCGACCGAGGGCTGCGATGATGGCTGCTGGAGTGGCCAGAATGAGGGCACACGGACAAGCCACCACCAGAACCGCCAATGCGGGTGGCGCGGCGCGGCGGGCCAACTGCCACGAGGAAGGTGGCAATTCTGCACGGCTAGCCGCACCACGGGCCTCCAGCCACCATGCCACCAAAAAGGTTATCAGGGCCAAGCCCAGTGTGATTGGAAGAAACCAGCGAGCAAGTGTATCGGCTTTGCGTTCGATGGATGATTTCTGCTGCAGCGCGCTGGTGGTCAGTTTGGCCACTTGGCCGGCAACCGTGTGTTCGGCCACACGCCTTGCTTCGAGGATGATTGCACCCAAATGATTGATGGAGCCGGCAAGCACGTGACTTCCCGGACCGACTTCGGCTGGAGCGCTTTCGCCCGTGAGCGCTTTGGTATCGAGTGTGGTGCGACCAGAGAGAATGACTCCATCGGCTGGGACCTTGGCACCGGGCCTGATTGAAAGGCGGTCACCCACCTTGAGGTCTGTCACCAAAACCCGTTCTTCGGTTCCATCGTCCTTGAGGCGCCAGCAGCGTTTGGGAGCCAGCTTGACCAGGCCTTCCAGAGCGGATTGGGTGCGACGGAATGTCCAGTCTTCCAACAATTCGCCTACCAAGCCAATGATGAGGACCTCGGCGGCAACCAAAGGTTCACGCATGAGGATGGAGGCAAGGACCGCAATGGCAACGGCCAGATCGGCGCCTATTTTGCCGGCCAACAAAGACTCGAGGGCACCATAGAGGGTCCGGGCACCACCCATGACAGCAGCGACCAAGGCCAAACGCTGGCCCATGATTTCGCGTGGCCAGGTTGGCAGGCCAAGACCCCATGGTCCTAGCCATTCGACCATTGCTGGCCAAAGGTCGGCAGCAACGAGGCCGCCAATAAAAACCAGCAGAGCCCAAAGTTCGAGCTTGGGCTCGTTGGCAAAGGTGTTATCGGCGTGAGAAATCTCGCGATGCATACTACGGATTCTGTTTTGGCAATAAAAAGGCGGCAAGAATTTAGCTTACCGCCTGAGGCTTACCCATGCTGCTGGGTAATCGAAGCTTCACCGAATTTTCTTAGCCTTGGGCAATGTAAACGGTTTTCACCTCGGTATACAGCTGCAAAGCATATTCACCCAGTTCGCGACCTACTCCACTCATTTTGTAGCCGCCGAATGGGGCAGCAGCATCGAAAACATCGTAGCAATTGATCCAGACTGTACCTGCCCGCAGGCTACGGGCCATGCGGTGGGCTTTTTTGATATCGCGGGTCCAAACGGCGGCCGCGAGGCCAAACTGGGTGCGGTTACTGCGTTCAACAACCTCTTGGATATTGCCGAAGGGAAGAATGTTCATCACGGGGCCGAAAATTTCTTCGCGGGCGATCTTCATTCCATCTGTCACGCCTGAAAAAACTGTGGGCTCCACGAAATAGCCGGGAAGGTTTGGTTTGCCCCCACCGCAATGAATAGTGGCACCTTCTTTTTTCCCGGAATCGATAAAGCTCAAAACTCGTTCCTGTTGTTCGCGGGTGATTTGTGGGCCCTGTGTGGTTTCGGGGTCGAAAGGGTCGCCCACCTTTTGGGATTTGGCACGTTGGACCAATTTGGCAACAAACTCATCGTGGATGGATTGTTCGACAAAAAGCCTACTGCCAGCGCAACAGCATTGGCCTTGGTTGAAGAATAGGCCGAAGTAGGCACCTTCGACTGCGGCATCGATATCGGCGTCGGCAAAGACGATATTTGGGCTTTTACCACCCAGTTCCAGGCTGACCCGCTTGAGGTTGGATTTGGCAGCGGCCTCCATGATTAGTTGGCCTGTGGAGGTCTCACCTGTGAAGGCGACTTTGTCGACATCCATATGGCGCGTTAGCGCAGCACCCGCTGTGGGGCCAAAACCCGGCACGACATTTATCACGCCATTTGGAAAGCCAGCCTCTTGTGCTAGCTGGGCCACCCTGAGGGCTGTGAGCGGGGTTTGTTCGGCAGGCTTGAGAACAAGGGTGCAACCACTTACAAGGGCCGGGCCCCATTTCCAAGCCTGCATAAGGAGCGGAAAATTCCATGGAATTATCTGGCCAACAACCCCTACCGGCTCATGGCGTGTGAAACAGGTGAAATCACCATCTACTGGGATAGTTTTTCCGACAATCTTGTCGGCCCAACCGGCATAATAGCGATAACATTTAATGGTCAGCGGGAGGTCGGCTGCCATGGAGTCGCGGTAGGGTTTGCCGTTATCGAGTGATTCTAGGGCGGCGAGTTCTTCTTGGTGGCTTTCGATGAGATCTGCAACTTTGTAGATGAGCCGGCCGCGCTCGGAGGCCGACATGCGGGACCAAGGGCCGGAATCAAAAGCCCTGCGGGCGGCCGCGACCGCAAGTTCCACATCTGCCGCATCGCCTTCGGCAACTCGGCAAATGACCTGATTTGTAGAAGGATCAACCGTTTCAAACGATTTACCGCTAGCACTTTGGCACCATTTGCCGTCTATAAAAAGCAGTTGGTCCTTAATTTTTGATGGCTTTTGCGGAATTTTGATGGCAACATTCATGGGTGAGGCTCCATGCGAACAGGGTTTTAGCGGGAGAGTGGCTTTGGCCGATTAGGGACGATCATGCTCGGGACGTGGGTTTCAGTCAAGCACTCGGGCGGTTGGTGCCCGGCTTGGCGGGTTGGCCTGAGAGACGCCGGTTAACCTGCAGAGGCTGGGCCGGGGCCGGGTAAAGGCGATCCTGGGTTTGTTGAACAATGCGGGCAGCCACCGCCACCTTCAAAAGGCTTAGACCGCCGCGAAAAACAAGAATGGAAAGTATGCCAACCAAGCTAGCGCCAATAACCTGACGCTGGCCCACCAAGCCCAAAGCTTGGAGCAGGCCAAATATGCCAATTAGCATCAGGACTACCGCAAGGATTTCACGCCAGAAATACCGCCAGGTGTTCATCTTTTAACACTCCTGTTATTGCCATTCATTGGCCGTGTCGGCAGGGATTCCACTTTTAGGGGCAATGATTTAATTCCCCTTAGCATTCGACGCCAACGGGTTTCGGCTTTTTTGCGCTGCCCAAGGCGCCACCACATTAACCAGCGATTCGGCTTGTTGAGAGCCTTGCCCATGTCTGCCCAGGAGGCATTGGCAAGGAAGCCGGCGGCGGAGGTGGCATCCATCGATTTTGCCTCGGCAAGGCCCAGGATTAGCCGGGCCAACAACCCGATCACCAAAGCACCGCCCACAGGCAGAACCCAGCGAGTCAACTGAACCAAGCGTGGCGAATAATTGACACTATCAAGAACCAAATCTGTGTAGACCCACATAATCATCACCACGATTGCCAGAACGACAATCGTCAAACAAAAAACCAAGTCAATCAAAGAGCCTTTCCGATTCGGCCCGGCAACCACTAATTGACCTGTGATGAAAGGCGGCTTGCGTAATATCAGGTAACGACACGCTATGGAATGAGTGGCGATCACCCCGGCTGCCGTCAGGCACCAAGCGATCAAAGAAAGCATATCGCTAGTATTGAGGTCATGTGGATTATTGGCAGCCATGCGACGGACAAAGAATGGGCTTCCGCCTTCGAGCAAAATGACCAGCCATTCGTCAGGACCAATACCCGAACGGTCGAGCAGCAGCGACAGTGGCAAACTGAACAAGAATATCGTTGGAGAAATCGCCCATCCAAGGAATGTGCCTATGGCGATCACCGCCAAGGGCAGCAACATCCAGCCTGTTTCACATATTTGAGACAATCCGGCAAACAATATGGCAAAAGCGACCACAAGATGGATGAATGCCAACTGGTTGGAACTTAGGTTCGCTTGCGAATCAGTCAGGGGCGGCAGTTTTTTTGTTTTGGGATCTTCGTTCATCTGGCACCTGCCCTGGCACCTGAACGCCTTAACGCGGTCACCAATCTTTGAGCTTCGAGCGCCCCTTGTTTGCCCCTCACCAAGGGAACCCCCACTTTAGCTAAGCGGTTTTTCAAATCGGCCACGGCCTTCTCGGCGACATTTTGGCTTGGAGTGACCGCTTGTTTTTCTGAGGCAGATGTCGATTGTGAATGTTCAAAATTTTGCAGGGTTGTTTCTTTGGACCGGTTGAATTTTTTGTAAATATAACGGCCCAACATGCGAGGAATGTTTCGCCTATAAACTGGCAGAATAGTCTCTGGATCGGGTTTTTCGGTTCCTTCAGAATTTGGCGTATCCGCCAATACCACCAACACCTGGTGGCGGCGGGAACGACTGACCCGGACGGCACGCTCGAGGGCATCGATACGGGCTTCTAGGCCCTCGACATCGGTAAAAACCACATGCAACTCGGGATCTCGGGCGCGGGCCACTGCGGAAAGAAGGGCTAGCCCCAATCTTTCCGCGCGCGCGGCGGATTGAACCCGCAAAGTGGGAGGAGGAGGGGCAGCCAATTTGCGGTCTTCCCGATGATCGGCCAAAAAGGCCCGCAGTCGACTGGCCAGAAGGGTGTCATCTTCGAGCAGCGCATCCAGGTGAGCAGGATTACCGCCTTCTCTTGCAGCTAACACCGTTGCCAAGATTTTTCGGTCACGCAATTGCCACTGGGGGAAAAAGGAGGCCAAACGGACAACTAACCACAAAATGGGCCCCGAAAGTGGAACAGAAAAGCACATCCACCCGCTGGCAGTGATGTAACTGGTGACCATGAGGATAGGTGGAACAAGCCAGGTGTAGGCACGATGGCGGTAGATCCAGCCGCCAATTCCGCCGTAGCGACTGAATCCCGGGCGGGGGGGCCCCCAAAGAACCCAACGCCATGGGATGGTGCCCCAACCGGCACGGGCAATATCGGGATAGATTTCACGGGCCAGGCGAAGGGCCGGAGGGAACAAGGGAAGCGGATCTTCCTCTCGGGGGGGCGTGAGGCCCGGAGTAGCGCAAGATTCTGCCAAGGTTTGCAAGACACGCAAGCGGTGGCGGTTACCGCCTGCTGGTTGCCGAATGATGACACGGCTCTCCTCTGCCACAATCAATCCGACTGGGTCTCTTTGCTCGAGTGAAAACTCCAATATTCCGGCGGCTGAATTGGCCAAGCTTGCCAATTTGGCCCCACCTGGAAACCATTTTCGCAAAGGATTTGTGCCATCTATCACCAGTTGGCACCGAACCGGTACCTCGCTCTCGAAATCACGGACAACAATCCGGTCGCGGCGCGCAGACAATTTCCAGGCGATGTGGCGGGGAGAATCGCCCGGGATGTAATCGCGAATGTCAAGAATTTCAGACGAGCCGCCGGGCCGGCGCAACCTGTGCTGGCCTGGCGGGAGCATGTAATTGGCGCGTTTTTTTCCACCGGAAGGATTTTCAATGCGGCCAGGATCAGGAAGTACCAACAACTCTAGGGGGGAGCGAATGAAGAGGGAAACGCCCACCAGCCCCTGCGAATCGAGCACGGTAAGCCTGGCTCCCTCGAAGCGGGCAACTCCTGGGCAGATGAACCGACCGCGCCAGACGACTGCGAGCTCACCTTTTGCTGAAATTTGGCCGTCTGTCGCAGGCCATTGGTGTGCGTCGGTTGGCCGGGCAAACCAGCTTCGTGTTTGGGCGGGTCGATCCAGCCACACCATGTCGGCCGGGGGCCGATCTTCAAGGCGAACCAAAGGCAGGCTGCCAAAGGGAAGCTTCGTGTTGGTTTGCCAAACCGCAATACAGCGAACCTCTAGGGATTGGCCATCCCTTAGGGTGCGACATTGGCCACCGCGGTCGCGGACCTCGCGGATGATTTTTATATCCCCCGCCAGGGTTGCTGTTACCAGTCGCAGTTTCAGCCAGTTGAAAAAGACCCATGCCAGTAAGCAGAAACCCAAATACGCAAAGCCATCCAGCCAGTTGACCAGGCCCAAACCAGCCAGGATTAACCCGGCGACCGCCATGGCCCAACCACGCCTGGTGAGCATGCCTTAGCGTCCCCCTTTGCCGACCACGCCTTGAACTTCGGCATCGAGCACGGGAACAGTTTGCAACAATTCCTCAACCACATCGGCTGTGCGACGGCCTTCGATTTCTGCCTCGGGACGCAAAATGAGGCGGTGGGCGAGAGTGTATTGCGAGACAGCCTGCACATCTTGGTGTGTGAAGTAGGCGCGGCCATCGAGTAGCGCATGGGCACGGGCGCAACGGAGTAGGCACAGAGCACCGCGGGGACTGGCCCCCAGAAGCAGGTCTGGGTGCTCGCGGCTGGCCAGTGCCAGATCGATGATGTATTCCCGCAAGTGGGGTTCGCCATGAACCTTGGGGCATAGCGACCGAAGTCCTTCAATTTGGTCGGCACTGAGCAGGCGCTCCACCTTTGCAGGAGCATCGACCCGCAGGTCGAGCATGTTCAACTCATGCTCGCGACCGGGATAGCCCATGAGGACACGCACCAAGAAACGGTCGAGCTGAGCCTCTGGAAGGCGGTAAACACCTTCCTGCTCGACGGGGTTCTGTGTGGCCATCACCATGAAGGGTTGGGGAAGCGCCATGCTTTGGCCTTCGAGGGTCACCTGACCTTCTTGCATGGCCTCCAGCAAGGCGGCTTGGGTTTTGGCAGGAGCGCGGTTGATCTCATCTGCCAGAAGTACCTGACAAAAAACGGGTCCTTTGCGGAGGACAAAATCGCCTGATTTTCGATCGAGCACACTGGTGCCGGTGATATCGGATGGCATCAGGTCGGGTGTGAACTGAATGCGCTGGAAGTCGAGCCCCAACAACTGGGCAAATGCCTTTGAAAGAGTGGTTTTGGCCACCCCCGGCACTCCCTCGAGCAGAACGTGGCCGCCCGCCATCAAGGCAAGGAGCATGGTATCAACGGCGGACTGGTTGCCCACCACCACACGGCCCACTTGCTCCCGCACCGCATCGCGGAGACGGCGGACATTGGCCAAGTCGGCCGGATCGATCGATAGTCCCCCAGCGGGATCATCAGGTGATCCGTTTTGCCCCGTTGGTAAATCACCCAAATCAGCCGAGCCCATAACCTTGCCACCTCCAACCCCGCACAGGCGGGGTCAACCATTTTTTTTAACTTCGGCCATATCTTGATTCAGCGTGCGCTTTGTCAAAACCAGGAACAGGCAAAATCCAGCCATCACAGAAAGCATGACCAGCGCTGGCCCGGGCCAGAGGAAACGAGCCAAGGCAGAGCCTGCCCGATCGGGAATGTTCTCATCTTCAACCTTGGAAACCAGAACCTCTCCAGCCTGCACCGCACCCTCGGCGAGACGATAAAGCAGGGTGAAAAGATCTTCTTTGGGCATGTTTGGGAGTGGCATATCTGGCATGGCCATGGGCGGGACGAATGGTTTTTCAATGATTTGGCCATTCACCACCAGGAGGAGTTGGTCACGACGAGCCTGATTTTTCGCCAGATTATCAGTGGTTATCCATTCGGCCAAATTGCAGGCGAATGCCAAGTTGTCAGAAACTGCAAGCATTTGGTTACAAAAAACTTCAGGGTCTGCCATCAGAACGACCCGGCCCAGACCCTCGGGTGGCTGCAGTTGGGCTACCACGGCAAAAATTGCGCCCTCTTCTTGGGGCCCTGATGGCATCAGCTCCACCATGCCCTCATAACGAGCCACCACTTTGCCACTGGATGGGGAACCTTCGATGCGACTTGGCGCATTGGCCACGAGGGATTTTGCCAGCATGGGACCTGCCAACTGTGAACGCGGCTTGAACCAAGGGAAGTCACTATCCCCCAGGATGGGAACCAGTTTGGGATTGGTTTGGTAACCGGCATTTCGGCCAAAGGCCCTGATTTTTTCGCCTGTTATTTGAGCTTTTTCACCCAAAAGGCTTTCGATAGCCAAACCCACACCATCTCGGCCCCGCCAAAGTTTGGAATCGCTTGCCACCAACAGGGTTCCGCCGGCACGAACAAATGCCTCAAGGCCGGGCAACTGGAGGCCGGTAGTGTCCCCCAAAATCAGAACAGAGCTTTGTGGAGCCAGCTTTTCAGCATTTGGATTGACGACATCTCCCCAAAGCCAATTTTGAGCCAAGCGGTGCCCTCCCCCCTGCCAGCCTGATGAGGTGAGCATGTAGGTGAACCAGCCAAACCCATTTGGCAGGGCTTGAAGTTTTTTGTTTATGTCTTCTGGCTGAGAATCATCCGCCTTTTGGGAGTCTCCACCTTCGGAACGGGTTGTTTTTAGTGAAACATCCGCTGGCCGCCCCCAAACAACTGGCATTATCAGGAAGCATAAGGCGAGAAAAGCCCCCGGCTTGATGATCCGGGCAGGAAAGGTTTGGAATTGATGTTTTTTCATGACCGCCACCATTTAGTGGTGGCAGGTTTATTTTCAAATTCCCTGACCAATTGAGAAATGGCCATCAACCCCTCTTCAGCCTGCTCCGGGGTTGGTCTGAGGGTATTTGGCAAATAGCGTGCTCTTTCATATAGCTCGCCCAAATAGGAAATTTGGCCCTGCCGCCCGGGGAAAGTGCCCAACAAGCCATCGGCCAAGCGACGGTGGTGAAAACTGATTGCCCGCAGGCCCAGCAGTTCGAGTGCGAAGCCCTCATAAACCAAACGGAACCGCTCTACGGGATCGGTATTTTCGGCATGCTGGCGGATACCCAGAACGCGCTTGATATCGGGCGCAATTCCCGCTTTTACAAGCAAAATGTAGCCCCAAACCAACAGCACCAAAGCCCCAATAGCCACGGCACAGCCTATCAAGGTTTTACGGTCGGGCCATGCAAAAGACGGGACAGACAACGACCCGATATTGGGCAGGCTGACCGAGGGCGGACGGAGGTTGAAGGATGGTAGTCTCAACCCTTTGAGAAAAGCGAAGTTTGGCTTGATCCTCTCGAACCAATTGATGCTCCACTTGGGAAAAAAGCCCTGCCATTTTCCGGGGCTAAGCTTGTCCCACTCGAATTTGGCAAGCCAATGGCCCAAATCGCCATTCATGCCGGGCGCAGGTATTTTGGACAGGATTTTTGACAGTTGTTCTATCTGTGAAGCATCCAACCCCATGCGTTTTAGAAAATCGGTGAATCGTCCCAGGTTCTCTGGAGTGATGCCAAGACTTTCGAGCGTGGATTTACCTGACTGGAAGGAACCCGTTAGGCCTCCAGTTCCTGGAAAGCCTGCGCCACCTGTATTGATGCGATCGAGGAGCCCCATCATGGGGCCGAGGTCTTGCAACCCAAAGGGGGTTGCGGCGCCGGGCTTTGTAAGGCGTTCGAGCAGGCCTTTGAGCAACAGCAAATCTTTACCATCGATTCCGGCGGCGCGCTGCAGGTTGAGTTTTTCAAGGAGCGGGCTTAATTTCGACCAGTCGAGATCGGGATGGAGTTTGGCGAGCAGGTCTTTGTTGCCCGCTAAGCCGCCAAAAAGCTGCACCCATTGCCCCATTTCCATGGGTGAAAGACCCATTACGCCATTGGCATCAGGCTTGAAACCCTCCATCATTTTTTTGAACAGGTCAGGATTTCCCCCTGGAAATCCACCGCCCTGAAGAAGCTTGAGCAAGGCAGAAAGATCGGTTGGCCCGGCAGGATTTTTGGGAATACCGCCCGCAAAAGCCCCTAACCACCCCAAGCCAAAACCCATTCCGGCTGGCAGACCTGCCATTTGCGGGCCGGGCAAAAAACGGGACCAAGAGGGCAAGGACGCCCCAGAGCCACTTTGGGCACGCAGGATGGAATCGATTTGAGATTGCGATAAAGGGGCGGGCTGACTGCCTAAAGGAACAAACCCCTCTTGGGCATGTAGCTTTTTGTTTGAAAGTAGCAACAACGCTAAAAGAGCCAACCTGAGAAGGGTTGGTGATGAACATGACAATCGGCTTAATCCCGGAAGGGGCTGCATAGCCTAATTGTAAACAGACCGAGAGCCGGTTGCACCCCATGAAACCAGATATCTATATCTATTTTTAAAGGGATTTGTGTTGGCGGTCAGGGACGCCTTTTTAAACCGAACCAATTGGGTGGGCAGCAACCGTCGACTGGGCCATTTGGCGGTAAATAGCGCGGCCCCATGCATGGAATTGTTTTTTTGCAGTAGGGGTTCAACCCTGAAAGGCACACGGGGGGATGCACAGCCAAGCATTTTTTATCATAACCATCGCAACCGCATGGGCGGAAATAGGAGCCGATGGGTATGCAGCTTTTGGGGCAGTAATCGTCCGGCCCGCATTCAGTTGAGCTTGGGGCAGTTTGATTTGGGGGACCGGCTAGCAGAAGCGGGCCGGCCAAGCACCCGATCAACAGTGCCAAGCGAAAGCCATAGGGCAGCAACATGGCTAACATCCCTCCCTTATTCAGGCTTTTTGGATTCAGGGCTTTTGGCCGGTTCAGGCGCGGCCGGGCCGGGCCTGCTTAGATCGGGCTGAGCCAATTCGGATTTGGGCTGAGGCAGAACTTCACCAGGAAGGGCATCTCCCGCCATTTTTTCACTGGGGATGGCAGGGGCACAGCCATCGAGCCGGATTTGCCAACCACCGCCCAGAGCGCGGAATGTGTGCACGAGACCGCGGGCGATTTCTTGCTCGGCTGTGGCATAATCGAGTTGGCGCTGGAGGAGTTTTTCCTGAAGCAGCGAAACGCGGTTGAAATCGGTGGTACCGGCCTTGTATTGCACTTGAGCGATATTGGCAGCCTTAGTAGCCGCCTCGACTGCTGTTTTGAGTTCCTTGGCACGCTCTTGGCCTTTTAGATACATGACAAGGCCGTTTTCAACTTCTTCTCCCGCCTTCACAACGGTGTTTTGGTAGTTGGCAACAGTGGCCTGGAATTCGGCATCTTGGTAACGGATGTTGTTCAACAAGCGTCCGTAGTGCAGGACATTCCAGCGGAATGTCGGCCCCACGCTGCCATAAAAGCCCTGCTGGGACCACATGTTGCTGTATTGCAAAGCGGACCAACCCAAATTTCCAATGATAGAGATGTGGGGATACAACTCGCTTACTGCCACGCCAATTTTGGCGCAGGCCGCTGCAGCCTGTCGTTCGGCCTGGCGCACATCGGGCCTTCGGGCCAACAACTCTGCTGGCATTCCGGCCGCAACTTCGGAGGGTGCGGTGGGAATTGGGCCTGGCCCCAGCTGCTTTTCCAAATCTTCTGGGGCGATACCCATCAACTTGCAAAGGCGATTAGCTTCGACTCTGGCGAAGCGATCAAACAGGGGAATTTCTGAAAGCGTTTTGCTCAGGTCGCTTTGGGCCTGATCGACATCGAGCTCGCTGGCTGTGCCCGCCCGAAAGCGAGCACTTGCAAGGGTGAGCGATGTTTTCTGAAAATCGGCAACAGTTTTAGAAAGTTCTGACTGACGCTGGAAATAACGCATGAGGATGTAGGAATCAGCCACATCACCCAGGAGCATGACTAGAGCGCCGTCGAAACTCTCGATGCTGGCATCCAATTCGTTATTGGCAGATTCGATGGAACGGCGGTATTTACCCCAAAAGTCGAGTTCCCAGGCCAAGTTGGCATTTTGATTCCACAAGGGGAAGTAGGCCTGGGCTATGAATTGCCTGTTAGCCACGGCTGTGCTGAGCCCGTTTTGCATGAAGCCAAGGTTGACTGCTTGTTCCTGCGGGAAAAAGCGGCCTACAGCCACACCCAATTGAGCCCGAGAGGCCATGACCCTGTAGCCTGCCTCCCTTAGGGTGAGGTTTTGGTCTGCAGCCTGGCAGATTAAACCTTCCAGCTTGGGATCATTGAAGACCTTCCACCAATCTCTATGTTCACCCAAATTGCGGCTGATTCTTTGGTCGGTACCATCGACCCAGTCTTGGGCCACTGGAGCTGGTGGGCGTGAATATTGGGGGCCAACCTTGTAGCCATTGTGGACATATTCGCGCCAGTGGGTACAGCCGGCCCCGGCCACCAATGAACAAGTGGCAAGCCAAGAGGCTTTGGCCCACATATTCTTTTTTCGCCTAAAGGCATGGTTCATTCCCATGACGGTGCCACTCCATACCGATCGACCCTGCCAACAGGGGCATCGATGGAATCATCGGCATAAGCGGAACAAACGGAACAGTTTAAAAAGCCAGTAGGGGTTTAAATGGGATTTTGCTTCAGCTTTTGGAAAGATTGATTTGGAAAAAAAATTACAAGAAAAACCCACAAGCTGTTTATTAATAACAGCTTGTGGGTTTTAAGATGCCAACGATTTTAAAGCGGAGAAGGCGGGATTCGAACCCGCGGTAAGGTTTTACCCCTACGCCGATTTAGCAAACCGGTGCTTTCGGCCACTCAGCCACCTCTCCGTTAGAGGAAGTCTAGCTTGGAGGGCGGTTCCGATCAAGCCTTGTGTTGTGGGGCCAAACGGTATTTGGGCCTTTCTTGCAGGAATTTTGCAACCCGGTCGGTGCGGGTAACCGCTTCGGCGAGGAAATCGACGGCCCGAACTAGTTGATCATCAGGTTCGGCGCAACTAAAACGCAGGAAACCCTGCCCGGCCTCGCCAAAGCATTCACCCCCCAGGCATGCCACGCCTTGGTTGTCGTCGGCGGCTTCGAGGAGAAATAGAGCTAGCCCGTGCGAGGTGATTTGCAAACGCTGACAGATATCTGTCACTCTGGGAAAAACATAAAAGGTTCCGGCGGGGTCGAGTACCTGCACCCCATCGACCTTTCGAAGTGCTTGAACCAGGACCTGGACTTTGCGGCGAAACTGGTCCATTTGGTCATCGCGCTCGGTGGTATCGTTTTCCAAAGCAGCTTGCCCTGCCAACTGCACAAACGGTGGAGTGCAGCTGAATGCGGTGTTGATCATTCGGGCCAGGCGGTCGGCAATTGGGGGCGGGGCCACTGCATAGCCCAGTCGCCAACCGCTCATGGAGTAGGACTTACTGAAGGTGTAGCAGGCTACGGTTCGATCTCTGAGTGAAGGCACCTGCAGGGGGGACACATGCTCGCCGCGCCAAACCATGTGGCAGTAGGGCTCATCTGAAAAGAGAGCAATGTCAGTTCCCGCAAGGGCTTGGCCCAGTTCTTCAAGATCTTGGCGGGTAGCCACTCCCCCGGTTGGATTGTGGGGGGAATTGAGGAAAACAGCCCGGGCCTTAGGCCGCTTCGTAAACGACCGGACATGACTTATGTCGGGCCGGAATTCTTGTTCTTGCCTGAGCGGGGCCAAAACCATGTGCCCGCCCCTGCGGGAAATGTTTGGCGGGTAGGTAGGAAAATGGGGAGTGAAAACCAACACCTCATCGCCCGGATCGAGGAAGGCCTCGCAGAAAAGCTGTTCAAAGACCTTGGCACCCGAAGCCACCACCACTTCGGCTGCGGAAATCGTGGTATTCAATTCCTTGGTGAGAAAGTTGGCAATTGTTTGTCGGAAGGTGGGAAGGCCCGGAGAGGGGCAGTAGTGGGTCATGCCCTGCTCGATGGCACGGACCCCCTCCTTCAGGGCGCTGGCTGTGGAGTTGAAGGGACTATCCCCGATTTGCAGTTCGATGACCTGCTTGCCTTTTGCCTTGAGTGCTTTGGCCAGGGCCAGCACATCGAAGGCGGTTTCGGTAACCAGGGTTTGGGCAAACGAACTGAGGCACGGCGTGGTCATTTTAATCCCCCTTGCCATAAGCCATATGCCAAATGTCACACAACTTATCCACAATTGGAATTAAAACTATTGTTTGGCGGCAATCGTCTGTGTAAGCGGGCGAATAACCCCCGGAATGAGGTGTTTTTCAACCAGTTCCACCGCCTCGGCACGCTGGGAATGATAGGAATTGGCAAACTCGCGGGAGAGATTGCGGCTCCAGTATTGGCGCAGGGTGAAATAGACAGTGATTGGCAGGTCGGCGTATTGACCGGTACGAACCATAAAAGGCGTGGTTCTAGTTTCCACGCTCATGCGGCATTGTTTGCGGCAGCCTTCGTCCAGCGTGAGCAAAATGGCCGGCTCATAGCCCAAAACCTTGGACCCAGGCATATTGAACAAGCCTTCTAGAGGTCCGGAAAGCCCTAAAGCCTCGGCAACCACCTCATCGTGATTACCTTGGTAGGCGAAATCGAAGCAGAAGGTCACATCGATTCCATCCACATCCAGTGGGTTGACATCGATGAAAAAAGGTGCAACTTCCATGAGCTTTGAATGGAAGGCATCGGCAGACTCCAAGTCGGGCGGATTGACGAAGCCGGCATTCAGTCTTTTGGGATCGAGGCTCACCCACCGGTAAGACCCTTGTTCGCGGTCTTCCTCAAGGTGGTGCTCGCCTGATTCTTTTCGTTCCAAGTCAACGAGCATTGGAAAGGGCTTTCGCAACCCTTCAAAGAAATGCAAAACCGTTTCGCGAGACCAGTTTTGGTCCAACTTGAAATTGATGTGGCTGTAAACGGAAAAGTCGTCGCACAACGCGCTGTAAGGGGTCATTCGAAGCTCCGCCCATCTCCGCCAGATCAATTGGGCAGGCTATCCCACCCCTGCCTTTAGGCATTATACCGCTTTCTTAAACATTATTCCGTTTCTCAAAGTGAGAGGTTTTGGCGCAATTGCGTGTGAATAAAAAAAAGCCGGCCCGTTTTGGAAACGGGCCGGCTTTTGCTAATTTTGGCCGGATTTTTATTTCTGGCGCTGAAAAATCATTGGTAAATTTTGGTTATTGCCAAAATCAGGCAACATTGGAAAGAAGGGCCAACTCTGGGAGATTGAGATTACTGTGATGCAACCAACGACCGGAATCTGGAGCGCCGTGCCAACGCTGCATGGAGATGGTGGTGACATGGTCACGCTCCTCGTCGTCGAGGCCATCGCGAAAAGCTTCAACTAGGCCGCCGCGAACCTGCTGGCAGGACAAGCCGATGTAGAGTAGGCGATCTGGACGATCATCGAAAACAGCCACAGCGCGCCAACCTTGAGCTTTGGCTTCCGTTTGGTAAATCATGGTGACCCTCCTTGGTCTCGGTGCCGGTAACAACCCGGGAAATCTTCCGATTGATAGATTGCCCGGAAACGGTTCGCCGAGTCAAGATTTCAGCTGCAAAATCTTTAAATTAACAAATTGGCAAAGTGTTGATTGAACGGTGTGGTGAACCCAAAAGGCCGGGGGAATGGCCCCCCGGCCTTTTAGTATTTGATTTAAGAACGAATTAGGCGTCGTAGCCGCCGTTGCCGCCACGACCACCGCCGTAGCCGCCACGACC
>Ga0255132_1000085_pt1 | contig 34352 bp, 25 predicted proteins | sample Law_Law_RepA_8d_FD_188551 | JGI IMG/M metagenome (GOLD analysis project Ga0255132, IMG submission 188551) | Freshwater microbial communities from St. Lawrence River, New York, United States - Law_Law_RepA_8d | ecosystem: Environmental > Aquatic > Freshwater > River | place: USA: New York...
TGAAATCCTTCGCGTTCCTTGAACGTTCCGGCGACACGGCAGAAGTACCACGTGTCATGGCTCGGACTAAAACCCCACGGGGCATCTTGAGGTCGAGTGATCCAGGTGTTGTCAGGGAGTCTTCCGATGGGATTCGCACGAGTGTCGGCATATACCAATTGGCGGGCGGACTTCACTCGTATTTGCGGATTGAACCTATTGAATGTGAATCGCTTGGGATCTTTGATGAAGTGAAAAAGATGCGTATGCGATCGGCTAAATCCATTCGTGCAGTTGACACCGAAGGTGTAGTACCAAATCACCCAGCTACGGCAGGTGAACCCGGCTCGCTTCGCTTCTATTTTCAACTCGGCTGCGTACTCGTCTCCGATTGCCAACCAGAAAGTGCCATCTTTTTTGAGAGCCTTATAAATCCCATCGATCCATTTTCGGCACCACGATAAATAGTCGTCTTCTTCGCGACGATCTTCATAGACATCGTACTTGTAGCCGATGTTGAACGGGGGATCTGCGAAAATCAAATCGATCGATTCAGGAGCTACCTTGCCGAGCAATTCCACACAGTCGCCTTGATGCAATTGGTTTACATTAAGGCCCATGTAACTCTCCGATGAAATGGCTGTGATTGAAGTTTCGCCCCGCAAAATCGATGGGCGAACGAAACGTAGATTTTAATTCAAACAGAGGCGTTTTTTCTTGGTTTGCGATCGTTTTAGTGTGATCGGTTTGGGGAGGGAAAAAGGATACCATAACGGTTCTTAGATGGGTATCCATGCAAGGGGCAAGAGGGGCGTCTTGTGCCGCAACGCTTCCGGGAGCAAGCGGAGCTTGCGCTGTGCGGTTCAAAACCGCATTTCCTAGAAAAAGCTTATTGGTCGAATTAACGGTTTTGACCTTGGCTCCCTACCGGTCGGTCCTGGCAAGCTCAACACCTTTGAGTTCGATGTAGTTCGAATTCTCCAGAGGGGCTACTAAAGCGACTTCGAGGACGCCGGCCCCTTTTTCTAGGGCGATCGATCCGATCGTGATCGAAGCGAATCGCTTCATCAACGATTCTGTTTTTCTCGGCACACGGTCGTTGGAACTGCCATATGGATCGCTAACAAAGGATTCGGATAGAACTCCTGTGCAAGTTTGATCGGCGATTCTCACCTGTACCGATTTACCGAGCGCTTCGGGTGGAACCGTCATTTGCAATCGGACCGTGTAAGTTGCTGGCGTCAATACTTCTACATCCCATCGACATCGATCTTCTGGGGTGAGGATCTTGGTGAAATACGAGCAGTTCGGGGCGGTGTTGCTGCGAACTACAGAGGGGCCAGAGCACTTGCCGTCCTGTGCCGGAAGGATGGTTAGCGTACGAGCTTTGTGGCCGATTAGAAATGGACGGCGCGGTTTCGCCGACTTCAAGACATCTTCTTTCCATTGTTGAACAGCTTCTTTCATGGACTCAGTTTGTCGTGGAAATTGCTGGCTTAAGTCGCGATGTTGTCCGAGGTCGTTGGCGACATCAAAAAGCTTTCCATCCGCATCTAGGAGGTATTGCCCCTCGCGCATGGCGATCCTGCCACCCCAATGACTGAATAGCGTTCGGTTTTCCGTCGGCTCGTTGGTACGGGTCAAGTGACTAGCAAGACTGATTCCGTCGATGCGATGATCAGAGTCGGTGTCGATCTGGATATCTGCCAATTCACACAAAGTGGGCATTAGATCGATAGCACCGCTGAGTTGCTCGATGCGTTTGCTGGATTGGATTCGTCGGGGCCAGCGAACAAGCAGGGGTGATCGGACACCACCTTCATCTACGCTCCCCTTGCGTCCTTTCATCCCTGCATTCCAGCGAAAACTGTTTGGGCCATTATCATTGAAGTAAACGATGATCGTATCGTCCGCGAGTTCTAATTGATTCAGTATGTTGAGCAGTTTGCCGACGTTCTCGTCGATGTTTTCGACCATGGCAATCGCTGAACGGGTCATTTCAAGTTCCTCAGGTTCGTTGCCTCGATCTTCGTGCCGCATAGGTAGTGGACGGGTTAGAACATTCTCCATGAATGGGTCTGGGACTTGCATGGGAGTATGTGGGGTATTGAAGGCGATGTAGCAGAAGAAGTTTTCATTTCGATGTTCTTGGATGAACTCAATGGCATGTTGCATGAAATCGTTGGTGACATAGCCATTTCCTGTCATTGGCGTGCCATTCTTTTCAAGCTCAGGTGAGAAGTAATCGCCCCAATGGCCCGAGCAGAAGCCGTAGAATTCTTGGAAGCCTCTACCATTTGGGTGGTATGGGTATTGGGAACCATTGTGCCATTTACCGAATGCCGCGGTTTTGTATCCGGCCGCGACGAATCGGTCAGCAATCGTTATTTCATCAAGATCGAGTCGTTCGTCTCCTTGAGTAACACCGACAGTGCTTCCTCGAGGATGATATCTTCCAGTGAGGAATTCCGCTCGTGTCGGCGCGCAGACGGGGCATACGTAGAAACGGTTGAATAAGGCTCCTGTTTCGCAGAGTTGGTCCAGGTGTGGGGTGTTGAAATTCCGGTTTCCTTGAAATCCGAAGTCACCCCAACCTTGATCATCCGAGAGCATTACTACGACGTTTGGGCGTCTGACCCTGAGGTTTCCTTCCTCGGAGTATCCCACGATGGCGGACACGAAGAGCATAAGTAAGCACAGCAATTTTGATACAGGCTCTCTCATCAACGTCTTTGATCGTGTCTTCATGGTTCGCCGAAAGTAAGGATATCTAAGGTCTTGGGTCGCTTCGCAGGATCCAATGTAGCATCACTTGTCAGCAGTATCAGTGGGCATCTTGATTGGGCTCGAGTGTGAAGCTTCCTCCATCGAGGACTTGTCCATCGAGTCGTCGAAGCTCCACGGTACATCGATGGCTTTTCGCATCGATTCGGATGGTACCGAAGGATTGCAGTCCATCGCTGGGAGCAAGGGGCAATTTCGAACCTGGAGGAGGAGCCCATTGGAATTTCACTTCTGGGCCAAAGGTACCATCGAGTGCGTTTGGTCCGAAGGAGCCAGCGTGTAGCGGTCCGGCGACGAATTCCCAAAATGGCTTGAATGCATCGGGAACCGCAGAACGCTTCGGGTCGTAGAAGTGTGCTGCTGCGTAGTGTACGTCGGCGGTAATCCAAACAGTATTTGAGACACCTGATTCCTTGATCCACCGCAGTAGGTCGAGGAACTCGAGTTCTCTTCCGAGAGGCTTGCCGTTATCCCCGTTCCCGACGGCTTCGTAGAAACCTTTTCCTTCCATGGAATCACCGACGGGGATTCCAATCGGCATGTCGCAACAGATGATCTTCCAAACAGCGCGGCTTTTATGCAAAGCATTTTTGAGCCAAGCCAACTGCTCTGCCCCAAGTATACTGCTTGCTTCGCTTGGTTCCGTTTGCAGGTTATTCGAATTCGGACCACGATACGTGCGAAGGTCTAATACGAACAAGTCGCACAGGGGCCCGCGATGGATCTGTCGATAGATCCTACGTTCGCCGGATGCTTGTGGGAGGATAGGGGTGTACTCAAAGAAGGCTTGTTTGGCTCGATTTGCAAGCTGTTGCCCGTACTCCATCGCATCGTATCGGTCTTTGTCCTTGCGGGATTGCAGTCGTTGCTGCGGGTACCAATTGTTTGTGGTTTCGTGATCATCCCATTGGACGATTAATGGGACGCGCGAGTGGAAGTCTTGGACGTTCGAATCCATAAGGTTGTAGAGGTGGTTTCCACGGAAGTCATCAAGCGAACTTGCAACGTGCGATTTGGCGGGAGTTACCAAGTTCTTCCAGATGGTCCCATCTCTAAGTTTCAATTCCTCTTCGATGATGTTATCTGCATAGATCATGTCTCCGCTGTGGACAAAGAATTGAGGACTGAGGGAAGCGATCGCAGAGTAGATCTTCATGCCTCCCCATTCCAAGTTGATCCCGAAGCCTTGTCCGGCAGTGTCACCGGACCAAGCGAAGAAAACGTCTTCTTGCGCCGAACTCGAAGCCGAGTCTCCTTGGGTCCGAAAGCTACCTTGCAGGCTATCGGAAAGTCCACCATCGTTTTCAAAGGCTACGCGGTAGTAGATCGTCTCCCCGGCGGGCAGGTCGCTCAGGACGGTTTTACCTGTGAAATCCGTCAACTGCGTTACCTTGGGCCCCATCACGCTTCGAGGGCTAGTGAAGGATGCTGCGGTATCCCATTGCACAAGCATCCGAGAGTCCACATCGCTTCGTCCCCACACGACAGCGGACTCGGAGGTGACTTCGCCACTCATTAGCCCAAATATCTGCTTGGGTGTTTGAATCCAGTTTGCGTGTGCGAATCGCATCCAAGCGGATTGGCTCAGCAGCGTCGCGCCGGCGGTTGCGTTAAATCCACGTCGATTCAAAGAATTGGCCATCGTATCGAGCCCTCTTGTTTTTCGTGATGCAAATAGTTGACCGTCTCATTCAGCAGCATAGTGCTCCGTTGGGTTGTAGCTCATGGGGAGGTTGATTTCCAGGTTTCAATAGGGAATTGTTCGTTAAGGATCGCAAGGTTCGGGAAGGATCCTTGGGTGAAACCGCAATCAAGTGCCTATCAGTAGGCCGTTAATGGGGTATCCTATAAATCTATGAATACAGAATCTATTACCGACAAACTACTTGCGTTCGTGGCATCTGCGGAATACCGACCGATGAAGCCACGGATGATACTCAACCATCTCAAGCTTACCGAGGATGAGTACCGGGAACTTCGCCGATCGATCAAGAAGCTCGTTCGAGAGGGGCGATTGCTTTTCGGAGCAAACCACCTTGTCCTGCCAAGTGTTTACTCATCGCCGGGTTCAGGGAACGCTCAGCGGGTAAAACGAGGGGATTCAAGGAATTCCCAAGGGGATGAGACTCAGCAATCGGAGAGGATGACGGAAGAATCATCCAATGCTGGTTCGTCCAATCTTGGTTTCTCAGCATCAGGGTTGTCTGAAGTGGTCGGTGTTTTTCGAAGAGCATTGTCTGCGGGGTATGGTTTCGTGGAGCTTCCACGTGGGAAGGTTACGACACCCAATGCACCGACGGCAGCGCCCTCACCTGAAGGTGCTATCGTCGGAATGGAGCCGGTTGAATCTGCAGCCGTGGAGTCTGCATCCTCGAGATTGCCGGATGTCTTCATCCCAGAAACGAGAACATCGAATGCGATGGATGGGGATACCGTTCGCGTTCGTTTGCGCAAGTCCACATCCCCTTCGCGGCGAGGTGCAGGAGCAAATCTCCGTAACAATCCCGCGCGATTGGAAGGTGAAATCGTCGAAATTGTCGAGCGCAAGAAGCGGCAGTTTACCGGTACCTTTCAGACCAATGACAAGAAATCGTTTGTATGGCTCGATGGAGCGAAGCTTGAGCGTCCGGTTTCGATCGGAGATGTGCGAGGGCTGCCGGTTGAAAACAATGACAAAGTCATCGTCGAGTTAGTTCGATTTCCAGATGAGTTTCAGCCTGGAGAAGCTGTTTTGCTGAAGGTGCTGGGAAGTCTCAGGAATCCAGCGGTCGACACGATGGCTGTGATGGTCCAGTTTGGGTTGCCTGAAGAGTTTTCCGAAGCTGTACTTGATAACGCGCGAATTCAAGCGGATCGATTTTCGGAGGAGGTGATTCCCGAGGGGCGAAGGGATCTTACCAAGATCCCGACGATCACCATTGACCCGTTCGATGCTCGTGACTTTGACGATGCGATATCGTTGAGCAAGAACGAGAAGGGGAATTGGGATTTGCTTGTTCACATCGCAGATGTTTCCTTTTTTGTTCCTCAGGGGAGTATTCTCGATGAAGAGGCGAGGGAGCGTGGCAACAGTGTTTACCTTCCGGATCGTGTGATCCCGATGCTTCCGGAAACGATTAGCAATCACTTAGCATCGCTTCAGCCCGATCGGAATCGATTAGCGAAAACGGTAGCGATGGAATACTCCCCCGAAGGGTTGCTATTGCATGCCGAAGTTTACAACAGTGTGATACGTAACGCTTATCGCTTTAACTACGAGCAGATCGATCAGTACCTCGAAGACCCGTCGGTTTGGCAAGAGCGATTAACGCCGGAGATCTTTCAGTTGGTGCGTGATATGCATTCCTTGGCGATGCAGTTGCGGTCGTTGCGTAAGGTCAACGGTTCGATAGAGCTGACCCTTCCGGAGGTCAAGATTGATCTCGACAAGTTGGGGAAGGTTAAGGGTGCTCATGTTGTGCACCATACCCAGAGCCATCAAGTGATCGAAGAGTTTATGTTGGCAGCCAACCAAGCTGTCGCATATTGGCTTGACTCATTGAAGCTACCGTTCCTCAGGCGTGCGCACGCTCCACCAGACCGGTTGAAGATTCGTCGACTGGCCGACTTCATGCGAGCCCTCGGATTGCCTGCGGACGAGATGCAAGACCGTTTTGAGATTCAGCGGGTCATCGATAGCGTGAAAGGGGATACGACGGAATTTGCGGTCAACTACGCGATTCTTAAGAGCATGTCCAAGGCAGTTTATCAGTGTGAGTTCGAGAGGCACTACGCCCTAAACATGTCACACTATTGTCATTTCACCAGTCCGATTCGCCGTTATCCAGATCTTGTCGTACATCGAATCGTCGAAAACTTGATACAAGGTCGAACGGCAAATGAGAATACAGAAGTTCTGGAGCGATTAGGGCAGCATTGCAGTTCGACGGAGCAGAATGCGGAAGGTGCTGAACGCGAACTGATCCGTGTGAAGCTCCTGCATTTTCTAGAACGGCGAATCGGCGAGATGCTTACCGGTATAGTCTGGGGTGTCAAACCGAACGGGCTTGTAGTTCGTGGGATCGAGATCCCGGTTGACGGTATGGTCACTTTGGAGCGACTCCCGCCAGATCGATATCGCTACGATCGCGATACGCATACGCTTCAAGGATACAAGGATGAGAATCAATTCCGGCTTGGGGATGAATTGGTCGTTCGCATTGAACGAGTAGATCTTGCTCGTCGGCATTTGGAGTTTAGACTCGAGAAAGTAACCCATCACGATCGAGCGGCGGCGGGCACTGCAGGTTCAGCGAAGAGATCGAGAGATTCAAATCCATCGAAGAGGGATCGGTTTAAACCGAAATCGGGTAAGTCGGCGGCGAAGCCTAGTCCGAAGAGTTCCCATCGAAAAAAGAAACGTCGATGATCGCGGTTTTCGCGGGAGTGGAAATTATATGTTTAGCGAACAGAGTACAAAAAGAGAGCGATCGTCGGGCTTAGGTGAGATTCGAACGCTTGGGCTAATGGTTTTCGCTGGGTTGCTATGCATATGGTCGGTGTCGGTTTTTGATCTAGTCGCGTATGCGCAGGATTCGGGATCAGAGGAATTTTCGAAGACGCTAAAATCTGCGTGTGATCAAGCCAGCGAATACTCTGAATCGTTCGATGGTCGAGCTGTCTTAGTGATGCATCGTGGACGAGTCGTTTACGAACGTTACAAAGGCTGGAATAAAGAAACACCACACATGCTTGCCAGTGGGACAAAGAGTTTCACTGGAGTGTTAGCGATGTTTGCGGTCCAAGACAAGTTGCTCAGTCTCGATGAATTGGTCTGCGAAACCATTACTGAATGGAAGAGCGACAAGAGAAAGAATCAGATTACCGTACGTCATCTTTTGACACTTTCCTCTGGGCTAGAACCTGCGGATGCTGCTTTTCCAACGCGTGGTCAAGGCTTGCAGCAACTTCGCGGTGGATTACTAGCGGAGCGTCAGCAGCGTATCCAAAGGCAAGATGAGGATAAGAAGCTGTCGAGTTTGGCAACGGGAAATTGGTTTGCCGATGCGGTCAATGTTCCCTCCAAGGCGAATGCGGGTGAGATCTTCGATTACGGTCCGAGCCATTTCTATGCGTTTGGTGAATTGCTGAACCGCAAGTTGCTAAGACAGACAGAAATTCCCGCAAGGAGTTTTGAAGAATTTGCAAAACTCAAACTCTTTGGTCCGATTGGCATATCGATCGGTAGATGGGGAAAAGATTCCGCTGGTAATGTCAACATCCCTGGTGGGCTTTCGCTTACGGCTCGCGAATGGGCGAAGTTTGGTCAGTTCATATTAGATAAGGGGGGCGTGAGGGATTCGAGTGGCAACACCAAGCAATTAGTTCCAGAGGAGCTTTTGCAGCAGTGTTTCGTCCCATCGAGTGCAAATCCTCGATACGGGCTTACATGGTGGCTAAGTGGAGTCGAAGGGGTCGCCGATACGGGAGGTGCAATAAAGGCCGGTGCAGTAAAAGGAGGTACAATCCGGGACAGAATCAAGATGGGAATTCTCAATCGGGAAGCCGAGATTGACGATGATTCGGCGGAGCTTGCGCTAAAGATTTATATTGCGGCTGGGTTGGGTAAACAGCGATTGTTCGTAGTGCCTGACAAGGATTTAGTCATTGTTCGCTTTGCAGAGCCGACGCGTGCGGGGAATCGTTTCGGTAATGCTTCCTTTCTTAAACCAATTCTCGATGCGGTTGCTCAGAGTCATGTTTCTCCAACATCAAATGAAACCGAAGATCGTTAATCCAACAGCGATTGCTGCAGTCGTTGCCTGCCTGTTTAGCGTTGTCTGCTCGATCGCGACGGCACAAGAGGCACAAGGTGCAAACGAAACGGAATACTTCCGCGAGTCGGTGCTGCCTATCCTCAAAAGTCGTTGCTACAGTTGTCATTCGCATCAGTCTGGGCAGATGGAAGGTGGATTGGCACTTGATTGGCGGAGCGGTTGGGAGCAGGGTGGGGCGCGTGGCAAAGCCATTGTGCCGAACGATTCGAATGGAAGCCTTTTGATAAGGGCGGTCGAGCATAAGGACTCGGACTTGAAAATGCCCGAGGAGAAGCTTCCGGATGGGGAGATCGAAGTTCTCCGCAAGTGGATTCAAGAGGGAGCTTACGACGATCGGGCAGTGCGGCCTGAAGTCAGTGATCCGCTTGATTGGTGGTCGTTGCGGCCCCTGGTTGCTCCGTCTGTTCCAGAGCTTGCTGCCAATCCGGCGAGTGGAGATCTTGTGGCAACAGAGCATAGGTCTAGCAATCCTATCGATGCATTTCTTCTGGATCGATTGCAGAAAGAAGGTTTGAGTTTTGCTCCTCGTGCATCATCTAGGGAGTTGGTACGAAGGCTATACGTCGATCTTCATGGGGTACTTCCATCGCCCGAGCAAGTTGCTTCAGTATCCGAGAATCCAAGCGACCAGGAGCTCGAGGAATTGGTCGATCGGTTGCTTGCTTCTCCACGCTATGCGGAACGTTGGGCAAGACATTGGCTCGATACCATTCATTTTGCCGATTCCCATGGATACGAACATGATGTGGGGCGGGAGAATGCATGGCCTTACCGCGATTATTTGATTGGAGCGTTAGACCGCGATATTTCGTGGTCGGAGTTTATCCGTCAGCAGCTTGCGGTCGATGTCTTTGCGCCTGAGGCTACTGAATTATTACCAGCACTAGGTTTTCTAGGAGCAGGTACGTTTGATCTTAGTACGTATTCGACGGGACCAGTGACTTTTGATTACATGGATCGCGACGATATGTTGACACAGACGATGGCCGCGTTTGTCAGTACGACGGCTAACTGTGCGCGTTGTCATGCGCACAAGTTCGATCCGATTTCGCAGGAGGATTACTATGCATTACAAGCTGTATTTGCTGGGGTAATCAAGGGTGATATCTCTTACGATCCGCTGCGCGAAACAGCCAGTAGGCGCGCGGCGCTAGAGAAGCTTAAACAGGCCGTCATTGCGAGGGATCCGGCGGGGCTTGAGTCAGAGCTTGCTCGATCGCTCGTTGCGCAGTGGAGTCGAGAGCATCGCCAAATTGCAACTTGGAAGAAGCTTGATTCGCACTCCTTTATATCGCTTGAAGGTGCAACGCTTACCAAGGAAGCTGAGGAAGTAATTCTCGCAAGTGGGCATAACCCTGATACAGATACATATGTTTTTACAGGGACTGCGGATTTGCCAAGGGTCACTGCGATTCGGCTTGATCTGTTCCCCCACGATTCGTTGCCTATGAAGGGGCCAGGTCGATGCCAAAACGGAAACTTGCATTTATCCGAGTTCGTTGTGCAAGTCTTTACACCGGGGGCGACGGCTGCGAAGCCACTGAAGATAGCCAGGGTTACGGCGGATTTTAATCAAGCTGGTTGGGGGATCGAGCGAGCGATCGATGGAGATCCGAAAACGGCTTGGGGGATTCATCCTGCGGTAGGTGTTCCGCACCATGCAGTGTTCGTGTTGGAGGAGCCCGTTGAGTGGAGTATCGGGACGGAGTTGACGGTGACCTTAAAGCAGCTTCATGGGGGCTCGCATCTTTTGGGTGCGTTTCGGTTATCGGTAACGGATGCCCCTGGGGGTGATGCCGTGGCGGTACCGGCAGAAGTCGAGACCGTGATGAAGCTTCAGCCGGATGAGAGAAGTGAAGAACAGACGCGATTGCTCGCTTTTCATTTTCTTCAGCAAGCAGTTGATGAGGAGACAAAAAAGCTTCCAGCGGAATCCAAGGTTTACGCGGTTGGTACCAATGTGTCGATACCGACGGGCAATGGTGCGAGGCAACAAGCGAGTGTGGCGAATCCTAAACCGGTTCATTTGCTTTATCGTGGAGAGATCGGTAAGCCAGAGCAATTGGTCCCTCCAGGGGCACTTTCGGTCATGCAGCACTCTCCGGGGCGATTTGTAGATGTTGGGCAAGCTGGCGAGTCCCTGCGTCGTGCGGCTTTGGCAGATTGGATCGCGCATCGAGAAAATGTTTTGACTTGGCGAAGTATCGTTAATCGAGTTTGGCATTATCACTTTGGTCGGGGTATTTGCGATACACCGAGCGATTTCGGGCGGATGGGAGGTGTCCCTTCGCATCCGGAACTACTTGATTGGCTTGCTGTTTGGTTTCGAGATGATGCAGGTGGCTCATTGAAGAAGCTTCATCGATTGATCGTGACGAGCCAAGCGTATCGTCAGCAATGTTTGCACAATGAACAAGCTCATGCGAAGGATGCAGACAATCGCTGGTTGTGGCGACAGAATCGACTTCGACTCGATGCCGACTCCTATCGAGATTCACTTTTAGCGATCTCAGGAAGGATCGATTGGAAGATGGGTGGACCGGGGGTTGAGCATTTCACCAAGGAGCCAGGGCCACAATCGACGCCCAAGCTTGATTATGCGGCGTTCGATTGGAATCGTCCGGAGGGTAATCGTCGAAGTATCTATAGGGTAGTTTGGCGGGGAATTCCAGATCCGATGATGGCGGCATTGGACTTTCCGGACTTGGGATTGCTCTCACCTGTTCGAGGATTCACAGCATCTCCATTGCAGTCATTGGTGCTAACCAACAACCCTTTTGTTCTGCATCATTGCAAGTTGTTGGAGGATCGAATGATTGCGAGTGGAAAATCGGTTACCGAGCAGACGCGAGAGTTGTTTCAATTGGCATTACAGCGTGATCCGACACCGAGTGAAATCGAAGTTTTATTGCCTTATGCACAGAGGCATGGGATTGCTGCGTTAGGTCGAGTGCTGGTCAATACGAATGAGTTTTTGTTTATCCCTTAGTTGTCCCTTCTTTGCTCATTATTTGTCCATTAGTTGTCATTTCTTTCCCTTCACCGCAAGCAGCGTATCAGCATGGCAGGACTTCGTACTCGGCGCAGGCAGTTGACGAACGGTGGAATGGTTGCTGGTGCACTCGGTTCTAATTTGCCGTGTTCACATGCGGAGGGGATTCATCGCCGTGAGTGGTTCAGGCAAGGGGGGGGCGGTTTAGCGGCGATTGCGTTGAGCGATCTTTTGGCGCGTGAGGCAGTAGGAGAGCAGCATCACCGAGCCAAAGTCAAACGGGTAATCCAGTTGTTCATGACTGGAGGTGCGAGTCCGATGGACTTGTTTGACTACAAACCGGAGCTTGAGCGATTGCACGGACAGATGCTTGGGCCCAAGGACAAGCCGGAGGGGTTCACGGCTCCGGCTGGTGCGATCATGAAGAGCCCGTTTGCATTTTCGCAACATGGAGAGTCGGGACGCTGGGTTAGTGAGCTGTTTCCTGAGCAAGCGAAGCTGGTTGATGAGATGGCGTTTTTGATGGCTATGACGACCAAGACCAACGTGCATGGTCCTGGAACGTACATGATGAACAGCGGTTTTTTGCTACCGGGGTTTCCTTGCCTAGGGGCTTGGGTGTCTTATGCATTAGGTAATTTGACCGATAACCTACCGACGTTTGTTGTTTTGCCAGATGCGCGGGGGTTGCCGTATAACCAGCAAGGATGTTTCAGTGCCGGTTTTCTTCCGGCGGTTCACGAAGGTTTGGTATTAAATGCGACATCGAAGGTACCGATACCGGATTTGTATCCGGATACGAAGTATCCATTTGCGCAAGGGGCATCGGATATTGAAGGGCAGTCACTATTGCGGTGGCTTAATGAGCAGTATGGAGAAGGGAAGGTTGGCGATAGCCGACTCGATGCGAGGCTGTCGGGGTATGAGTTAGCTGCGAAGATGCAGTTGTCGGCCCCGGAAGCGTTCGATCTTGGTAGCGAAACGACTCAATGCCATAAAGACTATGGATTAGACAAGCCTGTGACAGAGGATTTTGGCCGAAGGTGTCTTTTGGCAAGGCGTTTAATCGAGAGGGGAGTACGGTTTTGTCAGGTATGGAGTGGTCCGCAAGGTGCCACGAACAATTGGGATAATCACGGCAATATCCAAACGGAACTTCCCCCGATGACACAGAGTGTGGATCAACCCATTGCAGCTCTGCTCAGGGACTTGAAGGCGCGGGGATTAGATCAAGATACTTTGGTGATTTGGACAACGGAATTCGGCAGGACTCCGTTCGCACAAGGGAGTTTAGGTCGGGATCATAACGGGGGTAGCTTTGTCACTTGGTTGTGGGGAGCGGGGGTGAAGGAAGGAGTGTCGTATGGCAAGAGTGACGATTGGGGATATCAAGCGGTAGAGAACAAGACATGGTGTTACGACTTGCATGCGACGATCCTGCATTTGCTCGGTATTGACCATACGCGATTGGTAGTAAGGCACAACGGGATCGATCGACGGTTGACCGACGTGCATGGACATGTGATCCAAGAAATACTCAGTTAGGCAGGTGAGACTTCGAGGGTAGCAAGCAGGCTTTGTCAGCCCTCTCGGTTCGTCCTCTCTTCTAGTCTGTCTGCTAGTGCTTTCTGCTAGCGCTTGGTTCTTCGGTGATTTTAGTGGCTGGAATTGATTGGTAAGGGTTTTTTCAGCGCCGTGCTCGTGCTCAGTGAAACGGCGCTCGTGCTCGTAATCGAAAGCAGCCTGTAGTGGTCAGATGTTCGTTGAACTCACGACCTACCTTTGAAGCAAACAAAACAGGTCCCATCAACTTAGCACTAGCAAGGGCACGATACTGGGCCCGAATTGCAACCAGATTGGCCTTTACTTTTTCCTCAATAGCACGGCACTTTCTGTTAGCACTGTTTATGAGCACTTTCGCATAAGAAGTGGGCTGTTTTGTAGCAAGTCGTGGTTTGCGGCGAAAGCTTGTGAGGCGTGTCGTATCTTTTTGTGGTGCTAATTTTACCGGCGTGAAGAGTTGTCCGGAATTCATAATTGCCATGCGATGTTTCAATGCTGATCCACATCAGCGGCCTTGTTCTTTTGGCACGGAGTTTGCGTTAGTAAATTTACGATGGATAGTTTGCGGTGGGTTGAATGCGGAAGAAGAGATCGAAGGATCGATAGCTTGGATTGGCACGAAGGTGGATACTCGAAGGGGATTCGATAAGCATGGTTGGATATTTGATCGATATGGATGGCGTGATTTATCGCGGGAACGAACTCATTGCAGGAGCGGATCGCTTTATTGCCGAGTTGAGGGAGTCTAAGACTCCGTTCTTGTTTCTTACGAACAATTCGCAGCGAACGAGGCGAGACGTCGCGAAGAAGCTTGAGCGATTGGGAATCGATGTTGAGGAAGGGCATGTGTACACATGTGCTATGGCTACCGCCCGATTTTTGGCTTCTCAGAAGCCACATGGGACAGCTTATGTCATTGGAGAGGGAGGACTGCTGACCGCGTTGCATAAGAACGGGTTTTCCATAGTTGATCGTGACCCAGACTACGTAGTGGTTGGAGAGGGGCGTAATTTGAATTTTGAGATGGCGGAAGCTGCTTTGCGGATGATTCTCGATGGGGCGAAGCTAATAGCAACGAATCTTGATCCGAACTGTCCGACGCAATCGGGGATGCGGCCTGGTTGTGGTGCAATTGTGGCGATGCTCGAGGCTGCTTCTGGTGTGAAAGCATTTAGTGTGGGCAAGCCGAGTCCGATCATGTTGCGAGCGGCTCGGAAGGAGTTGGGGTTGTCGACCGATGAGACGGTAGTCATCGGTGATACGATGGAGACGGACATTCTCGGCGGTGTACAGCTTGAGTACAAAACAGTGCTTGTGCTCAGTGGTGGGACGCGCAAAGAGGACTTAGCGCGGTATGCCTATAAGCCGGATTTGGTTGTACCGTCGATCGCGAGCCTAACACCGAATTTGCTTCCGGCTTAAATCTCGTAGCCTTTGCGCTGTTCTCGAGAGAGCATCGTATTGGCTTGTGCATCATCGACGAATACTTCGTTTTTAGGATCCCACTGGAGTGGGCGTCCGAGTCGAAGCGAGATATTCGCCAGGTGGCAAGTCGACACGCTACGGTGTTGGCTGGCCACATCCGAGATCGGATTGTTCCTTGATTCGATGCAATCGAAAAAGTTCCCCATGTGATTGATGATTGCTTCAAGCTTTCCGGTAAGCAGTGGTCTATCGGGATGGTCGTGTTTATAGAGTTGCCACTTGTTACGAGGCAGTGGTCTGGATTGCAATTCATCGACGGCAGCGCCGGTTAGCTTACCGCGATTGACAAAGATTCTGCCTTGTTCGCCTTGGAAGAGGATTCCGTTTTCGCCGTGATCTCGAATTGTCAATTCTACGCCGTTGGCGTAGGTGACTTTCGATTCAAAGTCGACAGGTACGTTATATCCAGATTGATCGTTGGGCATTACGGAACTGCCTTCGAATCGCACGGGGAGAGAATTGATTGCCCATTGAGCGATGTCGATATGATGAGCGCCCCAGTCGGTCATTTGTCCACCGGAGTATTCCCACCACCAACGAAAGGTGTAGTGGCATCGTTCTTCGACGTAAGGAACCTCAGGTGTTTGACCTTGCCAGAGATCCCATTGGATATGTTTTGGAGTTGGGCTTGAGGGGAATGGACCACCGGTAGCATTTTTCCCAAGTACGACTTCGACTGACTTTAGTTTTCCGATACGTCCTGCGCGAACGATTTCGGCTGCGGTGCGGAAGCGTTCATCGCTTCTTTGCCAAGAGCCGACTTGTACTACTCGTTTTGCTTGTTGGACAACATCGCAGATTTTTTTTCCTTCGTCGACGGTGAGTGTCAGCGGTTTTTCGCAGTAGACATCTTTACCTGCCTTGCACGCATCGATGAGCATTTTAGTGTGCCAGTGGTCAGGGGTTCCGATGGTCACCACGTCGATATCTTTGCGAGCGAGTAAGTCTCGATAGTCTTCGAACGCGAGCGGAGTGCTGCCGAAGGACGCTTTGGCTTGTTCTCGAACGTGTTTATCAACGTCGCAAACGGCGACGATATCGCCGAAGATTCTAGACTGATTTGCAATGACAGTTCCTTGGTATCGCAGGCCGATGGCACCGATTCGAGGCCGATCGTTTGGGCTCAAAGCGCCGAAGACGCGGCGAGCAGGAGTTGATACGAAAAAGCCGCCGGAGATCCATCCTGCGGTTTTGAGAAAGCTTCGGCGATCCGAATTCAGAGGTTGCTTCGTAGTTTTTTCAACGGGAAGTTTCATGATTGAAGTTTGTTCCTTCTCAGGTTGGCTTTGGCTAAATCGCAGCGCTGATTTCGTTGGGGGTTAGATCGGCTCTTTTCAGTGAGACTCGAAAGGTACTGCCCGATCCCAGGACGCTCGAGACGCGGATGTTACCACCGATTGCGGCTGTAAGGTGTTTGACGATTGAAAGTCCCAGGCCGGTACCTCCTGAATCGCGTGAGCGGGCTTTATCGACGGTATAGAAGCGTTCGAAGATTCGGTTGATATCTTCGGCTGGGATCCCGATTCCGTGGTCGATGACCAGCAAGTCGATAGTGGCTGGGGTGTGTTCGGTTTTGATTTCAACAGTACCACCTTTTTTGCTGTACCGGATGGCATTGCTTAAGAGGTTTCCGAAGACGGTCCGCAGGGACTCGTGCTCGGCGAGGACGGTGAGTTGATCGTCAGCGAACTCATCCTCTTCGATATGGTTGATGATCGATATTTGATTTGATTCCGCAACAGTGGATTGTTCACGTACGACCGACCTGACGATATCGGCGAGATAGATGGGAGCGAGCTCAAGCCTTTCGGGCATCGTTTGAATGCGACTGAGTTGCATAAGCCCTCGAATCAATTGATCCAAACGATTCGCTTGTTCGCCGATGCTTGTGACGAACCGGACAGCGGCATCTGGATCATCGATGGCCCCCATCAGTAGTGTCTCCGAGTAAGCTTTGATGGCCGACAAGGGAGTTTTCAATTCATGGGAGACATTTGCGGTGAAATCGCGGCGGTAGTTCTCGAGTTGTTTCAACCTTGTTTCATCGCTGATTACAAGTAGGACCGAACGCGACGCAGAAGGCTGTGAGGAATCTAACGTTGAGTGTCCACGGATTTTTAGAGTGACGGTACCTCCGACCGAATCAGTCGTCTCGAGCTCGCATTCGAGCGATGCACTTTGTTTTTGAACATCTTGAACGAGACTTAAGATTTTCGGTTGCCGGATCAATTCGATCAGTGGGATGTTTTCTCGGATGGAATTGCCCAGATCGAGAAAGCGGATTGCGGCGCGGTTTGCAAAAGTGAGTCGCAAGTCGGGTGCGAAGGCTAGAATGCCAACGGGCATGGCTGCAAAGATCGCTTCGGAAGGTTCTGAATCGCTTTGATAGATGAACGCATTTTGATGGAGTGTATCGCATAAGGCCACGAATTCCCTCCCGAGAGGATCGACGTTCATGGCTTGAGGGAACAGGCCTAAGAATTCGTTGCGAGGAATCGGCTGTTGGCTTCGAAAGCGTATGGATCGCAGAGTGGTCGTTAGTTCATCGAGTTTCGCTTCTTTGTGAATCCGGAAGGCAAGCAGACCGAGTCCAGCGATTAGTCCAACGCTGCCCAGGAACAGATAGCGTAAGATGGAACCTGATTGCGGTTGCTGTACACGCCTGGTAACGAGCATCCAATCAACTGGAGTTTGGTCGATTTGCACCGAAGCCTCATCGGGTGCTTCGATGGGTTGGCGGCTTCGCAAGCGATAAAACCGATCGGGTTCTCGGATCCACTCGATGGGTGCAAGGACAAAGTCTTGACGTTCGCGTTCGGTGATTTCAGCGCCTGATACGATTTGCACATCACCGAGATGCATCCGCTGGAAGCTTTGGACGAATTGGGTCCAGGCGCTGCGATCGGTCGATACAGAGAGAGTTCGAGAGAGCAAGTGTGCTTCACGCGATATCTCACTTGCTTGCTGTTCAAACCACAATCGGTTTTGGAATTGATCCAATGCGAAAGCAGACAGCAGCCCGCAAATCAGCAGTAAAAGCGGAAGTGCAATAAGTTTCCAGGGTATCGTCGAGATACTCATCCACTAAACTCCCGAGGGAAGTCAAAACCAGTTCGATGGAACTACATTGAAATGCATTGTACCAACGGTTCGTTTTTCATGCTTTCTCCCATCATTCGTGTCGCGTTCTTACAAATCGAAATCCTAGGTTTTTCCCTTGAGTAATCCAATCCCTTACTGGTATCTTGGATCCTGTTCTTGAGCAAAAAAGTTTTGTCTACCAGGGGAAAAGCATGACAAATCCCATCGAAGTCCTGCTTGTAGAAGATCACCAAGTTGTACGTCATGGTTTGCGTCTTCTTATCGAATCACAACCAAATATGCGGGTAGTGGGAGAGGCTTCGAGCGGAGAAGAAGCGATCGACTTGTTGAAGACGACTACCCCGAACCTTGTGGTTTTTGACGTTAGTTTGCCGGGAATGAGTGGAATTGAGCTGGCAAGGCAACTTCAGAAAGATGAAGACTCCCGGAAGGTGCCTCTGTTGGCGTTGACGGCGAATGAAGATCGGGCGTACATGACAGAGCTACTTCGTTTGGGGGTGCTTGGTTATTTGTTCAAGCGGTCTGCTGCGAAGGAGCTTTTGCAAGCCATTGAGCGAGTGGCGCATAGCGAGCGATTCCTTGATCCAGCAATTATGGATCAAATGGTAAGTGCCACGATTGATGAATCGGGACGCAACGGACAGGGGGCCGTTCAGCCAAGTTTAAGTGATCGGGAAGTCGAGGTTCTGCGGCTAATCGCATGTGGGTACACGAATAAAGAAGCCGCTCGATTGCTCGATATCAGCGCAAAAACTATCGAGACGCATAAGGCCAGAGGGATGGTCAAGCTGCAACTGCGAAGCCGAGCTGAGTTGATTCGGTTTGCGGCAACTCAAGGCTGGATTAAGGGAATGTTATAGTGCGGGCTGTGGGTGTTCGGGAATCTTCTTGCTTTCCCGAAGTTTTTTTGTATGTTACACCGGTTTGCCTGCGATGGCATTCTCTTCTCCCTGGCTTGATCCTGCCTACCGTTGCGTTAAGCTCATTAGGTTTTCAGGGGAAGTATGCTTCCTGATAAGTTCCGGTACGACGGGCGACCGGAAAAGTTTTGGCCAACGAATTGAACGGCTGTACACAAGGGGTTTTCCATGGGTGAGATATATGATTTCGTTGGGCATGCCGATTACTATGTCCTGGGGTTTGCGGCATTTTGGGGGATGATGTGTATCATCATGGTTTGGTCGCGTATCCTCTCGAAGCGATTCCGCAACGAGAAGCAGCAAGACGAGTTTTTGACAGCGATTGAGCAACGATTGCAAGTTGGTGATTTTGAAGGTGCGGAGCAGTTGTGCAAGTCGGATCGTCGAGCCGTTCCGATGATGGTCCAAATGGCACTTCAAAATCGAGACATCGATGCCGACAAGCTCGAATCGTGGGTCATGGATCGTTTCCAGTTCGACGTGATGTCCCATTTGAATTCGAAGCTTTCATGGATATCGACCATCATCAAAGCCGCACCGATGCTTGGATTGGTCGGTACGGTTGCGGGTATGATGGGTGCGTTCTCCACACTGGAAACAGCCACCGCAGAAGAGCCAACAAAACAGTTGCTCGCTGACATTCGGATGGCTCTCGAGCACACGTTGGTGGGACTGCTCATCACCGTAACGCTACTGGTCAACATGGCGTCGATCAACAACAAGATTCGTGAACTTGAAGAACTCGTAGTATTTGGAATGAACCGCTTCTTTGACAGCTACAGGGCTGCGGTGCCGAAGCGTAAACTACACGTCCGTTCCTAATTGGCGATTGATCCTCGGATGACGGTCGCCCTTAGGTCGATAGCAATCCTCCTTTTTCGATGCCATCTATACTCTGCTCGTAGGACGAAGAGACACTAGCGTGTTGAGAACAAAGAAGCAAAACACCAAGAAGAACTTTGATGGGGAATTTGACATTACCCCCATGATCGACGTTGTTTTGCTGTTGCTGATTTTCTTCATGGTTTCAGCACGGATGGCTCCGCAAAACTCCGCCAGGCTACCGAAAGCCAAGCACGGCGAGTTAGCTTCGATGCACGACGCAGTGGTATTGGTTGTCAAAGCGGGACGCGATGAGACCGCCAATGTCTCGACTCCTCTCGGGAAATCCTTTTCGACGGATCGAGAAGAACAGTCGGGAGAAATCGCGGAATACGTGGCGAACGGGCTACAGGCGATGGAGAAGAAGTTCGTTCTGATTCAAGCCGAACCGACTGTGTTGACGGCAGAAATAGTACGTATCCAGAACGCGATAGGAAGCGTCTTGGATCCCGAGCAAAAAATCCTTGTGGCTGTCGAACACTAATATGCCAACCTCGAGGTTATCTTGAGCATTCAGACCCGTTGTTTATCCTGTGAAAGCAAGTTGGTCGTACATGACCGATTTGCAGATCGCATGGTTCGATGCCCGAAGTGCAAATTTGAGTTCAAGGTTCCTCGGCGAAGCGATCTTGTACCCTCCGCAAACGCCGACTTGGAATCACCCGAAGAAATTGACCAGTCAGAGGCGGCCTACGACGAGGCGAATTCTGAAAACGCCCACGAATCTTCAAAGCCGCATCGCGGGATCCATAAGGAGCATGGTGGCGAAGAAGAGGAAGACCTGGAGTGGGACATCACTCCGATGGTCGACGTTGCGTTTCTACTCTTGATTTTCTTCATGCTCACGGCTTCCTTTAGTATTCAAAAGGCTATTCCGACCAGTGCCCAAGAAGAGGATAAGCCGAGTGCGAGCGCTGTGCAGAAAGAGAAAACCGAGCAGGTCGAAAGCTTCGTGGTGCAGATCGACGAATACAACGCATACACCATCGTCACGAATGATCTTGGGACTCTCGAAGCATCTAGCAAGCAAGAGTTGATGCTAACCCTGCAAGAGGTTAAAGCAAGTTACGGTGAGGTCTCCCCTCGAGTGGTCATCCAAGCTCACATGCAAAGCATTCACGGTGCTGTGGTTGCTTGTATGGATGCGGCGAGAGCGGCAGGATTCGATAATTTCCAGATGCAGTCCGTAGAGCAATTCGACTAATCAGCGAACTTGGAACGCAGCGGTACGCGGGCAAAAACTGTTGTCCCTTTACCCGTTTCGGATTCGATGACTAAGCTGCCACCGATCGTACGAAGTCGCTCCTGCATTCCAGTGATACCGAGTCGAAGCTTCATCGGTTCTGATGTAGTCGTAGGATTGGGCTCGTTGTCCATGCCGATTCCGTCGTCTTCTATGATCTGAACTAACACATCTTTTCGCATTTCCAACACAACAGTAACACGCCGACAACGAGAATGCTTGATTGCGTTGCTAACTGCTTCCTGCAACACCCGATAGAAAACAAGCGATACTTCGGGGGTGACATGCGAATGATCCCAAGCGGGACATTCGAAGTCGAATTCCAGTCCAGATCGCTTGCGCCAATACTCCAACAGCGATTCGATAGCGGTTGGTAAACCCAAATCGTCAAGGCAAGGTGGACGCAGGTCGAAAGCTAATGAGTGAATCTCACGGCCAAGGTTGGATAGAATTCTCGATGCATCATCGAGTGTCTGTTCTCCCTGTGAACGAACTGCTCCCTCCTGTTGAAGTAGTCGAGATTTGAGATATTCCAAATTCAACTGTAACGCTACTAAGTCTTGTCCGCACTGATCGTGTAACTCTCGAGATATTCTTTGCCTTTCTTGCTCCTGCAAATGAACGATTCGTCGAAGCAAATCTTCGCGTTCACTTTCTGTTTCGATTCGCTTCTCAATCTCTTGTTCCAACGCAGTGCTCTTGCTCATTAGGGCCTCTGCTGTATTCTCCGCACGACGCCGCGCCTTCCGGAGCGATTCGCAAAAAAAGATACTCGACATCCCGACGAATATGTAGAGCGTCATACCGACTTGAAGATCGATCCCGTAGACGGCGATCGAGCCTCTTGGATACGCGAAAAAGTATGCGGCAGATAGAAATCCAAGCAGAACCGACAGAAGCGCAGGCCAAAGTCCACAATACCAGGCAGAGAAGATAATGGCGTAGATATAAGTAATGAACGGGTGCATCTCTCCGACAACGGGATCGAGCAGAAGTCTTGCGACGGTCGCTAAGATGATCGCCAAAACGGCTATACCGTAGGGATACAGAGCTTTTCGAAGCTGCACTCTCTAGCCTCCTAGAGATTAACTAACCGAGCAAATGTGCAGCATGTTCATGTTGGCATGCAGCGATAACCTGTGCCACCAAAGCATCGGCGCTTTCGCTGCGAAGCGTTTCAGTGTCGCTTTGTATTGTCAAAGTTAACAATATTCGCTTCTTGCCTGTTCCATCTTTTTTGGTATCCCGATAGATCTCTCGAAATACTACTTCTTTACACAGATACCCTGCAGCTCGTTGAATCGTCGCGCGAAAGCCTTGCCATTGAATCGACTCATCGACGATGAAATTCAAGTCTCTTAGGATCGCTGGGTATGGGCTTAAGGCCTTGAGCTTCGGTACTAGCACCGAACGGGTTAAGAGCTGATCGAGGTCCAGTTCACCGATGGCCACCGGGCCATCGAGTTTGATGCTCTGAGCAACCGACTTTGACAAGCTACCGACCCAAGCGAGCATGGCGTTATCTAGGAACCAAGCGATAGCGGTTCCTCGCTCTAGAAAGTCTAGGTCGATCATTCGCTCTTCTAACTGTGCGCAACCGGCTCCCCATAATCGGTCCAAGATCTCTTCAAAGACCCCTCTGACCCATCGGGGATCGCTTTCCGCGATACAGCCCAAACAGAGTTGCTCTTTTGGAAGTTGTGAGCCTTGAGGCAAGTAAACATTTGCGGTTTCAAAGAGACGGACATCACGGTTTGATTGAGCTTGGTTGTGCAGTCGCGCAGCGATCAAGCTTGGGATCAAGGATCGACGCAGCACCGCAGCCCCTTCAAGCAATGGGACGGAGGTGGTCAGTGGATCATTTGCAGTCCAAGGAGAAATCCGATCGATTGCGGTCTTCCCAATCAGGCTTGGATTGAGCGTTTCATCAAAACCGGCAGCACAGGCGACTGACCTAACGGTGGCCATCATGAAGTCTTTAGGGCGACGTGCAGAGGAGACCATCGGAACCATGGCATCTTCTGGAATCGCATCGTAGCCAACGATCCGTACGATTTCTTCGATCAAATCCGCTTCTCGGGTTAAGTCTTGACGAAACGAAGGAGCTTGAAGCTTCAAGTCATCATTCGTTGAAGCGACAATCTTGCAGCCAAGTTGCGTGAGGATGCTTTGCGATCTTTCCCAAGGCACATCGATTCCGAGTACTTGGGTAACGCGTGAGCGACGCAACGAGACTTCCGCGAGTGGCGTTGGTGTTGAGGAAGTATCGGCTACACCTTGTAAAACTTTCCCGCCAGCGAATTGTTGGATGAGTTGGCAGCATCTGCGAGATGCCCAGTCTAGGCCGTTCGGGTCAATTCGTCTTTCGAATCGGTAGGATGAAGGTGAGTGAAGTTTGAGCTTTCGAGCTGCTCGACGTATCGCCATCGGAACGAAGGAAGCGGATTCGATCAGAAGGTCGACAGTGTTCTCAGAGACTTCACTTTCCAAGCCACCCATAACGCCCCCGAGTGCAAGGGGCCGATTCGCATCGGCGATCAGAACCATTTGGCTATCGAGCGAATAGTTTCGGTGATCGATCGCCGCGAAGGCTTCTTTTTCGTTGGCTGGACGAATGACAACTTTGCCGCCGGAGATCTTCGCAAGGTCGAATGCGTGCAATGGTTGTCCGCATTCCATCATCACATAGTTCGTCACGTCGACTACGTTGTTGATGGGTTTGACCCCGATGCTTCGCAGGCGCTTCGCGAACCATTCAGGACTCGGTGCTATCTTCACACCTTTGATAACGCGTGCCGTGTAGCGAGGGCAAGCAGTTGGAAATTGATTCTCAACTTTAACGACCGAACTGACATTCTCAGAAGATTCCTCGAATGTCGGCTGAGGAATCACGAGGGGCTTTGAAAACAGTACGGCGGCTTCTCTAGCAACCCCGATGTGCCCCAAGCAATCGGCGCGATTGCTGGTTACTTCAAGGTCGATGACAGGAAGTCCTTCGACCCACTGGGTGCTTTCGTGGTTAAGGCCAGATAGTGCCCATTGATCGACAACTTGCTCCAAGGGAGCATCGAGTTTGACGTAATCTGATAGCCATTCCCAGGAGACCAACATGATTCAAACTCGCAGACTCAACGGTAAGCAAAAGATCGGACACTTTACGACGCAAATTGACGCAAGAATCGCACGTCACTGCGATACAAATCTCGAATGTCGGTAATTCCAAACCTGCGCATACAAAGTCGTTCAACGCCGAGCCCGAATGCGAAACCTGACCATTGCTCAGGATCGATACCTACGGCTCGAAAGACATTCGGGTCGACCATTCCCGCACCGCCGAATTCAATCCACTGACCGTTCCACCAGTAGTCCACTTCGACGCTCGGTTCGGTGAAGGGGAAGAATGAGGGGCGGAAGCGAACGTTGACATCTCCACCGAGGTAGCTCGTTGCGAATAATCGCAGAACGCTTTTGAGCTGTGCCATCGTTACATTCTTGTCGACCCAAAGTCCTTCCATTTGATGGAACATAGGAAAGTGGGTGGCGTCTGGAGCATCGGGTCGGTAGACGCGACCGAGCGAAATGATTCTAAGGGGCAGCGGCGTGGATTCCATAACACGAATCTGCACTGTCGAAGTTTGACTTCGTAGCAGTCTAGCTGCGATATCGGCACCGCCAGAATTTGCGGCTGGTTGAGGGTCGGTCGAAGACTTGGGGAGGTTTGTCTTTGCTGTCGCGAGATAGAAATTATCGAGTGGATCGCGAGCCGGGTGATCTTCTGGAATGTTCAATGCGACGAAGTTGTGCCATTCGTCTTCGATTTCAGGGCCTTCGGTGACATTAAACCCTAGACGCCCCATGATCTCTTTGAGATGTTCGAGCGTTTGGGTGATAGGGTGAAGAACGCCGATCCTAGGACGCTGGCCGGGAAGAGTCGGATCGGCCAGAGGGCCCGTTGAGGATTTTGGTTTTCCGGAGGAAGCTTGGGAGACCTTATCGGTAGCTTCGGTGAGAAGTTGTTCGATGGCTTCTCTAGCTTGATTGAAGCGTTTCCCCGCAGCGGGCTTGTGTTCTGGAGGGACAGCACCGAGAAGTTTTTGCAGAGACTTCAGTGCACCGTTTTTTGCGCCGGTGAACTGGATTCTGAATGCCTCGAGGGCCTCAAGAGAGTCGACACTTTGAAGGCTTGCTCGCGCTTCGGCAAGCAAGCCATCGACTGCAGAATCAAACGAATCGAGCGCCATACGATAGCCAGTCAGTTTACGCTGCTTTTTTTGCCAAGGCGGCCTTGACTGTGTTTGCTACGACTTCGAAGCCTGTTGGATCGTTGATCGCCATCTCAGAGAGTTGCTTGCGATCGAGTTCGATTTTGGCGAGGACCAAGCCAGCGATGAATTGGCTATATCGAAGGCCTTGCAATCTTGCAGCGGCGTTCAAGCGGGTGATCCAAAGGCGGCGGAAGTCGCGTCGACGGCGACGACGGTCACGGTAAGCAAAACGGCCTGCGCGGACCAGGTTTTCTTTTGCAGTTCGGTATAGACGGCGACGACCGCCAACATAACCTTCTGCCCGCTGGAACAAACGTCGCTTCGCCTGACGGCGAGCTGAACCTTTTCTCGTTCTCATCGTTCTCTCTACAAGTCTACAAAACGCATTTCAGGTCATCGCGGGGTGGAAACCATGGAGGTTCACCGGCGTAAATCAAGGCCCATACGCGAGCCCGCGATCGTTGTTACCCAGATGCTTGGAACTAAAAAATGGGCCTGGATGTTTCCTAGTAGCTGTTTCCACGCAATGCATCAACAATCGCACGCGTTAGATTTGGCTCGAGGACACGCGTACCACGCAGTTGGCGAATCTTCTTTGCAGGCTTGGCAATTGCCAAGTGGCTCGTTCCGCACTTGCGGTGCTTTACTTTGCCAGTTGCAGTCAAACGGAATCGCTTTTTCGTGGATTTGTGCGTCTTTTGCTTGGTCATATTCGAATCCTTCAGGGACAATACCGTGCTATGGTCGCCCCCATCTTGGGACGATGGGATGGAAAAAGTCCAACCCAAGGGGCCGAAAGTTTATCCTGAACCGAGAAGATTTCCAAGGGTAAAAGTAACAAAACTCCAACAACGCCTTCGGGCTAGGCATTCGGGAGTTCTGGCCTTACCCCTTGATCTCTTCAGGCGGCATTTTGTAATTCCGAGTCTTTCGCCCCATTTTCAGGGGAGTGTTTGGAATCAAATCGGCGGCGAACTTTATGCCGAAAAATCATAAAAAACTTGGCAATCGGATGGTACTTCGACCCGCGTGGATCAAATACGCTACCTAGCGGACCGGCTAGGATCGCTGGTAGGAGCACAAGTTCCGCGATGACGCCGGCGATCAAAATCGTGAGCATCAACCAGCCAAAGCGTTGCGTCGGAGTAAACGTGCTGAAGGCGAACACGCTCAGGCCAAGGCCGGAGATACAAGCTGCCTGCAGGGTCGGGGTGCCGCACTGTTTGTAGGAGGCGATAATGGCTGCTCGCCGGTCCTTCATTTGTTCGACATTGCCACGGAACCATGATAGGAAGTGGATCGTATCATCGACCGCAACACCGAGTGCAATACTGGCGGTCATCATCGAACCGATGTCGATCGCGATACCTAACCATCCCATCAATCCAAAAATGAAGATCACCGGAACGATGTTCGGGATCATCGCTACCAAACCAGCTCTGAAACTTCTCGATACGAAGATCATCAACGGGGTGATGGTGACGAAGGACCATAGGGTGCTTTCCATCAAGCTTTGTAGCAATGCTCGTTGGGCCTTGTAAACGATCGGCACAACCCCGGTGTAAATCGAAGATACCCAATGCTTTGGCTGAAGTGGATCTGGAGCTTCAAGGTCGATGATCTTGCTCAAAGCCATCTGAAGCGTTCGGACTTCGTTGTTGCTGAAGGCACCGGCGAGGACGATCGCGTCGTAGTCTTCGAGCTCTTGCAATTGAACTAACGGCATCGACTTCGAATCGATGCTTGCTCGAGCAACTTTGAACCTGGCGTTCTTCAGAAGGTTTGCGATTTCGTCCGCACGGACTTTGGCTGCGGATACAGTTTCGCCCGTGGAGGAATCAACGATTTGCGGATCCCATAGAATCACTTTCTTGCCGACGAACTTCGTGTCGTTGTTCCAAGCCGCGATACGGCGCAGGATCTGTACGCGGTCACCTTGGGCTTGGAGGATTGGCTGGACTACATCGCGAAGCGTATGGACGAACTCCCCATAGTCGACTCCTTGGAAAGCGGCGACTCGCAAGCTGATTCGCCATAGTTCATTCCCGGTTTCGGAATCGATGCGAAGGAATCCCGATTTGATGAACTCGTCTCGTTTTGACTCAAGCGTCGAGTTGTAAACGCTTCGCTCAATCATCTTCTTGGTGCTTGAGCCGTTGGTCGGCAACGAAGGAGCAAAGGTTGCAGCAGATAGGCTTTGCCCTACCCATCCCAGTCCTTCATCCCCGAACTTTGCTTTGATGGCTTCTTGAACACGATTGGCTGTTTCCATGCGTTCAAGGAACGTCAGTTTGCCAATGTCTTCGGCACTTTGCTCGTCGGATTCTGGAGTGCCTGCAGGAACGCTGGTCGCTAGGCTTGTTTGGTCGAATTCCAAGACAATTTCCATCGGAACAAGTTTGCCGAGGTTTTGTTCAAGCCAGCGATAGTCTTGGAGGATCCGAGCGCGGGAATCGAAAAGTTCCAGAAGATCGATACTGGTACGAATTCGGGCTAATCCAAATCCTATAGCGCCGCAGAATAGAAGGCTCGAGACCAGAACTTGCACGTGATTGCGTACAATAAAACCTGAGAATGCACCCCAGAATCGTTCGCTAAAGGACTCACCGGATGCAGTTGTAGCATTGTTCGCCGTGGTGTCTTTAGTTCCTTCTGGAAGTACCCAACGCTTCGCGTAGCCGAGCAAGTGAAGCGTTGCGGGCAAGAGAAGGAACAATACAACGTTGAGGATCATCACGCCGGTGGCTGAGTATAGGCCGAATTTACGAATTGGAACCAGTTCGCTGGCGCAAAGGGAAAGCAATCCAAATGCTGTCGTGAGGGAGCACAAGACGGCAGGTTTCAAAGCATGGATTACTGCCCGCTCCGTAGAACCCTTTAGTCCACCTTCATGAACTGCGTCTTTGTAGTAATTGATAAAGTGAACGGCACCTGAAATTGCCAGAACATAGACGAGCGATGGCATCGATAGGACGATTGCATCGACCGTCTCGCCCGAAGCCCAAATCATCGCAAGCGCTGCTGCGGCGGATGTTACTGAGCAAAGGAAGACGATCCAGGTCAGCAGCAGACTGCGAAGGGACCACCATGCGAGGAAAAGACCAAGTATGCCTGAGAGGCCAGCGAGCCTAACAAGAGTTCGTTCACCTTCTTCGTCGATCGAAATGTTATCGACAGGGGGGCCACCCATATGAAGTTCGGCGTCGGGAATCCCTGCGCGTTCAATCAAGCGACGCAGTACACCGGGTGGGACGTTTGGCCGGAAAATCCGCTTTTGGCCGTGCCCAAGCACGGGTTTGAGTTTTCCTGAGGTAACAGGATCAAGCGAAACAATCACGCAGGTCTGACGCCCGTCAGGACCAAGGATCACACCTTTAAGTCGCGCCACGGCTTCTTCGTGACTGAGCGCATGCTGACCGACGGTCAGTTGCTCAAGGAACGTTCTTCCGGACTGTGCACCTTTGAAGTACTTGCGAGCTTCCTGTGCGTCGATTTCATCGGGAGTCAGGTCCTTGGCGATCGAAGTCGCTGCCGGAGTTGTTGCTCCATCGCCTTCGCCGGAGTTTCGGTTTGCTGTAACAAGTTCGATCAGCTTGGCGATCCGAGGGTCATCACCATCTGGCTGTGCCGGGTCTTCACCAAGCGTGCAGCCTTCCCAGCTGATGATCACGAACTGATCCGAAGGGAAGTTCTTCCGGAAGCGAGTTAATTCGTCTGTTTCGCGATAGGTCTTCGGCAGCCAATCCTCAACCTTGTTGACATTGCTTTGTACCGCTTGACCCGCACCGTAGTACGCGAAGGGAACGCAAGCTAAGCTCAGGATTAGGACAAGCCAGCCCCATCGATCGTAAAACGTTTTGCCGTTTGGAGAGTTATTCTGCACTTCGACGCCTACGTGGATTGCAGGGCAAATATTCTCTTGGAATCAACAAGCTGTCGCTCGAGAAGCCAAGCAAATTGGAGGACAAGGGCTTCGAGTTTACAAAACACTGAGCGGATTCCATAGTTCGAAAATCCGCAAAGGGGAATATTTTCCCGAAGCTAACTTAGTTGAAACGCTCAGGCAATTTATGCTGCCATTCCCCTCTTCAGGGGTGCGGCGTCTCCCCCCACCGACCCGTTCCATCGACCAGCCTCCCCGATCGCATCTACCAAAAAACCGTTTAATGAACGCTTGAGGGGGAATTCTTACCCCTCTACCGAGGCTGCATAAGGCTTTCTTTTAGAACCCCTAGGGTGTAAAAAATGGTTCGAATTTTCTTTCCCCAGGGGAGGGCTTATTGAAATTCAGTCTCAATTAAGATATGATACTTTCACGATTAGGACTGTAACCCACCAGCGACCCTGTTGTCGCTTCCCGCCATGAACAACTCATTTGGAAACAATGCGATGGCCCCTAACGAGCCAGTGCCAGTCGAGTTTTTGGCCCCTAATTCCGATGCGGTCGTCGTGGAGATGTGCGGTGACGCTCAAAATGTGCATCGCCTAGAAGAATTAGGAATCCGTTGCGGTTGCAAACTTCGGATGCTCAGCCCAGGCGAACCTTGTCTGCTTGCCATCGAGGGAAAGAAAATGTGCTTGAGGCTCGGCAAATCAGCAGATATTCTTGTTCAGCCTCTCGGGTCGTGAGCAACCCTCGCACCCGATAGAGTCGTCTCTATTGAGCTTTACGATTAGGAACTTGACGATGCCATCTTCGCTCGATGAGTTGAACGAAGGAGAGCGAGCGGTCATTTCCGAAGTTACGGGCTCCGATTCTCTCTCTGCCCGATTGCTTGAGATGGGGCTACTTCCCGGTGAGACGATTGAGATGATCGGCAAAGCTCCGATGGGTGATCCCATCGAGTACATGGTGTTTCATTACAGGATCAGTTTGCGTAAGCACGAAGCCAAGCGTGTTCTCGTCGAGAGGGAGTAAGGGACGACTTCGCTTATGGTTCGTAAATCAACATCGTCGAATTCACCTTTAAAGAGTGAATCATCGCCACAAGATGCTCAAAGTGGTGGGCCTAGAAATGCGACAGTCGCATTGATTGGTAACCCGAATACGGGGAAAAGCAGTTTGTTCAACGCCCTGTGCGGGGCGAACGCTCGCGTGGGAAACTACGCGGGTGTAACGGTTGAGCATAAGTCGGGGCGGCTTCAATTTGGCGATCGGTTGAATGCACCGATTGGCGTTCAATGGCAAGTCGAAGTTGTGGATTTGCCGGGGACTTATTCTCTTGCCGCTCGCTCCGCAGATGAAGCGGTTTCGGTAGAGGTGCTTGCGGGCGAAATGCCTGGAGTGCCCAAACCCGATGCGGTGATCGTGATCCTCGATAGCACCAATCTTGAACGCAATCTTTATCTCCTGAGCCAAGTCCTTGAGTTGCGAATTCCCGTTATCGCCGTGTTGAATATGTGGGATCGCATCGATGCAGAAGGAGTTCGCATCGATCCGTCGAAGCTATCGAAGTCCATTGGGGTGCCGGTGGTTTGTACCAGTGCATCGAATCGTACTGGTATCGATGAATTGAAAAGTCAACTGCTTGAAATGCTTGATCGGAAGAATCCTGCTTTGGGTCTGCCTGATCCTGCTTCGCTTGCTAGCGGATGTTTCCCCGAAGTCTTTGGCAAATCGGTCGATGGATTGGTTGATTGGTTCGCTTCGCAGGGAATTGCATTGAATCGTTTTCAAGTAGAACGATTGTTGATCGACGATCCGCAGGGCCATTCGTTTCGCGTCGTTGCAAAAGATCAAGCGTCAACGGTTCAAACAAAAATCGGTGAAGAGCGCGACGCTTTAAAGTCGCAGGGGCTCTCTATCCCACTGTTTGAAACTCGCTGCCGATATGGTTGGATCAAAAGTCGGCTTGAAGGAGTCATTGAGCGAGAATCGCGAACGCGTCAGCATTCAGCTTCTGACAAGATTGATCGCTGGTTGACGCATCGATGGGTTGGGTTGCTATTCTTTTTGGTCTTGATGTTTCTGCTGTTCCAATCGATCACGTTGGTCGCAGATTGGCCAATGAAGATGATTGAGCATGTCCAAGGTGTTCTTGGAGCTTGGATTGAGAGTTGGATCCCTCCTGGACCACTGAGAAGTTTGTTGGTCGAAGGTGTACTGGCCGGTGTTGGTGGGGTGGTTGTATTTCTGCCGCAGATCGCGATTTTGTTTCTGTTCATCGGCATCTTGGAAGATTGCGGTTACATGTCCCGGGCTGCGTTCATGATGGACAAGTTCATGTCGGTTCTGGGGATGAGCGGTAAATCCTTTTTGCCGTTGATGTCCTCCTTCGCTTGTGCGATCCCGGGGATCATGGCAACACGGACTATTGAGAACCGCAAGGATCGAATGGTTACGATCTTGATCGCGCCTTTGATGAGCTGTTCGGCGCGGTGGCCAGTTTATGTCTTGATGGTTTCCGCATTCGTTCCACCGTTAACATTTCTCAATGGTTGGCTGTCGCTTCGCGGGGCCGTTCTCTTTGGCATGGTAAGCCTTGGAAGTGTTGTGGCGATCCCAGTGGCTTGGGTTCTCAAGCGTTTTCTTTTTCCGGGCGAACCTTCGCCCTTCGTGATGGAGTTATCGAGTTACAAATGGCCAAGTTGGCGAGTGGTGTTTGCTCGGGTTTGGGAGCGGGTCCAGGCGTTTGTGCTTCGAGCTGGTACGTTGATTTTTGTTACTTCTGTTTTGGTATGGGCCGCGGCTTACTTCCCTGCGAATCATGCTCAGCTCGACTCGATGGTCTCACAAATGGAGTCCCTTTCGGCTGATCCACAGACGAATCCAGCTCAGTTAGATTCATTGGTCGAGCAGATCAACCGTGAGAAGAGTCGGCTTATCGACCAGAGCTTCTTAGGACGCGCGGGCAATGCGATTGCACCACTTGTTCGTCCTTTAGGTTGGGACGGCAAGATCGGTATCGCAGTGTTGGCTTCGTTTCCTGCACGCGAAGTGATCGTTGCGACACTCGGAACGATCTATGCACTTGGAAGCGGAGTAGATGAGTCGAACGAAGGGCTCGCTGATCAGCTTCGAGCGGCGACGTGGCCCGATGGGACTCTAGTGTTTTCCTTGGCCACTGCTTTATCGATCATGGTGTTCTTTGCTTTGTGCGCTCAGTGTGCTTCGACGTTGATGACTATTCGCCGCGAAACCAATTCTTGGGTTTGGCCGATCTTCTCATTCCTTTATATGACGACCCTAGCTTATGTGGGAGCTTGGGTCACCTACAATATCGTCTCTGCGTGGTCCTTGTAGTTGTCAGATTCTCCATCCTCATTGTTGAACGATCATCTTGGACACTACCAACTTGGACACTGCCAACTCGGACATTGGGGCTCACCACCATTCGACACACGCGACCGATTTTCCGGAATTTCGCTTATTGATGTTTGCGCATGCATGTTCGACCATCTGCACGCGAACCTTGTTTTTCTGGGCCCCCTTCGCGATTGCTAAAGCTTATCCGAACGAGCCGATTTACTTGGGGTATTTGGGGCTGATTCAAGCGATTCCTGCGTTGAGTTTAGCCATTCTAGGTGGTCACTTCGCGGATCGGTTCGATCGAAGAAGCTTGCTTAGGAATGCCTATGCGTTGCAATGGCTTTGTGCATTGGGAATGTCCACCTCTGTATTCCTAGAGGGGCCTTGGATGCTGACGGTTTTGTTTGTCAGCATGTTTTTCTTAGGGGTGGCCAGGGGGTTTGCTGACCCGACGATGCCAAGTCTTGAAGCTCAGATAGTCCCCAGGCTCGCAGCGATCAGTGCGGCTACTTGGACTACCATCGTTTGGCACGCCTGCGCGGTGATCGCACCACTTATCGCAGGCACCTTGATCGAGTTCGTGGGTAAGCTTTCCACGTTTGCCACAGCGCTGATCTGCTCAAGTCTTGCGATCGTCATGATTAGCAGGATTACCCCCAAACCGATTCCGGAAGCGACGCAGCGTGAACCGTTCGTCGAGTCGATTACGGCAGGATGGAAATTCGTGATGCGGCGAGAGATCCTTTGGACCGCTATGGCACTTGATCTTTTCGCTGTCCTGTTCGGTGGAGCAATCGCTATGCTTCCACTTTACGCGGAGCACATCTTGAAGACGGGCCCGGTCGGACTGGGGCTTCTCAATGCCGCTCCGATGCTTGGGGCATTGCTCAGCGCAATAGCATGTATTCGCATTCCACCACGGGCTCATGCAGGAAAGATTCTTCTAGCATGCATCTTTGGATTTGGACTTTGCATGATTACCTTTTCGCTTTCCCGCAGCTTAGTTCTATCGATCCTTGCGCTGCTCTTGAGCGGTGTTCTCGATGGTATCAGCGTAGTGATTCGTAAAACGATTCTTCGTTTGTACTCACCTGACCACATGCGAGGTCGAGTTGCGGCCGTCAACTCTGTTTTCATCGGCGCGTCGAATGAACTCGGTGAACTTGAAAGCGGCCTCGCTGCCCACTACCTGGGGCTTGTGCCGAGTGTCTTTATCGGTGGGTTGGTGACCCTTGGGGTAGTGGTCAGTGTGGCGGTCTTTGGCAGGGAGATCAAAGGTCTCGATCTTCGAGGTGACGCAATCAAGAAGGCAGATGAGTGACGGTTGCCGGACCTGCGGGGCTTGCGATGCGGATCCACCCTTGCGGTTGTAGATGTTTTTCAAGATGGTTCTTAAGCCATTGAGCTTGGTCGTTGTCTGGAAGTATCGCAAATACCACCGGCCCCCAGCTTGATTGCCCCACACCATGGATGCCTAGCGATCGAATCGTATCGACCCAAAAGCGAATGCGTTCGGAGCGATATACATCCCCTTGAACGGACCTGAATACTTCTCCGGCACATTCACCATATCTCCCAATGGCTTGAGAGAACCGGTGCCAATCTTGTGCCTGTGCACCCGGTAGCACTTCGCCTTGGGCTAACTGAATCATCTCATCACGAAACGGATTTTCTCTCAGCGAGCATTCGTCGAAAAGTGCTTGTTCTTTCTCACCTGCGTCTCCTGAATAATGAGGTTCCCATAAGGCCAGGATCCGCCAAGACTCGGGAAAGCCATGGGACTGTGTCCGCTGGATGTCTTGTGTGTCTTGGAAGTTTGTAATTCCTTCGTAGCCAAGCCCCAGGTCATAGATAAGCCCCCCGTCGATAAACCCGTTCGATCCGATATGCGATCGCTTACACCTGCCGACATCGTGAAGTAACGCACGAAACTCCTCACGCCCGTTTTTATCTAGGGCAAAGCGGTTGCTTGCTAAGTTTGGTTCCATTGTGTTGGGGTTCCAGTTATTAAGCAGCATCAGCAAACGCACTGCGGCGCATGCGAATTGGGTACCTGAGCCGAATCCGATGTG
>Ga0255132_1000086_pt1 | contig 34236 bp, 24 predicted proteins | sample Law_Law_RepA_8d_FD_188551 | JGI IMG/M metagenome (GOLD analysis project Ga0255132, IMG submission 188551) | Freshwater microbial communities from St. Lawrence River, New York, United States - Law_Law_RepA_8d | ecosystem: Environmental > Aquatic > Freshwater > River | place: USA: New York...
GGGTAGTAAAACATTCTGGGCAAGCGGGGATCGGCCCCTTGGGCCTTGGCCTCGCCACCGGTGAAGGCGGCCAAGCCAAGGGCAATGACAAGCCCCAAGACTAATTGAATGGTGCGGCGCATGGTGCTGATCCTCCAGCAGTTTGCTGATGGGACGGGCCGCAGATGCACGGTCTACCCATCAGTCATGGAAATCCTTCCGAGCAAACCTACCTCACTGGATTAGACACGGCAGAAAACGGGCAAGCGGAAAAGTGGTTTTTTCAGGTTTTTTTGCCAGAATTGACGCTGGCGGGTTATTTTCCCAAGCCGACGATTTTCGGATGGCTGGGAAGGTGGAGAAGGCAAAAAATGGCAGATTTTCTCAAGTCGAACGCTTTGGCCAGCTTGCTTGGGGATTTGGATATCCCTTTGATCACCCGGTATGCCAGCCCGGAAATGGTGCACTTGTTCACGCCGCAAAACCGCCATGGGATCTGGAGGCGGCTGTGGCTGGCCTTGGCGGAGGCCGAAGCGGAGCTTGGGCTACTGGCAGATGATGGTAAATCTGCGCGCATTCGCCCCGAGCAGCTGGAAGCCTTGCGCAAACACCTCGACGATATTGATTTTGCTGCGGTGGCCAAACATGAGAAGCGTTTACGGCACGATGTGATGGCGCACCTGCACGCCTTGGGGGATGTTTGCCCCGAGGTGAGCGACATTCTGCACTTGGGCGCGACCAGTTGCTATGTGACCGACAACGCCGAGCTTATTCTCATGCGTGAGGGGTTAAAACTGCTGGAAGGCAAGCTAGCCAGCGCCATTTCCGCCCTTGCTGGTTTTGCTAAAACGCACCGTGACATGGCCACCTTGGGCTTCACACATTTCCAGCCCGCCCAACTCACCACAGTGGGCAAACGCGCTTGCCTGTGGATTCAGGATTTGATGCTTGACTTGGCGGAAATTTCGCACCGTCGGGCGCATTTGCCGTTTCGTGGCGTGAAGGGCACAACAGGAACCCAGGCCAGCTTTTTATCGCTTTTCCATGGCGATCACGCCAAGGTACGGGCACTGGACAAACTGGTGGCGAAAAAGATGGGTTTTGACACGGTCTTCCCTGTCACGGGCCAAACCTACCCCCGCAAGATTGATTCGCAAATTCTGGATGCTTTGTCCGGGCTGGGCCAATCCACCCATAAATGGGGCACCGATTTGCGGCTGCTGTCGCACCGCCAGGAGGTGGACGAGCCGTTTGAAAAGGAACAGGTTGGATCCAGCGCCATGGCCTACAAGCGCAACCCGATGCGGGCGGAGCGCATGTGCGGGCTGGCCCGCTACCTGATGACTTTGCCTGCCAATGCGGCGCAAACGGCGGCAACGCAGTGGTTGGAGCGCACCCTTGACGACAGCGTGAACCGTCGGCTGTCGATTCCGCAGGCGTTTTTGGCCGCTGACGCGATTTTGCGCATCGCCCAAAACTTGGCGGGCGGTCTGGTGGCCAATCCGGCGGTTATCCGTCGCGAGGTGGATCGGTATTTGCCTTATATGGCCACTGAAAACCTGTTGATGGCTGCTGTGGCGGCTGGGGGAGACCGTCAGGAAGTGCACGAGGTGATACGGCGGCACAGTCACGATGTGACGCAGGCCCTGAAGCAAGGTTCTTTGGAAAACGACCTGTTGAAACGGCTGGAAGCTGACCCGGCGTTTGCGAAGGTGGACATTGCCAAAGTGATGGCAAGCGGTGCCTTCACAGGGCGGGCTGCTGAGCAAGTGGACGAGTTTTTGGCTGAAGAAGTGGTGCCTGCGCTGGCCCCTTACCAAGGTTCTTTGGGCCAAAAGGCCGATTTGCATGTTTAAAAACAGGCCCAGGCCCGTTTTTTAACCGGCCGGGGCCCTTTCAGGGTCTGGTCGGGTGCGGTAAAACTACAACTTCCCCAATTTATTGACCCTCCCGCTGAATGAGGCCCTGTCATGGCAGTGAAGCTGCAAGTTCCCCCCGGTGAAAAGATTTCGGTTTCTGGCGGCAAGCTCACGGTGCCGAACAACCCCATTTTGCCGTTCATCGAGGGTGATGGTACCGGCCCGGACATCTGGAAGGCATCGGTTCGGGTGCTCGACGCAGCGGTGGCGAAAGCCTACGGCGGCAAGAAAAAAATCAGTTGGATGGAGGTTTACGCGGGGGAGAAATCCTTCAACCTGTTCAACAATTGGCTACCCGACGAAACCGTGACCGCCTTTCGCGACTATCTGGTGGGCATCAAGGGGCCGTTGACCACCCCCGTTGGCGGTGGCATTCGCTCGCTGAATGTGGCGCTGCGCCAGCTTTTGGATCTATATGTCTGCTTGCGCCCGGTGCGCTGGTTCAAGGGTGTGCCCAGCCCGGTGAAGGCACCAGGCAATGTGGAAATGGTGATTTTTCGCGAGAACTGCGAAGACATCTACGCAGGGATCGAGTTCGCGGCGGGCACAGCCGAGGCGGCCAAGGTGCTGGCATTCATCGAAAAGGAATTCCCCAAGGAGTTCAGCAAAATCCGTTTTGGCACCGCCGCCAAAGTTGGCGAATGGAACAAGTCTGCCGGGCTGGCTGTTTCGCATGGTGACACGGTGCAGGTTGGCGTGGGCATCAAGCCCGTGAGCGCTGAAGGCACCGAACGGCTGGTGCGTTCGGCCATCGAGTACGCGCTGCGTGAAAAACGCAAGAGCGTGACGCTGGTGCACAAAGGGAACATCATGAAGTTCACCGAGGGTGCCTTCAAGGATTGGGGCTATGCACTTGCCAAGACCCAGTTCCGCGATCAGGTAGTGACCGAGCGCGAGAGCTGGATTTTGGGCAACAAAGACGCGAAGCCCGGCATCAGCGCGGAAGAGAACGCCAAGCTGACCGACCCCGGCTACGACATGATGACTCCTGACCAGAAGGCCAAGATCGTCAAGGAAGTGGAAACGGTGCTGAAGCTGGCCCCGACTCATGGCGACGGCAAATGGAAGAGCAAGCTGCTGATCAAGGACAGCATTGCTGACATCACGCTGCAGCAGGTGCTCACTCGGCCGAAAGATTTCGATGTGATCGCCACCCTGAACCTGAATGGCGATTACCTGTCCGACGCACTGGCCGCGCAGGTGGGCGGCATCGGCATCGCGCCGGGCGCGAACATCAACTATGTATCGGGCCATGCGATCTTTGAGGCAACGCACGGCACTGCGCCCAAGTATGCCAACCTGGACAAGGTGAACCCCGGCAGCGTGGTTCTTTCGGGCGAGATGATGCTTCGCTACATGGGTTGGACCGAAGCGGCCGATCTGATCATCAAGGGTATGGACGGCGCGATCGCCGCGAAGACGGTGACCTACGACTTTGCCCGCCAGATGGAAGGGGCGAAGGAAGTGGGTTGCGGCGCCTTTGCAACCGAAGTGATTAGCCACATGTGATAAGACCTGCAATAAAAAAAGGGCGCCAGCTTGCAGGCTGGCGCCCTTTTTTATTGCAACCAGCGCACCGCCTCACTACCCGCCTAGTGCGCCATTTGCAACCCGAATTAGCTTTTTAATCACCCACCATGCCTTGGGCCGGAACGATCACTGGCAGGCCGATGGGGTGGTGGCGGCCGAACTTGAGCTCAAGGGGATTCATTCCTTGAGTCAGCAACCCGGCAATGGCCTTGGATTAATCCCGAAATCACTTCTACCAGAAATACTAGTTGTGCGATATTCGGACATTACTCATCGCCTTTTTCTTCCAATTTGCTCAACTCGCCGGCCAATTCCTGTCCGCTTACAAATCTTCTGGCTTCTTCCAGAGCCAGGCAGCGGCTGAGGATTCTGCCGTGTGTGGCTGTAAGGCCTCTGTCGATGGCGCGGTTGACCCAATCGAGGCCTGTGGGTGGGGGAAGCTCCCAGTTACCCATCACAGCCTGGTACCAGATCAGGCCCAAGGCGTAGACATCGTCACCTGGGGTTGGTTTGGCCCCCTTACGACGTTGGGGAGTGGCGTAGAGTGACCGCCAATGGCCATGGTGCTTTTGGGCCGAGATAAGCCTTCGCAGATTGAGTTTGCCTTCCTGATGCAACTGGTAATCGGTTTCCAAGTCGGCCCAGCCCAGATCAGTCACCCGGATGCGCCATTTGTCGTGCACCTTGGTGAAGAAAAGGCTGGTGGGGCAAAGGCCGCCGTGCACCCATGGTTTTGGCTGGGTGTGCAATTTGCCGATGGCCTGGGCCGCTCGGCGGATCCAACGGGCAAGCCTTGGGGCATCGAGCTGACCTGTGGGTAGTTCCCACAACTCCTCGCCACCTTGGAAAGGAACGCCATCGACATGCTCCCAGGCCAGTAGTGCCCCCTGGTCTCCCACCTTCACTTTGCAAAACTTGGCAACGCCGGTCACCTCGGCGGCATCGGCCAGCTCTTTCAGGGCGTTTTTGCGAGCCCGAATTTGCTCGATCAAGGAGCTTTTCAGAATCACCCGCAACACGAATGGTGCTGGGGGATCGTCCTGCGCATCGGTTGATTCGTTATCGCGTCTGGCCTGTTCCACCGCAGATTCGGGACTCTCGGCGCGGGCAGCTTTCCAAGATTCTCCGGTGGATTCGACGCCCATCAAGCGCAACAGGCCAAAACTGCCCACGGTTTGGCCATGGCGATAGTGAATGGCGCGCAGGGGCAGAAGGCCGAGAAGGTCTTCGGGATCTTCCAAGGTCCAACTGCCTGGGAGTTTTTTGCCCTTGGGATCTTCCAAGCGCCGGGACCTTTGCCGCGCGATGAGAACAAAACCTTGAAGGTAGGCGGCGAGGGCAGATTTCTCCTTGCGACCGATTCCGGGAACACCGCTAAGGATGTCTTGGATTTGGGCCTCGGCTAATACCGTGGGCATGCGGGTGATTTGGGCCAAACCAAGCCGGCGCTCGGTGGAAGGTATGGCCTCGGTCAGCCTTTGGTGGATGGTACCGATGGCTTCCACCAAGGCTTTTTCAAGGGAACCAATGCCAAGAAGGGGCTCCATGAGCTTGTCCGCCAAGGCCCTGGCAAGGGTATCGATGAGCTGACGGGTGAAAACAAGGGGGGTATCCATGTTGTAACCGATTGTGGGCCAAGGCTTTTGGTCTTTTGTTCGTCCTTCCATCTTAGCATTTAAAACGCCGAGGTGCGCTTGATGCGGTTTGCCGGGCCGGGGTAGTCTTTCTGGCTGCTGAATGGAATCAGACCAGCGAATATGGGGTGCGCCATGGGTGACAGGCAACGGAATGGCCGCTGGGGTTGGATGGTGGTAACTGGCGGGCTAGCTTTGACAGGCGTGGCAGGTTTGGCCGCCTACAAGCATCAAGATTTGCTTGCCGCTTGGAATGTGCACCAATTACCGCAGGCTCAAACAGATCAAAGGCTGGCAATCACCGAACAATTGGCGCAAAACCCTTCGGTATCAACGGGTTGGATTCTATATTCGCTGTCGCAGGCTACCGAACCGGAAGAGGCAACTGTATTTGCGGAAGCACTCATGCGGACTTCCAGAGATATGGATGCCGATCAGTTGGACCCGCATATTTCTAGAGCGGCATCCCTTTTCAAAATCATGGAACCGGATGCCCAGGCTCAAACCCTGCGCTGGTTAGCGACCGCTTTGAATGCCGGGGATTCTGAAACCATGACGGAACGGCGATCTGCCGCTATCAGGCGATTGATGGATCAGGCTTATGTGGGTGAAGAACCCGAGGTGAAAGCAGGGGCACTGCGTCTGAGTGGCCCAATTTTGAAACAGCGCCCGCCTGCCGAGGTGGTGGAATCGCTGAAGCTATTGGTGAGTTCCGGGGCGAGAAGTGATAGTGCCCGGGTGCAGATTCAAGCGATCACGGCAGCCCTATGGCCTGCTCTGGATTGCTTGGAAGAAACTACTGTCTGCCTGAAATCGCAGCATCGGGAAGTGCGCAAAGCGGCGATATTGGCCCTTGGGCCGGCCACCGAAAAAATTAATGAAGAGATTTTGCTTCCGGGCCTGCACGATGAGGACCTGGAAATAGTCCAACTGACGCAAAGTGCTTTGCAAGCCCGCGGGCTGCGGGATGATCAGATTCGGCTAGGGAAATTGATGGCCGATCCAAAACCAACGAAGCGGTTGGAGGTTTTAGACCATCTATCAGCCACACGGGATATTGACCCAGCACTTTGGTTGCGCAAATTAAGCAACGACCCATCACCAGCCGTGAGGGCAGCGGCTATGCGGGCGATGGCGCAGGAAACTGGTGCAGAGTTGGGGGAACGGGTCGGTCAGATGGGGAAGAGTGACCCGAGCGAGAGTGTGAATAAGTTGGCGGGGTATTATGGGGCACCCAAGATGGAAAGGTAACCATCGGACATGTATTTATAGCCCCTAATACAACTATAAATTAGCACAGTTGAGACAAATCAAGGAACCGCCTAAGGGCATTAAGGCCTTGTCGATATCGGCCCTTCTCTCCCACCGAATTTACAGTCTTCGCAATTGGTGGAACCAGGACAATGTGCGCTCAATAACCCAACGGGTTTCCCCCAAACCGCTGCCATGTTCCCCGCCTCGATTTGGGATAATGGGTCTGATCCCGCGTTTCCTCAATTCTTTCCGATGGGCATTGGAGTCTTATGCGGTATCCGCCTGGACTGCCTCAGGCCTTTTCTGGGGATGACCAACCAACCCGTGGACAGATGGGACCATCATCAACCAACGGAATCAATTCTGCTACACCATGAGCTTTTGCTCCGGTCAACCGCATTGCCAGCGGAGTTCCCTTGGCGTCCGCCATCACATGGTGCTTGGATCCCGGTTTGCCCCGATCAGTCAGATTTGGCCCTGTTTCCGGGCCTCCAGCCATTGCCCGCCCCTTGGCCTGCCACCTTTCGGTTGAGGTTTTTTCGGCGGAATAGGATGCTTTACCCGTTCCCAAAATGCGTCGGCAACCAGTTTCTTGGCCATGGCCCATCCTCCGAAACAGCTGCAGCTGATGCATTTTTTGAAGGATACTCATATCAGTCAACACTCCGAGGTATGCACTATTAACTCGGTTGTGTTAGGGGCTCTGAAGCAAAAACGGTTCTGTCAGCACTGGTAACCGGCCGCTTTCGCAGCCGGATTACCAAGGCAAAAACCAAAAACCCTTTCGGGGTGTTTTTTACTTATTTGAAAATCGCCAAGGCACGGCCGTAGCCGCCGCGGGTGCCCTCGATCTTGATGGGGGCAAAGAGGAAGAACGCCTGTTTGCCCTCAACAGCTTGCAGGTTGGTGAGGAATTCAACCACCGCCATGCCTTTCATCCCTGCCATCCAGTCCACTTGCTGGGAAAGGTCTGGATCGACCCCGCCCAAGGTGGGGCCGTCGGTGCCCACGCAGCGGATTCCCTGCCCTGCCAGCCATTCGATCGCTTTGGGCGAGACAGCGGCCCAGCCCTCGGCCTTGCCCTCTAGTGGCAAGACAAACAGCGCATCTTTTTCTGGCGCACCTGGCAGGGGTTTCAGTTTGGCATCGGAGTGTCCGGTGCGAAAAACCACAATCTCACCCTGCTTGAAGGGATGGGTTTTGGCGTGCTCCTCCAAGAATTCTGGCAAGACTACCGGGCCGGCTGGTTTCGCCTCGGAATAATTGGCCTTGCCTGTCAGCGGGCGCAGGTCAACCAAATGCAAATTCCCCATGGCCTGCTGCAGGGGCATCGCCTCGGTGGTGGCGAGATTGACCGGCAGTGGGCCGAATTTGGCTTGAAATGTGGCTAAGCGGTCGCGCACCACAGGATCTGCTTTGGCCATCTCGGCAGCATCGGCGGGTAGGGCAAAGCTAGGCAGGTTCACATGGGTGCCCGCGTGGCTGTCAAACAAATGGGTGAGCGCAAAAAAGGGACCACGCTGAGGCGAGAAGGCGTTGAGCACCTTGCTGACATAGCGGCCCCCCTCCTCACCCGGGCCGCGCCCGGGCCAAACAATGGGCATGTCTTCCTGCAGGGTGACCGAAAGATCGGCCACGCTTTTTTCTTTGACCCGCACGATCAACTCGCGGGCAATGGCCGGTTCGGTGATGGCGACACAGCGACATTCACCGCCAGACCCGCCAGCGTGTTTGGCGGCAAGAATGGCGAAAAAAGAACCGGTGGTGGGTAGGCTTTTCAGGTTGGTGGCGCACTCGACCCAGATCATGCCGCGTTTGCTACCGGCTTGGTGGGTGGGGACAGCCATATCGGGCAAGGCACCCATGCTGGCACCATCGAGGCCCAGAGTCATCACGCCACGATCAGCAAGGTATTCCATGGTCTGGGGGTTGGGGGCGGGCCAGCCGGGGACTTCTTTGCGGAGAGCCTTGGCCACAAACCGGTCCCCTGCGGGAAAAGGTTTGTAGTAAGCGTCGGTGTAGTCGCTTCTAAAGAGCACGACATCGCCTTTGCCAAGGGGGCGATGCTGTTTTTCCCACTCTTTGACCACATCGGGCCCGATGAGGCGGCCTTTGCCGTTCTCGGCCTTGTCGCGGAAAGGGGTGATATCGATGACGCAGGCCTCGCCGCAAAATTGCCATGCGGGAACCTTTTCGCCTGTGATGAGGCCGTTGGGCCCGGCGCCTGGCAGGCCTGAATCGGGTGGGGGCACAAAATGGGCGGGGGCATCCCACTGGGTGCCTGTGTGTTCGTCGATGATGAGCATGTCGCGGTGTCGGCCGGCCCGTGGGAAAGTGGCTGTGGGCACCACAGCGAACGGGGTCATGCCCAAAGGCCAAACACAGGGCAGGTCTCGGGCGACAAGCAGGGAAAGGTCGCGCACCTTATCGGCCGGGACGGGGCCTTGGGCCCGCGCTATGGATACAAGGGCAAGGCAAGGCACCCAAGGCAGCACCCGGGTGAACCATGACGAAAGCCTGATCATGCGACATTCTCCATTAAAAAAACGCTAAACCACAGGTTTGAACTGTTAAATTCCCGCCAATTGGGCAGCTTCCGCCAGTTTTTCGCGCACATCGGCGGGCAGAAAAATGCCTTCAGCCAGCGAGCGGTTGCGGTTGGCCCATTCGCGCTCGCCGGGCAGGAGAACCCTGTCCACACCTTCGGCTGGCGTTGCCCGGCTGATTTCCGCCGCAAGCCGGGCCATGCCATTTCTATATTCTAAAGGATCTGCAATAGCTTCAATATCCACCACCATGAAACCGGCGTTGTGCAGCGAGGGGCTGGAGGGGGGATCGAACATCCAGCTACCCACCTGCCAGGTGATGGCCCCGCCCGGCAAAACAGCGGAAAGCAGTTCGGCAAACAGGCCAAGGCCATAGCCCTTGTGCCCCGCCATGGGTGCCAAGGATGCCTGCTGCGGGTAGAGGGTGCCGTCTGTGGTGGGCAGGCCGTCTGGCCCGATGAGCCAGGTGGGAGGGATGGTTTCGCCCCGCTGCCGGGCGGCATAAACCTTGCCACCCGCAACTGCAGCTGTTGCCATGTCGAGCAGGATGGGGTCGCCACCTGGAATGGGTGCCGCCCAGGCCAAGGGGTTACTCCCCAGGACCGGGCCGCAGGAACCCGGCGCGGCAACGCTTGGAATATCGTTGCCCACCACCATCCCAAAAAATCCTTCGCGGGCCGCCATGTAGGCGTAGAAACCGGCGGCGCCTATATGCCCGGTGTTTTTCAGGCCCACATAACTCACACCCACATTTCTGGCTTTGGCAATCGCCAGATTCATGGCAAAAGTTGAACCAACCTGCCCCAAGGCCGAATCGCCATCCACCACAGCCCAGCCAGGCCCCTGACGAATGGCTTGGGGGGCTCCATTAATTCTATACCCACCGCCTTGCAATTTGCGGAGATACCCGGCAAGCAGCTTGGTGCCATGGGTGTGAACGCCCATGGCATCGGCCAGCGTGAGTGCCTCGGCGGTGGTGGCGGCATCGCGCGAGCCCAGACCAACCCGTTCCAAAGCTGAATGGGTGAAGGCTTCCAGATCGGAAGGATGAACTGGCAAAAGACCTTCGAAAGTGAATTTGCTCATGTTTTCACACCATTGACGACACTACCCAGATGTTTGCCTGCCAGCGCATCCACCGCCAGCCTTGCGGCGGATTGCCGCAGGCGGTTGACAGCGGCAACACTGGCACTGGCGATATGTGGCGCCAGAATGACATTGGGCCGGTTGAGGATGGGGTGGCCCTGGGGTATGGGTTCGGGGTTAAACACATCCAATGCGGCCCCGGCGATTTTTCCTGTGTCTAGCGCCTCGACCAGTGCATGGGGCTCGACGAGGTCGCCGCGGGCAAGGTTGATGAGCAGCGCACCGTCTTTCATGCCTGCCAAAGATTGCCGGTTGATGAGGTTTTTGGTTTGCGGCAACGATGGGCAATGGAGAGTGACGCAATTAGATTGTGCCAGCAAAGTGGGCAAATCGACACTGGTGGCACCAGCTTCTGCAATCGTTGCGGCAGGAACCACCGGATCGTGCACCAGTACTTTGCAGCCAAATGCCAGCAAGCGACGGACCACCGCCCGTCCAATGCGGCCAAATCCCACCACCCCAACCGTCATGCGGCAAAGAGCCTGAAGTCCATCGAGACCTGTGGCAAGGCCCCAGCTACCGCCATGCACCTTGTTGGTGTGTGTGGCCACTTGACGGGTGAGGCCCAGAATAAAAGCGAGGGTGTGGTCGGCAACTTCATCGATGCAATAGTCTGGAATGTTGCAGACGGGTATGTTTTTGGCCCGGGCAGCCTCGATGTCGACATTGTCAAAGCCGATGCCGTAACGAACGATGACGCGCGCCTTGTCCATGGCTGCAATGACATCAGCGTTAATGGGTGCGAATTGGGTGATGATGGCATCCGCCCCGGCAACCATTTTTATCAGCGCGGCCACCTCCTTGGTTTGGGCCGCCACCATGGTGGCACCCGCCGCCTCGAGAATGGCCTTTTCGGTTTCCAGATCTGGAAAAGTGTGGTCGGTCACCACGACACGCATGATATTCACTCGGTTGGGAAAGAAGATTTGCCAGAGTGCTGCGCTGGCGGGTTTGGGCGGATAGACTAGCACCCTAGGCTAACCGGGTGGCTGCGGCGGTCAACCCCTTTGGCAAACGAACCAATTTTTGCGATTTTTGGAGTATTGGCATGCAACAGTCGTTTTGGCAGTGGTCTTTGGGCTTGGTAACAGGCTTGGTAACGACTTTAGGCCTGGCGTCTGTCTGCCGTGCCGAGGTGAAGTTGCCGGCCATCATCAGCGACCATGCGGTATTGCAGAAAGACCGCGCTGTGCCCATTTGGGGCTGGGCTGACGCGGGCGAGGAAGTAACAGTGAGATTGGCTGGCAAGACTGCCAAGGCCAGCCCCGACGCGAAGGGTCGATGGGAGGTGCGGTTGAGTCAATTGCCGAGCGGTGGCCCGTATGAACTGGTCATTCAGGGCAAGAACAAGGTGGTGGTGCGGGATGTGTTGGTGGGTGAGGTTTGGCTGGGCTCGGGCCAATCGAACATGGCCTGGACTGTGGATAAATCGCGGGATTTTGCGGCTGAAAAAGCGCGGGCCAACTATCCGTTGATGCGCATGTTCAAAGAAACCTCGGGCCCCGCAAGCGAGCCAAAGGCCGAAGGCAAGGGCCAATGGGTGGTATGTGCGCCCGACAGCGTGGGTGGATTTTCCGCCACGGGTTATTTCTTTGGCCGCGAGATCCATCAGGTGCTGGGCCTGCCTGTGGGGATTATCAACTCCTCGGTGGGTGGCACCCCTGTCGAGGCTTGGACCCGTTGGGAGGGGCAGAAAGATTTGCCCGAGTTGAAACCGTTGTTCGACACCTGGCAAAAGCGAATGGAAAATTGGAACCCGGCAAAAGCCAGTGAGCAGCATCAATTGGCGCGGGAAAAGCACAAGTTGGCGGTGGAAAAGGCCAAAATCGAGGGCAAAACGGCCCCCGCAGCCCCACGGGCACCGGTTGATCCCAAAAACGATACAAACCGGCCGGCAGTGCTTTTTAACGCAAAAATCAACCCATTGATTCCGTATGCGGTGCGTGGGGCGATTTGGTACCAGGGTGAGAACAATGCGGGCGGGCCGAACGCAAAGAATTACGGGCTGCAACTGCGGGCCATGATCGAAGACTGGCGCGGGTTGTGGAACCAACAGCCAACCGATTTCGCCTTTGCCTGGGTGCAACTGCCCAACTTCCGCAAAGCCCAAGAAAAACCGGTGGAAGAGAGTGGCTGGGTGGTGGTTCGCGAGCAAATGGCCGATTGTTTGGCGGTTGCCAACACGGGCATGGCGATCACGCTGGAGTTGGGGGAAGCGACAGACATCCATCCCAAAGACAAGCAGAATGTGGGCAAACGATTGGCCTATTGGGCCCTGAACAGTGTTTATGGCAAGAAAGAAATCGCCGCATCAGGCCCACTTTATGCCAGCCACACGGTGAAGGGCAACGAGGTGGTGGTGCGATTCAAACACGACCACGAGGGCCTGAAGCTGAACCAAGCTGGAAAATCTGGTTTTGCCATCCGGGAAGAAAATGGCGAGTGGCAATGGGCCAGGGCGCGCATAGACGGGCCTACTGTGGTGCTGAGCCACCCGGATATCAGGCAACCAGTGGCTGTGCGCTACGCTTGGGCCGATAATCCGGTTGCGACCCTGTTCAATGGGGCCGGCATGCCGGCTGCGCCATTTCGGACGGACCGGGCAAAATGATTTCCCTTTTACCCAACCGTTTGGCCAAGGTATGATAGCTGAATCAATCCGGTTCGCCCCACCAGCCCGCCTTGGCCAACCGTTTTGACCGTGATTTTCCAGCCTTTTGAATTCCAGCGGAGCTGGAAATGAATTTTTGCAAGCCCCAAGGGTTGTGCTTGTTCCTTGCCTTTGCCCTTTGCGGGTTATTGGTTGGGAATGCGCATGCCCAATTGCAGGCAAGCCCTGCAGTGGTGTTACTGGAAGGGCCCGAATCGACCCAGCAACTGCTGGTGGGTTTAAAAATTGGCGAATCGCCAATCGATGTGACACGCAAAGCGACCTACAACGTGGTCAATCCTGGCATCGCCCGTGTGGATAACCACGGGCTGGTGGAACCTCTAAGCGAAGGTGCCACCCAAATCACAATCAGCCATGGTGGACAAAATGCCAGCGTATCGGTGCAGGTGACCGGTCTGAAACAGCCAAAACCAGTATCGTTCGAAATGCAAGTGATTCCGCTGCTGACCAAAGCCACCTGCAACTCGGGCGGGTGCCACGGCAAAGCAGAGGGGCAGAACGGCTTCAAGCTGAGCGTGTTTGGTTTTGACCCCGGGGCCGACCATGCAGCTTTGACCCAAGAAGGCCGCGGCAGACGCGTGCAGGGTGGCTCACCGGGCGATAGCCTACTGGTGCAAAAAGCCATAGCCAGGGTGCCGCACGGTGGCGGACGCAAGATTCAAGAGGGCTCACTCCCCCACAAGCGCCTGACACGGTGGATTGCCGAGGGCTTGCGTGACGGCGTGGGCGCTTTTGTGCCCGAGGCCCGAATTGAGGTTGAGCCGGAGCGTGTGGTCTTGGGTTTGGGCGGTTTGCAACAGTTGCGGGTGACCGCTATCGACGCCATGGGCAAGCGACACTGCGTGACAGCAGAGGCCGAGTTTGAATCGAACGCACCGGCCATTGCCGGGATAGATAGCCGTGGGGGGATTCAGGCTGGGCAAAATCCTGGCGAAGTGGCGATTTTGGTGAGGCACATGGGGAATGTGACAGTGTGCCGGGTGACCCTGCCTAGGCCGGGAAGCGTTTTTCCAAGGCCCGCCGAAAACAATTTGGTCGACCGCCATGTTTGGGACAAGTTGGCGTTGTTGGGAATTCCCCCCAGTGGGCTTGCAAATGATTCCACCTTCCTGAGGCGTGTTTACCTGGACACTATCGGCACGCTGCCGACTGCGGCGGAGGCACGGGAATTTCTGGCAGACACCCGGGCTGACAAGCGGGCGCGGGCAATTGACCGGCTACTTGAAAGACCCGAATATGCAGATTTTTGGGCGATGCGCATGAGCGACCTACTTCGGGTGGACCGTGATGCGATCGGCCCGCAGGGCGCGGTGGCGATAACCCGTTGGCTGCGGAAGCAATTCCGTGAAAACACGCCCTTCGACCAGTTCGCCCGCAGCATCGTGGCGGCCAAGGGCAACAGCGCAGGTGACACGCCTGCAGCCTTTTTCAAGGCACTGGACAACCCGGAAGCGTTGGCCCGTTCGTTGAGCCAATTGTTTTTGGGGGTGCGCATCGAGTGCGCGCAGTGCCACCACCACCCTTCCGAGCGGTGGGGTCAGCCTGATTATTTTGGGCTAGGTGGTTTTTTCACGGGGGTGGGCCGAAAGCAGTTGGCCACAGGGGCGGTGAGCGTGGTTGTGGAAGCCGGCAAAGACCTTGAAAACCCCCGGACCAAAAAAGCTGAACCAACGCGGGCCCTGGGAGCACCGCCGGCCATTTTTCGCGAAGGGCAGGATCGTCGCGAAGTTTTCGCAAACTGGATGACTGAACCGGGCAACCCGTTTTTTACCAAAGCCATCGCCAACCGGTTGTGGTCGCATTATTTCGGGCATGGCCTGGTGGAACCACTCGATGACCTGCGCGCAACCAACCCGGCCAGCAACGAGCCGCTGCTCGAAGCTTTGGCCGACCATTTGAAGGCGGTGAAATACGACCTGAAGGCATTCACTCGCCTGCTGTTGAACTCCCGCGCCTACCAGTTGGCGGGTGCGAATGAGGATAACCGATCTGACTTGCAGAACTTTTCTCACTCGATGCCCAAGGCGATGCCCGCAGAGGTGCTGTTGGACGCGATTAGCCAGGTGACTGGCTCGCCTGAGAAATTTGCCGGTATTCCAGAGGGCACTAGGGCTATTAGTGTGTGGGACAACCGGATGCCATCGTACTTTCTGGGGCTGTTTGGCAGGCCGGTACGGGCAAGTGTGTGCGAGTGCGAACGGGGCAACGAACCAAGCATCGCCCAAGCGCTGCACCTGATGAATGCACCGGAGATCAACGACAAAATCAAGGCCAGAACCGGCTTGGCAAGAAGGCTTGCCCATGGCAAAGCCAGCAACGATGAGGTGATCATGGAGCTTTTCATGACCTGCCTGTCTCGCCCACCCAGGCCGCAGGAAAAAGCTGCCATAGCCGAATTGTTCAGCTCACCTGAATTGTTCAGCCCATCGGGCAGTGACCGCCGAGGAATGGTGGAAGACGCGCTTTGGGCCATCATGAACACGCGCGAGTTTGTCTACAACCATTGATCCGTCACCGGACGGATGGAGTTGACTATGCTAAACCAGAAACTGAACCAGAAAAAACATCGCGGCTCGTCGGGCGGCAGCCATTTGTCGAGGCGTATGGCGCTGAAGGTGGGTGCCTCCGGGTTTCTGCCATGGTTGAGCCTGCCTGAGCTGTTGCGCCTGCAGGCGCGGGCAGCCACCGGGGTGGAAGCGAAGGCCAAATCGTGCATCTTCCTATTCTTGCAGGGTGGCCCCTCAACCATTGACATGTGGGACCTGAAACCGGATGCACCCACTGAGATACGCGGGCCTTACAAACCAATCCGCACCAATGTGCCTGGGACGATGGTGGGGGAACACTGCTTCCGCACAGCCAAGATCGCTGACAAGGTCACGATGCTTCGCAGCCACAGCCACAACGACAACGGCCACACCACCGGTTGCCACTATGTGCTCACCGGGGTGAAGGCCGCATTCGCTGATGGGGCCAACACGAAAATACCGGTGAATGACCTTTACCCATCCATCGGCTCGGTGGTTGCGCGGGAACTGGGCCCCAAGGGTGGCGTTCCGCCTTATATCAACATGCCGCACCCGCTCACCGCAGGTGGTCCGGGTTTTTATGGGGCCGAGCACGCGCCTTTTGTCATTGAATCAGATCCTGTGCAGCCGGATTTTGAGGTGAAAGATTTACGGGCAGACGAACGCCTCAGCGCCGAGAGAGTGAACCGCCGCCGCAAGGCGCTTGAAAACCTGGAGAAGGGTATAGCGCCCCAAGGCCGGGCCGGGACCATGGATACCTACTACCAAAAGGCGCGCGACCTGATGACCTCACCCCAAGCACGCAAGGCTTTCGACCTGAAGGCAGAAAGCGAGGAAACGCGCCAGCAGTATGGTCCGACCTCGCTGGGGCAATGCGCGCTTCTGTCTCGGCGGTTGGTGGAGGCGGGTTGCCGATTTGTGGGCGTGGATCACGGGAGCTGGGACACGCATTTCTCGTGTTTCCCCAGCCTGGAGAAAGACCTGATACCGCATGCAGACATGGCATTCAGCGCCTTGATCTCTGACCTGCACCAACGGGGCATGTTAGACAGCACGCTGGTGGTGATGATGGGTGAGATGGGCCGGACGCCGAGAATTAACGACAAAGCGGGACGCGATCACTGGTCGATGACCCAGACCGTGCTGTTCGCTGGTGGTGGAATTCAACCAGGCCGGGTGATTGGCGCGACCGACAAAACCGGTTCGGCGCCAACGGCTGACCCGGTGGGTGTATCCGATATTTTGCGAACCATTTTTCACCTGATGGGAATCGACTCTAACAAAATCTTGACCACGCCACTGGGAAGGCCAGTGCCCATTGTGAATGGCGGCAAGGTGATTCGGGAGCTTTTGTGAGAAGCTTGAGCAGGCAAAACCAAGGCGCATTTTGGGTGGCCTTTTTTTGGGCCGCTGGATTCTGCCACGGGCAGCGCGCGCCTGAAGCCAGTCATATTTATCCGCCTGCCGGTCAAGCTGGAACAACAGTGGACCTTTTACTGGCTGCCACTGACCTCACGCCGGACAGCCGTTTTTTCTTCATGGACGAGCGACTGAAGCTGGAAGTTGTCGGTCAGCCTGGGCCGGTCCTAATGCCTTCAGCGCCTTACTGGAAAGGCATCAAGTCTTACCTGAACGACCCGAACCTGACACGCGAAGTGCGGGCGCGGCTGACAATACCGTCAAGTATGCCCCAGGGCATGGTCCATTGGGGCGTAGCGAATGCCTCGGGTGCAGGTGATACAGGGAAATTTTTGATAACCAACAGCCCGGTTTTGCTAGCCGCTGAAAACCATATTGGGCCCCAGTTGGAGCTGCCTTTGCCTGCGAACCTTTGCGGAAGGCTGGGCAGGATTGAAGAAGAAGATCGCTATCAAATTAGGGCTACCCGGGACGGAATTATTTCTTGCGAGTTGGTGGCGCGTCGGTTGGGTGCGGATTTTTTCGGGTTCTTGAAGGTCACCGACGAGGCGGGCACCTTGGTGGTGGAGCAAGCAGACACAGCCGGCCTGGACCCGGTGGTCAGTTTTGTGGCCAAAAAAGGAAAGGCCTACCAAATAACGCTGCACGATGTCGACCATAAAGGATACCGAAATTTTGGCTATCTATTGCGGCTGAATGAAGGCCCCCGGGTGATCGCTTCGTTCCCTTCGGGTGGCAAGAGGGGTGAGAAAACGGTGGTCAAATTTTGGGGGATTGGCTTGGCGACAGGGTCTGCCGCTGTTGAGAGCGTTCAGCGAGAGGTCGTGTTCCCACCCGGGGGCGACAGTTTTTCTTACAGCCTGCAGACACCGTACGGCACCTGCTTGCCGCACCTGCTGCCGCTCGATGATATTGCCGATGATGTGACTTTGACCCCTGCGGCCTTGCCCGTCAAAATCCCGGGCAACTGGACTGGCGCTCTCGGCCAAGGCCAGGCCACCTTTATCTGGACGGCAAAAAAAGGTGAATCGCTGCGTTTGACCGCCAAAGCCCTGAATCCGCACAGCGGGCAAGACCTGGAGCTAGAGTTTCAGGGACCCGACGGCAAAAAATTGGCAGATGGCGATGATAGCCCGGGCTCGAGCAACCCCGCGGCAACCTTCACCGCACCTTCTGACGGCAACTTTCGACTGATCTTGCGAGACTTGAACGGGGTGGCTTCTAAGCCTGCCGATCTTTTCCGTTTGACAGCCCGGCGTGTGGACCCGGATTTTCGCTTGGAAATTCCTGCAACCCTCGCCTTGCCGGCTGGGGGTACAGGTGCCCTCACCGTGAAACTGGTTCGCTTGGGCGGTTTTAAAGAAGCGGTGACGGTGGACTTGGATCATTTGCCCACAGGTGTGACCGCACCGGAAGCTGCCAAAAGGGTGATTGCAGCAACAGCGGACAGCCTGAAGCTGGATTTGGTTAGTGCCAAAAATACCCCAACCGACGCCAGACTTGTGCGGGTGTTGGGCCAAGCCCAAGTGGGTGGAAAAAATATCCAACGGGTGGCTGTGGCTATCCAGCCAGCCGGATGGGACCCGTGGCTTTTGGACACTGCACCGCTTGAGAAGCTATTGGTTGCCACCACCCTCAAACCGCCTTTCAAAATAAAACCCCTCGAGGCGGATGGCGGCCGGCGCGTGAACCGGGGGGCCACCCATTTGGCGGAACTGTCTATCGAGCGGGACAAAGATTTCACGGGCGAGATTGTGCTGGAGATGGCCGCAAGGCAGCAACGCCACCGGCAGGGAATACGGGGCCCGTCGCTCACTGTCGGGCCCGGGGTTAAAAAAATCGCATACCCGGTGTTCTTGCCAGAAGGTTTGGAAACCAGCCGCACCTCGCGGATTGGCCTGGTGGGGATGGCACGGGTGAAAGATCCCAGTGGCGCCGAAAAATGGGTGACCGGGGATGTGGAAGGCCAGATCACTATGTCGATTGAGGGGGCCCTACTGAAACTGACCGGGCCTGCGGAGGTGGAACTGGGCCGCGACCTGACGGCGGTGTTGCCCGTTCAGTTGCAGAGATCAGCCCAATTGCGAGAGCCTGTGGTTTTGGAGTTGCTTGTCCCGGCGGAAATGGCAGGGGCCATGCAAGCCGAAAAACTGGTACTGAGTAACGGCCAACAAGTGCCGCTGGATTGGAAGCTGAAAGGTACCGCCGCACTTTTGAGGCCGGGTGCCTACCGCGTCATAGCCCGTGCAAGCACCACCCGCGATGGGCACGCTGTCGTTTCAGAAATGGAGATGACCGTGGTAAGGGAAGAAAACTGATGGAATAGCCAACCCGCCAAAAAGGAATGCTAGCCCTTGGGGCGGAACATACGGTACCAAATCACAAAAAAACCGGTGGTTGCCACCAAAATGGCAATGAACAATAGGGTCATGATCATGCAATTTTCCCCTAGCGAAGCCTAAAAGGTTTTTATACCTCATGGGCTAATAGGGCATGAACAGGGCCTGCCAGGAAGCAACCTATTTTTTGACTTGAGCGCTGATCGATTCAATTTCTAGCTTGAATGGCCCGGCTTTTTTGTCGGCAAGCATGAAACCAATACCCACCACTTCTCCAGGGTTGACCGGCCCGGCGCTAGTGACTTCGCGCCCAAACGAAGTGGCGACAAAATTGGCCAAAGGGGCGCGAATCTCAAGCCATTCACCCTTTTTGGTGGAGAAGTTGGCACGGTATGAGAAGGCCATTAGCGGGCGGTTGGTGTACAGGTTGAGCGAGTAGTCACGACCATCGCCCTTGAGTTTGATTATCAGTGAGTCATCAGGCTTCAGACCCAAATTGGCAGGCCTCGACCGCACCGAGGCAAAGCCGCCGTTGTTTTCGAGAGACAGAGTTCCGGTGAATTCGAGAATGCCCGCAGGGGTGATGCCAAACACCCCACGGGAGACGCCACCCATCACCCCATCGTTGACTGCCTGCCAAAGGGATGGCGCTTTAGGTTGTGTGAAATCAAACATAGGGCGGACCGGATCGGCTTGCATCACCAAGTTCCCCGCCATTGCCAGCAGCGCAAACACCATGACAAATCCCTCAGTATTGATCTTATAGTAGGCGATAGCCTGCTATTTGCCACGCAAAAGGCTATGTTTAAGGGAATAATTGCTGTTTGGAACCTCGGTTGGAGCTTCACCATGCAACTGGCACCCAATAGGCACTTTGCTTCTGTGGCCCTGTGGTGCCTGCTAGTCGGCTGGCTACCCGCCCAGCAGGTGCTGGAGATTAGCGCGGACACCACGCTCGACCCGGCCAAAACCTACGGGGCAATTGTCATCCGAAAATCGGGCATCACGCTGGATGGAAACGGCGCTAGCCTGGTGGGGGCACCCGAAGGCAACCCAAAGGAATTCAAAGGGAATGGCGTCACGCTGGAAGGCGTGGAAGGCGTGATCGTGAAGAATTTGCGGGCCAAGGGCTTTGAGACAGGTTTGGTAGCGCGAAACTGCAAGGGTATCCGTGTGGAGGGGTGCGACTTTTCCGACAATTTCCACGACCCGGAATTTGGCTGGGGAGAAAGCGGTCGCCGGGGGGGGATTGTTTTCGACCGGGTGAGCGGATCGATGCTGCGCAAGAACAAGGCAAACCGGGTGTGGGACGGGTGCGTGTTGCTCGATTCGGATGACAACAAATTGGAAGGGAACGACTTTTCCCGCACCTCGAACACCTGCCTGAAGCTGTGGACCGCACGACGGAACACTGTGAAGGGCAACAACCTCAGTTACGGTATTCGCATCAAACCAAACGAGGTGCATGCGCGGGATTCGACCAGCGTGCTGATTGAGAGCGGCTCGAACGACAACCGGTTTTTGGACAACGACTGCAGCCATGGCGGCGATGGCATTTTTATCCGCGTGCTGAACGGCTGGTGCAGCACGGATAATTACTTTGAGGGGAACGATTGCTCCCACGCCAACAACAATGCGGTGGAATGCTGGGCACCACGCAACACCTTTGTGCGTAACAAGGCGAACCATTCAAGCTATGGCTTTTGGATGGGCGGTTCAGACCAGTCGCGGCTGATCGACAACGAGGCATCGTTCAACGGGTTGCCCTCAGGCCAGCACAATTCGCCGCATTTGCCCGACAATGGCCATGCGGGGATTGTGTTCATGTTCGGCTCCTCCACCCACACCTTGTTGCGCGGCAACCGTTGCGAGGGAAACAACGGCGCAGGCATTGCGCTGATTGGCGATCTGTCGAGCCAGGGCAAGAAATGGCGAGCCTATCATTGGGTGATAGAAGGTAACACCCTGCAAAAAAACCGCTGGGGAATTTATGCCAAACACGCCGACTGGATTGTGGCGAAAGGCAATCGCCACCAAGGAAACACTGCGGGGAATGTTTTGCTGGATGGGGATGTGAATCATTGGGTGGAAAGCCAGGAACCATTGGCCATGCATGCGCAACCGCCGGTGGCCAAATTGACCGGCCCAAGCTCAGTTCGCGTGGGTCAGGAGGCGAAGTGGACTGCCGAGGCAAGCACAGATCCGGCAAGCCGGCCTTTGCGGCTCACCTGGGACAAGGGTGATGGCAAACCAAAAGAAGCCAAGGAGCTGCGGGCGGTATTTACCAAGCCTGGCATGCAACGGATAGGGCTGAATGTGGACAACGGCATGCAGACCAGCCTGGCCTGGCGCGATATCTATGTGGTGCGCGATAGTGCTGAACTGGGCACCGAAGGAACACCTATGGCATGGGGAATTGAAGATTTTCAAGACCGTAAAAGAAGTGGCCAGCAAACCTCAATAGCCCGGTTCTTTGACAGTGCGGAACACCTGGTAGGCAAAACCGCGTTGGGAGTTGAGATCAAGCCCTATGCGGGATTCAGGGCAGCGTTGAGCTATCCCAAGGAACGAGACGCCCGCTGGCACATGGCGGGCAAAAGCAAGATCAGTTTCTGGCTGAAGGCGATCAACGAGGATGTGACGGGGTGGCAGGGCGGACCGTTTGTGGTGTTGCATGGCGAAGGTGGCAAGCAATGCCATATCGAACCCAAAAAAGGCCGAGACTTGATGCGAGAGATGGACAACAGCGAGGCGCGCGAGGGTTGGCGGCTTTTTGAAATTCCGCTTGCTGGCGACGAGCGGTGGCAGGTGGACGGGGAGGTACCAGCAACGGTGACAGGCATCTCACTCTGCTTTGATTCGTGGGGGGCGCCGGCGCTGCGGCTTTGGCTCGACGGGTTGGCTGTGGAGTGAGGCATGAAGGCGTGCATAGACTAAGATGATGTCATTGCGGCAAGTTTAAAAGCACCAAATCGTTTGCAGGCGTTCAATATGCACCCCTCCCTGCAGCAGGTGGAACATCGCCCGTGGCCTGTGCCGGAAGGGCGTTGGAACCTACGCCAACAATGGCTGGATTTGCTGTTTGCCCACTGGCCCATGGATTCGGCCCTGCTGAAGCCCCTGGTGCCTGACGGGGTTGAGATTGAAGAATTTGGCGGCACCTCATGGGTGGGGGTGGTACCGTTCCGCATGACGGGGGTGATGTTTCGGGGTTTGCCAGATTTACCCTGGATGTCGGCGTTTGCCGAATTGAATGTGCGGCTGTATGTGCGCTATGGCGGTCGATCTGGGGTGTGGTTCCTCAGCCTGGATGCTCCCAACCTGCTAGCCGTGCTGGCTGCCCGCTTTCGGTATGGCCTGCCTTATCATTGGTCAAGGGTGGCGCACCAGTCGCATAGCGAGGCTGATGCGGCCTACCCGTTTGAGATGACTGCGCTGTGCGGGCGTGCGAAGCCGCCTCTGCGTTTCAGGGCCAGCTATGGGCCCGCAGGTGCGGTGTTTCGTGCCAAGCCCGGCAGCTTGGAGTATTTTTTGACTGAACGCTATTGCCTGTTCACACGGGGACGCGACGGCAAGATCTTGCGGGTGGATGTGCACCATGAGCCCTGGCCCCTGCAGCCGGGTCGGGCAGAGGTAGATGCAGCAGATCTGCTGCGTCCGTTTAACTTGAATTTGCCCGAATGCGCGCCTCACCTGTTGTTCAGCTCGGGAGTGCGGGTGGTCAGTTGGCCAGCCTGTGTGGTGGGCCATGAGATGGCGACAGTCTCAGCCGGCTCCGGGCTGCGGCCTGCCATGGGGATGGATGTGCCGTCTGCCGCGTCAGCGTTTCTGGCAAAAACTCAGCCGGCGGGGTGCAAAGTGCACGAGTGAGCCAGTAGGGTTTTGCACAAAGCTTGGTTCAATTTGCTTTGGAAGCGGTAGGGGTTGGTGACTACAACTATTTTGCGGGTGGGTTTGGGGCCAGCCAGCGACTTGTAGATTCGGCGCGGACAGTTGTCGAGTGCACGCGCCATGGCGGGCACCATACTGATCCCGTGGCCCAAGGCGACCAATTCTTGGATCGTGACGATTTGGCTAGTGCGTTCGATGGTGACTGGGAAGAACGATTTTTGGCGACAAAACGAAACGATATTGTCGGTGAGGCAATGCGCCTCCCCCAACAAGACAAAGGGCTCCTTATCGATATCCTCTACCCGAACGGTTTTCTTCTGCGCTAGAGAGTGCCCGGCGGGCAAGACGAGCAACAGTTCCTCCTCGAACAGGTCGGTGACCTGCAGGTATTTCATGTCGATGGGGCGGGCAAGAATGGCGATATCGATCTCGCCCTCAGCCAACATGTGTAGCAGATTGGCGGTGGTGTCTTCCCGAACCAGTACCGTGGCTTTTGAATGGGCATTACTGAATTCACGCAGCAGTCCCGGCAGAAAATATGGCGCAATGGTGGGGATGGAGGCGAGGCGGATCCGGCCGGTTTGACCGTCATCGGTGATCTGGGCGCGGGTATCATCGGCTAGGGCAATGATTTGCTTAGCGCGTTCCGCCAAAAGCTCTCCGGCCTCGGTGAGTACCACCTGACGAGTTTGACGGTCGAGAATTGGCTGGCCCAGTTCCTCCTCCAGCCGGGCAATGGAGCGGCTGAGGGCAGGTTGGGAAAGGCCCACCACCTGGGCTGCCTTGGTGAAATTAGCCATTTCTGCCACTTTCAAGAAGTGCCGCAATTGGTCTATTTCCATCGAGTTCCAGCCTGGTTTTTCACAATACTGGCGAGCCGTTACAACCTCAGGAATGAATGTATCAAAAGGCCATGGGAATGGGTTTGACAGGGCTGGCGATGCCACCATGAAATCAGATTAACATAAACGCCGGCATGGTTACTTTTCCGGGTCCCATGTGCGATAATTCCATTTGGGTCATTTGCAGTCATTTTAGGGGGCCGGGCAAGATGCGAAATATTCTGGGACTGGTTATCGGGGCATTGTTGGTTGCCGGCCCGTTGTACGCCCAACTGCCAGCCCGTCAGCGGCCGCCGGAATTTGAATCCGTTCAGTTGGGTGCCGAGCGGAAGGTGACCTTCAAGGTGCTGGCTCCGAAAGCCACCAGTGTGAAACTTTCGGCTGGCGACATCCCTGGCAACAACCCGGGGGCCGATCTGAAGAAAGATGACCGTGGCGTTTGGGAGGTGACAGTGGGTCCCGTGCCTCCGGGGGCCTACCGCTACACCTTCAACATCGACGGGGTGCCGGTTGTGGACCCGAAGAATCCGGCCACCAGCGAGTCGAACCAGAACACCTGGAGCCTGATGACGGTGCCGGGTGATTTTTCGGAGTGGAAGGATGTGCCGCACGGCGCGGTGGCCCAGATAAACTACGCCTCGAAGACCCTGGGCAAGGCTCGCCGGGCCCATGTGTACACGCCGCCGGGGTATGAGAAGGGCGCGGAATCCTATCCGGTTTTCTACCTGCTGCATGGTGCGTCTGATAGTGACAACTCCTGGAGCACCGTTGGCCGCGCGGGAGTGATCCTCGACAACCTGATTGCCGCAGGCAAAGCCAAGCCCATGGTTGTGGTGATGCCTGCAGGCCACACTGGCACTTTCACTTGGGGCGGTGGCGGCAAGCCGTTTGACAAGCAGATGGAGGAGTTTGGCGACGATTTCAGCAAGGAATTTAGGCCGCTGGTCGAAAAGAACTACCGCGTGAAGACCGACCGGGGCAGCCGGGCGATCGCCGGGCTGTCGATGGGCGGGGCGCAGACGCTGAATGTTGCGTTTTCCAACCTGAACGACTATGGCTATGTGGGCGTTTTCAGCTCAGGGGTGTTTGGTATTGTGGGTGGCGGCCCGGGAGGCGGCGCACAGCCCAACAGGCAATGGGAGGAAAGTCGCAAAGCAACCTTGGACAACACCGAATTGAAGAAGGGGCTGAAGCTGGTTTGGTTCGGCTGCGGGGAGAAGGATTTCCTCATCGAAACCTCGCGCGGCACCGTGAAGATGCTGAAGTCGCACGGCTTTGATGTGGTGAACCACGAGACTGACGGGGGCCACACCTGGGACAAATGGCGCGAGTACCTCATCGATTTCGCACCCCAGCTTTTTAAGGATTGACCAAGCATTTATGAAGAGCTGAACAAAATGCAGAATCCAGGAGTTGATGATGTCGCACCCAAAATATGGTAAGCCAGACCACCCGGTTCATTCCCTTATCACCCAACGGTGGAGCCCCTATGCCTATTCCAACAAAATGGTGGCCCAGGAAGACTTGCTGTCGCTGTTCGAGGCCGCAAGGTGGGCTCCTTCTTCCTACAACGAACAGCCTTGGGTGTTTTTAATAGCCACCAAGGACCAACCTGCTGAACACGAGAAGTTGCTGGCTTGCATGGTGGAATCCAACCAAGCATGGGCCAAAAACGCCCCGGTGCTGGTATTGGCCTGTATTCGCAACACTTTCAGCCGAAAGGGCACCCCCAACCCGGTAGCCGCGCATGATCTTGGTTTGGCAGCAGGCAACATTTGCCTAGAGGCAACCTCCCGTGGGCTTCAGGTCCACCAGATGGCAGGAATTGTCCCCGACAGGGCGCGTGTGGCTTTCAATATTCCCGATGGAGTCCAACCCTTCACTGCCATGTCGATTGGTTATGCGGCAGACCCAGCCACCCTGCCCGACCAACTCCGGCTGCAGGAAACCACCCCCAGAACGCGAAAACCGCTCTCTGAAATTCTTCACACCGGGAAATTCGGCCAGCATTGGGCTTGAGCAACTGTAGCATTATTGCAGGTTTTTCGCAACAACCAGCCACCCCCAACCATATACCTCCACAGGCTATCTGGTTGGGTTAATTATGGGCTTGGGATTTGGTGTATCAACTTTTTGCGCGCTCTTTTAAAGGCTGGTGTCGAGCCTAAAACAGTGGGTATATTCGCGTCCACTTGTCATGAGATGCTTTTTGACCGCGGTAGATCGACTTTTTTGGATGGGATTTTAGCGACAGTTTTTTCAGGTTGAATTCGAGCCCGGGCCGGCGATTTCCATTAAAATTTATTCAACTGGATCACTGTTCGCCTTCACTTTCATTCATATTCATTCATACTTGCCAATTTCTGCAAAGAGTGCAGTTACCAGATCGGGGCGGGGCTCATTTTGGTAATATGGTGAAGGAGCTTACAAACTTCCCGCTGGTTATTGCCATGCCGAATTCCTTTTTAGCCAAGAAAATTTCCGTGTTGCTCATTGAGGATGAATCCCTAGCCAGGCAAGTGATGGCCCAATCCCTGCGCGACCATGGTTTCATTGTTGAGGAGGCTGAGGACGGAATCACGGGTTTGGGCCTGGCACTGCAACGCCCATTCGATGCGGTGGTTCTCGACCTTGCCCTACCGGGAGCCACCGGACTGGAAATTGTCAAAGAATTGCGTTTGAAATCGCGGGTTCCAGTTCTCTTTGTCTCACAGACCCACCTCCTCGACACCAGGCTGGAGGTCCTTGAGGCTGGAGCGGATGATTTTCTGATCAAGCCGGTAGACCTGAAGGAACTGCGCCTGCGCCTGACAAATCTGGTAGTCAGGTCCAATGAGCCATCCATTGAGACGGTGATTCAGATCGGCGATTTGGAATTGGACCCAAACAACCGGATAGCCAAATTAAGTGGCATAAAATTGGAATTGTCCTTGGTGGAATTCGACCTGCTGCATTATTTGGCCCGGCACCCGGGCCGTCTGGTTTCCAGGCCGCAACTAGACCAAGAAATTTTTAATCGGGACCCGCAATTGCAAACCAAATCAAACATGCTGGATGTTTACATCCTGCGCTTGCGGCGAAAGCTTGGTTCGGACCGCATTGTCACCCACCGCGGACTGGGGTTCAGCCTCCATGGATAGAAATTGGCTACGCTGGCTTGGTATAGGTTCTATTTGCGGCAGGCTCATACTGTTGCTAACCATGGCTTCATTGCTAGTGGGCATCTCGTACCGCTACATGCAGTTCAACATTTTGAAAGGCGTCCTTTACGAGCAAATTGATTCCACATTGCGCACACGAATGATTCTTTTAACCAACCTTACAAGCCTAAATTTTACAGAGTCGCAAACCAAGCGGTTGATGCAACCTTTGCTGGAGCAGGAACCAGCGCCACTGTTGGAGGTCTATTTCCTGGTTGCCAAAATGCTGAAGCTGGACAGCTCGCTCGATGACCGACAATTTGCCGGCATCTGGCAACCGGAGGGCCAAAGCAATGAAGCACCCGGCCGGTGGACTATGGCCTGGAATCTGCCTGCCGCTTTCACCAGCGAAGGCCCGGCCGCATTGACTGATGATTACCGGGTGCAGACCCGCCCGGGCCCCAACGGGCAAATTCTAGTCACCGGCAGCGGATTGGGGCGGGTAACGAGCATTTTGCACGGCATCTTTTTTTCTTATTTTTTTTCTTTGGTCCTTGGCGTTCTTATTTTCATGGCCGCAACTTTTTATCTGGCAAGATTAGCCCTGCGACCAGTGGCCAACATTAGCGATAGCGCCAGGGAAATCGCCAATGGCAACCTGAACCTCCGATTGAACACCGAGACCAAGGTGGACGAGCTGAAGTCGATGGGGGCATCGCTCAACATCATGCTGGATCAACTGCAGCACCAGGCCCAGGCCCAGGCGGCATTCACCGCCGACATTTCCCACGAACTGGGAAATCCCCTCAACACCATGCTGTTGCAAACCCAACTTGGTTGGGAGGAAAAGGGCACTGCCGATGATTTGCGACTGATCTTGCGGCAATGCCACCAAACCGCCCAGAGAATGAACCAGTTGCGGGAGAGTTTGCTGGAACTGTCCCAGGCCGACGCCGCTACCGGGGTATCGAAAAAATTGATCGCCCTCGAGCCTGTGGTGGATGAGGCGATTTTGGCGGTAAGGAACCTGGCAGTGGCCAAGGGTGTGGATATGGTGGTCGATTCAGCCAATCTCGACCTGCATGGTAACCCCGATCTGTTGCATCAACTTTTGGTGAACCTGCTGACAAACGCCATTCGCCACACCCCGGAAGGTTCGGCGGTTACCGTGCGCAGTTGGAGTAACGCGAATGGGAGTGTGGGCCTGCGTGTGCTGGATCAAGGCAAAGGGGTGAACCCGGAAGATGTGCCGGCCCTTTTCAGCCGTTTTTTCCACCAGCACAACCGGACGGGGGTGGCCTTGCATGGCCATGGGGGCATCCGCAATGGACTGGGTCTGGCCATTTGCCACAGCATTGTCAAAGCACACGGCGGCACCATCACCTACACGCCAGGACCTCAGGGTGGCGCCCTTTTCGAAATCTTGTTGCCAGGGGTTTAGGGTTTGGGTTTATACCTGCAAAACCAGAGGCAACGCCCATCAGTTGCTATTTTTACTGGTTTTCCAGCCCCATTTCCCGTGTTTTGTCATGTGCCCGTTTGGGGTAAGATAAAGCTCCCGCTACTTTGGAGCCTTCCCCATGCCCATGCTGCCCGCCTGGGTGATCGCATGCGCCCTTCTGGGCACTGCTGACACCCCGATTTCCTACACGCGCGACATCCGCCCCATTCTGTCGGAAAACTGCTTTTATTGCCATGGGCAAGATGGCGGCCAGCGCAAGGCTGACCTGCGGCTCGATACCTTGCAGGGCCAGAAAGATTCCGGATCGATCACCCCGGGCAAACCTGACGAGAGCGGCTTGATCGACCGTATTCATTCGACCGATCCGGCCAAGCTGATGCCCCCCGCCAAATCCAACCGCAAACTGACAACCAGCCAGAAAAAACTGCTGGAACGCTGGATTTCCGAAGGGGCAAAGTTTGAGGATCACTGGGCTTTTCAACCACCCCAAAAAGCTACCCTGCCAACGACGCCAGGAATAGACCACCCGGTTGATCGCTTTTTGGCGGTCGCCCAGTTGAAGAGTGGTATTCAGGTTAATTCAGAAGCTGACAAGCGAACCCTCATCCGCCGGCTGGCCCTAGACCTGACAGGTTTGCCACCTACCCCTGCCGAGGTGGATGCCTTTATCGCTGATACCGATCCCAAGGCTTATGACAAGTTGGTGGACCGGCTCATGGCCAGCCCGCATTATGGCGAGCGCCAGGCCCTGCCCTGGCTCGACGCGGCCCGCTATGCCGACAGCAACGGCTTCCAGCAAGATGGCGACACCTTCCAGTGGGTCTGGCGCGACTGGGTGGTGCAGGCGCTGAATGACAACATGCCCTTCGACCGATTCTCGACTGAACAATTAGCGGGCGATTTGCTGCCGAACGCCACACCCGCGCAAAAAGTGGCCAGCGCCTTCAACCGCAACCATCTGGTCAATGGTGAAGGTGGTGCTATTCCCGATGAGCAACGCTTTGTCATCTACTTCGACCGCATGGATGTGACAAGTACTAATTGGCTGGGCCTGACCATGGCCTGCGTTCAATGCCACGACCACAAATACGACCCCCTCACCATGCGCGACTATTACAGCCTGATGGCTGGCTTCAACCAACTGTCGGAGACGGGTCTGGCGGGATTCCAATCTTCCAAGACGCGGGTTTCGCCACCGTTTTTGGAGTACCCGCTTGCAGGCCAGAAGGAAACTGTCGCCCGGTTGGAAAAAGAGGCAAACGACCTTGCCTCGCAACTGGAAAAGCAAAAAGGCGAGTGGGAAAAGAAAACCGCCTCCGACGAACAATTCCCCGACAAGGTAACCCGCGACCGCATCCTTGCGCGCGCGAGTGACACGCCGCTAGACAAAATTGCCAAAGACAAACAAAAAGACGAGGAAAAAAAACGGGCCGACCGTGAAAAGGCAATCCGCGATCATTTTGAGCAAAAGGTTGCGGCAGAGCTAACCCAAAAACTGAAAACCGCCCGCGACCGGCTCAACAGCTTCCGCAATGATGAGCTGCCCAAGGTGATGGTGATGGCCGACGACAAGCCGCGGGAGACCTTCATCTTGAGCCGCGGCGAATATTTGAAACCCACCACCAAAGTCACATTCGACACCCCTGCCTTCCTGCCACCGTTGCCCAAAGACGCACCCAAGAACCGCCTCGGCTTCGCCCGCTGGTTGTTCGCACCTGAAAACCCGCTTACTGCCCGTGTGGCTGTGAACCGCCTGTGGCAAAACCTGTTTGGCACCGGCCTGGTGAAAACGGTGGAAGACTTTGGCGTGCAAGGGGAACTGCCCTCCAACCCTGTCCTGCTCGACTGGCTGGCAGTTGAATTCCGCGACAAGGGCTGGAACATGAAGGCGATGAACCGCCTGCTGGTGACCAGCGCCGCCTACAAGCGCTCCAGCAAAGTGACCGCCGGGCAGTTGGCACTCGATCCTGAAAACCGTCTACTGGCTCGTTTCCCACGGGTGAGGCTGCCGGCCATGGTGTTGCGTGATGTGGCTTTGGCCACCAGCGGCCTGTTGGACAAGCGTCTGGGCGGCAAGCCGGTCTATCCTTATCAGCCCAATGGCATTTGGGATGCGCTGGCCATCACCAAAGAGCGCGACTTCACCTACCCCGCCTCGTCGGGCGCAGACCTGCACCGCCGCAGCCTTTACACCTTTTGGCGGCGTACCGTGGGCCCGGCAAACATGTTCGACGCCTCAAGCCGACAGGCATGCAGGGTGCGGGCGGGAACCACCAACACCCCCTTGCACGCTTTGACGACGCTGAACGATGCCACTTGGAACGAGGCCTCCCGAGAACTTGCCACCACGCTGATTCAAAAATTCCCCGAAGAGGGTGCCCGGCTGGACCGGCTATTTGAACTGGTGCTGGCTCGCAAACCCGCAGCGGGTGAAAAAGTCACCCTGAACAACATGCTGCAGGTGCAGACAAAGGCCTTTGAACGGGACCCGCTTGCCGCCAAGCAAGCCACCAACCTGGGCGCCACCCCCCGCGACACCAAGACCGATCCAGCCAAACTGGCCGCCTGGACGCAATTATGCCTGGCTGTCTACAACCTTGACGAGGCCCTCACCCGGGAGTAAGCCAATGACCAATCCCATGCGCGAACAGATCTCCCGGATTACCCGCCGGGCCTTTTTTGGCAAATCAGCCAACGGGTTGGGTACTGCCGCTTTGGCTACACTTTTAGGCAGGCAGGCCTCCGCTGGTTCTGGCTCAGTCCCCCCGGGCGTGGGTGGCTACCCTCATTTTGCGCCCAAGGCGAAGCGGGTGGTCTACCTGTGGCAGGGTGGGGCTCCATCGCATTCCGACCTGTTTGACCCCAAACCGGTGATGGCCCGCATGGCAGGTCAGGAGATTCCCGAAAGTGTCCGGGGCACCACCCGCCTGTCGACCATGACTTCGGGCCTGAAAAAATACTCCATTGTCCCGGCCATCAAGCCCTATAAGAAATATGGCAAATCAGGGCTGGAAATCACCAGCATGATGCCGCACATCGGCTCGATTGCCGACGACATCACCCTGGTGCGCTCGATGAACACCGAGGCTGTGAACCATGCGCCCGGTGTCACCTTCTTCCTCACAGGTGCACAGGTGCCCGGTAGGCCCAGCCTGGGGGCATGGCTCACCTATGGGCTGGGTTGCGACACCGACAACCTGCCAGCCTTTGTGGTGATGACCAGCTCCGACAAAGGCAAAACCTGCGGCCAGCTCTTTTTTGACTACTACTGGGGCTCGGGTTTTTTGCCCACCCGGTACCAAGGTGTGCGGTTTCGCGGCGCGGGCGACCCGGTGCCCTATTTAACTAATCCGGAAGGTGTTAGTCGCTCATCACGCGAAAAACTGCTCGAAGGCATCGCGGAACTCAATCGGGCCCACCTGAACGATTATGGCGACCCGGAAATCGACACCCGCATCGCCCAATACGAGATGGCTTTCCGCATGCAGTCAAGCGTGCCCAACCTGCTGGATTTCTCCAACGAGCCCAAGAACATACTCGATATGTATGGCCCCCAGGTGCATGAGCCAGGCAGCTTCGCCAGGCACTGCCTGATCGCCCGGCGGCTGCTCGAGGGCGGTACCCGCTATGTGCAACTCATGCACTCAGGCTGGGACCAGCACTCGAACCTGTTCACCCAGCTTGAAAAGCAGTGCGAAGACACCGACCAGCCTTCCGCTGCTTTGGTGAAAGACCTCAAACAGCGCGGCATGCTCGACGACACGCTGGTGGTTTGGGGCGGCGAGTTTGGCCGCACCCCGTTCGGCCAAGGCCCCGAGGGCAAACCTAATGGCCGTGACCACTTTGGCCGCGCCTTCAGTCTGTGGATGGCCGGTGGTGGGGTGAAAGGCGGCCATGTGCATGGCGCCACCGACGACTTCGCCTGGAATATCCGGGAAAATCCGGTCCATGTGCATGATCACCAAGCCACCATTCTACACCTGTGCGGCATCGACCACGAACGCATGACTTACCGCTACCAAGGCCGTCAGTTCCGGCTGACCGATGTGCATGGCAAGGTGGTGCAAGGCGTTTTGGCCTGACCCGTAGGCACTAAGGTGAAGGCTCAGGCTTTTTGCCGCGCGGCAAATCCAAGCCAGGCCCAAACCCACCAGACTGTCACCAGCGCGGCAAACACCAGGGCGGCTGCCAAGAAACCGCCATAAATCGAGGCGAACACTAAGTTATTGGCCTCATACACCACGCTGCCATGCAACAGGGATCTGGCACCCGCCTCGGCATTGCCAAAGCCTTGCGTGTGCAGGTGGTTTTTCAAGATGCCACCGTATTCCACATACACTTCTGGCTGAATGTATTGCCGCTCGGCGACAAAGGAATATTCATTTTGATAGCCACGGGTGGTGCATAGTGTCAGCACGCCAATGGAAAATGCGCCGCCCATGAACTGAAAAACTGTCAACAGGTCGCGGCGCAGCGGCTCAAAAGCGGCTGGGCTCATGGTAGCCCGCTGCAACCCAATCAGGGTCAGGCTGGCACCAAAACCCATCAAAAACCTTGCCGGGGCAAGCTCCCACAACCCGGGTGCGGCAAACCAGTTGAATTGCGCCTGGTTCAGTGCGGCCCAGTAAGGCCAATCCATGGTCTGTTGGTGGGCAAGCCACATCCCCAAAGAAATTGCCAACAATCCAGACAATGTGAAACAACGGGTGGAGGGCAAAGCGATGGCTAGCAAAGTGGCGCAGGCAGCCCCAATCGACAAAGGCCAAATGAGCAGGCTGCGGTCAATCATTCCCAAGTCACGCAGTATGCCACCATAAACTCCCATATCCGACACATTGAAATACTGCACGAAACCTGCAAAAGCCGCAACTATCAAAGTGGGCCAGCCCACCATGGGCAATGCATCGGGCCTGAGGACCACGGTCGCCACCACCAGTGCTAGAAAGAACAGACAACCAGCCATGGCCAGCCTCGCCCGGCTATCTTGCCACCACCCTTGAAGCTGGCCATACGATTGGGCGTACCAAAGACAGCCGAGAAAACCGACAAAACAGCAGTACCACAAAGGCACAACCGGCCTGGCTGGCCTGCTTTTTTCATCACCCCACACAAGCAGTATCAACAAGGCGGCCAAGGCGATGGAGCCCTCGAATAGAAACCCGCCATCCCAACCATGCTCGCGATAAAAATCAGCGGCAAAGGCAATAATAAGGATTCCAATAGATGGCAAAACGATTCCAGCCCAGGCAAACAGCCTGCTTCCCGCCGCAGCACCCACGATGGGGGCCGCCGCCAACACCATGCCAGCTCCAAAACCGGCAGCCATGCGGCTAGCCACCAGCCAACGGAACGGGGCGAGCACCATCAGCCCGTTGAAGAAGGATCCGACTACCAATAGCCCCAAACCGAGCCGCATCACCCGAGCGGGTGAACTCAATGGCCGGTTGGCCAGGGTGATTACCAAGCCGCAGGCTATTGAAAAGAGGTAACCACTGTGCAGTGAATAGCCATCGGTCGTCACCCAACCGCGGGCAGCGTCCATTTCACGGAAGCACGAGGTGTGTCCGGCGGTGGTCAACCAAACCGAGGCCAATGCCAACAAAGCCGCCCAACGCCTAGCCGGCAAAGCCACCGGCTCCAGCACGGGCACGACCGGCTCATTCATCCCCATCACCGACGAATATCGAGCGGCCAGGTTCGGGGTCGTTCATCCAGGCCACCTGCCAACCGCGGGGCTCTTGCACTGTTAGCGTTAAAGGCAGCTTGCAGGCGGCCCGGCTTAGCGCCTCAATGCAGCGGGCGTGGGTGTCGCGCACCAACTTCTCCCGGGCAACGCTATCAAGCTTTGCCCATGCCGGGCCGGTGGTGAGTATCACCGGCAAGCGCATTTGCTGCTCATACCGGCCCACACCATAGGGCAACACGGTGCGGGTAGG
>Ga0255132_1000089_pt1 | contig 34005 bp, 32 predicted proteins | sample Law_Law_RepA_8d_FD_188551 | JGI IMG/M metagenome (GOLD analysis project Ga0255132, IMG submission 188551) | Freshwater microbial communities from St. Lawrence River, New York, United States - Law_Law_RepA_8d | ecosystem: Environmental > Aquatic > Freshwater > River | place: USA: New York...
AAGGTGGTCTGGTTGTCAGTAGGAGCGCGAAATCCAGGTCGGGGAACGATCAAGAAATGATTGGGCGATTTTTCAAAGGCCCGGGCACGTGAAATGGCTTAATCAACACCGACCGCGGCGAAATCGTTAGCCAGAGCACCGATGATATACCAACCATGGAATTGCCCGGTAGACATCGTAATAGTAGAATGCGTTCGGAGGCGAACATATGTCACTTGAAACATTAATCGGTGGACTTTCTCGCGATGAGCAGATTGTCGCTATGGAACTACTTTGGAAACGTCTAACGACTGAAAATCCCTCTGCCGCGCCCCCGGAATGGCATCGAAGTGTTGTTGCCGAACGCGTGGCCGCCATAGAGCGAGGAGATGATACTCTTTCCGACTGGGAGGACGCCAAAAAGCGGCTTGCGGATCGTCTCCGATGAGAATCAAAATCTCCGGTGGCGCAGAACGCGACATGGAGGATGGTTGCGATTTTTACTGCGAGATCGATCCAAATCTAGCAACTTACTTCCACGACAGCATTTCCGCAGATATCGACTCATTGCTGCTGTACGCAGGAGTCCACGCCAAGTCGGACGGATGGTACTATACTTTCGCGTCACGGTTCCCGTTCGTTATTTGGTATGGGATCATAGACGATATTGTGGTCGTCTATGCTGTGCTAGACGGCAGACGCGATCCAGAACGCAACGCGCAGGCGCTGCGTCAACGGCGGCTCAAGGTCGAATGATTTTATGACTAAAGTTTGCAGGCAAAGAATCTGGCGAAAAAAGCCAACCCCGTTTGGCAAGTGATCTTGGGCCTGAGTCGCTACGGTGGGCTGCGGACACCTTCGGAAACGCTATCGCTTCGCTGGGACGACATCGACTGGGAGATGAACCGAATGAGTATCCCGAAGCCGAAGTTCGAGCACCAAGAAGGCCGTGGCATTCGGAGTTGCCCGATCTTTCCCGAGCTGCGACCGATCCTCTACGAAACGTTCGAGATCTTTGGCCACAAGAGCGAATACGTGGTCGCCGCTCCGCAGTATCGCGCCGCACCCAACACGGCGATGGGCTGGAAGAACGCCAACTTACGCAGTGAGATGACGCGACTGCTGCGCCGCGCCGGTGTCTCGGGTTGGCCACGATTGTTCCACTCTGTAAAGCTTCAATAGGGGCGTGCCAGCAGGCAAATCGAACTCCAGCGCGAGTTCCCGTTGCATGTGGTGTGCTCTTGGCTTGGCAACTCACCACGCATCGCCCAGCAGAGTTACTTGCTGGTTTCTGAGGATGATTTTGCTAGGGCGGCAGGGGCGAAGAAGGTGATGGTTGAGGGGTGAGAGAATTGCCGGTGTGGGGCGCCCGGCGACGGGCATGCCTTACCCGAGGTTCGTCCGTTTAAGTATTGGTTCTGTCAAAACCTTTGTACGAACCGAGTTAGCAATAAAGCATTCGGCGTGGGCATCGTGGTGCATCTCGACGATTACGGAATCGGCAGGAGTTTCTCCATCCCAATGAATTTCAGGTCGTAATCGAACAAGGGATATCACAAGTTTGTTGTGCTCATTGTGGCCCATTTCGCCAACTGCAACGTCACGGTAGAAATTTACGCGAAGGCCTCGTTTAGCTGCAATGGAAAGAAACCAAAGCATATGGCAACTGGAAAGTGATGCTACGAATGCCTCCTCTGGATCTACAGCCGATTCAATCGAGAAGGGCAACGGCACCTCCATCGAAGCTCCAAGAATGCGCACGCGAGTACTTTCCGTCAATAAACTGCGCGGCCCCGCGTTCCCACACGATTGTTGATTGGATTTCCGTCATCGAGTTGTTACTAGATTGAAGGATGAACGACCGAAATCATGGGGTTGCGGCAAGGAAACTCGCCATCAGAAAACGCGCGACCCGCAACGCCCGTGCATTTCATTGTTCGTCGCGTTTTGAGGTGCTGTAACGAAGGATCGCGTTCGAGATGTCAATTGGATCAAAGGCGTGGTGGTCAATTGATCCGTAAAAGCTAATGCATGCGATTACCGCATGCCGTTGCGCGGTGGTCAACAATTCGTGGAATTCGGGCGCAGTGAATGAATTGTAAATTAGTCGACCGACGAAGTCTTGTTGGAACTCGCCACGTAGCTCCGCAGTCATGAATGCGGGAGTATGGAAGTAAAGACCTCGTGCGTCAAGAAACGATGGTGCCGCATTGCAATGGTTCAAATGTTCCGCTGGAATCCGACGCCAATCAATTTTCTCGTCCTTCGCTCGGAGTGCTCGCAGTTCGTCAGGCCCGCGATAGTCGTCGATCCCATCGGACTCCCACAGTCCGATCCCGTCTTCCAACGTTACGCCAGCAAACGCAGCGGCAATCTGTTCAATCAGTTCGTCAGCGCGTTTGCACAAGACAAGCCTCGCTTGGGCATCTGCGATTGTCGAGCGATCGTAGCCGTTGCTACGCATTTCATCGATGTCTGCTTGCGTGATGCGTTCCATGGTTTAGCGACGAACTTGTTTTTAAACGGATCAGCCTAAACCCTGTAGACCGGACCAACGCAGCGTATCACGCAAGCTAGCCACGATCCGAAGTTGAATGATATAAGGCGCTTGTGAGCGGAGCAATAACTTGATGGGGTGCTAGGCTGTTTCGACCTAGCGATTGTGCATCGTGGGACCGAACGAGTGTTGTGGTGTGGGGAGGGTGCCCGGCAACGGGCATCCTTACCCGATTTCGGCGATCGTGCTTTCACTCTGGATCCTCGCACTGAGCCAGCAAGTCGGCCCTTAACCGTGTGGGCGACACAATGACCCCATGTCCACCGGGCACAGGAAAGACCGCTACTTGTCGGCCGTCCTTTGAGATCCCTGGGAGCCATTTATCCAACCAATCGTCAAGCGATATTGAAACGGCTTGTTCTTGACTGACGTTTGAGGCACATGCAGTCGCGAAACGCTCGTGCGGCCACACCGGTATCATCTCCGCGCCCGAGTCATCCGCCATTAAGCACCAGCCATTTGAGGATCGAAGGCTCCACACTTCTTCCCAGTCCACGACCCGGTTAAGAAAGACTGAATAGCGATCTGGAGCATTCATCCCCGTCAACGCAGCAAACTCTTTGTCGTGGATCTGCTTCATGATGTGTATGTAGCCGAACGACGGCGATCACCCAGTCGCCGCCAAAAAACTATGATTCAAATTCGCGGCCGACCGGCGACTTGCGTGCATCGCTTGGTTTGCTGCCGTGTTGAGATGTTTCGCTACAATCGACCAATTGATTGCTACCAAACAGTACAGCCTTGAGTATACAGATAGCCCCGAAGATAGGAAACAAGAGAACGGAGCCGGCCCACAGAGGAAGAACCCCGGAACGAAAGTCCACGATACGATTTATTCCTGGCTGTGAAGCTACAAATTCAACCTTCACCTGTTCTCCACGTTTGGGGGCTGGGCTTTCTGTCCACGACCGACCCCGCCGTTGTAGTCCCGCTGGATCAGTAAATTCGAATCGCACAGAAACGATTGGGGCCCCCTTGGTTTCGTCTCCGATCGTAAATCCGGTTCCCGTTACATCAAGGACAATTCCGTTGGCTTGGGTCAGTTGTTTCTGAAAGAAAAGTAGACTTGGCCAGTCGGCATGCCGCCCGAATACTTGCCAAGTAATTGCACCGATCAACAAAAGAAGCCAGCCCAGACGTGCATGCGGGACCGTGTAGCAACGGTGGAGTTTATTCAATTCTCGAGCTATCACAAAAGCGATATGATTGTCCTAGGCAGCGAACTTATTTTTATGCTGACCGACCGAACCCCTGTAGACCGGACCAACGCAGCGTATCACGCAAGCTAGCTTCGATCCGCAGTTGAATGATATCAGCCGTTTGTGAGCGGAGCAATAATTTGATGGGGTGCTAGGCTGTTTCGACCTAGCGATTGTGCATCGTGGGACCGAACGAGTGTTGCGGTGTTGGGAGGGGGCCCGGCAACGGTCAGGCTTGCCCGATTTATCTCCGCTTATGGTCTTAGAGTCGCGATCTAGCGACCACTCGTGGGTCGGAGATACCACGCGAACTAAATCCCCTAATGACAACCTTCACGACCAATTCGTCCTTGTCTTCTATCAAAGGAAGGGAACGATACACCGCAGAATCAGGATCAATTGCAAAGAAGGCATCTATCAACCCCCAACGTATCTGAGCGTCAGCGTGCTTTTTTGCACGCTCTACAGCACATCCGAATCCGTGAATGTAGTATTTCCCGCCGTTTACGAGTTGTCCGGGTCCAAGTACATCGTAACCGACCCAATCAGCCGTCGATTTAGGTCTTGGAATACCGGTGGCCTCAAGGCTTGTGACCGCCTGATGAACCGCGTCCTGATAGTCATGGATCAACCGTTTCAATCGAGCGTCAATCTCAAATTTTCCTGTCGTGAAAATTGGTTTTATGTTGGGTTATTGAGACTGAGTTGATTTATGCGATGGGGCGAAAAGGCTCGTGTTGTAGAAAATATTCGTCTTCATCTAGGAGTTTCGCTGCAAGTCCCAATCCACGGATATGAGACGCTAGGAATGCGTCAGCTCTTTTCCGGGTCAAGTATCTGTAGATCGCATAGATAATAAACGCCCCGACCGTCCAACCGACGAATGGTACCGTAGCAATCAGGATTATCGCAACGATTGCCAAAGGGACGATCCAAATCATCCGCATTACCTTCGACACAGTCGCATTGATCCAGCTTTTTCGCCATTCCTTGCGAAACGATTCGGCACATGGTTCGCAGAAAAGGCATGGAATGAACACTGTATGCCACGCTTCGTCGGTTGGAGCATAGCCGATCGTCACACCCTTTTCGGAGACGGCAACTTCGCTCCCGGTGAGAATACGTTGCTCCAAGAAAACGACACGTGTCGGAAGCAATTCAGACGCTGGATTTTGAGAACACATTTGGCACCCGCCGTCGAACGGCGAGGACCTATCATTGATCAAACGGGTAACCTGATCAGCGACGGAATCCATGGAAGTGGTTTCCCCTGCATTGCGTTTCAACTGCGATAGCGATGGTATAGAAGCCGTCTCATTACAGCTGGGGCAAGCAGTGGAGTTTCCGCACATCGCCGGAGTTACTTCCATTTTGTAACCACATTTACAAGTGATCGTATACATCTGCTAATACTTTGCGTGGTGGTGGGGGAATGTAGTTCTGTTCCTTGACCAATTGAGAATTGAGAATTGAGAATTGAGAATTGAAATCCATGCGGGGTGGCTTGTTCTTCATCATTCTAAATTATCCATTTTCCATTCTCAATTCCTAGGTTACCGAGGATGATTTTGCGAAGGCGTTTGGGGCGAAGAAGGTGATGGTCCCAGATGGGGTAAGGGAAAAAAGTGTCTCGATTTTGAGTAGCAGTGCATGGCATGATACACTTTCATGGCGTGTCAGGAAGTTCGACTGAGCTACCGAGCGAGGAGCCAACAACACATGCCAGGTCAGTTACAAATGTTCTTGTCATCGCTGATGATTTTTGGAATGATCCCACTGGATTGGCATTTACTTGCCCAAACCAACAAGGAGATCACCAACAGCATTGGGATGAAGCTGGTGCTGATCTCCAAAGGGACATTCATGATGGGCTCGCCCGAGAGCGAGCAAGGCCGTAATGAGATCGAAAACCAGCACGAAGTGACGATTAGCAAAGACTACTACCTTGGTGTGTATGAGGTAACGCAGGCTCAGTACGAAAAGGTGATGGGTAAGAATCCGAGTCACTTTCAAGGTGCCATAGTCGGTAATGAGAATGCAGATCTCCCTGTCGAGAAAGTTTCTTGGGACGATGCAGTCGAGTTTTGCAAAAAGCTATCGGACTTGCCGGAGGAGAAGAAGGCAGGCCGCGAATATCGCTTACAGACGGAGGCAGAATGGGAATACGCGTGTCGCGCTGGTAGCAAGACGGTGTTTTCATTTGATGATGAAGAGGGCTTGCTACCCGAGTACGGTTGGTTTGATCGCAACAGTTCTAACCGGACACATACGGTTGGCCTTTTGGAGCCAAACGCTTGGGGTCTATACGACATGCACGGGAACGTCTGGGAGTGGTGTAGCGACCGGTACGGTGAATATCCCAAGGGTGCGGTCGCCGATCCGACTGGCCCAAAAATGGGCTCGCTCCGCGTGATCCGTGGCGGCAGTTGGAACTTCGCGGCCGCGGAATGTCGGTCGGCGTCCCGGGACTGGAGTGGCCCGTCGGACCATGGCGATTACCTCGGCTTCCGCGTGGCCCTGAGTTCATCCGGAATCCCCACCAAATAGAATTTTCGAGAGTTCCAATACCATGTTAATCGAGTGATCGCGGAGGACTCTGGCAACCCATTGAACGACTCACTGGACGACTCACCAGGGGCCACGGCGGCGCACGAGACAATAATTTAAAAAGGTGGCAGCACCTGTACGGATGGACATCCATGGATAGGCTGGAAAGCCAAAGCAATTGGCCAAAAATGCGAAACACCCTGGAAAAACCTTTGGTGTTTGAGCGGAAAGGACAGGATTCGAACAACCCGGGAAATCCCTGGGGAAATCGAAGTTTAAAAACGAGGCGGCGCAAAATCCGACGCGCGCCGCAAAATATGTTGTGCGTTGGAAGCGCGCGCGACAGCGCATGAGCGAAAACAACGTTCGAACCAACGACCCGATTTAAAGGGTCACGACTCTTGGCCCGTTACAAATTTATAGGGTCACCTTTTATTGTTTACAGGGGCATTTATAGGGTCAAATCCAAAACCCCTGAGATAATATGAGGGTATGGTCTTGGTTTATGGGGTCAGCCTAACTTCTACACTGATCGTTTCCAAGTCGTAAGCTCTACTTCAGTGCATCCGGGCTACTTGGGGATTCCGGTGGAACTCAGGGCGAGGCGGAAGCCGTTGTTGATGTCCCGGAGGACCGCCGAACTCCAGTACCGACGTGCCGACCGACAATAGGCGGCACCGAGGCCCAAACCGCCGCCACGGATCACGCGGAACAAGCCCTCTTTCGGGTCACTAGGATCGATGAACGCACCCTTAGGATTTTCATAATACCAGTCGCTACACCATTCCCACACATTTCCGTGCATATCATACAAGCCCCATGCATTTGCTTTCTTCTCGCCGACTGGGTGAGTCTGATCACCGCTGTTACCAACATTCCATGCGTAATCATCTAACGACTTCGAACTCGCTCCAAAGCTATAGGCGGTCGTACTGCCAGCGCGACACGCGTACTCCCACTCTGCTTCGGTTGGCAAACGATAAACTCGACCTGCTTTCTTCTCCTCAGGTAAGTCCGATAGCCTCTTGCAAAATTCGACTGCGTCGTCCCATGAAACACTTTCTACAGGAAGATCCGCGTTCTGGTCAGCAACTTTAGCCCTTTGAAAGTAACTTGGATTTGTTCCTATCACCTTCTCATACTGTGCCTGGGTGACTTCAAAAACACCGAGGTAATAGTCTTCGCTGATAGTCACTTCGTGTTGGGTCTCGTCGTCGTCACGGCCTTGCTCGCTCGCAGGCGAGCCCATCATGAAGGTCCCTTTGGGGATCCGCACGAGCTTTATCCCGATGCTGTTGACGATCTCTTTGGGAGGCTGTGCTTCACAGAGATTGGCCCCACCACATATCAAAAGTGATAGAGCAATAAGCGATTTAAGAAGCGATGGGTACAAGATGGGTATGTTTGCCTTGAATTGGCTAATTGACTTCGGCTATTTGGAAATTTGTTCGGCCGAATAATTATTGAATTGTAGCACTTCTAAGATCGCATTCACCCTGCCACCAATTGATACGTCTCAGTTTTGTTCGTACCGATGAACTCGATCTTTCCGGCCAAGCGTAGGGTTTCTAGCTCGCGGTTCACGGTCTTGAGGCTGCACCCAAAGTGGGTTGCGAAGCAGGTGGAGCGAAGCTTCCCGCCGTCGCCCAGCAATTCCAAGATTCGCTGACGGCGACTCGCTGGCGTGTCTTCGATCTCTATCGGATCGGAGTCGGCTTTCCTGGCGTCCCGAATCGTGATCCACTCGGCGAATCGGTACCCCCTTCCACCACTGGAAACAACATCCTGCCTCCCGCAGACAATCCATAGCTGCGACTTGGGTAAGTCGACCACCGAGTCTCGAAACGCGCGAACCGAACAAATGATCGAGTTTCGCCCATGTACGATGCCAAGCCTGTTTACCAGCACCGGACCGCTCTTGGAACGTTGTCTTCAAGCACACTTTCGATTCCGGCCGAAAGTGGGCGAATCGCGTTCGTGATGGGCTTGGCAATTGATTGACGGTGTGAGGAAGGTGCCCGGCGACAGGCAAGGCAACCGGATTTATTCAGAGTCTTCTCCCCCGTTCGACTGAAGGGATTCAAGAAAAGTTATAAAGTCGGGAGCTGCATAGTGCAGATTGGCGAAGGGCGCTGGCTTCTCGCTTGCTTCATCATATTGTTTCAAGTCCGTCCATGACAAACCATATTGATGTTGCCAGTTTGGATCGTCCATGAAATCCGCGCCGCCATCGTGCTCATAAACATATACCCTTCCGTTGAGACCATCGGCAAGGAACAACACGATCTGATTACCCCAATCATCACTGCCGATGCAGAGAGCAACCGGCGCTAGCCCCAATTCGTTAAACTCACCTCCCGGGTTCATTTCGACATCATCGTCATCCCTGAACCCATAGAAGTGAGCGATATACGCTCCTGGAAGGGTCTTGCAATCGATTTTGGCATTAACGCGGAATTTCCCAAATCTCGCGAGAAACTGCGCATAACTACTCGGAAGAACGACTCCCAAAGATGTTTCAAGCTGTCGTAAATGAGAATCGGATGGGTCAACGCGTCTACTCAATGGAGTTGCGTTGAGACGCTTCATATGTGTTTCGATGCTCATAAGACCATCACTTTAGCATTACGACGGGGTTCAGCGGGCCAAAGCGATTGACTCAACGCAAGTCAGTTCGACATATCGAGGGTTCCGTGTGTAAGCCGTTGGGTACGCCCGACATGGTGATTGGTTTATAGGGTTCAAGTTCCTTTGCGAGATAGGATTCTCCACCAGACCAGTATAGCAAATGACAACTTCAAGGGGACAAGCAGCAGGTGAAGGCTACTGCGCCAGGGGGACCGCAGCTTCGCTTGGGTCTCCTTGCAACCCTCGGTTCAACACGGCACGCAAGCGGCTACGCGTGTACCTTTGCAGCAGAATTGGGTAGACGTTGACGACAATATTGCCGAAGCTCAAGTACACCGCCCAGCCATGCCACCCGATGCTCCACGCCCATGCTGCTGATGCGATTCCAAGAGCCAACAATACTAGGTGGCCACGCTCGCTTTGCTCGGTGCGCACGACGAAGTCAGCAGCGGAACGACGACCACGGATCACGCGGAAATCTGCATTTTTCCGCCGCTCCCATCGGTTTGCGAAATCCCCATCCGGAGCAAACCAGCGAAAAAACACAACGCCCAGCGACACGTAGCACTTCCCCGTTTGCTCAAATCCATGAACTCGAAAGTATGCGCGTGGCAGGAGCCACCAGAGCGAGATGCAAGCGATGATTACGAATAGAAACGACGCAGGTGGCAAGAGATTGCCGGACTGATAGTGGAATGGTCTTAGAGGACCCCATACGTAAAGCCAGAACATCAGAAGAGGTCCGAGCCAGCCTCCAGCCATAATCGCGAAAGGGATGATATTGAGCCCATGTGTCGGTGGGGTATGACGCGGTGCGTTGCTGCGTGACATAAACAGGCTTCCTCAACCCAGTGCGTTCGGACTTACTTGCTTTTTATCTTGATCAGCTTAATCCATGCAGACCGAACCAGTTCAGCTTATCAATCCATGTTCCCGTGACCTTAGGTCGATTGTGTTGGCACGCTCAATACTTGAATGCCAGACTTGCGAAATCTAACGTATCCGAAGTCGATGGTCAGTAAACAGTATGTCGCAATCGCGATTGGGCTTGAACCATATCCAATCGTGTTACCTCGTTCTTGTGAGTCATCCCATTTCGTTTTGCAGCTCCAAACGAGTTTTGTCATTCATAGTGGAATGTGCTGATCTGCCTAGTTCGCGCCCAGGTCTTGGACGAATCGTGCACTAGGCACCACTTTGCTTCGATCGACTCCAAGTTGTTCGGCGACGATCCATTGGAGTGTATTCCAAACGTCGGTTGGATTTCGAGTCGAATAACGCGTGGCGAGAGTATTGTGGTTTATAGCGACCAAGCTCGTTACGAGGTCACGGATTGTAGAGCAAGATGACACGGGATAAATGGCGAACGGCTGAGTTACAAACCACAATATCGCGGAACTAATGAGCCCAAACACCACAGCGGCAAGGATTCCAGTCATCAAGCTCGGAATGGCGAATCCGATAAAGGATGCAGATACTACGATCGCGACAAGTATGCAATTGAGAAGGGCAAGCCATGATGGTCGTTGTAGACTTGGGAATTGCAAATCCATTTGGGAACTAAGAGCTTGCCAATACTTCCGGCGACCAATCAACGGTATTACTCGATCCAATTTCGTTTTCGGACGAATCGACGAATGAGACAATCCGAGTGATCGCAGTTGCCGCCGCAAGTCGTAAAATGCAGCAGCGGTCAAGCAAGTGTTCGATGTCAATACTGGGTCAGCAGTCTTTTGAAGAAGGAATTCGTAGACGTGTCCGACGGTTAGCATGGTGCTAGCGCGATCGTCTGGAATCGAAACGTCGAACGCTTCTTCGATTTCCAACACTAGTTCGACGGTATCAAGGCCCATAGCGATGCTCCTTTCGTCTCCCACTTGGCACAATAGCAGAATTATATCATGACTCGATTTGTTCCGCGTTTTGGATTTTTATGGATTCTACAGGATCAGCCCTGTTGTGCATTGTTCTGCATACTTGCGGATCTCGGGTTGTAAATCTTTTCGATGAAGAAAGCGTTGAAGCTTTGGTCGCGAGAATAATGGGTGAGAACCGATCTGGTGTCCAAGGCAATGAAGAAACGACTCTTGTACTACGGCGTGGTCGTGGTTCATGCCAAAATCGACCAATGGCTCAACCAATTGTCGTTGTTTGTCCGTGCGACGAAAGGTTAAGTATTCGATTCCGTCCATATCCCAAATCATGTAGCAGGAGGTTCCAAATTTGGTTTGACGCAGTGGATGGTTGAATCGATTTTCGCAATGTTTTGCGAACCCATTATGGTAGAGAGATGACATTGATTCATAAAAGGCAGACCATCCCGACGCAACCGAGTTGTCGAGCACGTCACGAATCATTCCAGAAACGCACCCATAGCAGTACCAGATTGCGGTTCCGGTTTGCTCAGTGCCGTACCTTTGAATGACGGAGTCAATTTCGAGATTGAACTGCGTCAGCAATTGCTGAGCATTGAGCTTTGATTCGTAATCAAAGTCCGTGTTACCATTCGAAATTGCGTGGAGGACGAAGTCATCAAAAATAGGATTTACCGGAACAATTAGTGCATGGCCATTCATTCTTGTGCTGCGTATTGGTGGAGATTCAAAGCTACGCGGAATCCGTAGTCGCGGAGGGAGGCGGTGATAACAGATTTACGAAGTGATTGGTACATGAAAGTCAAACGTTGCTTGGATTCGATGATTCACATCGGCAATCGGAAACATGTTCGGCCGAGCGGTGCTCGAATTGTAGCAGGATGTTATTGTTGCTTGCTAGTTGAGGACATTCAGTCGTCCTTCGAGACGCTGGTCCAGCTGAACCAACATCCAAACACAATTTCGATCGCTGCGATCATGTAGGGAACCAAGTTTGCATTCGGAGAGCCAGAGAACATGGATGCGGTACCAACGATACACATGATTCCTCCAAGGATCCAATTGGTCCAGTCACCGTACGCGCTGCGAAATCCAAAATAGTGTGTGCCGACCGCAATTGCTGCCATCGGAAAAACAAACTCCGAGCGATATGGCATGAGTAGCCAAGCGGCTAGCAATCCGCCGATCATTGGAAATATGGTTTCAATTACCGTCCAAGAACCAGGGTTGTTTTTGGAAACTGGATCACGTTGCAATATTACCTGGACAATGAAAGTTGCGGCAGGGAAGATCAGCATTCCACCGAAAAACAAAACGGCAAAGCCGATAGGTACGCTAGACACTGATGCTGCGAATCCAGCAGCCAACCAGACTACACCTGAGACGATGGCACCTGGACCACCGCGCAAGTAAGCTCTTCGCATTTCTGCTTGTGCGGTCGAAATATCCAAATGTGCTACCTGCTTCCTTACGACTCAGCGGATAAACATAGATGCTTTCCCAGACCTCACAGGGGTGAGGATTATGCTTTATGGCGTGAGGTTACCACACGTGGATGAGCAACTCAATCAGCGTTAGGCAATGCTAACTTTAGGACTGCCTCTTGTAGATCACGTCAAAATAGCTTCCACCTTCTGCTCGGCTAGCAAACTTCCTGCGGGAGAATTCTTTAAAGCCATGTTCGCTCAAAAAGGAGTCCATGTCGGATAATTGACAGCAACCTTCATAGGATTCAAAGTCTGGAACTTCGGTTTTTATGAACTTGAAGTGCCTCAAAACGGGGACGCTTCCTCGCAACACAAGCAGCTCCGATCCTTGTGTATCCATGATCAATGCATCGTATCCACTGACATCTATACCTTCCCTCTCAAGCAAGCTAGGCAAGGTAGTGCTTTTAAGTTTCACTGTCGTGGTGTAGTCGACGCTGGGCCAAATATCTCGGTGGTGCTTGAGATCTAAAATAGACGAAGACGCTCCGTTATTGTTTGCGATATGGAACACGTATTCCTTGTCGTCGAGATCTGTAACGAGAGCCTGGACTGCAAGCTGGTTCTTCAAGTTCCGAATATTGGCTTTGAGTTGAGTGAAGACTTCAGGAATCGGTTCAACCCAGAGAACATTCAAACCATAATCGTCATAGATGTACCGTTCTTGTCCTGCATTTGCACCTACATGAACAACTCCGGATACATCCCTGAGAAATCCATCGGAATTTTTCGCGAAGGCGATCCGGAGCGGACGAAGCCATGCCCTCAATTTATTGACGATCATCTGTGAATCTTGGTTGGTGTTATGGTGAAGGTAAGTTAGTTTGAGTCCGCTGCAGACTTGCGGTCCGCCAGAAATCGTTTGACTGCTCTTTGAGCCTCGCTCGCTTCCGAGAGTTCAGTATGGTTGAGTTTCGGCATCGTGGCGATGACGTTCAAGACTTTCTCAGTGGTAAGGGCTCGGCCGTTGGCGAAAATCGACTTCAGTTTTTGGTGATTTGTAAACATAGCAAACTGTTCATCGGATAGCGGAGTGTTCCTAAGGCAAAGGATTTCTAGGGACTGAAGTTTCGCGACTTTTTCTATCGACGCGTTTGTAACCGTGGGGGCTGTTACCAGGAGATGCCGAAGGTTTTTGAGTTCAGCGAGAGCTTCAAGCGATTTATTTGTCAGTAAAGGGCATTCGAGCCAAATCTCTTGAAGTTGGTTTGCTGTTGCAAGATACGAAGCGCCTTGGTCGGTAAATTGACTGGACCACAAGTTGAGCGATCTTAGGTTTGCGCATCGCTGAGCGATCACCTGTAAGGAGCGATCGGTCAGGTGTTCGGATGCCAAATCAATGTATTCGAGTTTCTTTAGGTGTTGTGTGATTGCATCGATGAACCGATCGGTGAGATGGCCTTGGCCATCGATACGAAGCCAGCGAAGGGATTTGGCTTGCTGAATCGATTCAGCGCAAGCATCGGTGACGCTTGAACCCCCTTCGTGCGATGGATTGGGACCAGTTAGGAACTCCAGATACTGAAGGTTGGGAAGATTAGCTAGGAAATCAAGATCGCGATCGCACATATCACGTTTGCATAAAAAAACACTTTTTAACCGTTTCAAACTAGCTAACGACGAAAGGCTACCTTCAATGACAACGTACTCGTCATCCAAGTTTCCGCCGAAGGAGAGTTCTTCTACGTTTTGAAGTGTTGAAAGAAAGTCCACATCCTCTTGTTTGAGTGTGGTTCCATACGATATCTCGACGCTGGTGAGGTTTGAGGTGTCACTTGGCGCGGCTTGTTTCAGTCCGCTTCGACCAAAATAGGTCAATCCGACGATGCGTCCACTTGCATCTCTCGTAAATCGCGCACCGTTGAGAAGGGCGTCTTGCGCATGGGAATCATCACACAAAAAGCTTCCGAGCACGAGAGCGAGCAGAAGTAAGGCCGCTGAACTTGGGGTAGACGATTGTCTTGGGAGCATTTGCTTTTTCGCTTCAGTATCGCCATATCCATTGGAGGGTTGTTGCGTGGAGTAGTACAACCTTTGAATCGTAACATGGGAATCCATCGGATGTTAGCTCTTTGATGAGTTTCAGGGAGCGGGGAGATTGTATGGGGGGCTTTTTGAAACACAGAGGCACGGAGGCACAGAGAGAGGGAGGTAGAAAGAGAGGGAGGTAGAAAGAGAGGGAGATGGAAAGGGAGGGGGGGAGAAAGAGAAGGAGGCAGGGAGAGAAGGAGGCAGGGAGATAGATAGGGAGGTACGAAGGGGGAGTTAGTCCTTGGGGATGTTGAATTGGGCATCGAGTGATCCGATTCGAGACATTCCGTGTTTCCATAAGAATTCCATCCGTTGCAAATCGCGAGTCTCTTCCTCGTCGCTTCGTATCTTATAGGGTGTTGCAATCGCCCGGTTCTCCCAATCGCTCTTGGGTAATACATGGATCTTCGATCCCGATTTGGTTTTCCAAGTGCGAATCTCTTTTACTTCGACGACTTGGTCGTTTTGGTCGATCTCGAAGTATTGCAACCAATCCAAAGAGTTTGGAGGGGTGTTGGGAGTTGCGAGAGGGTTCGGTTGCAGGACGAGCATCTGATGTTTCGGATCAGCAAGAAAACCTTGTATGGTTTTTAAATACGCAGGATCATCAAAGATGCTGGGGTCAGGAACGATCATCCAAGCTGCATCCGGGATTGCTTGATCGGTGGCTCTTGGGTCGGCATGCTTTGAGAGCAACCCGAATGCGTGATAATTGCGATCCGCATCGGTGGATCCCCAATAGGATTTGTGTTGGGAAATCGGTTCGAAGCACCATATCAAGGTGCGATCGGGATCGGGTGCAAACCCTGATTGAATTTCATCTGCCTGCGGTCGCTTCTTTGAGCTTGCCCAATACGCCGCTTGGATCCACATCAATCGATTATCTGCGTATCCAATGAACATGTTCCCAACGGTATTTTGGTCTGCGATTAATACGATGCGACCTTTGTCGATCGACTTGGCGGAAAGGACAGGAAGAGGGCCCACACGCTCATGAGGTTGCTGTTGAAAGTCGCCGAAGAAACCGACATCTTGACCTTCTCCATACTTTGGAACCCTGCCGAGGTCTCCCCATCCTTGTGGGCTTGTCCATGCGATCCCGAAACGCGAGTCGGTGATTCCTCCGGTTTGAATTCCGAGGGTACGGATTCCTTCAACGATTGGGTGATCGCTGAATGACTCGATGCGAATCCATCCGTTTCCGCTTGCGAGTTTCATCGGAACGCGTTCGCAAGCTGTTTCGTTCGCAAGGGTGATGTCGAGCTTGGCGAACAGTGCGCCGAGTACATGATGGTGGAAATAGCAATTCGTATGGTCGGTAATGACGATCATTCCGCCACCTTCCCTGAGGAACGCTTCGATGGCTTCGATCTCGGAGACGAGGAACGGGGGGAGATCGGCGGAGACCAGATTCAAGACGATCAAGTCCACGTCCGTGAGCGACTCGCGACTCCAGGGGGTCAATTGAAGATCGATCTGCCATCCGAGTGATCGGAGCGTGGAGGCGGCGCGGGATGGACTCGATAACAAGTGATAGTCGTTTAAGCCAGGGGTAGGTAGAGTGTCAATCCAAGTGTGAGAGTGGATCGCGTCGAATCGCGCGCGAGGCTGACGGGTTGTTGGATGGCTGGAAGCCTGCGATGGTGATGCTTGTGCGGGTTGAGTTGAGTTTGGTGCTGATGGCGATGGTGGTTGGCATGTGCAAGCTTGGGTTGCAAAAAACGAAGATGATGTTTGCAACGATGCAATCAGAAGCACAGAAACTAGCAACGGCCCAGGAAGCAGCGACGCGGCTAGCAGCGGCGCGGCTAGCGATGAGAGGGGTGATGCGGCGAGGGGCAACAAGAGGTTTCGGAGGTTGCGCATCGCGGCAGATTCGACGTTTCAGGAGTTGGTTTTTGCGAGAGGATTGCGTACATATTTTTGGTAGCAAGGTTGGCAAAGCATGTACTGTTTGCTTTGGAACCAAGCTTCTTCGAAATCTGCATCGCACGTTGAGTCGGCGTTCGCGAGGGCTTCTTCCAAGCGATCGAATCGATCGGTTGGTTCATCGAAAGAGTCGGATTCAACGAACCCGCCTGCTTCGATTTCGATGGTAATATGAAAATGAATTTCTCGTCCGAGGTCGACTTCGGTTTGACATCGATCGCAAGTAGGATGGGCCACGCGTTGTCCTGATGCAAGAAAAGGTATTCGGGCGGTCGGTGAATTTCTAAGTTAGGTTTGCGCCTTAATCGCACCGAATTTAAGCAGAAAGGGGTTTTGGAAATCAAGGACTTTCGTTGTCGGGTTGATTATTACCGCGAGGCTGATTGCCGGGTGCTTGAGCTTGGAGAGCATCGATTTCGGCGCGAAGGGGACCTAGATCGAGGATGGGTTCGACTTCGGGATCTCGTGGTCCGACCGATTTCTGAGTGCAGCGGAAGAACTCAGAGAGGTAGTGTTGCGGCGAGGTATATTCGGGAACTTTGAAGCGATCCCCTTTTTGCAGGATGGGGCGATAGTCGTGCATTTGGCCGAACTGGCGGTCTCCGGCGACTTGGCATGGAAACCAATGCCCATCCCCTTCGTCGTCTTCTAAGTAGAATTCTGGGTAGCAGTGGTCGGGGATCCAAACGCAGCGAGCGGGGATACCGCTGGCTCGGCAGAGGGCGATAAAGATCCCGGTCATCTCTTCGCAATCCCCTTGTTTATCCTTCATTGCTTCGCGGGTGTTTCGGATAGGACCGTTGCGGTATTCGATATTCTCGCGCACCCAATCGTAGAGGGCTTCGACGTGTTGCCAAGCGGACTCGGGTTTTGAGTCTTTGATCGATTTGGCGATGCGTTTAATGTCTGAGGCGTTTGCATCGATCATTGGGCTGTTGCCCATGAACCAATTAAGCTCCTTGGGTATTTTCTTTGGGATAACAAAGACCGAGGTGTCGGAAGGAGGGTCGATGAAGGATTTCTCTACTTCGACATCAAACACCATGTCGAGTTGATTGTTAGGTTGAAGTCCGGGAAGACTCATCATCATCTGCCGGGCGGTGGTTGGTGCATTAGGGGGCAGATCGCGAAATTGCCACTGGGAGTTAGGCGGGATATTAGAGAGTTTGAGTTTTACTTTTTGTTCGGGCCAATCGGTTGGAAAGGCGATGGTTGCGAAGAGATTTGAGCAGAAGTTGTCGTTCGATTTGAACTTCATTCCAAATTGAAAGTCGAGTGTACGGGGTGCGAAGTACCGTACACCTTTGGTTTCCGGTGTGGGGCTATCTTGGGCAACGAGGCCCTGGGATGACGAAGTGTGAGTTGCGACCGCGATCGCGAGCAGATGCAGAGCGAAATGGCGACGCGATATGCGTTGTTGCAAAGATGCGAAGGGATCCATGTGAAGTGTCATTGGGATCTTCCGGCCAGAATCGAAGGATTGAAACCGATATCTTTAAGTTTAATCACCTATCCTTTCGGCACTTCGCCCGGTGGCTCTTTCTTGAAAAAACAGCAACGGGTAATTGTCAGGTGGAGAATGGAGCGAGTGGCGACCGGTAAGTCGACTTAATCCGCAGGGTTTACCGCAAAGAGCGAGGGGTGCGAATTCTCTCGCCGCGTTGTTCGGAAGCGTAGAGCTCGCGAATGATTCGCATGTATTCTTTCATCGAGTGGTCGCAGAAGTAGTCTATTTTTCCTTGGCGAAGGGACGTGAGGAAGCCACGAAGCCGGTCATGGAATCGAAGCCATTGGTGGATACGGCTTATTTTACCTTTTCGGTTGATGTAGATTTCGCGGCCCATGTGATGGTAACCCAGGAGCCGGGGAGGAGTTCTCGGGACGATATCGTTGTTGTTGATCCATCGATAATGGCGGATTTTTAAGAACGAAGCGTACTTTCGGTTCCCGACGCGAGGTGCACCGAAGCTAAAGATGGCTTGAGGGTTCGAGGGAATGGGAGAGAGTTTGCAGCGTACTGCGCAGACGGCAGCCATGGCACCGCCGAGCGAGTGGCCAGCGAACCAGACGGGGCGTTGGTTCTCACGCAGATGGGTTTCGATATCTGGCCAGAGCAGATCGACGTGGGTGTGGAAGCCGCTGTGCACACGTCCGATTTCGCAAGCGATCGTCCAGGCTTTAGCGTCAGCGGAGATATCGTCCCATTTGGTTGGCTCGGTTCCGCGTGCTACCACAAGGCAATCGAATCGAGTTCCGAACACGTAGGCTTCTGAGCCGGCTTCTTGAATGAATTCGCATTGGTCGATGCCGGCGGGGTAGACGACTTTGGAAATCTGTTCGGGTGGGCCGTAGGCCAAGCGGGAGAGTTCGGCAAGCACCAACGATCGGCCGATCCATGTGAGGGATTCCAGAGGCCGATCGAGCTTGATCGTAAGAGGTTCAGCTGGGAACGGGGGTGGGGCTTTGGATGATGGTTCAGACATCGTCAGAGCCTGCGGGGGCGACGTCGGTTACTTCGGGGTAGAATTACTCTCAGGGCGTTGAGAATGTAATGTGCAACGTTGGGGGCCGCAAGTGTTCGAAGTTACCCTGCGGATTGTTGATCAGGATATTTCACTCGGCCGTGGTAGACAGCGTTAAGGTTTTTGACGAGTGAGTGTTTGATCAGATCGATTTCCTTGAGGGTCAGATCGCATTCATCGAATTGACCATCGAGAAGTTTTTTCATGGCGATTTCATCGACGAGGTGTTGGATACGCGAAGGGTTGGGTTCTTTCAGAGCGCGGCTAGCGCTCTCCACCGCGTCGGCGATCATCAAAATAGCAGCTTCTTTCGATTGAGGTTTCGGACCTGGGTACCGGAACATTCGTTCGGAGACTTCTTCGTTGTCTTCGTTTCCGACATTTTCTTTTTGGGCTTGTCGAAAGAAGTATTCCACGAGGGTTGTCCCGTGATGTTGTTCGATGAAATCGATGATCCGTTGAGGGATTCGATTTTGTCGTGCCAAGTCCGCGCCGTCTTTGACGTGTGCGATGATTACGAGGGTGCTGAGTTCCGGTTGCAAGGTATCGTGGCGATTGACGCCTGGCATTTGGTTTTCGACGAAGTAGTTCGGTTTTAAGATTTTGCCGATATCGTGAAAGCACGCGCCGACACGCACTAAGAGTCCGTTTGCGCCGATGGCTTCTGCGGCTGGTTCAGCGAGGGAAGCGACGGAGATTGTGTGGTTGTATGTACCCGGTGCGCTTTGCGCTAGTTGTCGGAGCAATGGGTGGCTCATATCGCTGAGCTCGAGAAGGGTCAGGTCGGTTTGGATATCGAAGAAGCGTTCCATGAAGGGGAGGATGCCGGTCATCAAGGGACCACATAGGGCGACGAATGCGAATTGCTTTAGAGCTTCGTAAATAAGTCGGCTTGAGAAGCCTGTTTTTGGGTCTCCGAGTTCCGATGCGTAGTTATCTGAGATTACTTCGAGAGATTGTCCGGTAAGGACTCCGAGTCCGAGGTAAGTTGCGAAGACGATGCATGCGACACCGAAGCCAACGTAGACCAATCGCGTTCGGTTTCGGATACGACCGCACAGCAGGATTGCGCCGGCCGCAGCGCTCGACAGGAGGATAAATTCGCTAAGATCGACCCCGGTGCTGAAAGCGATGATCAAGGAGATCGCGGCCATGAGCATCAGGGCGGTTGGTTTTCCGTAGATAATCGTTGCGGTGATTGCACAGAGGGTGACTGGAATAATCTCAACGTGAAAGGGGTCTTGGGAAGCGAAGACGGCAGCGAGGACCGTAGCTGAGCATAGTCCGATAAGCCTAAGGAAGCTTTCGGTTTGCGAGATTGGCGAACTGTCTTTGGATTGGTAGATAAAAAACCCGCACAGGAAGCACAGGGCGGTAAGCAGTCCGAGGAAAGCGAGGAGACGCTGGAATCGCAGTCCCCAACCCATTTGCCGAAGGTATGCATCGTGTTCGGCTCGGAGGAGTCGAATTTCCTTTGACCCGAGAAGTTTCCCCATGCTTACCACGGTGCCGTATGTGGTTTCATAGGAGATCATCGCTGGCTTGACTTCTTTTACTGCGTTGAGCCGAGCGACGTTGCTGAGGTCTTCTCGAAACGAGAGCGTCTCTTGGATTTTGTTCGAGATGTATCGGTGGGCCATAAGGGCCAGGAGTCGCGATGTTCCTTCTCCGAATTGGTTCGTGAATTCGCGCTCGAGGGAGGACTTGAGTGTTACGAGGACTTCGGCGATGCGGACGCGAGCGACATCGACTTCCCGTCGGTTTCCTTCATCACCGACGGAGATGACTTTGATGAAGCGCTGATTTCCTTTATGGCTATCGTGACGGAGGGACTGCAGGAGTCCGAGTTCTTCCATTGGGTCGAATATTTCCCGAATGGCCGAATCGTATTTCGAAATTTCAGCATCAGTAGCAAGAGTTTTTTGAATGCATTCGATAGCTAGTTCGTTGGTAATTATCTTTCCCGCATCTCGCAGAGGTTCCGCGTTTGGTGGGGTGATACCGAAGGCTTGTAGATTTTCTTCTTGGATGTCCGAGAGTTCGTTTGAGGATTGTTGTGTGCGCAAGGAGAACAGAGCGTCTTTCATGGCTCCTCGAAGTTGCACCAGTGGTTCTTTACGGTTTTCATAGATGCAGAGAACTTCTCGAGCAGCTTGGATCCGAAGAGCGTCGGTCTGCACATCGTCTTCGACTTGGAAGGGAACGCGAGCAGGGATTGCGCGAGGGGGAACGTATCCGATTCGATAGGGGAAGGGAGGTTCCCACCCGCGTACCAGGAGCGTCAGAAGCAATGCAGCGGTTGCAGCGACGGCGAATCGAATTAGGACATCGGTGCTGCGGAGTCGATCAAGCCAGATTTGCCAATCTAGCTTTCCAAGCTTTAGTGACGCTACGCGTTCGCTGCGACTCTTCTTCGGGTTGACTTGGGTCATTTGGTTAGGCGAGTACCTGGATACAATTCCGTTAGGAATTCACTCTGTTAGGAATGATCGGTAGGACCGATGGAGCGGGAGGAGTTGTTGGAGGGGTGTTCGTAGGCGGCAACGATCCTTTGGACGAGTCGATGCCGCACGATATCGGATTCTTGAAGTCTAATGATGGCGATCTCATCGATTCCCTGCAAGCGTTGGATAGCGTCTCGCAAGCCGCTGGTGACGCCGTATGGGAGGTCAACTTGGGATATATCCCCGGAAACAACGACTTTTGAGCCTTCTCCCATCCGGGTTAAAAACATTTTCATTTGTGCGACGGTCGCGTTTTGGGCTTCGTCTAGGATGATAAATGCGTGATTTAGGGTCCGACCACGCATGTAGGCGAGCGGGATTACTTCGATGACATCTTGTTCCATCAAGAACTTGACTTGGTCGAAGTCCACCATTTCGTTGATTGCATCGAGGAGGGGACGCAGGTAGGGATTGAGTTTTTCGTTTAGGTCACCTGGGAGGTATCCTAGGCTCTCACCGGCTTCGACGGCGGGACGCACGAGGACGATTTTTCGGATGCTTTTCGCGCGATAGGCTTCGACGGCCGTGGCAACGGCGAGGTAAGTTTTTCCGCAACCGGCTGGTCCGGTGCAGAGGGTCATGTCATGGTGTCGGATGGCTTCGACGTAAGCAGCTTGACCTTGTGTGCGGGGTTTGATTCGCCGAGAAGTGTTTCCGATTCCAAGTTCTCGTTGTTCTGTTTTTTCCGGGTGGATCAGTTTAGAAGCAGGAGCGGTGGCATGTTGTAGCAGCGAGTCGATTTCATCGGGATCGATGAGGCTTCCCCGTAGCAGCTTTTCTTTTAGCTTTTCCAGAATGCCCGTAGCGATATCGACCGAGGAGCTTGGACCGGCGATGCGAATGGTGCCGTTGCGATGGGTGATGGCCACACCTAGTTGGTTGCGAACTTTTCGCAGGTGGCTATCTTGCGGCCCGAACAATTGGATAGCTAACTGGGGGTCCCCTAAGGTTAGCGTCGATTCCGACATAGTGACTTGGTCCTCGTTATAAGTTTGCGTTTCAAGCTTTTAGAAACGCGTTGAATCGTTGCGATGGGTTAAGTTGAATTTTAAAACTTCTTTTAGATCCAACCCCATTCGATGGCTAATAGTCCGATGATTCCAGCGGGAATCAAGGAGTCCGAGACGTCCCATATTCCGCCGAGACCTGGTAGGGTGCTGCCGCTATCTTTGACGTCCCCGGATCGTTTGAGCATCGATTCGATAAGATCACCGAAGAGTCCTCCGATAGCCAAGAGGCAACCGAGAGCGATTGGCCCGAGGAAAGATTGGAGTCCTTCAAGAGATTGTAGGTTCAAAGGGGATGAGTGGCGAGGGATGACGGTTGCGAAGTATGCCACAGAGACGATGCAAGCGGCAAGAACACCGCCGATGAAACCTTCCCAAGTTTTCTTGGGGCTAAGAACCGGCACGAGTTTATGTTTTCCGATCGATTTCCCCACGAAGTAAGCCCCTACATCGGACATTTTCGTAACTAAGGCGATCCCGATGATTCGCAGCATGGCAGTGAGTTGATCACCGACTTGTCGATCGATCCACCAGCAAGCAAAGGGGACACATAAGTAGAGGAGAAGTCCGCAACTGAGCAACCAACCGAGGGCATCTTTAGGAGATTGGTATCGGAGCATGGTTTGCAGCCCCATCCAAGCAGTTAGGAACCAAGTACCGGTCAGGGTTACCCCAAGTCGAGTCCACGTGTTGCTTTTGGCTTGATGGAGATCAGCCTGTGGGGTGAGAATTGCATTGTTCGTCGAATCGGATACTTGCGATTTATCAAGGGAATCTGCGGATTGTGTCAGATGGCTGGCTCGATTCGCTGTCAAGCTTTCGTAGCACTGAGCGAATTCTGGGTATGCAGGTAAGAAGATCGCGACAAGGACGATCATGGGTGAGAGTTTGGTTTTAGTATCCCATGCTTTTTCTGCAATGCGGCAAGCTTCGTTGACGGTGCCCAGGGCGAGTGTGGCGAAAAAGGGGATCATCCAAAGCCCGGGAGTGTTGCTCAGTGGATAAGCTACATCGAGGTACATGCATGCAAGTACGATCGAGAGCAAGATCAATGCGGAGCGGAGGCGACTGGCGAGCAAGTTCACACCTATTGGGAGACCGTGGGGGTAGGGACGCTGCTCTCAGGCTTGGGTGTTGCCGGCTGCGCTTCGGTAGGGGATTGGTTCAGGTAGTCGACCGTTTCCCAGTCCGTTCTAACCCTTGATGGGAGAGCTTCGCGAATGAGTTTTTGTTTTTCTGGAACCATCGTCGAAAGATCGCGCATGGCTCGATCGTACCATTCGTTTCGCAGTCCTGCGCGTTTGAGACGTTGTTGGATCCAGCCGAATTCGATGCGAGCCACGGTACGTAGGACATCGTCAGCGTAGGGGGAGTCGATGATAGTAAGCAACGTGCGTGAGGCGGCGGGATAGTCCTCACCCTCGATCCGTAGTCTTGCAATTTGAAGTTGCGATTTCAGATAGTAGTTCCGAGAGACCGCGTCGGTTGGTGGGAAGAATTCGCTGATGGCGTTCCAGTTCTTCAGATCGTTCTCGAGAAGAGCGGTGGCGTATTGTCGTTGGATCGAGGACTCGCGAGTGACCCCTGCGGTGCTCGACGATTGATTCGCAAAAAGATCGAGACGCAGCAGGGAGAAACTAAGGAGTGTCGTGCATAGGAGTGGTAGGATGCACCAAGCGAAAATGCGTCTCGATCGTTGATTGAGTTTCGCGCGTGGGCTTGATGAGGAACGTGCATCCGTTGATGAGTCTTGGGACGGATCGATTGTGGCTTTTAAATTTCTTCCGCTTGCTTTTGAATTTTTTTGGTTATTGATCAAGAGTTGCAGTTCTTCGGTCGCTGCGCTGGCAGTGATGGCTTGGTGATCGATAACGAGTCCGGAGAAGGGGATCATTTTATCCCCGCGACCTTGAAGGTGTTCGTCGATAAAGCCGCGAAGCTCACGACCGAGTTCCATGGCAGAGCCGAAGCGATCTTCGGGGCTTTTTCTCAGAAGTTTGTGGACGATGTCAACGAGGGATTTCGGCAGGTCGGGGCGAAGTTGTTCGAGGGGTACCGGTTCCGCTTGAATGTGCTGCATGGCCAGTGCTAGGGCGGTTTCACCCGCGAATGGGGGTCTACCTGCGAGCATGTGGTAAGCCGTGGCACCGAGGGAATACAGATCGGAGCGAGAGTCGACGGAGAAGCCTTGGATTTGTTCCGGGCTCATGTACAGTGGGGTGCCGAGAGCGACACCGACGGCGGTTAGGTTTTGGTTTTGACCGCGTGCGCGGGCGAGTCCAAAGTCCGCGACTTTGACTTCTCCGTCTGGGGTTAGCAGCAAGTTATCTGGTTTGATGTCGCGGTGAACGAGTCCGATGCTCGCGGCTTTTTGAAGTGCGGAGGTGGCTTGCCAAAGAATAGAGACTGCTTCGTCGAGAGGCAGGGCTCCACGGCGTTGAATGAACGCGTTGAGGTTGCTACCCGGTACGTATTCTTGAGCGATGTAATGGACGGATTCGAATTTACCAACATCGTAGACTTGTACGATGTTCGGATGCATCAGCGAAGCGACCGAGCGGGCTTCTTGGAGGAATCGTTGTTCGTGTTCGTCGGAGCCGACGAAGTCAGCGCGAAGGACTTTTAGGGCGACGTGACGGTGGAGCGAGTTTTGAAAAGCCAGGTAGACTTCGGACATTCCCCCGACACCGAGTCGGTGTAGGATGCTATATCCACTGATTGTTTGATTTGTCAGATCGTGGGAATCGGTGGGCCGGTTCATTGGTACTTGCTTTGATGCTCACTGTTGCTGTTGGCTTGCACCGCTCTTGGGTGGATCGAAATTCACTCCTAGGAGGAAGCGTTCGTGAGGGCCGTAGGGTACGTGCACGGATTGTGCATCACATTCCAGTTTATCCAGAGTTTGGCCGGTGAAATCCATCTTGAAGGCAATCTGAGGGGTTTTCGGCAAACTAATTTTTGCGGTGGCGGAAATGCCGGCGGATTCACGCACCCACAGCAGAGCGTCGGGAGTAAAGGTTGGCTCGTGGGGCATGGGGTTTGGATTTGTAGCAGTAGATCCGGTTGCCGTGGAGTCGACTGTGGACTCGGTTTTTGAGTCGGCAGTAGAATCGGCTGTTGAGTCGGCCGTTGATGATTCCGGCGGAGGAGTCGGTGAGAGTTTTTTGTTGCAGAGGGAATTTGTGAGGTGATACTCGGGTGGAAGAAGACTTACGTTGAGGTTGGGGTGGTTGGACTGGATAAGCCAAGCGCTTTGTTGTGGTTTGGTGTTTGGTTTTGAAAGAGGGGATTGGTTTGTGCTGGATTGGTTTGCATGGGGAGGAACAATCCAGGTGGGGGCGAAGAGTTCCATTGCGGTTTGCAATGGTCGTTGCCATTGCAAGCCGACGAAGAAGGTGACATCGAGGGAGCCATCGTGATCGATGGGTAGGAAGGTGGCGAGTTGGTTGGGGGTGATTTTGCGATGGAAGCTTAGTCCGCCGGTGGCGAAATAGAGTTTGTACTGCGCGTCGTCGATTTCGATGACTTCGGTGGAGGCTTGTAAGGGTGCGAGCCATTTCGACTTGTTTCCGTTAGCCCAGAGGGCCAAGCTAGCAGCTTCGCTAGGCCAAATCATTCGCCAAACAGGCGTGTGAAGGTTGCGGTCGAGTCCGGAACCTTGGATACGAACTTGTAGCCACTTGGTGTTTTTCACCATAGTGAAGGTTTGTTTGAAGTGCGGCTTGGGCTGGTCGACGGATGCGTAAGGTGATCCTGTGGTGAAAGAACCTTCGATTGCGATTTGGCCCGTGTGCTCGGATGGATTGGAAACATCGAGCTTGGTGGCCTGTAGGGTTACGAATTGATCTTCGCGAGGCTTGCAAGCGATATTTAGAGGTTGATCGAGGAGAGAGAGCATCGCGCTGAGTCGGTTACCGCGTTGATCGCGGATATACATCGACTTGAGATGCCCCTTAGAGGGATCGAATTGGACTTCCATGTACTCGTTCGACAGCAAGCCTTCGGTTTTAGCGATCGCATCGGAGTGTCCGAGCCATTTGGCGAAGAGTCCGGGTTTTTTGGGGCGTCGTTGAGCGTTTTCTTTTGCGATTTTTTGAGCAGAGGGTGTGTCGATGGAGGAAGTTTGCAAGCACGTGAAACCGAAGGGTGGAACATCGACAAGCAGTTCAGTTCCGAGGTTGTCGGGAGCATCGCAGGCTTGGACGATGCGGTCGTTATCTTTGAGGATTAGGCTGCTTTGTGGTATTGGAATGTTCAGGTTCAACCGTGATGCAGCGGAGGTAGGGTTGAGGATTGTGTAGGAGTTCTCGGCTCTTAGGGCTTTTTGAAGGGCCAAGCCGGTTTGTGTTTCGAGAGCGAGAGTATCGGCGAGGCGGTCGGAGTACCATGATTCGGGTGAATCTAAAAAATCTGAGTCGTGCGATGCGACAAGGTCGAGGGTTGAGAGATGCTTCTCGAGTCGCGATGTCAGTTCGGTAAGAGAGGTCGATTTATGAGGTTCGGAAGGGTTGAGGTTGGAGGCTTGCTGGTTGAGAAGTTTCAGGAGTTCTAGAGCGGATTGGATCCGTTCGGAGCGGTAAAGGAGAGCTTGCAAGCGAATCAAACCTATTTGCAGACCGTGCAGATTTGGAGAGGGTTTTTTTATGGGAAAGGGGAATTGAGGGGTGGCAAATTGTTCCGACCAGTAGGGCTGCGAGGTTGATTCGAAGTACTCATCGGCTTGGATCCATTTTCCGAGGGCGGGAGAGCGAGAGGCGACGCGAAGGAGGTCATCGAAGGGGACGCATTGACGATTTGGCCAATGTGCGATTACCAGGGTGGGGACTTGGTGGTAATCGAGTTGTTTTGCCATATCGGTGCCAAGGTTGAGGATGGCAAGAGGATCATTTGCATCGATCACGTGACCGAGGATCGTATCGAGTCCTGAGCCATCTGAGGTTTCTTGCCAACGGAGTTTTGCGTGTTCCTTTTCGGGGATTGTTCCGTCTGAAAATTTGGCGATCAAGGAGCCTTGGAATCCATGAAGCCTCGCGATGGTAGGTAGGTATCCGGGGATGCTGGGGTGAAACTGCGTCAGGACGGTGGTAGGAGGGATGTTTAGTGTTGCGTTTTCGCGCCTTGCTTGAGAGAGGCTGCGAAGCAGCGACAGTTCGCTTAGGTAGGTGTGCCGCAGTTCTTTGGAGAATCCGCCGATGAGAGCTAGGCTTTTCTCATCGAGGCGTGATTGGATTAGGTTCCAAGCGTCCGTATTGAGGGTTTTAATTCGATGGAGGGATTCGGAGGAAATCAGGAGGCTTGCTGGGGTAGGTTTTGAGAGTTCCTCCGAGAGTGGCTTGCCCAGTGGACTTGAGGGTTTCGAGGGATCGACGGGGGCGGTAAGGATCAGGTTTAGCAGGTAGGCTTGTTGAGAGCAGTATCGGTCGCGTTCTTGCGAGAGAGAATCGAAGGCAGCGGCGAGGAAGCGTTCGCAATCTTCCCATTGTTTCAGGTGGAAGTGATTTGCGGCTGAGAGAATTTGTTCGCTAACGACCATCCAATCGAGGTTGAAGCTGTATCGAAGTTTTCTGGCCATGCATTGGATTTGCTGGACAGCGAAGCCGAAAGCGAAGAAGTCGTCCGCGAGTTCCAGGGCTTCAGGAGGTTCAGAGCGGGGCTGATCGGCCGTAGAATTTGATGTAGAACTTTCGGAGCACAGCGAGAGGATTTCTTGGAAGAGTCGAAGTCGCGGTAAGGAATTCGAGAAAAGAATTTTCGATCCGGAGACAGCGATTCGTTCTTCGAGGGTTTGGTCGAGTTTTTCTTTTGAAGCGTTTGGGACGATGATTAAGGCTTGTTCGACATCGAGCCCGTTGGTGTCAGTTCGGCGGGTTTCGGGTAGGAAACCGAGCAGATGTAAGATTTCCGGGTGCCAGAGCGAGGTCCAGGCGATGTGCAGATCAAGCGCGTCGGATTGAGATAATCCCACGGGGATATCTTCAAAGGAGTAGTTGGGCTGAGCGAAGACGAGTCGGGAGAAAGTCGCGGATGGTTCCATAGAGAATCATTATGAAGCATAATGGAGGACAGAGAAAGCCATTTTAGTGGGAGGTCAGGGGTGTCTAGGAAACTGATTGAAAAAATTGCGATTTCCAATTGGATGCATCGGGCACCGATGGTTTTCATCCTAGCGGCATTGGTTTTTGTCGCTGTGGTTTGTTTTGTAGGTTTGGCGAATGATCTTTCGAATCGACGGAAGTTGATTTATTCGTCGGAGATTGCCAAATTGCAATCCCACGTGGAGAGGACGGTGGTACGTATCGAGACGGATCTAAAGAACGGAAAGACTCTTGATGATTTTCGCGAACCGCAGGTACAGGAGTGGTTGAAGGATCACTGGGAGCGGGCGGTTGTGCGTGTTGCGGATCGGATGTACGCATTTGTGGAGGGGCGGGGCGGCGAGATATTGTCTTGTACTGGGGATATTGCGAAATCTGATGCTCGGGTTTTGTCGGCCTTTCCCTTGGATGGGTTTCCTCGGACGGTTCATGAAGTATCGATTCAAGTCGGGGATCAACTGTTGTGGGGGATCGAAGTGAAAATACCGTTGGAGAAGGGAGATCAGGTTGTGGGCTCCTATGCAACGGCGGTACCCAAAGTTTGGATTGAGAGTAGGTTGGTTGAATCGCAGCGATCGCGGTGGTTTGTATGGGCAGCGATTCTTTTGTCGATGATTTCCATTGTGACCGTAACATCATGGACGTTGTTCCGATTGGGGCTTCAGACGCGTGCACTCGAGGAAGCCTTGAAGGTAGCGGAAACGCGCCGTTTGGCTGACTTAAGTCGACTGATCGTAGGGATAGCCCACGAGCTTCGCAATCCGCTAAACGCCGTGCGACTAAACCTGTTTACCTCTGAGAAGTTGATTCGCGGTGAGTCGACGGTAACGAAGGAGGATGCATCGGTGATGATCCGAGAGTCCGTAAGTGAGTTGGAACGGGTCAATGATTTGATAGGGCAGTTATTGGGGTTTGCGAGGGTGGAGTCTCAACAGGAGAACTGGATTGACATCGATGAGGAAATCCACTCGGTCGATCGTTTTATGAAGCAGATTCACCAGCATCATGGAATCCACTTGAAAGTTCCTCAAGTTTCTTCGAATGTGCGGGCCAAGATATCAGCAAAGCATTTCAAGCAGATTTTGCTAAATTTGCTGCAAAATGCTCGGGACGCTATGCCTAACGGTGGCAACATAGAAATCAGCGTGTTTGGACAGAACGATATGGTTGAGATTGTGGTACAAGATGACGGTCCTGGGATCGACGACAAATTGTACGAAAAAATATTTGAGCCGTTTTACAGCACTCGGCAAGATGGAGTTGGCCTGGGACTTGCAGTGGTTCGAAATCTACTTGAAGTCAACGGTGGAAGTATTTCGTCTACACGCAGCGAGAAACTGGGTGGTATGAAATTTCAAATACATCTCGTTGCTCGCTTCGAGTCGACCGGTTTGAAAGCCAGCCGGCCAGTAGTGCTTGCGAACCCCACGAATTTTCCGATCCAAGACACGCAGGTGATGGTGCAAAATGAATACAGGTCTATCCATACTGGTCGTTGAAGACCAGATTCGCGAGCGCGATGCCATGATCCGCCTTCTGCGTTCAGAGGGATATCGTGCGATGGGGGCAAGCAATCATCGGGAGGCGATACAAGCTTTTGATTCGCCGGTCGACTTAGTTGTTTGCGATTTGCGGTTAGGACAAGATGACGGCCTGACGGTGTTGCGAAGATGGCGAAGTGAGAAGCCGACGGTACCGGTATTGATGGTGACCGCTTATGGGGATATTCATTCGGCTGTAGAGGCGATGAAGCTTGGGGCTACAGACTATTTGACCAAGCCGCTTAAGCCAGAGGAATTATTGGTATTGCTCAATCGCTACTTGCCGATGCGAATGCGAGGTAGTCGCGATGTCGCCATCGACATCGGTGGGATTGGCAAAATGATCGGGCAATCGGAGAAAATGAAGGATGTTTTCAAGCAGATTCTGAGAGTGGCATCTTCGGATGCGACGGTACTGATCACAGGCGAATCGGGGACGGGTAAGGAGTTAGTAGCTTCTGCAATCCATGAAAACAGTCGCCGAAAGGATGCTTCCTTTGTTGCAGTGAACGTTTCGGCCCTGCCTGATGCTTTGATCGAATCGGAGCTTTTTGGCTACGTCCGAGGAGCATTCACGGGGGCCCAAGAAAACCGAGAAGGTCGATTTCGCGCCGCGCATCGCGGTACGTTGTTTATGGATGAAATTGGTGATTTACCTTTAACGCTCCAACCTAAGTTGCTTCGGGTTCTTGAGAGTTATTCTTTTGCTCCGGTGGGGACGAACATTGAATCCTCGGTCGACATACGATTGATTGCAGCGACGAGTCGTCAAATTGCGGAGATGATTCATCAGGATCAATTTCGAATCGACCTGTATCATCGGCTAAACGTTTTGAGCATCGAGTTACCGCCACTTCGCGAGCGGCCTGAAGATATCCCGATTCTGGTCGACCATTTTTTGAGAGACTGCGCAAAGCGTCATTTGAGGGATGTGCCGGAGGTTGCTCCCGAGTTGCTTGATTATTTGACGCAGTACGATTGGCCTGGGAACGTCAGACAGCTTCGCAATGCCATTGAAAACATGGTGGTCATGGGTGAAGAGCGGATGCTCACATTGCGGGACCTGCCTAAATACCTAAGCGGAAATCCGCAGACCGAATCGTTTAGTTCTAGACGAATACCCATGAATCTTCATGAACTTGAACGCGATGCGATCTTGAGCGCTTTGAAGAAATCGTTCGGGAACCGCACCCATGCAGCTCATACCTTGGGAATTTCCGTAAGGACGCTTCAGCGAAAATTGAAGCTTTGGGGGGTTGAATCTCCCGGAGGGGCTCAGTCGTCTGCGGATGAGAATGCAGAGGATTGATTAGGAAGCGGCATGTTGGAAGCGAATACCAAACCAGCATTAGAGTGCTGTTTTGGTAGCCAAAAATGGGGATAAAAAAAGAGTGGCAAGCTGGTACATGAATACGATTCTCGCCATTAAAACCGGTTGGGTGGTTTTAACGCCCGGAGCAAGGATCGAGGTACAACAGCCTGCCACTCTGCCAGATGACAGAGCAACGCCTGTGCCGTTGTTGCTGATTCTCAGAAAATTCTGTTCGCGAGTTTGATTTCGTTGTCAGAATGATGCCGCGGCTTGATTTTTAAGAACTGTGCCACCCTTGAATGGAACCTCAAGGCGGTGACATTCTGTCGCCCTGTCGTAGTTAAGTACGACAGGGTGTCGTGCCGCGAGTCCGTTCGACGGAATTTATTTTGCATGGTATAGTACAGAGGCGTCATTTTTTTTCTCAAAAAGTAGCAAGGAGTCCTTCTATGCCCCCGACCCAGACCAGTACCCCTCGGAAATCTCAAGTGATGACTGGCGCGGATATTGTGGTGAAGTCCTTAGTGGACCATGGGGTAGATGTGATTTTCGCGTATCCGGGTGGTTGCTCGATGCCGATGCACCAATCCTTGACCAAGTATTCCGATCGACTTCGGACTATTTTGCCACGGCATGAGCAAGGGGGAGCTTTCGCTGCTCAGGGTATTGCTCGATCCACTGGCAAAGTTGGGGTGGTGATGGCCACCAGTGGTCCGGGTGCGACGAATCTAGTTACTGCGATTGCGGATGCGAAGCTCGACAGCATTCCTTTGATTGCGATCACCGGCCAGGTTCCGACGGCGGTCATCGGTACGGACGCTTTTCAAGAAACACCGATCGTCGAGATTTGCCGAGGGATCACCAAGCATCATTATTTGGTAACCCGCGTGGAAGATGTTGCTCGAGTGATGAAAGAAGCGTTTCACATTGCCACGACGGGTCGGCCTGGTCCGGTTCTGGTCGACATGCCCAAAGACGTTCAGATGGATTCCTGCGAGGTCTTCGAGGATGTCGCTATGGATCTTCCGGGTTACAAGCCGACGAAGCATCCGAATGCTGCACCTGAGCAGATCCGTCAGATTGCAGCTGCGATTCGTCACAGCAAGCGGCCGATGATTTATTGCGGTGGTGGAGTCGTCACTGGCGATGCATCGGAAGCGATTCGCACACTGGTAAAGAAAACAGGAATTCCGGTCACCATGACCGTTATGGGACTTGGAATTCTGCCTGCCGAGGACTCGTTGTCGATGGACATGCTCGGTATGCACGGCGCGGCTTATGCGAACTACGCAGTTCGCGATTGTGATTTGTTGTTGGCATTTGGCGTTCGCTTTGATGATCGGGTCACGGGTCACCTGGCTTCTTTCGCCAAGCACGCCAAGATTGTTCACGTCGACATTGACTCTTCTGAGTTGAACAAAAACAAAATTGCGCACATTGCGGTTCGCAGCGAGATTCGCTATGCGCTCGACGAGTTGAACAAGATTGTAGAGGCACCTGAGGACATCTCGGCTTGGGTAGGGCAATGCAAAGATTTGAAAGTCAAGTATCCGTTTCAGTATGACGATTCCTTCGAAGGGATATTGCAACAGCATGCGATTCGCACCCTTTCGAATATGACTAAGAATCGAGAAACATACGTGACGGTGGGGGTCGGACAGCATCAGATGTGGGCTGCTCAGTTCTTTCAATTCCAACGTCCTCGCACTTGGCTCTCAAGCAGTGGTTTGGGGACCATGGGATTTGGATTGCCAGCGGCGATGGGCGTACAAGCAGCGCATCCGGGAGCGTTGGTCATCGATATCGATGGTGATGGGTCGTTCCAGATGAATATCCAAGAACTTGCGACGTTGCACTGCGAGAAGCTTCCAGTGAAAGTATTGCTGTTGAACAACCAGCACCTTGGGATGGTTGTGCAGTGGGAAGATCGTTTCATGGGATCGAATCGGGCGCACACTTATTTAGGTCCGATCGATCACGAGGAGGCTCGCGGTCCAGGGTCGACCGTAGCTCACTCCTATGCAGCCGAGCGTTATCCTGACTTCGTTCAAATTGCGAAGGGATACGGTTGCGGGGCTGCAACAGTTCGCCGCAAGGCAGATTTAGAAGCCGCTTTGCAGGAAATGATTTCCTACCCAGGTCCATTTGTTCTTGATGTGGAAGTTCCCTATCAAGAGCATGTGCTTCCGATGATTCCATCGGGGCGAACCGTGGACGATATGATCCTGAAGTAAGTTTTGGGGTGTTGCCTTAGAACTCGTTACCCTCATTACTTTTCACCAGGAATCGAATCATGTTGGATCTTTACGATAAAATTCAAGAGGCTTGCGCGACGATTCGCAAGTCTTGGGATAGAAAGCCCCACGCTGGAATTATCCTAGGAACGGGCTTGGGTCCTTTGGTGGAGAAGATCAACGTACAAGCTGCGATTGACTACAGCGAGATCCCCCATTTTTTGAAATCAACTGCAACTTCGCACCGGGGGCGTCTTGTCTGCGGTGAACTTAGCGGAGTGCCGGTGATTGCGATGGAGGGGCGATTTCACATGTACGAGGGATACTCGTTGCAGCAAATCACGTTGCCGGTGCGTATCATGCGCGCGATGGGGGCTTCGCTTTTAATGGTCTCCAACGCTTGTGGTGGTATGAATCCTAACCATCGAGCCGGTGACATCATGATGATCGAGGATCACATCAATCTCATGGGGGATAACCCCTTGATAGGGATCAATGACGATCGACTTGGCCCACGGTTTCCGGACATGAGTGAACCTTACGACCACTTTCTGATCGT
>Ga0255132_1000090_pt1 | contig 33636 bp, 47 predicted proteins | sample Law_Law_RepA_8d_FD_188551 | JGI IMG/M metagenome (GOLD analysis project Ga0255132, IMG submission 188551) | Freshwater microbial communities from St. Lawrence River, New York, United States - Law_Law_RepA_8d | ecosystem: Environmental > Aquatic > Freshwater > River | place: USA: New York...
GCTTGTCCAAATGGTCCACATTGTCCACACGCGCCCACGCCGCATGGCCACGCAAAAAGAAAAAAGCCGGAACAAAAAGAAAATCGACTTGATTGTGGACTGTCCACATTGTCCACAAACCACAGTTCATACAGTGGTGTGTTTGCATACAGTACTGTATAGACGTACATGCATGCAGTTTGGGTTGACGGCTGATTGTGAGCTGTCCACACATGTCCACAAAATGTCAGTAAGCACACACTGACTTGCCGTTTGGATTAGGCCGAGGGGGAGGGGGGTAGGGCCGAGCGGACCGGTCAACGGTAGCGTAGCGCTCAGCAACAATTTTTATTTTTACGGGCACACTGCAAAAGATTTTTTGATTTTTATTTTTTGCTTTACACTTCCCGCACGCATCCACGCGGCCATACACACATATGAGTTTTCATTCACTGCCACTTGTCATCAATGAAGTGCGCGCCACCGAGGCGGTGCTCAACCGCATCTACGACGCAGCCAAGCTCGGGCTGAAGGGCGACAACCTGGCGTTAGCCGCAGGCATGGTGCCCACCGCCTACCGGCAGTTGTGCGAGTTGGACAGAGTGGCGCAGCTGGCCGAACAAAAAGGCCGCGCCGACGGGGAACTGCTCGCATCCAAGCAGTTGCACAAGGCAGCCGAAGAGGGTGACGCCAAAGCCAGTCTGGCCATCTTGCAAAACGTCCACGGCTGGGTGGCCAAGCAGGCCATCACGGTCGACGTCAACCAACAGATCAGTATTCTTGGTGCACTGGCCGAAGCCGAGCGCCGCGCCGCCGACGTGGTCGACGTCACTGATGTTGCAGCGCGTGCGGTAGAGCACACACCAGCGCCCGTGCTCCAAGCGCGGCTGGCCCCACATAAACAAAGCGTCTGATGCAAACCACTATCTATTCGGCCGAAGACGAACAAGAGTTGATGGCCAGGCTCTGGTCGCCACAGTACAAGGACAACCCACTGGCGTTTGTGCTGTACACATTCCCGTGGGGCGTCAAGGGCACGCCGCTGGAACACTTCAACGGCCCACGCAAGTGGCAGCGCGAGGTGCTCCAGCAGATCGCCGACCACATCAAGGCGAACAAGGGCAACGTCGACTTCAACACTCTACGCCACGCAGTCTCCTCAGGTCGCGGTATCGGCAAGTCGGCACTGGTCAGCTGGATCGTGATCTGGATGCTGTCCACCCGCATCGGCTCGACGACGATCGTGTCGGCCAACAGTGAATCACAGCTGCGGTCCATCACATGGGCCGAGATCACCAAGTGGCTGGCCATGTCACTCAACAGCCACTGGTTCGAGGTGTCAGCCACCAGGCTCATGCCGGCCAAGTGGTTGACCGAGCTGGTCGAGCGTGACTTGAAGAAGGGCACACGTTACTGGGGCGTCGAGGGCCGGCTGTGGTCAGAAGAGAACCCAGACGCCTACGCGGGTGTGCACAACTTCGACGGTGTGATGGTGATCTTCGACGAGGCATCAGGTATCGCTGACGCCATCTGGGCGGTGACCGCAGGTTTCTTTACAGAGAACACCCCAAACCGGTTCTGGCTGGCGTTCTCCAACCCACGGCGCAACACGGGGTACTTCTACGAGACCTTCCACAGCAAGCGTGAGTTCTGGCAGACCAAGGTGGTGGACGCCCGCACAGTCGAGGGCACGGACAAGCAGGTCTACCAGCAGATCATTGATGAATACGGACCGGACTCATCACAGGCGCACGTCGAGGTGTACGGCGAGTTCCCGAACGCTGGCGACGACCAGTTCATCTCCAGCCTGGTAGTGGACGACGCCATGCGCAGGCCCCTGTACAAAGACCCAAGCGCACCAATCGTGATCGGGGTAGACCCGGCACGGTTCGGGGCAGACGCCACCGTGCTGGCCGTCAGGCAAGGGCGGGACATTGTGCGCATCATCAGGCACCGGGGCGACGACACCATGACGGTGGTCGGGCACGTCATCGAGGCGATCGAAGAGTTCAAGCCGGCGATGGTGTTCATTGACGAGGGCGGGCTAGGCGCCGGCATTGTGGACCGGCTGAAAGAGCAGCGCTACAAGATCAAAGGCGTCAACTTTGGCTGGAAGTCACGCAACCCGGCCATGTACGGCAACATGAGGGCGCAGATCTGGGGCGACATGCGCGACTGGCTGAAGTCGGCCAGCATCCCAAACGACAGGTTCTTGAAAACTGACCTGATCTCGCCTATGATGAAGCCAGACTCCAAAGGGTCGATCTTCCTGGAGTCGAAAAAAGACATGAAAGCCCGTGGCCTGGCGTCACCCGACGCTGCCGACGCCATCGCGCTGACTTTCTCATACCCAGTCGCAAGCCGGGGTGAGTACAATAAACCCGAGCGCCGCGTCGTGTCAGAGCGTGGTGCGGTCTCAACCGGATGGATGGGGGCTTAAATGGCTACGAAAAAAAGCGTGTCTCTGAGTGTTGGTCGTGGCGAGAAGCTGCCTGCATCCAAGGGTGCTGGCCTGACTGAAAAGGGCCGTGCCAAGTACAACCGCGAGACTGGCTCCAATCTCAAGGCTCCCGCACCGAACCCCAAGACCAAGGCCGACCAAGGCCGCAAGGATTCGTTTTGCGCGAGAATGGGTGCCGTTGCGGCCAACGCCAAAGACGGTGAACGCGCCAAAGCGGCGCTCAAACGATGGAAGTGCTAAATCATGGCTACTAAACCTGGCTTGTACAGTAACATTAACGCCAAACGCGCCCGTATTGCCGCAGGTAGCGGCGAGAAAATGCGCAAACCCGGCGCTGCTGGCGCACCCACGGCCAAAGATTTCAAAGAGTCGGCCAAAACTGCCAAACCTGCCAAAAAGGCCAAATGATGCCACTCGTCAAGTCACCCTCAAAAGAGGCATTTCGCAAGAATGTGAAGGCTGAAATTGCCAGCGGCAAAAAACCCGACCAGGCAGTGGCAATTGCCTACTCTGTCAAGCGCGCGGCGGCCGGCAGCGGTAACTCTTCCAAAAAACCAACAATGAAGACCAAAAAATGAGCCTCCAAGCCCTGCAAGACTGCCTGATTGTCCGTCCCGACATGGAAAAACATGAGCTTTTTATCCTGTTGCGTGAGAAACAAACTGGCACGGGTGTGGTAATCTCCGCTGGACCTGATGCCAAAGACGTGAAAGTCGGTGACAAGGTGCTATTTGGTGATTCCATCGGTCAAGACCTAAAATACGAGGGTGACAACCTTCTGGTCATGAGGGAATCACACACCCTCGGAGTATTTGACGCATGAAAGACACCACCGGAATCGTAGCCGCAGCCAATGTGGCAAAAAACGGACCGTACCCGTCAAAAGGCGGTTCCGAGGAGATCCTGACCGTTGCCCGTTCACGCATGAAAACGGCGATGGCTGCGTTTTCCGAGACACGGGAAGACGAACTTGACGATCTGCGGTTCTACGCAGCATCACCCGACAACCAGTGGCAGTGGCCTGCTGACGTGCTTCAAACTCGTGGCGCTGTGCAGGGTCAAACGATCAACGCACGCCCGTGCCTGACCATCAACAAGCTGCCGCAGCACGTTCATCAAGTGACGAACGAGCAGCGCATGAACCGTCCCGGCATCAAAGTGATCCCGGCTGACGACAAGGCTGATGTGGACATGGCAGACGTGTTCAACGGCGTAATCCGTCACATCGAGTACATCTCCGATGCCGACGTGGCCTACGACACCGCCTGCGAAAACCAAGTGTCGTTTGGCGAAGGCTACATCCGTCTGCTGACCGAGTACTGCGACGAAGACACGTTTGATCAAGACATTAAGATCGGGCGCATCCGCAACAGCTTTAGCGTCTACATGGATCCCCTGATTCAAGACCCCACTGGCGCAGACGCCAAGTGGTGCTTTGTCACGGAAGACCTGCCCAAAGCTGAATACGAGCGTTTGTACCCTGATGCAGCGCCCGTCAGCACCTTGATGAGCCTCGGCGTGGGCGATCAGTCCATCAGCCAGTGGATCAACGAAAACACCATCCGCATCGCCGAGTACTTCTACATCGAGTACGAGAAGCAGACCCTCAACTTGTACCCCGGCAACCAAACTGCGTTTACCGGTACGCCCGAGGACAAGGCACTTCGTGCGATGTTCGGCAAGCCAATCCGCACCCGCGAAGCTGACCGCAAAAAGGTCAAGTGGTGCAAGATCAACGGCTACGAAATCCTTGAAGAACGCGAGTGGGCTGGTGCCTACATCCCCGTGGTGCGCGTGGTCGGTAACGAGTTTGAGGTTGATGGCCGCATGTACGTGTCGGGCTTGGTGCGTAACGCCAAGGATGCCCAGCGCATGTACAACTACTGGGTGTCGCAGGAAGCTGAGATGCTGGCGCTGGCCCCCAAAGCCCCATTCATCGGGTACGGTGGTCAGTTTGAAGGCTACGAGCAGCAGTGGAAAACTGCCAACACGAACAACTGGCCCTATCTGGAGGTCAATCCAGACGTTACAGACGGCCAAGGCGCTGTGTTGCCGCTACCCCAGCGGGCGCAGCCCCCAATGGCCTCCAACGGCCTCCTGCAAGCCAAGGCGGGTGCTGCCGAGGACATCAAGTCGGCCACCGGCCAGTACAACGCATCGCTGGGCATGACCAGCAACGAGCGTTCTGGCAAAGCCATCTTGGCCCGCCAGCGTGAGGGCGACATTGGCACCTACCACTACGTTGACAACTTGGCCCGTGCGATCCGTCACATTGGTCGTCAACTCGTGGACCTGATTCCCAAGATTTACGACACCGAGCGCATTGCCCGCATCATTGGTGAAGACGGCGAGCCAGATACCGTCAAGATGAACCCGATGCAGGAAGAACCTGTCAAGCGCATCGTGGACCAAGAAGGCAACCTGATCGAAAAGATCTACAACCCGTCTGTCGGCAAGTACGATGTGCGCGTGATCACCGGGCCCGGCTACGCTACCAAGCGTCAAGAGGCTCTGGAGAGCATGGCCCAGTTGCTGCAAGGCAACCCACAGTTGTGGCAAGTGGCTGGCGACCTGTTTGTCAAGAACATGGACTGGCCCGGTGCACAAGACCTCGCCAAGCGGTTCAAGAAGACCATCGACCCCAAAGTGCTGGCCGACGAAGACGATCCAGCCTTGGCCGCTGCCAACCAGCAGATGCAGGCCATGCAGGCTGAGATGGAAAACATGTTCCAGATGTTGCAAAACGTCAACCAGAGCATGGAAGCCCGTGACTTGGAAATCAAAGAACAGGCCAACCAAATCAAAGCATTTGATGCTGAGACTAAGCGCATCAGCGCCGTGCAAGCTGGCATGAGTGAACAACAGATTCAAGACATCGCTATGGGTGTTGTGGCGGCTGCACTAGAGTCCAATGACAACATGGTCATGATGACTGAGCAGCGTGAGATGCCTGAGATGCAGCCTGAAATGATGCCGCCCCAAGGAGACATGAATGAAATGCGCTGATTTCGTAGGCGAGTTGTTCTTGGCCCGCGACGTGGCCCATTCGGTTCACTTGAACACCCGGTCATACTCCAAACACAAGGCGCTGCGGCACTTTTACGAGGATGTGATTGAGTTGGCCGACAAGTTTGCCGAGGCTTACCAAGGTCGTCGTGGTCTAATTGGACCCATCAGCCTGATGAGTGCCAAGAAGAACGGCAACATCATTGAGTTTCTGGAGCAGTCCCTCAAAGACATTGAGGGTATGCGGTATGAAGTTTGCGACAAAACTGATACGACAATCCAGAACATCATTGATGAAATCATCGCGCTTTACCTGTCCACCCTGTACAAGTTAAAATTCCTCGCATAATAGGAGCCAGTGTGGAAATTTTGTGGCTGCTGACTAGCTCGGCGTTTAAACAAGGAAAACGACATGGCATTGAGAAAGATCATAGAAGCTGAAGGCGAGTCCTACATTCAGTCTTCATTTGGAACAATTCAAAACGGTGTTGAGAAAGTCACATTTGCAGCGGTTTGCAAAATTTCATCTATAAGCGGCAGCAAAACAAAGCTGACCATCAATGTCTCACACGTTGGTGATGTTAATATGTTTGAGCGTTTGTACAGCTTTCAGCCATCGGTTGCTGAAGGTTCCGAAAACTTCATCAAGCAGGCCTACTTGTATTTGAAAACCTTGCCCGAGTTTTCTGGCGCTGAAGACTGTTAAAAATCATGGCACCCAACTTGCAAATTGCATTTGCACCTCTTGGTAACACAGTTGATGCTGTTGCTGATAACTTGAAAGGCTGATATGCCAACAGTAAATCTTTCCGCACTGGCTGGTGCGGGTCAACAGTTTTTTGACAACAATGGCAACCCATTGTCGGGCGGCAAGCTGTACAGCTACGAAGCGGGAACAACTACACCGCAAGCCACTTACACGAGTGTCAGTGGTGCAACAGCACACACCAACCCGATTATTTTGGACTCCGCTGGCCGTGTGGCAACGGGCGAAATTTGGGTAACAGCCGGTCAAAATTACAAGTTTGTGCTGAAGACTTCGGCTGAAGTGACAATTGCGACTTGGGATAACATCACTGGGATCAATGGCACGGGTATTGCCACCGCCGCAATTAACGTGTCGTTTACGGGTTTCAAAGGACAACTTGGCACTGTTCAGGACTTAGCTGATGACGATGGTTCAGACTGGATTGGGTTTGATCCTTCTGGTGCCAGTGCCGTTGCGCGGTCTGTTCAAGACAAGCTCCGCGAAACCGTGAGCGTCAAAGACTTTGGCGCTGTTGGCGATGGTGTTGCAGATGACAGCGCGGCCTTCATCGCTGCTCGCGCTGCTGCCAACGGGCAAAAAATCTACGCCCCCGCTGGAACGTACAAGCTGAACCAAGTTGTCACAGGGTCAACTGATTTGATTTTAGAAGGTGACGGCCCATCGACCATTCTCGATTTCACCGGAACTGTCACTGGCGGTTCTTATGGTCTTGAAGCCATCGGCACTGCAACTCAAATTGAAAATCTTGGGGCGACTGCAAACGTTGGTGAATACACTGTAACGTTTGCCAGCGCCCCATCGTTGGCAGTTGGCGATGTCTTCATCATCTATAACCCAACAAACTTTTCTTGGTCGCCTTGGCGTTCCGTGTATCGCGCTGGTGAATGGTGTGAAGTTCTTGGTGTTTCTGGCAGCACTGTAACCCTTACTAACCCGCTTTACGACTCTTACACTGCGGCCAGTGTGAGCGTCTACAAAGTAGCCGGGCCTAAAGTTGTGTTGCGAAACTTTGATATTCAAGGCACAACAATTCTTGGTTTAATCAAAACAACATTGTGCATTGAGCCGTTAATTGAGAATGTTAAGGGCGCACTTGCAAACAACTCAATTGTTTATTTTGACAGATGCTACAAGCCGACTGTTATCAATCCCGAAATGTACAACAAAGGAGACGGTGGTAGTGACTACGGCATTGTCTTTGGTAACTCCCAACACGGCAAAATGATTGGCGGGAATGTTTACTCCAGACGCCACGCTGTTGCCGTTGGCGGCACAGATGCCATTGGGTGCGTAACTGTGCGGGACTTAAGAGTTATTGGCGCAACATTGAAAAATGATCCTGATTCTGGCACACAAGCCGCCGATATGCACGGAAATATGGAAGACTGTGAGTATGATGACTGCACCATTTATGGCGGCGGTTTGTTGGCCGGAAAAAATAACCGATATGTAGATTGTAAAATTTACGGAGATGGCACAAGCGGAATTTGCCTGTACGCAGGGGAAATACTCGGTGGTCGTATTGGCGCTCAAGGGTGCGAGTTTATTTCGTACAAAAATCCAATTTTGGTTGGTCGCGGTGTAATTGATTTTGGTGGAAACTCAGACGCACTCAACGCTAACGTCCTATACCCATTGACCGCATATGTCGAAAATTGCAAATGGTATGGAAGAAACCTAAGTTCTTCTTCAAGTTTTATGCGATTTAGATTAGATGGAGCAACGGTCACAACTAACTTTGTGATTGACGGCTTGGTTGTAGACATTGACGCTATCAGCAGTGTGCTGCGATCCAGTGTTACAAGTGGCACGGCTGATAGCGATTTCATTGTCATCGACAATTTAGCTGGTTTTCCAACAGCTACGATTTTGCATAACTCAACGGCGGGTGCTTACCACGGCTTTCCCCATCGCTGTCAAAAACAAACAGGTAGTCAGTCGCTCACGGCAACTTCAGGTACAAACGTCACTTCTGGAACCACAGTTTCGTTTAAATATATTTACCCTCGAGTCCCCTCCGCGCAAGCCGGAGGTGAAACAGTGATTGCGGGAAACGTAGCTGCGCTGCCGTGCCTTGGTACTCTAACTGCTTCAACCATTGCGCCCCGCCTTATTTCTGCTGACGCAACAAACTGGTCTTCAACGATTACCAGAACAGTAAGTTGGTCTGCGTCGATTGACGAGGTGTAAAAATGGCAAACAGATTTTGGGTCGGTGGCTCTGGCACTTGGGATGCGGCCAGCACAACAAACTGGTCGGCCACTTCTGGTGGTGCGGGCGGTGCTTCTGCGCCTGTTGCTGCTGATGCGGTGATTTTTGATTCAGCATCTGGGTCGGGTACATGCACAACCGCAGCTGGTTCAACTTGCACGACCTTAACATTTAACACGTCCACACTGTCGTTGGTTCTCGGAGCCAATCACACAATGGCTGGTGTTTTCACACTGACGGCAGGTGCTGTTGATTTAAATTCTTACGCGTTGCGTTGTTTGATTTTTACGTCAACAGCGGCCAACGCCAGAACACTGGCGTTTGGTACAACTGGTAAAGTCGAAATCACTCGTACAACTACCGTAACAAATGCTTTTGACACTCACAATGTTACGGTGCCGATTGTTTACACAGGTACTCCTTTGGTTGAAATGATTGGAAATGCGGCTGCTGGAACCACAATTGGTTTTCGTGGAACAGTGGACGCAAATAATCCAATTTCTCTCAACATCAAGACAGGCTCCGGCACGATTAACGTCGGAAGCGGTTTTGCGTGGAACAATGTTGACTTCACCGGATTCTCTGGAACTTGGAACGCTGCGTTAATAAATGTCTATGGTGACCTTACCTTGTCACCAACGATGACATCTGTTTTTGTCAGCACTCCTTTGAACTTCTTGAAAGCGTCTGGTACCCAGACCATCACGTCAAACGGTGTCACCATCAACACCGGCATCACAATCAATTCCGCTGGTGTGACCGTTGGTTGTGCTGACGCGCTGACACTTGGATCAACAAGAACATTGACCATCACCAATGGCACACTGCAACTTAAAAACGGCGTTACCTCTAGTGTGGGAAGTTTTGTCGCCAATAGCGCCAACATTAAATTCTTACAGTCAACAACGCCCGGATCACAAGCCACATTGTCACAAGCAAGTGGTACGGTTAACGTAGTTGATTTAACTATTCGCGACATTAACGCTACAGGCGGTGCTTCATGGAACGCTTATACTGACTTTGAAAATACGGACGCTGGCAACAATGACGGTTGGGATTTCAGCCTGTCACCCCCGTATTCAACCGCTGAGTTTCCTATTGCGATAAGATCGTTTACACAACCCCGGAGATTCTAAAATGGCAAACAACCAACTCAAAATTGTTACATCGTGCCTCGGCTATCAGCAAATTACCAACTTGAGCGCGTCAGTTGGTTTGACTTTGCCGACGACTGATGCCAACGGTCTTAATTGCACCCCTGCATTCGCGCTGATTGTTGCAGAGGGCGCTCCTGTGCGTTGGCGCGACGATGGCGTAGCGCCTTCCACTTCTGTTGGTATGCCTATTGCTGTTGGCGTTCCATTGCAATACGATGGTGATTTGACAAAAATTCGCTTTATTCAACAATCAGCAAGCGGAATTTTAAATATCAGTTACTATCGGTAATGTTTAACCAACCGTACCGGCGAGGTTCACCGGGAACTCACACGAGTTAAAAATGACTGATGAAGTCCAAACCTTAGCGGAAGTAGACTCCGCGCAAGCACCCGAGGTGACGGCCACCACGGACAATGCACAAAATGCGCCGGTAGTAGCTGAGAATCAAGACGGTAGCACCCAAGAGGAAAAGAAGTACTCGCAGGCTGAAATCGACGCGATGATTGGCAAGCGCCTCGCAAGAGAACAGCGCAAATGGGAACGTGAGCAGCAGGCAAAGCAGGCACCCGTGCCAGCCGCGCCAACGGAAATTCCGACTGCCGATCAATTTGACAGCCCACAGGCATACGCGGATTTCATCCGTGCCGAGGCTGAAAAGCTGGTCCAACATCGGGAAATCCAGAAACAACGCGCTGAGATTGAAGAAACCTTCGCAGAGCGTGAGGAGGAGGCCCGGTCTAAATACGATGACTTTGACCAAGTTGCGTATAACCCGAACCTTCGCGTCACCGATGTGATGGCCGAAACCATCAAAGCGTCTGACCTTGGACCTGATCTGGCATACTGGCTAGGCAGCAACCCCAAGGAAGCTGATCGCATTTCTCGCTTGTCGCCACTGTTGCAAGCGCGTGAGATTGGTAAAGTCGAGGCAAAATTGAGTGCCGAACCTTTCCAAAAGAAAACCTCGTCTGCGCCTGACCCGATTCGTCCGGTGACCGCACGAGCAGTGAATCCCGGTGTCACTGACACCACCGATCCTCGGTCTGTCAAGACCATGAGCACATCGGACTGGATTGCTGCCGAGCGTCAACGACAACTCGACAAGGCACGGGCACTTCGCAACCGCTAATTTTAGGAAATCATCATGAGTAACAGTCTCTTAACCATTGACATGATCACCCGCAAGTCTCTCGAAATCCTCGAGAACAACTTGGTGATCACCCGCAACGTGAACCGCCAGTACGACGACAGCTTCGCTGTTGAAGGTGCCAAGATCGGTTCTACACTGCGTATCCGTTTGCCCGACCGCGCTTTGGTCACTGACGGTGCCGCCCTGCAAGTTCAGGACGACAACGAACAGTTCACCACTCTGACTGTTTCCAGCCAGAAGCACATCGGCATCAACTTCACATCCGCTGAATTGACCATGCAGTTGGACGACTTCGCAGAGCGTGTCTTGAAGCCACGTATCAGCCAGTTGGCCTCCACTGTGGATGCTGACGTTGCCAACGCATACAAGCTGATCGGTAACTCTGTCGGTACTCCCGGCTCTGCTCCATCGACCGCTTTGGTGCTGTTGCAAGCCCAGCAGAAGCTGAACGAGAACGCCGCCACCATGTCGCCTCGCTACGCTACCGTGAACCCTGCCGCTAACGCTGCTTTGGTGAACGGTCTGTCTGGTTTCTTCAACCCCACAGACGTCATCTCTCGCCAGTTCAAGAACGGCATGATGGGTGAGCAAGTGTTGGGCTACGAAGAAGTCAACATGAGCCAGTCGATCAAAGTGCACACCACCGGCACCCGTGCTGCCACTGGCAACACCACCGGCGCTGCTGTGACTTCTGAAGGCGCGACCACTCTGACTCTGACTGTTGGTTCCGGTGAAACCATCGCTGTTGGTGACGTGTTCACCATCGCCGACTGCTTCGCTGCCAACCCACAGACTCGTGAGTCCACCGGTTCGCTGTTCCAGTTCGTGGCCCTGTCGTCTTCGACATCCAGCACAACTGCTACTGTGACCGTGGCTCCTATGTACTCGGCTGGTAACGCCCTGTGCACTATGGTGTCCCTGCCTGCCACTGGCAAGGCTGTCGTGTTCACTGGCGCTGCTTCCACAAGCTACCCACAGAACATGGTGTACCACCGTGACGCCATCGCGTTCGCCACTGCTGACCTGTTGCTGCCACAAGGCGTTGACATGGCTAGCCGTGCCGTTCACAACGGTATCAGCCTGCGCGTTGTTCGTCAGTACGACATCAACAACGACCGTATGCCTTGCCGTGTTGACGTGTTGTACGGTTACAACACTATTCGTCCACAAATGGGTTGCCGCATCTGGGGCTAATCCAAGGCGGGGGCTTCGGCCCCTGTTTTCAAATCAATCTGAAAGGAAATTATCATGGCACTCCCTAACGGCGCAGGCGGTTATCAAATTGGTGACGGCAACATCGGCGAAGCTAATCTGACGGTTCAAGGCGCTCCCGTAGCACTGACAGCCGCAGCAACTTTGACTGGTGCTCAACTGTCGAATGGTCTGTTCACATACACTGGCGCTGCCGTCAACCTGACTCTGCCCACCGTGGCTGATCTGGAAGCTGACGTTTCCAGCGCACAGAAAGTGAACTCGGCATTTGAGTTCGGTATCATCAACATCGGCGGCACCAACGCTGCCACTTTGGTGGTCGGCACTGGCTGGACCATCGTTGGTGTGGCTGCTGTCAGCGCCAACACATCGGCCCGCTTCCTCGCCCGTAAAACCGGCGATGGTGCTTGGACCGCATACCGCGTTGCTTAATTTTTAAGCAACTGGTAAAACGGGGCTTCGGCCCCGTTTTCACATGGAGAACCAAATGAACATCACCCTCGTACACCCACTTCACGGTGCCAAAGTTGCCATCAATGATGTTGAACTCGCCGAAGATGAAAAAAATGGCTGGACACGGTACAATCCTGACACACCTGTCGAGGTGGCATCTGAGCCGGTAGTCGAAGCGCCAAAACGCAAGTACACTCGCAAAGTGACCGATCAACCTGTCGAACAGCCCAACGAAGTCCCATCCTTTCTGACTTCGGCAAGCGACGAATCCGAAGGAAACTGAAATGGCTTATACCGCTGGCGACCAGATCAACCGAGCACTCAGGCTGCTTGGTATTCTTGCCGAAGGTGAAACGGCGTCAGCGGCAACAAGTCAAGACGCTCTGGTTGCAATGAACCAGATGATCGACTCGTGGAACACCGAGCGTCTGTCCGTGTTCTGCACCCAAGACCAAATCTTCTCGTGGCCCTCTGGTGAGATCAAGCGCACCCTTGGTCCGACTGGTGACTTTGTGGGCAACCGCCCCATCCAACTTGATGACGCCACGTACTACAAGGCCCCAAGCGGCGTGTCGTATGGCATCAAGTTCATCAACCAAGATCAGTACAACGGCATCGCTGTCAAGACATCGACATCGACCTTTCCGCAGGTCATCTTTGTCAACAACACATTCCCCAACGTGGAGATGTACGTGTACCCCCGGCCCACGCAGGTCTTGGAGTGGCACTTCATCTCGGTGCAAGAATTGACGCAGCCTGCGCTGCTCAGTACCGAGTTGTTTTTCCCACCGGGTTACATGCGGGCGTTTGCCTACAACTTGGCAATGGAGATTGCGCCCGAGTTTGGTGTGAAGCCAAGCCCACAGGTGCAGCGCATCGCCATGACCAGCAAGCGCAACTTGAAGCGCATCAACAACCCATACGATGTGATGAGCTTGCCCTACGCCGTGGTGGCAAACCGTCAGCGGTTCAACATCTACGCCGGTAACTTCTGATGAAGACGCCCATCCTCGGTTCATCCTACGTGGCCCGCAGTGTCAACGCTGCGGATGCCCGCATGGTCAACCTGTTCCCCGAGATCGTGCCCGAGGCTGGCAAAGAGCCTGCGTTTCTAAACCGCGCTCCCGGCTTGAATCTGCTTAACACAATAGGCACTGGCCCAGTTCGTGGACTGTGGGCATTCTCGTCCAACGATGGTACGGGCTTTGTGGTGTCGGGCACACAGCTTTACAAGATTGACAACGCCTACACCCCCACGCTGATTGGCAACGTGTCGGGCACTGGCCCTGTCAGCATGGCTGACAACGGCACTCAATTGTTTATCGCTTGCAACGGCCCCAGCTACATTTACAACGCCAACACAAATGTGTTTCAGCAGATTACAGACCCGGACTTCCCCGGCGCTGTGACTGTGGCCTATCTGGACGGCTACTTCGTGTTCAACGAACCGAACAGCCAGAAGATGTGGGTCACTGCCCTTTTGGAGGGTACATCCATTGACCCGCTGGAGTTTGCCAGCACCGAGGGTTCTCCTGACGGCTTGGTGGCCGTGATTGCCAACTTCCGCGAAGTCTGGGCCTTTGGAACCAACTCGATTGAAGTCTGGTCTGACACCGCTGCGCTAAACTTCCCTCTTGAACGCATCCCCGGTGCGTTCAACGAATTGGGCTGCGCTGCCCCCTACTCCATTGCCAAGATGGACAACGGCCTGTTCTGGCTTGGCCGTGACCGCCGTGGCCAGGGCATCGTCTACCGAGCCAACGGCTACGCTGGTCAGCGTATCTCGACTCATGCTGTCGAGTGGCAAATCCAGCAGTACGCTGACATCACTGACGCCATTGCCTACACGTACCAGCAAGAGGGTCACAGTTTCTACGTGCTGATATTCCCCACGGCCAACACTACATGGGTGTACGATGCCGCCACACAGGCTTGGCATGAGAGAGCCGGGTTTACCAATGGTGAGTTCACTCGCCACCGTAGCAACTGCCAGATGTCGTTCAACAACAAGGTTGTTGTGGGCGATTATCAAAACGGCAACATCTACTCGTTCGACTTGGAAGATTTCTCGGACAACGGGCAGATCCAGAAGTGGCTGCGCTCGTGGAGAGCACTGCCCACCGGTCAGAACAACTTGAAGCGCACCGCGCACCACAGCCTCCAACTTGACTGCGAGTCGGGCACTGGCCTGAACCTTGGTCAAGGCAGCGATCCACAAGTCATGTTACGCTGGTCAGACGATGGTGGGCACACATGGTCTAACGAGCACTGGATCAGCATCGGCAAGATCGGTGAGTACTATCGCCGCGCCATCTGGCGCAGATTGGGCATGACCCTGAAGCTGCGCGATCGCGTCTACGAGGTGTCGGGTACTGATCCTGTGAAGATCACAATCATGGGCGCTGAACTACTGTTGAGTCCGACCAATGCTTAACCCCATCATCACGCCTCCACGGGTGCCGTTGGTTGACCCTAACACGGGTCTAATCAGCAGGGCGTGGTATTTGTTCTTCCTGTCGTTGAACACCGTGGCAAATGATGTCGTAAACGACCCAGTAGTTAGCCCCAGTGCTGAGTCACTGATTGCCAGTTATGACGCACTGCTTCAAACGCTGACGCAGGAAGTGCAGACGCAGCCGACTCAAGAGAGCGCGCTTAACCAGATCGCCGAGTTGCAAAAGCAGATCGCGTCGTTGGAAAAAAAGATCGAGTGCCCTTGCACCGAACTGACAGCCGAGTTGCAAAAGCAAATAGAGGGTCTTCAAATGACCCCAGCCCCTCGTGAGTTTGAACGCTCACGCTACGGCTCGTTCTACGACACCACAACTCAGACGGCCACCGTAATCAACACTGCCACGGCTGTTACGTTCAACAGCACAGATTTGACAAACGGTGTCTATCTTGGTACACCCACCTCGCGTGTTTACGTGGACACACCGGGCATCTACAATTTCGACACTTCGTTTCAGTTGGACAAGACGGCTGGCGGCGTGGGTCTGTTCTACTTGTGGTTCAGGCTCAACGGTGTCGATGTGCCAAACAGCGCCAGCCAGATAAGAATTCAAGGTAACAACGCTGAAATCTTCTCGTCGTTAAACTACTTTTTTGACCTGAACGCAGGTGATTACGTGGAAATCATGTACTCAGTCGACGATTTGAGCATTCAACTTTTGGCTGAGGTAGCAGCAGCACCGCATCCCGGCATTCCGTCCATCATTCTTACCGTTTCAAACAATATCGGGGGTATCCAATGACCGTCATCGTCAAAAACCTTGTGCCATCGAAAGATGTGGCAAACACCCAGACAACCCAGTACACCGCCAACGGTGTGACCACAATCATCGACAAGTTCACGGCGACCAATTACAGCGCCAGTGCTGCTACGATCTCGGTCAACTTGGTCACAACTGCCGGGTCCGCTGGCAACAGCAACTTGATCACCAAGACTAAGACGCTTCAGCCGTCCGAGGTGTACACGTTTCCTGAGTTGGTCGGACAGGTTTTGAACTCCGGCGACTTCATTAGTACAATCGCTGGAACCGCCAGCGCAATCAACATGCGAGTGTCGGGCCGTGAAGTTACCTGATGATGTTTGGCAAGTAATTGTTGAACATTTGAAACTTTACAAAAACCGCGAGGCACCGCATGGACTCAAAGCGTTTTTGGAAAAGAGCGCCGACATTGAGGTATTTGATGGGGGCGCGTTTGTGGCAATCGGCAACGAATTTGATTTGTTTGTGGTGCCAGAAAAAAGAGGCCGGTGGCGCATTCGGTCGGTGGTTGGCGGATACCTTGACCGAATGGGGCAATTGCACAGTAAAATCGTCGCACGGATTGATGAGCGAAACATCCCCTCGCTCCGGCTGGCGCGGCACTTTGGCTTTCAAGAAGTGAGTCGGGAAAACGGCGTCATTCGACTGGAGAAAAAACATGGGTGATATTGTCAACGCAGTAGCAGATGTATTCGGGTTTGGTCCCGCAAGTAAACAAGCGGACGCAACAACTCAAGCAGCGCAAATGTCGGCGCAAGGCTCCCGCGAAGCATTGGCACTTCAACAGCGCATGTATGAAGAAAACGTCGCTCGTCAAGAACCTTGGCGCAAAGCGGGTGTGGAAGCGCTTAACAAACTCATACCAATGTCGGAGTATCAGACGTTTGGAATGAAACAGTTTCGAGCCGACCCCGGTTATGCTTTTCGCATGTCCGAAGGTATGAAGGGCTTGGAGCGATCCGCTGCTGCCCGTGGTGGTTTGCTGTCGGGCAGTACGCTCAAAGGCATTCAGCGGTTTGGTCAAAACCTTGGATCGCAAGAGTACCAAAACGCATTTAATCGGTACCAGACCGAGCGTTCTGCCCGACTTAATCCGCTTCAAACATTGGCGGGTGTTGGTCAAACCGCGAATACAGCATTGGGTGCCGCTGGTCAAAACTACGCCAACCAAGCCAACCAACTTGGCATGACCAACGCTGCCAACCAAGGCAATTTGGCTTTGCAGCGAGGCAACATTTCCGCCAGCCAGTATGGCAACTATGGCAGCGCGTTGAACACGGCGCTGAACACCGACTGGAACGCGCTAGGTAAGCGATTTGGTGGCTATGGAGGTGGGTATTCGGGCGCAGGACAAGTAAACCCCGTATCCGGCGAATACATGGGCTCGTTGGAGTTCTAAGGAGTAATCATGGCTGGACTTATCGACGTCGGAATTATCAAGCCTGAGTTGGCAAACTCGTTTGCCGCTGGCTATCGGGGCGCGGAACAATCACGCAATCTGTTGGCGCAACAAAAGCAAGATACTGAGATGGGCCAGATGAAACTGGAGCAACTCAAGAATGATCGCACGGCGCTGCTTCAACTGCAAGACAGCCTCAGGTCTGCGGGAAAAGACCCTGACCCGGTTAAAGTGTTCGATGCGCTTATCGCAACGGGTAACCCCGACTATGTGATGAAGGGCATGGACGGCAAACGCCGCTTGACCGAGCTTCAACGTGCTGACAGTGTGCTGCGCCAGTTCGCACCCGAGTTGTTTCAGACTGAGCAATCAAGTGGTGCGGCTCCTGCTGCTGTTCCCGCTGCCCCTGCACCCGGATCGTTTGCCGCCGATGTAGCGCAGCGCCGCGCAACAATGACTCCTCCTGCTGCCCCCGCACCTGTAAATGCGATGGCTCCTGCTGCGGCCCCCACTGCCGGTGCTGATGTGAATGCGCTGCGCCGTCAACTGACTCTGTTGAGTTCGATAGACGATCCCCGCGCTAAAGCATTGGCAGATGTGGTCAAAGGTCAGATTCAGGAAGCTGCAAAATCTTACGTTGTTGGTGGTCGTCTGGTCACAGGTGCCGGTAAAGAACTGTACGCAGCGCCTGATAAAGCAACAGATCTTCAACGTAATTACGAATACGCGAAAACACCGGCGGGTGGTAATTTCAAAGGTTCTTTGGCTGACTTCAAAGTGTTGGCTACACCTAAGACAACCACAACTATCACCAACGTGCAAGAAAAAGCCGAAAAGGGTGAATTTGGCAAATTTTTGGTTCAAGACGTGTACAAACCTGTCTCGCAAGCGGCTGCGTTGGCGACTAAATCGCTGCCCGCTATCGAGGCCAATTTAGGCGCGCTGAACGCGGGTTTGAGCACCGGCTTTGGTACGGACGCCAAAAAGGCCGGCGCGCGCGTTTTGGGTGCTTTGGGTGTCAAGGACGCAGAGAAGTTTGCTGAAAACGCAGAGGTGTTTCAAGCCAACGCCATCAACGCTGTGTTGCAAAAGCAGCTTGAACAAAAAGGCCCGCAGACTGAGTCAGACGCTCGTCGTATTGAACAAGTCGGCGCAGAGTTGGCCAAAACCAAAGGTGCCAACGAGTTCATTCTGTCGTTGGCCAAAGAGCAGCTTAAACGCGATGTTGAGCAACGCAACTTCTACGATAATTACCGCAGACGCACCGGCAGTTTTGACGGCGCTGAAGATGCATGGTTCTCCAGCGAAGGCGGCAAATCACTGTTTGACCGCCCTGGACTCAAGAAGTTTGCGCCAGGCGTCGCAGCCCAAAGCGCAGCCGCGCAGATTCCAGGGAGCCGCCCAGCGCCTGTTCCCGCTGCAGCCCCAATTTACGCACGTAACCCGCAAACCAACCAGCGTATCATGTCCACCGACGGTGGTAACACTTGGACCCCTGCGAGGTAATAAACATGGCGCTCCCTGCTGGATTTGAACTGGAACAAGCCCCTGCCCAAGCAGGCGCGCAATCACTAAAACTGCCTGCGGGTTTTCAATTGGAAACCGAACAGTCGTCCGGCATGCCTGGCCCTCGCCAAAAGCCCGGCGCTTTGACGCAGTTCGGCCGCAGCGCAGCCTCGCTGGCCGACGTTACGATTGGTGGCATTCTGCCTGCCGTCGTGCAGCAAGTGGGCTATCCATTGGCCCGCTTGGGTCGTTCACCACAAGAAGCGCAAGCTGCTACCGCCCGCTTGGTGAGTGCCGTTGAGTCGCCAGTTGGCCGAGCATTTGGCGTTACTGAAACACCCGAATACCAGCAAGAAGCTGGCCGTCAAGTGCTGGACTTTATTGGCCAGAACTTCCAAAAAGGTGCCAAGTGGATTGCGGGCAAAACCGGCCTTCCGCAGTCCGACGTAGAAAACCTGATGGGCACCGCGACCGTGGCAGCGCCTGCGGTAGCTCGACCCGTGGCCCGCACGGTCCAGCAAGCAGCTGCACCGGTGATCGAACGCGCCACTATCGCTGCAAAGATGCCGTTTGAAGGTCGCGTGCAGGCTAAGCGTGAGCGCCAGTCGTTGGAAGACTACGCCCGTGGCCCACAGATCGACGCGGCGGCCGACGCGCAGCGTTTGGGTATTGTGCTCAACCCAACAGACATCCAGCCCACTTTAGGTCCAAAGCTGACCGCGATGGCCGCAGGCCCACGCGCTCCCGAGGCGTTGGCCAGCGCCAACAAAAACCAAGTGCGTACTGTGGCACTTGGCGATATGAATCTGCCGCTGACAACGCAGCTCAACAGCCCAAAAGCGTTTCAGCAAGCACGTACACAGGTGGCTGAGCCTTATGAGCAAGTCAAGAAGCTGCCTATTCAGCAAGCTGACGACGCAATGGTCCAGCGCCTAGAAGCGCTGCGCGCTGATTTGGACGTGATTGGAGCCAAGGAATACGCGCCGGCCATCAGCAAGATTGTCGATGATGCAATTACAAAGACGCAAACCGGCCTGACCGGCGAGCAGCTACTTAAGAACATCAGTGTTCTGCGGGAGCGCGCACGCAAGACATACAACAACAAATCGGCCACTACCGAGGCGTTAGACATTGCTGACACCAACCTTAAAGTGGCGACTGAGCTGGAGTCGATGATCGACAACAGCATCTTCAACCCAAAGTTGTTGAGCGAGTTTCGCGACGCCCGTCAGAAGATGGCGCGCACATACGCGTATGAGGGCGCGACTGACTTGAACACCGGCATGGTGGACGTCGGCAAACTTGCCCGCATCACGTCGAAGGACAACGCTTTGACCGGCGACATTGCGTCGCTGGGCAAGATTGCCGGTAACTTTCCTGATGTGTTTAGCGCCCAGCCCACACCTGGCTTTCTGACTGCGCCTCGTTTGAGCCGGTCCGGTGCTGGCGGCGCGGCAGGTGCATTGGTAGGTTCGCAGTTTGGTTTGACAGGCTCGATCTTGGGCGGCGTGTTGGGCGGCGCTGCTGGTGAAACAGCAAGCGCGTTGGCCGCACGTCGGCTGGCGTCGCCGGGCTACCAAGCTGGCTTGACCTTGCGCGACGCACGCATCCCAGTCAATCAGTTGGCCGCGTCGATGCAGCCGATCCCGCAAAGTCAGGCCATCGTGCCCTACCAAGCGCCCGTTGAAGTGCTGATGCCGGGTGAAGGTCCGTATCGGCCAAACTTCGTGATGCAGCCCAACCAGTACGGTCCTCGCGTCACTACGCCTGGCTTTGCACCCGGCCCAGCCCAGTTGCCCGCGCCTAGCGCGCAAGGCACCTTGAACATGTTGCGCGCCGAAGATGCGCGCCGTGGCCAAATGTCTCGCACACTGGGCCAGCAAGCCGAGCAGCAGGCAGCTGCGGCTGAAGCCGCTGCCCGTCAGCCCACACGCGGCGCGGTCGAGCTGCAGATCAACCCGTTGACTGGCGCTCCAGAAGTAGCCACCGGCATCAAGGGTGCTACGCCCGCCACGTTCCAAGACTTTGGCTCGTCGCTCATGTCGGCCGCTGACAAGGCCACGACCGGCCGGATGTTCGACATGACCGCAGCCGAAAAGGTTGCGTGGAACAAGACCAAAGTAGATCTGGCTGAAGTAGCGCCAGGCATGAAATCGCTGACCGACAAAGCCGTTGCGGCCAAAATGCAAGATCGCGCATGGGTGCAAGACGCTGTCAATAAAGCGCAAGAGAGAGCCCGCGCATTTGACGCTATCGCTGCCCGCGCTGATACGGAGCGTGCCCGCCAGTCTGCTTTGGCAAACCGCGAGCGAATGCTTGATTTGGCCGAACAGATGGAAGACATGCTGCGCCCAGCGCGGCCCACCAAGACCGGCGGCCAAGGTCCAAAGACACGCGCCTTTCAACGCAACAAGCTCAACATGCTGTCTGATCAAGATGTCGTGAACGAGTTGCTGAATCGTTAAAATGCGGAACCTTTCATCATGGATGCAGTTATGGCCAATGAAATTGACCCAGTCAAATATGGAGTGCTCTGGGAGCGTGTGCAGAACTACGAGCGTAGGTTCGATGAAATGTCCAACAAGATGGACAAGCTCGAAGCCAACGTCGAGAAGCTGGTGGCCCTTGCCAACCAAGGGCGCGGTGGGTTCTGGGCAGGCATGGCCTTTGTGTCGTTCATCTCCAGCGCCGTGGGCTTCGCATTCAGTTGGATGAAGGGGCACTGAGATGCTGGCTGAGATCGCAGCAGCGAACGCAGCGTTCTCTGTCATCAAAGCCGCACTTGCCAACGGCAAAGAACTGCACCAGCTTGGCTCCAGAGTCTTCGACTACTTCGACAACAAGGCCAAGATTCAGGAAAAGGCCACCCAGAAGGGTGGAGGCTCGGACCTTGAGGAGTTCATGGCGCTTGAGCAACTCAAGCAGCAGGAAGAAGAACTCCGTGAGCGCATGGTCTACGCTGGCCGTCCGGGCATGTGGGGCGACTGGCAGAACTTCCAAGCCGCTGCTGCCAGAAAGCGCAGGGAGGCCAAAGAAGCCGCTGCCCGTGAAAAGGCCCGTAAAGCAGCACGCCTTGCACAGTTGACCGAGTACATTGCCATCGGCATGGCAACCATTGTGCTGGCTGGCCTGATGGTTGGCGGTCTTGTCATTTACATGAAGCACCTGCGATGAGCGACGACAAGCTGAACGCCAACACAACGCTTGACAAGGTGCTGTCCTATGTGGACTCGCCCTTCAAGCTGTTTGCCATCCTCGTCATGGGCGTGGTGGCCTTTGCCGGGTACTTCCTGTGGCAGAACCAAGAATTTATGAGGGACGCCTACAAGGAGTCCAAGAAGCTGCCGGAGATCAACACAGCACGGGCCGATGATGCCAGCTCGATGCTGCTGAAGAAGACCGGCGCAACGGTGGTGGCCGTGTTCAAGGTCAACCCGCTGTTCAACTCCCGAGTGTTGTATAAAGCCTACACCAAGGACGGCAGGGACAAGACCATCGAAGACATCGACGTGGGCTTGTTCAGCCAGAACTCGTCCAACAATGCCGATGTCATCAAGCTGATGACCAACGAGATACCGTGCTCCGAGTACCGCTACGCTCAGTCTGAGGTGGGCCTGTGGTACATCGAGAAGGGTGTCGGCTTCACCTGCCGTGTCAGCGTACCACCAGACAGCCATCGCTTTGTGGGCCAGATCACAGTCGGGTGGGCCGAGCCACCAGAGAACATCGAGCAAGTGAAATTCATGCTGGAGATTGCCAGCGCCATGCTAACCAAAAGGGGTAACTGATGACCTTGAGCGACCTGAACCCATTGGCCGCAATTGGCGGCAAGTTAATTGACCGTTTTCTGCCTGACCCGACAGCAGCCGCAGCCGCAAAGCAGGAACTGGCGCAGATGCAGGAGAATGGCGAACTGGCGCGGATGGCGAACGACACAAAGGTGCTGGAAATCAACAACGCCAACACCGACAGCGCCCGTGACATGAACGCCAAGGTGCAAGAGTCCACCAACGCTTCTTGGCTGGCAAAGAACACAGCCTACGCACTCGACATCGGCATTGTCACCGCCACCATATTTTTGGCTTGGTTTGCGTTTATGAAGGGCGTTCCCGAGGCCAACAAGGAGTTGGTCTACATGGCGCTTGGCTCACTCATCACAATGTGCGGAACCGTACTGAACTTTCACCGTGGAAGCTCCCAAGGCTCCAAGGATAAGGGCGGTGAAATCCAAAAACTGAAGGACATGAAATGAGAGAAAACTTTGCCGAAGCGCTTCAACACGTTCTCAAGCACGAGGGTGGTTTTGTAAACCACCCCGCCGATCCTGGCGGCATGACCAACTTGGGCGTGACCAAGCGCGTCTGGGAGGAGTGGGTTGGCTATGAGGTCGACGAGAAGGCCATGCGTGCGCTGACACCTGAGCTTGTTGGCCCCATGTACAAAGCCAAGTATTGGGACAAGGTCAAAGGCGACGACCTGCCGTCTGGCGTGGATTACATCGTGTTTGACGCTGCCGTGAACAGTGGCCCCGGCCGTGCGGCCAAGTGGTTGCAAGCGTGTGTGGGCGTCGAGCCTGATGGCGGCATCGGCCCCAAAACGCTGGCCGCTGTGGCAGCGTTTGAGGGCGATCTGGTGGACGACTACAGCAAGCGCCGTCTGTCGTTTCTCATGGATTTGCCTCACTGGGGTACGTTTGGCAAGGGTTGGTCACGGCGCGTGGCTGAAGTGCAGTCAGGCTCCGACGCGTTTCTCGGATAGCATCGCGGGTCATCGCCAGGTTGAACACGCTGTTCATGCGAAATGTCCTGTTGCGCTTTGACTCGCTCCTGCGGCGGTTCTCGCGCACGTCAGGCTTGGGCTTGGGTTTGTCAGGCTTGTCGCCCAGCATGAACACGGCACGAGGGTAGCGCCGGGCGTCGTCGTGGTCGTAGGTCCAGGCGGCCACGTAGAGGCGCTTCTCGCCAGCTTTGGTGCGCTTGGCCATGCGGTTGAGCACGGCGTGGGCATCGTAGCGTCCGATGTCAGCGTAGTCGGCAAACTCCTGCGCGGTCAAGCGCCCGAACTCAGCAAACGCCTCCAACGCCTTGATGACGTGGAAGCCCGTGTTGGTTGTGGTCACTCAGCCTTCTCCTTGAGCGTGGCCCATGCCACTTGGGCACATCGGGCGCACTGGTAGTGGTACTGGGTGCGGTGTGGCGATGGGGTCAACAGCCAGCGGTGTTTACATTGGGTCATGTGTTCTTCTCCTTAAGTTTGGCTTCGATGGCTCGGACAAATTCAATGCGAGTTCCGCTGTAATCAAGTGCGTTAATCTCCTCATCCGTCAGCCCAACCCAACTTTTCTTTTCAAGAAAAAGTTTTACTGCGGAATACGCTATTGAAGCCTCTTCTTTTGTTGGATATGTACCAAGATTGATATTTTGGTAATTAACTTTTATCTCTGCTCTCCAACCATTATGGTTTTTGTTTACACCAATAAATCCAGATGAATTGTTGTGGTTTGTTTTTCTGAAAGACAACAGATTTCTTGTATTTGTGACGTCCCGTAAGTTGATTATTCGGTTGTCTGATCTATTTCCGTTAATGTGGTCAATTACACCAACTGGAAAATTTCCATGCACGTAGAGCCATGCAAGACGATGCGCTCTATAACTTTTTCCATCAACGGATACATCCAAATACCCCCTCTTACACAAACTACCTGCGGCAGAGTTTGCCAACCTGTTGCCAGCATGGATTCGCCAAGTAAAAAGGCCGGTATGCTCGTCATAGCATAGAAGTTCTTGCAGACGAGATTGGGATAAAATTTGAGTAGTCATGCGATGCTCTTTCATCAATTGATTAGAAGCCCTAACAGATTGCCGTCTGCTTAGGGCTTTGCTATTTTATCACAACCCTCACATTGCCGCTGTGCTGCGGGTGGGGTGGTGTATTTGATTGCGGCATTCCACGATCTGTGGCAACCCTCTTTAAAGTCTTCGTTGCCCCAATGCGCGTTGTCGTACCAGTCAAAGAACTCCACAGGCTCCTGCACAGTAGGTGCTACAAGGGCTTGCTTGATGGCATGGCCCACATACTTGCGCTCATGTGCGTCAGTTTCGATGTACTCAAGACACATCTGCAATGTTTCGTCTTTGGTCATAAACAACTCCTCAATGTCATCAGGCCAAGCATCAGGACAATGAATCCCACCACAGCCCACACCAATTGCCCGTCAGCAGGGGTTGGCTTTTCGTCTTCGTCATTCATTTGATAACCCTCATGAAAGCGCCGCATCGGGCGCACTTGTACAAAGGTTGGTTCTCGACGGTCTCCCAGCGGTGTTTGCAATCGTTCATGACTTTCTCCTAGTTGCTTGTCGGGTCCAACATGTTGCGCAGATCCAACGTGTGGGGTTCATATCTATACCGCCCTCTGGCGGTTTGCTCTGTTCGCACTTGGCGCACAGTTTGAATCTGTGTACGGGCTGTGGTGGGTTGCCGTGGTTAAGCAAAAGCTGTTTCGTGACAAAACTCATTCGGGCCTCGGGCAGTTCTCGGGCACAGCCACCACGCACCACACCGCAGCCCATTGGCCACGGTACGGGCCTTGCCAGCGGTCAACGTACACACCAAAACAAGTGTCAAGTGCTCTGCGTAACGTGTCAGTAGGAATTCTTGTGCAATCGGCTATTTCAGCCACAGTGCGCCCGTCGGGATAGTCTTGCAAGCACTGACGAATCTTGTCGTGGTGTGATCTCATTTATATCTCCGCAGCGGCTCAACCTTCTTCTCTGGCGGGGGCGGCGTCATCTTCTCAGACGGCGGCGTCCAGCCCCACTTGCGCCACGTCGTTTGCACGTCAGCTCCGCTTGTCCATTTGAAATCTTTGTTCGGTATTGATGGGTAGACCATTTTTTGCTCCTTCGATTACTAAGTGCCGGTAGGCACGGATTGCTGTCTTCAAGTCTGCTTGCAGACTCTCGATCAGCTCGTCTTGCTCAGACAGCCGCTTGGCAGCGTCTTGGGCAAACTTCGCTAGGTTGTGCGCTTCCCACGCCTCAAACCTGGTCATGCTCTGGTGGCCAGCGCCAGCAGCTCGGCCCTCTCTCTGGCTACGCGCAGCGTGTTGTAGCGCTGGTGCAGGCGCTCGATCACCTTGACGCGGCGAGGGCCAGCCATCTCAGCGTCCAGCAGCGCCTTGACGTCAGTCTCGGGCAGCGAGGCCAGCACCTCGTTAAGTTTTCGCCATGTGTAGCTCAATTTTTTTCTCCAGTTGTTCAATCAGTTTGGTTGTGCGGTCGTGTGTTCGCTGCGCTGCGTTGAGCTGCCGTGTCTTGTGCTTGAGCTCAGACTTGGCTGCGCGCAGCTTGGCTTTCCATTGGTCAATTCGTTTCATTTGAGTGCCTCCAAGGCGATTTGGGAAAGAGAGAGCTTGTCGTGCAGTGAGCCCCAGATCTTCTCATCGACAGTCGTGTCGGTCAGAAATACGTAGCACCACACGTCATGCCGCTGGCCGCTACGATGCAAGCGCCCGATGGTTTGTTCGTACAGTTCAAGCGACCAGGGCAGGGACAAGAAGACGATGTGGTGTCCTCCGTGTTGCAGGTTGAGCCCGTGACCGGCCGACTTAGGATGGACGGCAAGGAGCGGGACCTCGCCTCGGTTCCAACGCTCGATGGCGTCGTCATCATCGAGTGTGACAAGCCGTTTAAACCGTCGCTTAAGTTCGGCAAGTTCTTCTTGGTACTGGTAAACAAGGAGGGTATTCGCATGTTGGTTCTCATCAAGCAGTTCTTCAAGGCGGTCAAACTTGTGTGACGACAGCCAGATCGGGCCGTTGTCGGAATACAGGAAACCAGACGACATCTGCTGGAGCTTTTGCGTAACGACAGCAGCATTGATGGCCACCACGTCGTCGAGCACAAACTCTTTCTTCATCTTGTTGTAGCCGGTCATGTCCATGTTGCAGCGGACCTCTACGGTGCGCAGGGGCGGCAGCTTGTCTTTGTACTCGCCAGGCTCCAGCACGAACGTCGCAGGCTTGATGCGCTTCATGACCTGCTCCAGCGAGCCCTTACGTGGCTCCCACTCGCCAAAGTCTTTGTTGATCAGCACGAAGTACTGCTGCATGAACGCGCCTTTGGCGCGGCCCAGCAGCGACTGGTCGACGATCTTGCACTGGCCGAACACGTCTTCTAAGCCGTTGCTGGTGAACGAACCCGTCAGGCCCCAGCGCACGGTGATCGGGTCCATGACCTTGAACAGCGCCTTGAAGCGTGTGCCGGACGGGTTCTTGAGCTTGGTCAGCTCGTCGAACACGATGGCATCAAAGTTCAGCTTCTGCTCGGCCAGCCACTGGATGTTGTCGTAGTTGGTGACCACGATGCGGGCGTTGCTGTTAAGCGCGGCTTTACGCTGGGCTGGCGTGCCCACAGCCACAGCAATGGAGGCCATCGGTGCCCACTTAGGCGCCTCGACAGGCCACACATCGGTGCAGACGCGCTTAGGGGCCAAGACGAGGAAGCGCTTGACGTGCTCGTCGCGCAGCATCTCCCACATGGCCGTCAGCGTGATGGCTGTCTTGCCAGCACCCACCGGCGCTAGGATCATGGCGCGGTCATGCTCGTACAAGAAGTCAGCCGCCGTCTCTTGGTAATCTCTTAACGTAGGCATCCGGCGCAATCACAAGGAATGACGGCGTGCTTAACGTCATCGCGCAACTCTTTCATAAAGTCATAACCGCGAACGTGCACTCTGTTGTTTGGTGAGGATTGCTCATCAAAGCGCCAGCCCTTGGGCAAGTTAAGAATGTAGACGCCTGGCTCATCGCGGTCTACGTCACGGGACACATCAAGTTTGTATTTCATTGGAGACTCCTTTACTGTTTGAACTTCTATTGTAAATGATTTCTTTACAGTTGTCAAGCCTTTTTTCTAGGGGTTTACCCTAAGTTTTTACCTTCCAGCTCGATCAGCAGCTCAAGGTAATGGATCGCCTTCTTCAGGTCAGCAATGCCGTTCTTGTCACGCCAGCGGGTGACGTACTTCACGACGTTGCCCTCGCAAAAACCGAGGTCGTTGGCGTGGATGTAGATGATGGGCTGGATGCCCTTGTCGCGGTAATGCGACCCGCCGACCTGCTTGGCCAGCGCGCTGTCAGCCAGCGTTTGGAACGCCTCATCTTCTTCAAGTGTTACTGGTAAGCCATTCATCGATCTGCTCCTTGTTCCATAGACACACATACTTCTGATTCATCTTGGCCATGTCACTGGCGAAGACCTTCTGCAACTCCGACAGCCTGCCACCCTCGGTCTTGACCTCAACAAACCATGTCTGGCCGTTGGGCAGGCACACGATCCGGTCGGCCACGCCGCGATGCGCAGGGCTGGTGAACTTGTACGCCCGCCCGCCCAGCTCTTTAACGCGTTTGATGAGGTAGGCTTCAACTTGTTTCTCAAGCACGATGCTTAAACTCCTGTGCGATCACCAAGCCGTTAGGCTCCAGCTCAACCATGATTGTTTTCGCATAGCTGCCAATGACCACGCAGCTCGGGTTGTAGCCGCGCTGCAAGCAATACTCACGTAATGCCTCCTGCAATTCGCCAAGCGTTAGTTCTACGGCTTGAATCTTCATGTCGATATCTCCTTTGACACGAATAATACACGAAAAAAAGTTTTGCACAAATTATTTTTTGTGTGTTAAGATCAAGGCCTCATCAACTAAACTGGAGTACACATGAAGATAGAGTTCACCCTTGCCGAGATTGAGGCCATCATCTTGGCCCACGCCAACGCCCTTGCGCCGGACGCTAAGTTCAATCAAGTGGAGTCAACAGGCTACCGATCCATGCCCGACGGCTTTATTGTTAGCACGGACAAAATGAAAGCATTGGTGTACCCAGATGCAGCACAGTAACATCGTCGGCGGTAGCACCGCCAAGCGCGTCATCGCCTGCCCTGGTTCTGTGGCCTTGGTGCAGAAGATGCCGCCCAAGCCATCCAGCGAGCACGCCGACCGTGGCACGATGCTGCACGATGTGATCTCCGAGATCCTTGGCAAGTGCCTGCCGTGGGATCAGTTCATCGGCACAACTTATGAAGGTCAAGTGCTGACGCAAGAGCTGTTCGACGAGAAGATCGCCGTGGCGCTCGAGCTGCTGGACCAAGTCGATCCACATAAAAACATGGAGTACGAAGTTGAAACACGCGTTGGCTTTGGCGATCTCTTACCTGGCGTCTTCGGTAGCACTGATCTTGTTGGTCGTATCGGGAGTCGTGCTGTGGTGCTTGATTGGAAATTTGGTGATGGTGTTGTGGTTGATGCTGAAGATAACGATCAGCTGATGTTCTACGCTGCTGCCTGTATGCGCACTCCAAGCGCGCAGTGGGCGTTTGATGGTGCGCTAGAAATTGAGCTGGTCATCGTGCAGCCGCCCATGATCAAGCGTTGGGTGACCACGAAGGAGCGCATCAAGCAGTTCGAGCAGACGCTGGTGCAGGCTGTCAAGCAAGCGCAGCAGCCTGACGCCAAGCTGGCCGTGGGCGACCACTGCCGCTGGTGCGCAGGCAAGCCTATCTGCCCCAAGATGACTGGCGCTGTGGACCGCGCCCTGCAAGTGCAACTGAAAGAAATAGATGTTGACACGCTGGGCAGATACCTGAAGAATGCAGACCTCTTAGAAGACTGGATCAAAGACCTGCGTGGTCTGGCGCTCCAGTTGCTTGAGAAAAATTTGCCTGTGCCAGGGTATAAACTTGTACAGAAGCAAGCAAGACGTAAATGGACCGATGAGAGCAAAGCCAAAGAGGCATTGCTGGACATGGGCCTCAAAGAATCTGTCGTAGTCGAGACTTCAGTCATGTCTCCTGCGCAGGCCGAGAAGGCGCTTAAAAAGCGCTGGGCCGACCTGCCAGAAGGCTTGGTGAAGTCCGAGTCGTCAGGTACAACACTGGCAAGCGAGGATGATCCCCACCCAGCAGTGTTGCAAATCGGGCAGCAACTCTCTGCTGCTCTTTCTAAACTTCAGTAAAGGACAATCATGTCAAATCTCGCAACTTTCTCTTCGGCAAATCTGCCAGCAGTCTCCACCCTCTCCACCGCATTGCGTTCGCTTGAACAAGGCGCAGGCACATCGGGCGTCGTCATCCTGAAAATGGACAAGACTGGCCACTGGGTGTTCGGTGCTGACCAGACTGAAGTCGAAGACGACTCCACTTGGGCCGTCAATCCTTTCTCTTTTGTTCACGGCTTTATCGCCTGGGGCGACGGTGAAGTGCTTGGCGAGAAAATGACCGGTGTGCAGCACCCCCTGCCAGAACTTGACGCAGCGCCTCCTGGCGCCAAGCGCGGCTGGGAGACACAGATCGGCATGTCTTTGAAGTGCCTCGTCGGTGAGGACAAGGACATGGAAGCACGCTTCACCACGACCTCGGTCGGCGGTAAGAAGGCCGTGCAAGCATTGGGCGTTGCCATCGCCACGCAAGTGGAGAAGGACCAGACCAAGCCTGTGGCCATCGTGCGCCTGAAGAAGGACCATTACGTCCACAAGTCCTACGGCCGCATCTACACCCCGGTGTTTGAGATCGTGGAGTGGGCCAGCATGGACGGCGCGTCTGAAGCGCCAGCGATCGAAGAAGCCGAGGCAGCACCTGCTGCTGGCCGTCGTCGTCGTGCAGCCTAAGTGAAATCGGGGGTGAACGCGCAGGCTGATGCGCGTGGTGTTTTGGGAGCAAGCGGGCGACTCTACCTGCTTACACGGAGCAACTAGATAAGCCGGAGATCAGCACCGGCCACCCCCACCTATAAAGTAAAGTACAGTATGATTCTTTGGCTTGATTTTGAGACCCGTAGCCGCTGTGACCTGAAGGCCAAAGGCGTCTACAACTACGCGCAGGACGCGAGCACCGATGTGCTGTGCATGTCCTACGCCTTCGGTGATGATGAGGTCGTCACTTGGTTGCCGGGCCAGCCGTTGCCCCGTGAGGTGACCGAGCACAAGGGCCTGATCTACGCCCACAACGCCGCCTTTGAGCGGCTAATTTTTTGGTATGTCTTGCAGGTCGACTTCAAGCTCGAGCAATTCGTCTGCACCGCAGCGCAAGCCCGCGCCAACTGCGCGCCTGGCTCGCTGGAAGACGTCGGCCGCTTCGCTGGCGCTGACATGCGCAAGGACCACCGTGGCAGCCAACTGATCCGGCTGCTGTCCATCCCGCAGGCCAATGGCCAGTTCCGTGAAGACGCCGCCCTGATGGCCGAGATGGTCGAGTACTGCGAGCAGGACGTGCGGTCTATGCGCGCCATCAGCAAGGCCCTGCGGCCGCTGTCTGATGATGAACTCAAGGACTACCACACCAACGAGCGCATCAACGACCGTGGCGTGCTGGTGGACGTGCCGCTGTGCCAAGCCGCCGTCAAGTACGCCGCCGACGAGACCGTTGAGATCCAGCAGATCGTGTCCGAGGTGACCGACGGCGTCATCACCAGCGTGCGCTCGCCCAAGATGCGCGAGTGGGTGCTGGAGCGTGTCGGGCCAGAGGCCAAGAAGCTGATGTGGACCGGCGAGAAGTATTCGATTGACAAGACTGTGCGGGCTAACCTGCTCGCGATGGAAGACCCCGATGAGATTCCGCCCCATGTTGCAGACGTCATCCAGTGCGCGGACGACCTCTGGGCGTCTTCGGTTGCGAAGTTCAACCGCCTCTCTAACCTCGCCGATGAAGAAGATCACCGAGTCCGAGGCGCTTTCGTTTTTGCTGGAGGGGCTGCCACCGGCCGTGCGTCGAGCTACGGCGCGCAAGTTCACAACTTTACCCGCAAGTGCGCCAAAGAGCCTGATGAAGTACGCCACGCTATGGTGCGTGGCCACGCAATCACGCCAAGATTTGGTCGCCGCATTACAGATGTGCTCAAAGGGATGCTCCGACCCGCGCTGATCGCCAAGCCTGGCCACGTCCTGATCGCCTATGACTGGTCGGCCATCGAGGGCCGTGTGCACCCGTGGCTGTCCAACTGCCCAGCAGGCGAGGCCAAGCTGGACGTGTTCCGCTCAGGCCTTGACCCGTACAAAGTCAATGCAGCAGCCACCTTTCGTGTGCCTTACGAAGACGTGGCCGGTGACCAGCGTCAGGTGGGCAAGGTGCAAGAGCTGGCCCTCGGCTTTCTGGGTGGTGCTGGAGCGTTTGAGGTGTTTGGCCGCGCCTATGGCATCCGACTGTCGCCGGGCGAGGTGCAGCGCGCTGTGGACGGCTGGCGCAGGGCCAACCCGTGGGCGCAGGCACACGGCCAGCAGCTGGAGAACGCCTACCTGCGCGCCATGAGAAACAAAGGGCATGAATTTAAAGCCGGGCGTGTTGTGTACTTGTTCGACGGCCAGACCCTCTGGTATGCTTTGCCCTCCGGTCGGGTGCTGTGCTACCCCAACGCCAAATTTGATGATGAAGGCAACGTGACGTACACCAAAGCAGCCTGGAAGCCCGCCGCCGACGCCAAGGAGTGGCCACGCGCCCGTTTGTGGCGTGGTCTGGCTTGCGAGAACGTCACGCAGGCTGCAGCGCACGACATCCTGCGTCACTCACTGCGCCAGCTCGATGGCGTGGTGCTACACGTCCACGACGAGATCGTTGTCGAGTGCCCGGCTCACGAGGCCGACGCCGTGAGCGCTGAAATCCACAAGATCATGTGCACCCCGCCTGCATGGGCGGCTGGCCTGCCCTTGGCCGCTGAAGGTGTGACCACCACCCGTTATTCATAGCAAAAAGAAAAGCCCCGGCGGGTTAGGCCGGGGCTAAAGTTCCAACTAAAGGAGAAACCCGTGAAAGATTTCCGTTCCAGTATACACCCACCAACCCGGTCCATACTAGGCTTTTACCGCCGATGGACTGATATGCGCTATCGGTGCAGCAACCCACAACACGCGCAATACGACGACTACGGTGGCCGGGGGATTACAGTATGCGATCGGTGGCAAGAATTTGCTGCGTTTTATGAAGATATGTATTCAACATACCAACCGGGCGTGCACATCGACCGAATAGATAACAACGCCGGATACTCACCTGAAAATTGTCGGTGGGCCACGGCGAAACAAAACGCGCGGAATAAACGATCGAATAGATGGATTCAAACGCCTGACGGGCCTATGGTGTTGGCGGAAGCGGCAGAAAAGTACGGCGTAAGACCGGACACTCTTTGGCACCGCATACAACGCGGCGCAAACGTCGCAACACTATTTAGCACACAAGACTTCAGGAGCGCAGCATGACCGATTTTGTTCAACACCTCACCAGACTCGCCCCAGAGGGTGAAACTTTTCTGCTGGTACGCCAGAAGCCCCAACTGAGGGAAGGCGAGATGCAGTTCCACGCCAACGGCGCGATCAAGGCCACTTGGCCTGCCATGCTGCCCACGGCCAAGGTCAAGCCCGAGTGGGCCATCTACGGCAACACTGCGTCGTTCATCATCGACCGCTTCAAGGATGGCCACCCCAGCGCCAGCGCGGCCGCGTGCGAGTATGTGCTGGTGATGGTGCTGGACGACGTGGGCGACCCTGAGAAGGCCCCCAACATCCCGCCGCTTGAGCCGACGTGGAAGATCGAGACCAGCCCCGGCTCGTTCCAATGGGGCTACGTGTTCAGCGAGCAGCCCACTAAGGCCGAGTTCAGCGCCGCCATCCGAGCTATTGCTGATGCGGGTTACACCGACCCCGGTGCCTGCAACGCTGTGCGCAATTTCCGTATCCCCGGCTCGATCAATTTGAAGCCTGGCCGCAACAACTTCGCCGCCCAGCTGCGTGAGTTCAAGCCCGAGCGCGACTTCACTCTTGAGCAGATCTGCGCCGCCCTGAACGTGGTGCCTGGTGAAGCCGAGGACGCCTACCGCCCGATCCGCATCTCGGACGACGGTACCGACGACGTGATGGTGTGGCTGTCCGATAACGGTATGCTGCTGTCTAAGCCCAACCAAGAGGGCTGGGCCGGTGTCATCTGCCCCAACAGCGCCCAGCACACCGACGGCAACCCCGAGGGCCGCTACCTGCCCGCCAGCCGCGCCTACTGCTGCCTGCACTCGCACTGCACCGAGC
>Ga0255132_1000097_pt1 | contig 32952 bp, 23 predicted proteins | sample Law_Law_RepA_8d_FD_188551 | JGI IMG/M metagenome (GOLD analysis project Ga0255132, IMG submission 188551) | Freshwater microbial communities from St. Lawrence River, New York, United States - Law_Law_RepA_8d | ecosystem: Environmental > Aquatic > Freshwater > River | place: USA: New York...
CTGCAACGGTTGTGTGTGCCGTGAACGTTGTGTGTGCGAGAAACAAAGCGATGTTAGGCGAGTCATTCTGCCAAAATCAAATGTGCCATAATTCAAAATTCATGTCAACGATTTGCTCGAAAAAGTTTGTAATATATGGTGAACCAACCCAATCAATAAAAACCGATGGATGGTTTTGATAGCATTTAAACAGTGAAGATGTGCCTCATAGGTCATTGCTATCAATACCCGTTGGCGTTTCGGAAGAAAGGTTCGGGTGCCACAAGTGAGGACCTGATTTAATTGATAGCATTTCTATTTATTTAAGTTGGGGGACAGACCCTGAACCGTCACTGTCAGCAATTTGGTCAGAAAATCTTTTCCAATAATTCTTAATCCAACCCAATCTATAAAAGGTTCCGCATACTTTCGCTTGCCATCCAGCTCTCGCTGATGAGTGAATTAAATGGCTATCAATATCGGTTAGCGTTCCTATTCACCCGTTTAGGGGACTGTTTATCTTGAGATTCTGATCGAATTGCTAGCATTACGATTTGCTGAGTTTAGGGACAGACCCCGAACCGCACCAGCGAGCGCCTGGATTGCTAGCATTTGCCAGTGTGTTTGCTATCGGGCCCTCAGAACATGCGTGCCTAGGGCCTTAACGCTTATTCCATACATGTGTTTGTTTGAGAGGATTGCTATCGAATTCTCAAGGATGACTCAAACGGTCAAAGGTGCCCGGGCAATTAGGCGACATGTGAAGGATTCGACTTGGCGTATCATCGAACTTGCCGTTGCTGACGGAAAAAATGGAAAGTAACCATCACTGATTCCAAAGATCGGATCAGCATCAATCGATCCACGCAAATACGCATTCGACAATCCATCGTGCAGTAACGCTTGGAAACCTGTCGCGTCAACTTGTCGCAAGACTAATCGCAGCTGGTCCATCCAGCACAATCATGGGTCGAGATCTAATCCACCGCAGGAAAACAACACGGCGGTTTTGAAGTATTCGACGTTGCGATAGCCTCCCGCTCGTCGTTTTATCGTCATGATCTTACTGTTGATACATTCAGCCACTGCCTTGGTGATCCCATGCGTACAGTAGGTCATATTGATATTGATTCGCTCCTTCAAAACCCGCGATAGTTTTTTCATCGGTAGCATCTTGGAACGAATGATTCGCTGATACCAATCTCTGAAGTAGCTCTTCGCTTTCTCCTCCCATCTCCTGGGCCTAGAGATCCCGTAAGAACTCTTTGTAGGACCAAGCTCGCCCCGCAACTAGCGTTAGATTGCAAATGGACAGGAACCTCGCTTGCTGTTATTCGCTTTGGTGCTTGAGCGATATCAACCATACGTGTTTACTCCCCCTTTAGACGATCATCACCATCCTTGAGCAGTCGCTTGTGTTCTCCACTGTGTTCTCCACTGTGTTCTCCACTGTGTTCTCCACTGTGTTCTCCACTGTGTTCTCCACTGCGAACTTTGTCGACAGCCTCGTTGGCCATCTTCATGATATGGAACGTGTCATGCACGATCTTGCTTTCGGCAAATGGAATCATCTCCTTAGCGGCTCGGACAAAGGCTTGGCTCATGTCCATAGCGACCACCTCGACTGACTTCAATTGCTCCTGACTTAGCCGGGAAAAACAGGATTTTGCGGCTTCTGTATTGTGTCCTTCCTCGATCGCTTCAACGGTACTGTTGTCCAGGTTGTACAAGATCGAAACATACTTCCTGCCCTTGACGAACGCTTTCTCGTCAATGCCGATCCTCGGAAGCAGTGATGGTTCCTTTCGAGCTTTCCCGCGAGCAACGGCTCATTCGATGATATACTAGGTAGCATCCCATTGGAGTCGCAGAATCGTCATGGCACCTTTGACCGTTTGAGTCATCAGTAGGACTTCAATAGCAAACCTCTCGAACATGATCGTGAATCGACTATGCGGCAGAGCCCATGGTACAGCCACGGTCTTGACTCCTTGCTCGGGACAGTCCACTCGGGGAACACGGCCAATAAGGATTGTCTTGAATCGGCACGAGCCTAGATGCCGCCATCGACGCTCTTCTGCATGGTCGTAACAGGCAAGCTCTTTTTTGACACTCAGGACAGCAAAACTTTGTTCCATCTGGGGGCTCGACGGTCACTTGGATCTCTTCGGCTGGAATGTCCAATTTGACACCGGAGACGATCCAAGGGGAGGTCATTCCAAGGATGTGTTGATCGAGTTCTTTGTCTTGGATTGCTGTGGGTTCCATTCCCATGCAATTGTACCATCACCCACGAAAATGCCGGATGGCCCCTGACACCAATCTCTAAAGTAGCTCTTTGCCTTCCCCTCCGTCTCCTGGACCACTGGTCTCAATACAACTTACGATATCTACTATTCTGCTTCTGAACGCCCATAAACTCAACTTCGACAAGTGATTAGAAAGGTGGTACCAGTTTCTGGTAAGGTCTCACATGCTTTTTTCGACATCGACAGTAGCCGGCTCAATACGGGGGTAGATTCCGCTAAGACTACGTCTCAGTCGCAAGCCAGTTGCGATGCAACTTCGCACTAACACACGCCCGATCACTACGATGAATAGACGCATCAATTCCAAAGCAAATCATCTTGAGCAGATTAAGCCAGTAATGGATGAAATTACAGCCATGGAACTTGGGCACAACCCTGTTCATATCATCAATTGTGCGGCCGATTCATTGGGGCATTTTCGAAAGTGGATACCCAAGGGACATTTAATCTTGATACGATGTGACGACCGACGAGTGAAATGGGACGGCGATTCAGTTTAACTTTGCCAAATCAAGGACAAATTTGATTCGGAGCTTCTTTTTCAAGACGCGGGCGATACGGCCTACCACGGCAAGAAGATTAAGCGTTAGGTGGCTAAAGTTGTTGTAGTTTTAGACGGCATCCACAAGACCCATGTTGACGGCATCCAGAAGGATGGCATTGGACTACCACTGGAATTAAGAGCGGTTTTTCCGTCTGCTCTATCAAGAAGGCGACATTCCTGCCGAATGGATGTTGCTTACAAACGCACGAACCGAGCATGTGGACTCCGCGACAATGGGTCTATGGTACTACCATCGATGGAAGATTGAAACTTTTTAGGCTTATCAAGAGTGCTGGTCAAGAGATGAAGTCTTGGCAACAGACTGATGTAATGTCGATCTTGCGTCTATTGCTCGTAGGTTCGATGGCATGCGTATGTGTATCGCGACTCATGGCCGATGACAACCAACAGACTCCGAGAAAAGCGATCATCTGATGAAGCTTGGTGGACGACAAACCAAGAAAGGAGTGCGGACGACAGCCCACGCATTCCTTACCGGATGGTATTCAATGCTCCCTGTTTTGAACTTACTCGAGAGCGGTATGAAGGTCGAGCAATTACGCAAAAACTCTCAAACCCATGTGCTACCGGGCTTTGATATCTAGAGACCAATACTTCTGGACCCAAATATCGCATAAGCGATCTTTGTAGGACCAAGCTCGCTCTGTAGCGAGGGATAGGTTGCAGATGGACTGAAACTTAGCGTGCTGTTTTTCGCTGTGGTGCTCGAGCGATGTCAACCAGAAGTATCTACTCCCCTTGAGACGATCATCACCATCCTTGAGCAGTCGCTTGTGTTCTCCACTGTGTTCTCCACGGCGAACTTTGTCGACAGCCTCGTTGGCCATCTTCATGATATGGAACTTGTCATGCACGATCTTGCTTTCGGCAAATGGAATCATCTCCTTAGCGGCTAGGACAAAGGCTGGGCTCATGTCCATAGCGATCGCCTCGACTGACTTCAATTGCTCCTGACTTAGCCGGGAAAAACAGGATTTTGCGGCTTCTGTATTGTGTCCTTCCTCGATCGCTTCAACGGTACGTTCGATGATACGCCAAGTCGTGTCCTCCACATGCCGCCTACTAATTGCCAGGACACCTTTGACAGTTTGAGTCATCAGTAGGACTTCGATAGCAAACACCTCACACATGGTCGCGAATCGACTATCCCGCAAAGCCCACGGTACAGTCATGGATTTGATCCCATGCTCTGGACAATGGCGGTTCTTTTCCCGCTCAATTGTACAACCACTCATGATCATGCCAGATGGATCACTTTTGCGCCCAACTCAGACAAGGTTCATCTGCTTGAGCAATTGATGGTAAACAGAGCCTGGGATAGGATCACTCTTGCGTCCGACATGGGTGGCATTCGACCAGTGAATCATTATCACCTCTTCCGGGATTTCAGTCGCTTCAAAAAATGGCCCTTTTGAAAGACAACCAAGATCCATATAGAGTCGGGAGTTTAGTATTTGCTGCGATGAGAAAGGAAAATACTTACGATGCTGGCGTCCTATCTCCCGCATGGAACTTTCCCAATCAAGGTGTCCGATTGTTTGTTCGTTTATTCGTGACGCCAGATATGCCGCGCAACTTGCTGCAAATGGAGATCCAGCAGGACATTTCATGACAAATGCAGCAATGCCACGCTTTTTAAACGGCCAAATCCTTCCCGATAGAGAATGGGAAGCAAACGCATATTCATTTTCAAAGTTAAGAGGCTTCAAACATGCTACATCAAGCTGCACATAAATGCCCCCTTCTTGATGCAAAAGCTTTAATTGAAACTGATCAGACCAGTGTGACAATGATCCAATCCCACCATTCGGAATTAAACGGAGTGGCTTGCCCGTATATCGAAAGATGCTTGAAGCAGGCAATATCTCTGTTGCATTCCTTAAGATAGTCCCGTCTGGTACCCCCATGGGTTTATCGTAGGACCAAAGTTGCACCTGATGACCGTGAGATTGCAGAAGCTTGATCGTCAATTGCTCCATTAAGCTTAATTGGCCACCAATCCAGAGAGTATGGACGATGGAATTCTCGGTAAGTAATGGAGACACTATGTTCCCTTCAGACAAAAAGCATAAAAAACGAAAATCACCCAACTGCCAGCCCACGATTCGTTCATCGTACATGATACGCCGACTAAACCACTTGATGACAGTCGCTGGGGCGGGATCGATAGCAACCGGAGCTGAAGCGTCATGGGCCCCATCACAATCGAGAGATAAGCCGAACTGTCACCGTTCGAAGCATGGTAGCAGAAAACCGGGGATTGTCAGTGGGCGTTTTAAAACGGACCACTGAAAGATTGGTACCAGTAGATAAGTTGCACTACATCGGAGGGTGTTTTCAAAATCGTAAACTCACTGAAGACGATCGCGATACTCTTTGACCATGCTCTCTAATCTTTCACGCCGCGAACCAAGCGTCTGTCCGAACTCAATCGCATTCATCGAATACCAAACCACAACATACCCTACCTTTAAACTCTCTCCCTCACGAACCTCCATCCGGCTCGACTCCCCCCCAGTCAAACTCTTGCGCCCAAACATGTTCGCTACCATCAACCCATAGTCTCTGTTATGAAACCAACTACTCCGCTGGTTCTCCTCCCTGGGTATTAAGAGCACTCCTGCTCTCTTCCCGCCTTCCTCTTTCGAATAATCGACCCACTTTGCACTCTTCCCCCATGTCCCACTCGCCTTAACCAATCCATCGCTATTTAGTATCTCTCCTCCATTTTTCTCTATAAGCGGCGTTGCCATCCGCACTCCCAATCCCATCTCTTCTTGATCGCCAAATATAAGCCCCTTTTCTCCTGTCACTTGCACAGACCGTATATCTGCATCCCAACTCATACCATAGCTACTGCCCATCCTCACCACTTTGTAATGCTCTACAGCTTCGCCTATCTCGCGGTCCTCGCTCGTGACAAATCGACTGCGTGTTTTAAAACTCAATACACCTTCCTTCTCGCTCTCCAACTCCAAAAATTCCTTATGCTCAACCCTCCCTCGGTTACGCCAAAAATCTTCTCCACTGATATCTCCAAACGCTAACCAAATGCCTCCATGCATCGCTGCATGATCCGTCGCATCAACCCCTTCCACTGGCGGATAACGCCTCGTCAACAACGTTCCATCTGGCGCATGCACATTGAAGAAAAAGGGTCGCTTGCACGTTTCATCCTTGAAGGAATACTTTGCGAAAACACCCTCACTGTCTCGCAGTTCAATCTCGCGATCCAGCTTCACGAGGGATAACTCCGAATACGCGCGTCCACGATTCTCTTGGGCTATTACGCCGCCCACGCCTATTGTTTGCCCCACCCCCAAAGCCATCACCAAGAACCACAACCTATATCTATTCCGCATCAGCATTTAAATACACCTCTCTTTGGCTATTCCATTTGAGCCGCTTCGTCGGGCTCTTGTTGTTCCATAGTACGCCCCCAACCTCCCCCGCCGGGTGTCAAGATCCGTATCCGCTCTCCAACTTCGATTCTTTGCTGCACCGAACTCGGTAAGCGATGCGAGGTTCCTTCTCGATCAATCCACCAATTCTCTCCCGGTTGACCTGCCTCTCCTCCATCTAAACCATACGGTCCTGCGAACTGACCATCAACTCTCCATCGTCGATTGGTAACCAACGAAACCTCAAGTCGCTCTAGGGCCTCAATCTCTCGAATCATCCCACAACCACCGGCATGCTTGCCATCCCCCCCACTACCTCGCCGTATCCCAAAATTTACTACACGCACGGGATATCGGCTCTCTAATACTTCTACATCGGTCAATCGAGTATTCGTCATGTGACTATGCACGGCATCCGCACCACTCCCCTGCGCACTCGCACCACTCCCTCCTCCTATCGTCTCGTAATATCCGAACTTGGTGTTGCCAAATAAAAAATTATTCATCGTACCCTGACTCGCCGCAGCTAACCCCAACGCTCCCCACAACACGTCGACGATTCGCTGACTTGTCTCAACATTGCCACCAGCCACAGCAGGCCACTGCTCCATCTGCCCGACTCCTCTTGGATCGAGAATTCCTTTTGGAATAAGAAGATCAACAGCTCGCATCACTCCGTAATTCAATGGCATATTGTCCGCAATCGCACACCGAATCGTATACATCACTGCCGCTGTAACGATCCCAGGATTTGCATTGAGGTTACCGATCGATTCGCCCCCACTCCCTGTAAAATCGATGACGAGCTTCCACCCTTGCTCTCCATGTACGCGGCGCATGTGAACCTTGATCGCACTCCCGTCGTCCATGCTATCCTCGAATCGATACTCGTCATGGGAAAGCGAAGCGATCCAATTCCGCGTCTTGGACTCGGCGACATCCAAGATCGCGCCAAAATACTCCTGCAACGACTCAGCACCAAAGGCTTGCGCAAGCTCCTGCATCGCCAACACACCGCGATGATTTGCCGCTCGCTGAGCCCATAAGTCCGCCATATTTTCTGAGACATTCCTAGATGGATGTTGGCCCCCTCGCAGCAGAACTTCGACATCGCAACTACGATCCGCTCCACTTGCAGCAAGCCGCATCGGGGGAATGATCACTCCCTCCTCTCCTAGTCGCTTCGACGTTGGTGCCATCGATCCTGGAGCAATCCCACCAATCTCCGCATGATGCGCTCTGGATGCTACAAAAAACGCTGGCTTAGATTTACCAACCCGATCGCCTCCTCCTTCCACTCCTCGGACACCAACAAACTCTTCTACGAACCCTGGTGTTACGACTGTCACGTCAGGTAAATGAGAACCGCCGCGATACGGATCGTTCGTCACAAAACAATCGCCGGGAACCATCTGCGGAAAAGCTTCCATCATGGCTTGTACCGTCCGCCCCATCGCTCCCAAATGCACTGGCACGTGCGGCGCGTTAGCGATCAACTCACCCTTAGAATTAAACACCGCACAACTAAAGTCGCGCCGCTGCTTGACATTCACACTCAATGCAGTCTGCTCTAGAACGATTCCCATCTGGTGAGCAATCGCCGCCACCCGCTGCGCGATGACCTCTCTCAAAATTGGATCGATCGTAAACTTCACTCCATGCAGTCCCAGCTTTTTCAAGCCACTCTCCGTCGATGGAAGCCCTATCTCTTTCGCCCCAACGGATGCTTGCCCACTCTGACGCCGGATAAATAAAATTCCGTCTTGACCGACTTGCCCCTCCCAACCTCGATCGATCATCGTGGTGCTTCCAACCGATCGAATCAAAATCGGACCGACGAACCGGTCACCCAATTGCATCGTTGCACGGTCGACGCTAGGTGCAGGAATCCACGTTCCTTGGTCAAATACCTGAATGGTTCTTGAATCGCTCTCCACCATCTCGGGACCGTTGGCTTGCTTTTGCGTTTCTCCTTCTGCGATCGATCGCAACGCCGAGGAGATCTCCATCCATATCCCGACCAATTCTAATGGCCGATCCGCTAACATTCCTCCGCTTCGAGCAACCCCGTACCGTTCCCGATAACGTACTTCAAACTCCTCCGACCAATCTTTCGCCTGACCTTCCCTCCAAGGTATCCTGATCGATCCCTCGGTACCAGAAACCCGCAACTCCACATCGCAATAGACTGAACGCTCGCTCTCATCCACTCCTTCCGCTTGCATCTGCTTCGCAAGTGATTCATAAAGCCCTTGTCGAGCTACTAGCAACTCTTCGCTAGAAACGGTTTCAAGTGACCTATAGAACGCTTGAGTCTGCGAGCGACTGATTTGTGCAACACCGATTCCCAATGCACTTAACAATCCAGCATCTGGATGATCGATTATCGTGTCCATCTCCAACAACTGAGCGATCTGACATAAGTGCTGCCCAGCCGCCCCACCGAAGCCTGCCAGAGCGTGATCGCGCGGATCAGCTCCCTGCTCTATACTGATCGATCGCACAGCCGCAGCCATCTGCTCGTTCGCAATCCGCCTCAATCCAGCAACTAGTTGCATTGGGTCCATCGATGCAAACATGGAATGCGAACGAACTCGCTCCAGCAACTCCGTTAAACGGTCTCGCGATGCTTGAATATCAAGTTCAAAAGGAAACCCTGCCGGGTCAATACGCCCCTCAAGCAGATTCAAGTCGGTGACTGTCAGTGGCCCCCCGCGCCCGTAACACGCTGGACCTGGCGAAGAACCCGCGCTCTGAGGCCCAACTCTCAATTGCTCTCCATCAAAACTACAGATACTCCCACCTCCGGCAGCCACCGTGTGAATCGCCAGGGTCGGGACCATCATCCGAATACCCGCTTTAATTGTCTCGTGCTCTAACTGTAGCCTACCATCGATACGACACACATCGGTCGATGTTCCACCCATATCAAGCCCAATAAGCCTCTTCTCTCCGATCCTATTCGCGATCGCTTGCAACGCCACTGCGCCCCCTGCTGGGCCAGATAAAACCAGTTGCCTACCCCAAGCATCTTGGGCTGACACCAAACCACCACTGCTGGTCATGACTCGCAAACGGGATCGCGTAGCACTTGAGAACTGCTCTGCTACCATTTCCAAGTAACGTCGTACAACCGGAGTCAGATAAGCGTCGACGACCGTGGTCTCTCCACGCGCTACCGCTTGATTGACCGGCGCGACGCGATGACTGCAGCGTACCGAGCTAAACCCCATTTCGACCGCAATACTCTCCACCCGCTCCTCATGTGCACCATTTCGCGTTGCATGCAGAAGACATATCGCTATCGATCGAATTCCATTCGCTGCGATTCCCCCTAACGCACTTCGCACTTGCGATTCATCAAGCTCTCGTAGCACGTTCCCACTAGCATCCATCCGCTCAGTGATACCCACCACCTGAGACACCAAACTCGGTCGCTTGATCACCCTGGTTACAAACAATTCCGGTCGGTCTTGATAACCGATCGCGAGCAGATCTTCGAAACCTTGAGTAACCACCAATGCAGTGGGCTCTCCATTGCGAGTCAGCAAAGCATTCGTCGCCCTCGTCGTACCCAATCGGACGTCCAAGGCAGGTAAAGGCTCCTCGAGCCTGACTCCTAGCATCAACCTCGCTGCCAACACAGGAGCTTCGATACGCGGGTTCCACTCAATGGAGTCGACTTGCTCCCACCTAAAATCGCGGCAGAATAACTCCTGAGAACCCCCAGGCAATCGCTCGGCGAATTCTCTATTTGCGCGAACTGCCTGAAACTCCCCCGCACCACTCTTAAACTCAATACAACGAACACTCCCCAGCAGATTCATCTGGCGATCAAAGGCTTTACCCCCACAACCCACCCAAAATCGATCCGGATCCGCACATCTGGTTCGATCCCGCCACCGAAATTCCTCGGAAGACTCCCTAACGAAACTTGGCACCCGGCCATGGGAAAGAACTTTGCGACGAAGTCGCTTACCATCCGGGAAAACAACAAAGCAATCAGTGAACGTCCCACCGACGTCACACCACACTTCTACCAATTTACTCGCGCTAGCTAGCTCGTTAATCGTTCAACTCCTAATCGTTCATTTGCCTTACAGACTTAAAACCAACTACGCAGCTCAAGACATGAAACCCCAATACCGAAACTCACCATCGCCTCACTGGCGAACACGAGACTGAAGGCTACAAAGGTTGCGAACATTGCGATTGCACACTTCTTCACGATTTGCTGAATTTACAATGGTTTGAGTTTACGATGGGTTGAAGTAAGAAGACCACAAACCGTCGCTAACGACCAAACCTGCTCGAGTTAATCGAACATACTCTCCGCGGACTTCCAGCCACCCCCTATCGAAGTGATCTTTCATAGCCGCATCGATATCCGCTCGAGTATCCTCTGGTACTGACGAAAGCCACTGAAACCACGGGACACCTTGCATTTGTCGCATCCCAAAAACAAATCGCTCACGCCATTGCTGATCGATCGAGAGCTCTTCGCACTCGATGAGCGCCGTCTCACCGGCTTCCACCCGCCGTAAGTAGTTCAACGTTCCGCGATGGTTGACGCTACGATGCTTTCCCAGATAACTCGCTGCGCTCGGCCCAAAAGCCCACCACCTATCTCCGTTCCAATACGTTTGATTGTGCTGACAAGCTTGACCTGGCTTCGCAAAATTCGAGACTTCGTAATGCTCTAGCCCTCCCTGCGTCAGAATATCGATCGCTCGGGTATACATCTCTAATTCAAGGTCTTCACTCGCTCGCTTTAAGTCATTGCGTTGTAGACGCCCCCAAAACGCCGATCCTTTTTCGAAGGTCAAACCGTACGTCGACACGTGCTCCAAACCAAGCTTCAATACTTGGTCTAAATCCGAAAGCCAATCCTGAAGAGTCTCGCCTGGTGCTGCAAAAATCAAATCGAGCGAAACACGCGGGATGTACGTAATCGCTCGCTCAATCGAGTTAATCAATTCTTGTGGATTATGGTCCCGTTCAAGCACCTTGAGTTTGTTCTCCTGAAACGATTGCCCACCGATACTCAATCGATTGATACCTTCGCTTTTCCAGAATTTGAGTTTCTTTTCAGTTACATCAATAGGGTTCGCCTCCAGCGAACACTCCCCACCATCCTCCAACGGCAACCAATGCCGAATCAAATTGAATAACTTCTCTGCAATTTGCTCCGGAAGAATCGACGGCGTACCGCCACCGTAAAAAATGGTCTTCACCGGTCGGGGGACTTCTAGTAGCCACAACTCGCGTTCTATCGCATCGACATATCGTTCGTATAAATCCGAGCGATTTGCGAGAAGACTGAAGTTACAATATCCGCAGCGTTGGCTACAGAATGGGACATGGATGTAAGCCGCAATGGGCTTCGGTCCATTTTCCACCAAACTGGCTGGAGAAGGAATCATGCTCACCTGAACCGATCCATTGCTACTTGGGAAGATTGCTTGTTATCATCGATAGATACTGCAAGAACACCATAAAAATCACCGCAATGATCATCCCCGAAATGATCACCCAAATCAGAAAACCGGCCGCGACCGCTAACTGCTTGAGTGCTAACTGCGCTTTCTCACGATACTCCACAGCAAGTCGCTCTAGCGACTCGCTGTCGTTACCGCTCAACTCGCCAACTTCAAGTGTTTGAATGAACTCATCCGGAAGTCGTTTCGGTATATCCAATGCTTCTGAGAACGACTTGCCTTGGCCAACGGCTTGCTCAATCTCGGGCAACCCGGCGATGTAATAGAAATTCCCTGTACTTAGCACCGCGTCGCGAACACTGCGTTTCGCATCGACACCAGCTCCAAGCATCATCGACATTGTCATCGATAGTCGCGATAGCGCAGTCATCGTAAAGACAGGACCGAGCACCGGAATTTTGCGAACCATCGGCACCAAGGTCTGATGACATCCATACCAGTTCTTCCAAATACCAAAAGCGATCGTACCGAGCACCAACGCTATTACAGAAATGATACTCAAGAAAATTAGGACGCCCGATCCTCCTCGCAATCCGACCCCTGTGATGTCAAATGGCTTTTCACCCGGGCCGGCACTCTGGAAGAACCCATTGATGAAGATCATCCCGCACAGGATCGCAATCGCTAACAACAATTGAATCACCGGCTTGGTGATCTGCGAAATAAACTCCTGCTTGGTCCGCTTTAAATCCAAATAGTAATCCGACATGTACTTGAGCACTCGCTCGACTTGTCCGGATTCTTCCCCCGCACTAATCATCTTGACCAGCAAGGGAGGAAAGTACGGGGCTTGCATTTGCATCGCTTCTGAAAAGCTATTCCCGCTTCGAATCAAACTCGACATCGATGCAACACTCGAACGGTAGCGCGCAGGTCCCGTCTTCGCTTCCGTATCGAGCAAACGCAGCAAATCAACACCCGCATGCATGCCGGTCCCCATACGGCTGCAAAACTGATGCAATTGCCCAGCCGACGCACCGCCGAAAAGAGAGTCTAAAAAACTCTCAGAGCGTCCTTGTTCTGCCGTTTGTTTCGATCCCATAGGCCTGTCTCGTTATCTATTGTTGTGGCTCTGCATTTTGGGTGGTTAGCTACTCTGGGTCGCTCACAATTCTGGTTGGCTCGCCGTTTCGAGAGCTTTCAAAAGCTAGTTCCAGAGTCTTTTGCGGGTTCGCTCAAGCCTTCGGCGGTGGAATGCCGAGTGGAAAGATACTGGGATTGTATCGATTGTACGCGAGGAGAGGATTATGCACGACAGACGAAATGCATGCAAAACAGACCGCCCCACACGCTGCCGGGCTGCCGCTAAGGGGGCTCGGAAGCAGATTTTGGGTGGATTGATGGTTTTGGGAATCAGCCTCAGTGGCTGCGCTTCGTCGTCGGCATGGAAACCTTTTAGCTCTCTGGGTTCGCAAGCTTCCAGCGGAGCCGCCGCGGGTAGTTCGATGGGAACTTCTATCGCAAACACAGGCAAGGCGGTCAAGAATCAGTTTTCTTCGGTTTCCTCAGCGGTAACTTCTGCCGTGAGCAAGACGAAGACAGCGATCTCGGCTCCTTTTTCGCCCGCATCGGCCACCACCACGGCAACGGCCGAGGGGGAAGAGAAGACTGCGAACAACCCGCTGAACATTGCTCCGGAGATTTTAGTTGCCCAAGGCAATTACTTTGAATCTCAGGGGAACTACACCAAAGCCCTCGACAGCTATTCTCGGGCATTGCAGACTGAGCCGAAGAATGCGGTGGCTTTGTTGAGCATGGCTCGCCTTTACGATCGTCAACAAGATACAGCCAAAGCGACGGAGTTCTATCAGCGAGTCATCGAAGCATCGCCGAACAACGCGGACGCTTATCATGAACTCGGAAATCTTGCTGCTAGGTCAGGTGATTTGAAGAGTGCACAGGAGAACTTGAGCAAAGCAGCCACGCTGCAGCCTTCGAATAAGACTTATCGACATGCGCTTTCTGGAGTCCTCCTTGATTCGGGCGACCCGACTGCTGCACTATCGCAGATGTCGCAATGCGAAACTCCTGCGATGGCCCAGTACCAAATGGCTTACATGCACTTCCAACGCAAAAACATACCGGCAACTCAACAGCATCTTGCTGATGCTTTGAAGATCGATCCGAACCTTAAACCCGCCCGCGATCTGCTTGCGAGCATCGGTGGTGCTCAAGGTGTCAACGGGATGATTCAGCAAGGCCAGCAGGTTGGCCAACAAGCCATGGGGATCTATCAACAAGCCGGGGCGGTACTTGGAGGAATCACGAATTCCGTCCAAGGAGTACCGGGATTAGAGACTTCGGCAGCCCCAATTGTAGGCTTGCCAACAACAAACACCGGCTTGCCGACAAGCGGAACGAGTCTTCTGGGTATTCCGGTGCAACCGTTGCAAGTCGCACCGGCGATCAATCCAGTTCCGCCAATTCCAGGGCCACAGGTTCCTGCACAGAGCGTCTCCGGGCAATCAGATCCCGGTATCACGGTGCGTCTTGGGCAATAGAAGGTAGTTGCGGCAAGGGCTTTGGATTCTCGTCGTTTGGCATAGAGATCGAATCGTACTCTGCGTGATCGATCTCTTTTCTGAGGATCAAATACAAAGCGGTCGATGCGGTCCAAAAGAAGCTGAAGCCATAGGCGGTAAGCAACAAAGGCCCGATCCCTTGCAGGATGGGTGCAAGCCAAGTCTCTGAGCTACCGAGCGGTAGCCGACTGCTTGCCCCAAACGCTTTTGCAACCAACGTTGTTCCTGTGTACAAGACGATTGAGACGATCGATCCGGCAAAGTAGCCGAGCCACTGCGCGGCTAGCACTCCTAAGATCAATGTAGCGGGTCGTTGAAAGGTGTAAGCCGACGCGCGCGACATGCCATCGAATGCATCGGCTTGATTCTCCGTAACGATAGCGACCGTTGAGAACGAAAAGCCGAAGAGGGAGATCGCACAGACCCAGCCTAGTCCGATCCCGAGCAGGACGATTGGAATCATCAAGAGGGCAGCAAGTCCGCTACCGACCCAAGTTATGTTTGCGATCCAGCCGATACACCAGGGGATCAAGCACAAGACAAGGACAAGGGATAATGGCATTAGGACAGCCCAAGCGATCGAGGCCCATCGAGTTCGCACCCAGCGAACCGACTCGACCCACGGAGCGGTGATTCGCAGTCCGAGTTCTTGTACGCTACGTCGAGCCAACAAGCCCCCGACCATGGCCCAAACAGCAACGATCCAAAGGGTATCAACTACCGCCGTGACGAGTCGGCGAAGCGACAGGTCTTGAAGGAGTGAATAGCTCGGCGTTGCATACTTCTGCCAAACATCAAGGAATGCATCCGGGGCGGGAGCAACCCATGTGCTCAAGCTGTTTTTGGAATTCTCGACCAAGGGTGTCACAGCGGGCTTGAACGACGAAGGTTGCAGCCATTGGACTGCGAAGGTTTGCCCTTCGGAGGCGAAGAGCCAATGCGAGAAATTGAGCCCGAGATGCGTTAGGAGAAGTGCCGCGGCACACAAGAGAATATGGGACGTTCGCCACGAAATCGCGATCGACTGAGAGATCAGTCGCCACCAGGGAGTTGCACGGTACCAATCGATCGAGACGCGAGGTACTAGTACGGGGCTCTTGGTTGCCGATGGATCAGGGGTCGCTTGGGATGGTTCAGTCATGATGAGATCAAGTCGGTTATTTATTCGAAATGCCATTCCCTCGAAGCCGGGGGTGGTGGTTCGGGTTCAGGTTCTTCGTCGTCGAGAGAAGGAAGGACCGGTAGGCCTATATCTTCCGTAAACCAACGATTCAAGTCAGCCATTTTGCAGCGCATCGAGCAAAATGGCATTTCCGGAGCTCGCAGTTCCGGCACAAAAAACTTTAAACACGTCGGGCACTGAATCTCCGAGGTTTGAGCCATAGAACAGACCGCGTTGTCGAACGTGAGGAACGGGGAGGTAAAAAAACGGGGGAAGTAAACACAGCGAAGTAAAACTAGCATCACGGGAAAGCAATAGGATACCGGATTCTTCAAAGTCGAGTAAGCGACCTGCCGCAGAGAGTTCAGGGGGTGAGAAGCATTGTGCCGCGAAACATTTGGGTCGTTCAACAATGAAAATTCGGGGTTGGACGAGTAAATCTAGGGTTAGGTAAGTAAAATTTAGGGTCGTAGACAAAAGCCGTCGTTTTCCAGGTGAGTGTCCAATTCTGCCGCGAGCAGTAGGCTTGACCTTGGAGTGGCTAGAAGCGATTTTTCAGCAAGACCGCTCATTTCCCAAGCGACGGGTATCTTCACGGCAACGGGTATTTTCACGGTAACGGGCAAGTAAGCAAGAATGACAACCAACAATACGGCAGTTAACGATCCGACGGATAGTGCTCCACGAGCAAACGATTCGGAATTGCGGAACAGGCAATCCGGTTTGGTTCGCAAGCGGATCGAGGAGTACCTTGCTGGTGGTCCAAGGTTAGCGCAGAGCATCTGGGGGCTTAGTCGCGAGGATTTGCACAAGCGTCCGCCGGACGGCTCATGGACGATTCATCAGATTGTGATTCACTTATTGGATTCCGACTTGATTGGTTCGGATCGGATGAAGCGAGTCGCGTGCATGGATCGCCCCTTGTTGGTAGCGTTTGACGAGACTGCTTTTGCGAACTTGCCCGGGACCGATCGAATCGATACGTTTATGGCATCGGAGATGCTTCATCGCAACCGCCAGATAACAGCGATACATTTACAGGCACTGCCCGAGTTGGCTTGGGAGCGTCAGGGGATACACACCGAGGTAGGAGCAGTGAGTTTATTAACGTTGGTGGAGAAGTTCATCAAGCACGTTGATCATCATCTCGAGTTCATATCCAAGAAGCGGATATGGTTGCGAGGGGAGTGAGTTCGGGGTTAGTCGTAGTGGCGAGGATTTGATACACTCTATGGAGTTGATTTGTCGAGTGATGTGTGGGGGGGACGATACACGCAGAATGAAAGTGAAGTAGACATGGCGATTGAGCCGGCTTGGAAGCGAGAGAATCGGGTGCCTCGGATTTTGATCATCGACGACGACATCGAGATAGCCGGGCCTGTGAAGTTCGCGATGACTGGGTTGGGATATGAAGTGGTGCACATGCCAGACGGTGGTGCTGGGGTAGCGAAGTTAGAGACCTATGCGCCCGACTTGATGGTGCTTGACATGATGATGCCCAAGCAGAGTGGGTTTTTGGTATTGGAGCATTTACGTCGGACGAGTCGCAATCGGATCCGAGTGATCATGGTCACGGGGAATGAGGGAGAGCGTCATCAAGCGTATGCGAGGATGCTTGGCGTGGACGAGTACTTGCACAAACCCTTTTCGATGGATGCGTTAGTTGGTCACGTTCAGCGATTGCTTGAAGAGCCGTTTCCGGATGCAGGAAGCTAGCGAGTAGCTATCTCGTGAGTGGAGCGTGTAGTATCTCCGAGGTTTTGGGATCGGAATCTTAATCGGTTAGACTGCGCTCCGTCTTGGACGGCTTTGCTTACTACACAACGCACTATCTACCCTTGGGAGAGAGCATGACGAAACTCTTCAGTCGATTCGTACCGATCGCAGTTGCGGCATTTTTATTCACGGCAACGTTACCCGCACTCGCCCAGAACAACTCCTCTATCGCGGCACCAGATGGCAAACCTGCGGACATGTCGAAGCCCGTGCAAGTGTTTATACTGCTTGGTCAGTCGAACATGGTTGGGCTTGGCAAGGTCAAGGGCGGCGAGATTTCGCTTGAACATGCGGTCAAGGAGAAGAAGAAGTATTCTTATCTCGTCGACGATGCGGGAGCTTGGACAGTACGAAATGATGTCCGCTTCGTTCGTTATGGTGGTAATGGTCAGGGCAAGCTCCTGAACAACGGATGGCTGACGGTCACCGGTGGGAATCTCGGTCCGGAATATGGGATTGGGCACCCTCTGGGAAATGAGATTGAGGCGCCGGTCATGATTCTCAAATGCTGCACTGGTAATCGAGCGTTGGGCTGGGATCTCTTACCCCCGGGATCTGAAGGGTTCGAGTTCACCGACAGCGCAGGTGTGACTTGGCAACATCCCGGCTACAAGGGATCACCCGAGCGATGGAAGAAAGGTGAAGAGCCTAAGCCGATTGCTTGGTATGCCGGCAAGCAATACGACGATGATACGTCGGATGCGAAGCGGGCTTTGGCTGATCTTGGGGTGCACTATCCAGATGCTACGAAGTACGAAGTTGCAGGCTTCTTTTTTTGGCAAGGTGAGCGAGACGCTGGAAGCGAGGCGTTATCGAGCCGATACGAACAGAATCTGGTTCATTTCATCAAACGGCTGCGAGAGGACTTCAATGCGCCGAACGCGAAGTTTGTGCTTGGCACTCTTGGTGAAGCCGTCAAAGGGAGCAAGGGGAACACAGGCAAAGTGCTTGACGCCCATCTTGCCGTCGACGGGGCAACAGGAAAGTACCCGGAATTCAAGGGGAACGTCGCGACTGTTTATACCAACCCAATGGCGCAAGGAGGCAGTGGGAATGGTCACTATGGAGGCAAGGCAGAAGTCTATATGGACGTTGGGGAAGCGATGGGTCACGCGATGCTCGAGCTACTGAATAACAAGCAGTGACAAAGCCATCATAGATGTGTCGGACTTAGCCACGCGGTGCAGAAAGGTGGAGGTCTTCCCTGGTGAGGTCCACCGCTTGGCAGCGGGTGGCTACGGGTTGCGGATAGTTACGATCGCGCAATTGACTGCTTATAACGCGGCATCGGTCTTCCCGCCCCAACTCCAAATCCAATTCGCATCAACCAAACATCATCGCCATCCATCATCAATATCACCGCATACCGCGCAAACCCTCATACCGCCCCTTCAGGGCTTGCATATCTAATTCGTATGCGAACCCAGGGCGTTGCCCTGGGCTATCACCCGACACCCCGTTGGGGTTGAAGACAAATTACCTCGACGCACTGGTCATCCGCCCGAACGGGGCCCGGGCTTCCGCCCCAACGTGACCCGGGCTTCCGCCCCAAAGGGGCATAATGTGATAGCCCGTTGGGGTTGAATAAAACCACTGAGGTTGAACTTCGATTCCGGCCAGACGTCACCTCGCCCGTTACGCTTCTGCCAAAACCCAGTCCCTTCAACTCTACGCGACATGTAGATAACACAAGATCCATAACTTTCTGGGTACTAATTGGTTCGACGTCCGGAGGGAAGTGAACCGGGTACTCGAAACACCGGGCCGCTTGCGCGACTCCGCTACAGACACCGGGCCGCTTGCGCAGCTCCGCTACAGTCACCGGGCCGCTTGCGCGGCTCCGCTTTTATTTGGCGTTGTGCAGCTCAGAAACCGCACTTATTGGAAACAGCGTTCATGTCGGTTTGACGGTATTAGGTCAAAGCCCGAGGTGAAGAGGACCCAAGCGATTTTGGTGAGCAAATTCGAATCAGGGGAGCAGACGGTTTAGGGGATCGGCCAGGAGGTGCGAACGAGACAGCCTCCTAGTTCGCCGCGATGGATGCTTACGGTCCCTGAATGCTGCTTGAGCGACCGATCAACGATCGCAAGCCCCAGTCCTAAACCAGTCGTGGATGCTGCCGACCGCACTTCCCGCCTCGCATCGGGTTCTATCCGCACAAATGGCGAGAGTACTTCGTTGCGTTTTGCTTTGGGAATCCCAGGACCGTCGTCTTCGACTTCAACACAAACGGTTGGTTTTTCCCCCCCAGATCGGTAGACGTGAATGCGCACGGTCGACTTCGCAAATCGTACCGCATTCGAGAGCAAGTTTCTAACCACGCGATGGAAGGGGATTCGATCCGCATAAACATCGGTGCAAACAGATGTCCCAGCAAACACCCATTCGAACTTCAAATGCGGATGCTCCAATTCAAATACTTTGATCATCGGTAGAAGCCCAGGCTGGATTTCGATCCATTCCCGTGTCTTCACCGGCAACTGATCTTCGTTCTGAACATAATCGAGCACTTCTCCGACGATATCATCAAGATTATCAATCGATTGGCGAACAACCATCATTCTTGATTGCTTAACCTCCGGATCCGCTGATCCCTCCAATAACTCCACTGCAAACCGAAGCCGAGACAAAGGGGTTCGCAGTTCGTGCGAAATCGCTTGCAACAATTCCTTCTTGGAGCGGATAGACTCTTCTGTGTTCGAAGCCATCACATTGAACGCGTAAGCAAGGACCTTGGACTCTCCCGCATTCGATTCGTCGACGCGGGTATCGAAGTCACCTTCGGCAATTTTTCTGGCCGCTATCTCGATCCTCCGAAATTTACTTGAAACGTTGTAGACCAGCCAAGCAGCAGCCCCCATAACGATCGAAAACCAGATCCACATCGCTCTACTCATTGTTCGCTCAGCCACCGCCTTGACTTTGGTCAATGGCCCGAGACTGAGCAATTCGTCGCGCCCTTGAAGCGGCATCGCGACATAGTAATCATCCCCTTTACTATAAAACGCTGTTCGCTTGCCACTTGCGATTCGCTGCTGTGTATCCGATGGAAGCTCTCCTTGAACGATCAAACGAACCGGTACTCTCGACTCCGAAGAAATACGTTTTAGCAACGCATTGATGTCGTTCGAAGAAGCAATCTTTCGTTCAAGGACTCGAAGCCATTCGAGTACTTTTTCTTCGATTCCTTCGCTAGTTTTGTCGGCGATAGGGCCCAGACGCAAGTAATGCTCGGTATCGAGTTGTACTCCTAGATAGTCGATGAACTCATTGCGATACGTATAAATGAAACCTTTCGGTTTCGAGAGTTGCATACGTTCTTTGCTAGTGAGTTCTGATAGAGGCCGAACCTCCAAGGGGGAATCCAGCTCTACTTGAAGTGTATCCCAACGGCGTTCTCGCAGCCGTTTGTCCTCGGTTGCAAGTTCTTGGGCAACGATTCTCAACCCACTCAAGTAAACGTCTGTCAATCCCGCCACGATGCGTTGACGATCGCTGAATACTTGACCTTCGAGCAGTCGGTAGAAAGTCCAACGGCAGGCAATAAACACCAGTGCCGAAATCAATACGAATTTGATGAATAGCCTTATCATGGTTCATCGACCAGCATGTAACCATTCCCTCGAATCGACAGAATACGACAGGTGCAATTCGGGATCTCGCTGAGTCTGCGTCTCAAGCGTGAAATCCTAAGATCGATAGAGCGATCGAAGTAACTATATTCTTCCGAGGGATGAAGCTGTTGAAACAAATCCGCTCGAGTGATCGCATCCCCTCTACTCTTGGCCAGGATCAACAGTAAATCGAAGTCAGCGGGTTTCAAAGAGCACAAGTCCCCACTGCACTTGACTAGCCGTGTTCGGGGGTGAATCTCCAAATTACCTACTCGTATCAACAATTCGTCTTGAATAGCCGAAGGCGTTTTGCGGCGTAGATGGATTGCCAAGCGAGCGAGTAGAATCGTGGGTCGGACAGGCTTCGAGAGATAGTCATCTGCACCGAGCTCCAATCCGAGGACTTCGTCGACATCGTCCATACGGGCGGTCAGAATGATAATAGCGCCTTGATAATCCTGCCGAACTTTTCTGCACACATCGAAGCCATTGAGTCCGGGAAGGTTTATATCGAGAATCACCCCATCAGGTTTCTCGCTGAGTATTCGACCCGGTGCTAGAGCTCCGTCCATTTCCACTTCGACTGCGTATCCGTTTTCTTGTAAGTAGTCTCTTACGACTTGGGCTAGCTTTAAATCATCTTCCACCAGTAGCACAGTATTCATCAGCAATTGACTTTGAGTTTGCATCCGATTGCTTTTCTCTTTCGAGTTCGCTGCATTGCTTCGGATCAGGGCGAAATCCGGGCAAGCCATAGTTTTACACCATCCGAATCGACCCCCTAAGGGTTTTGATACAAATGGATACAAAAACCCGTGTCTCTGTGTTTCAAAATCCGTGCAGGCAGTGCGCGGACAGTTGGAAACACGGAGGCACAGAGTTCACGGAGTAGGCAGCCTGGAATCTATTGCAGCCTCCCCCTCTGTGGCTCTGTATCTCTGTGTTTCAAAATCCGTCCAGGGAGTGCGCGGACAGTTGGCAACACAGAGGCACAGAGATCACGGAGTCGGCAGCCTGGAATCTATTGCCGCCTCCCCCTCTGTGGCTCTGTATCTCTGTGTTTCAAAATCCGTCCAGGGATTCTTGAGTCTGCGACTAGTTCTTGCGTTCGCGCCGAGGCAACCAATCTAGTTCCACCGCGAATAATTGGTCTAGAGATGATTCTTTGTCTCGTGAACTGGAGTCCGACTCTCCTTCCCCGCCAGAGCGCGAATTGATCTCGTTGATGACAGAGAGCACGTCCAATGGAGAGATGGAGCCGTCGTTGTCCACGTCACAGAATATCTCACCGACTCCATGCGACTGCCGCGAGCCATACTTGTTGATCTGATCGATCAAACGGAGCACATCCAACGGCGAAATGGATTGATCATCATCGACATCGAGTGGATTCGACGCATTGTGCCACCGAACATTGATGGTTGCAGGTTCAAGCTGCTCGTCGAGAACGGTAAATGCGGGTACTCCATCACTGGGAATCGTGACGACCAACATTCGCTTGCTAGTAAGTGCGTGAATGGATTGTGCAGCCCCAGCGCCGAACTGCTTGACCTTCGACAACTCCAAGGTCGGTCCGATCCATTCTTGCAACTGTGCAATTGAGGCGATTGTCCGTATTGTGATCCAGCGGCCTGCAAACCAGACTGAATCAGTAACGGTGTTCGCTAGACCGTAAGGATTGCGATTAAGGGTTTGGGCATCGAAAACGAAGCCCGATCCAAGGAGTACCGATTTTCCGTCTCCGGAAATTCGGATCGGGTGTACCCAGCCGTTGGAATCATGATAGGGGGAATCGACTGGCGGTTGCAGCTGTCCAGCACTGTTGATCGCTTCGTAGATGAGATCATTTGGACTCGTATCATCTCGAAAGAAGTACATCCGACGGTTCGCGGGATTCCAAACGTACTCTGTCGAATAGTAATTCCAGTCTCGGGAACTTTGGAGTGCACCCGACTGCGAGATGACATAATGAGTGTGCCAAGCACCCGAGTCATCGACGGCAAAAAGGAACTCTCCAGCCATCGACAAGCCCAAGGCTACTCCCGGTAACCGATAGAAGGGTTCTTCTCGAGGCGAAGGCTGTTTAAGATCAATCTTGTTGATCTCTCCTGAATCGTAAGCGACGTAGAGTGTCTCTGTGTCGCTAGCAAAAGTCGCATAGCGAGGGCTACCGAGCAGCGGGATGCTTTCTTCGTATAACGTTGTTGTTGGGTTCCAACGAAAGATGCTTTGATTGGATTTGCTCAGCAGAAGCACGATCCCTTGGGCTGACACCGAAGTCCAATCGGGCTTGTAAGCTAAGCCGGTAGGATCGATCGGATCATTCGGATCGGTAGGACCAAAATCAAAGACCGGAAAAATCTGCGTCCGGTATCCGAATTCGGATGTCGCATCATCAAAGAAAACGATCACCGAGTCCGCATTAACAAAAATCTTCGTCGCAGAAGTATCTAGGGTAACTCGACCAGTGGGCAGAAAGGCTCGCGAGTACGCGGTGACTTCGTTGCCATTGAGTACGAAAGGAAGCTGCTGTTGGAAGAAGTCGATGTCTTCGATGGTGTTAAGACGGTTCAGGTAGGTTAGGTTGGAAGTGGCGTAGATGATTCCCGAATCATCGATAACTTTCGACTCGTCAGGGAAGACCCAAGTTCTGTTGGCGGTAGGATAATCACCATGATAGGGGCCATCACCGCGATCGAAGCCAAAGCGCCCATCGTCAGTGTAGGTAACGTAAGTGATATCCGCTGGTGAGATACCGATCGAGCGACCGTAGATCGTATTTCGAGTCGGAGCGATCGATGACCCGGATAGAGCATTGATATAATTCTCGACCGAATCGATGATCGCGTTATTGCTTTTGTTGATACTAACAAAGCGAGCGTAGAGACTGATGCTATAGTTGAGGAATAAGAGATTTCCGTCTGAGTGAATCGCAGTGATGGGGGTCGGTAGGTTGATCAGGTGTTTTCGTCCCGCACCTGTGATGTCGTAACGATAGGCGCTTTGTCCAAAAGCGGCATAGATACCATTCGTGTCGACGTGGGCCACCAACGGACCCGAGCTTGCATTCTGCAAAGTGATAGGTTCGAGCCATGAAGCCCTGGAAATATCGTAGCGACCTACGACCGGTGAAGTGGAATCGAAGAAGTACCCAACGTCCTCGAATTCGACGATGGAACTCGCCAAAACTCGACGGTCTTCGAGTCGTTCTACTCCAAGTTTGGTTCTATTTTGTCTTGCCATGGGGTTCTATTGTAAATACTTGCCGTCCCGGACGCTTCTTCATTGAGCATTATAGGATTTTGTTCCTGATGCAGAAATGGACTTATTTGATGAGTAAACTGGGGAAACATTGCTTCGAAATCTGAATTTTCCCGGACAAATTCGCAGCTCTGTGTCTCCGTGTCTCTGTGTTTCAAAATCCGTCCAGGGATGCGCGGACAGTTGGAAACACGGAGGCACAGAGTTCACGGAGTCGGTAAGGATCGGAGGGGGCGGGAAGCGATAGGATTATGGAGCAGCGGAAGGTTGGTTCAGTTGCAGTTTTTCAAGTTTGGCTTCCCACGCCGCTGCTTCGGTTTCTCGTTCTGCGGAACGCATCGCAGCCAATCCTTGACTCAGTTGCGTCCTAACAATAGTAACTATATTGCCTGCGGAAGGCGGAAGAGCTTTGAGCTCATCGGCAGCTCGGACAGCGCGATCAAAATGGGATTCGACTTCCTCCCACGGAGCTATGGGTAAGCGGAGAAGGAATCTGTGCAGTTCGAGTTCGACACGTTGCGCGCAGTTTGCAGCAGAGCGGAATCGAAGCAATTCCGCTTGGTCGCATACCTGGATAGCACTCTGATATTTTTCGAGTGCCAAGTCGCGTTGTTCTAGTTTCTCGAATGCATGACCGGCGGAGTGAAAAGCAACGATGAGGAATTGCAGATTCGCTTCGGTTGGGGCATTACGAGCCAATAAATCCTGCGCTAGTTTCTCCCAAGCTTCTAAGAACTTGATCGCTGACAAAGTATCGCTGGATTGGATCATCAAAGGTGCGATCGATGCCGCAGTGGTTTGGTAAGCAGCTAAGCACCTTGGATCGCTCGGAAATTGCAAAAGTGTCTCTAACTCTTTCTCGAGAAGCTTTTTCAAAACATTGATTGCTGCTCGATAATCTTGTTTTGCAACAAGTAGTCTTGCACGCTCTTGAGCGATCTCAGCGCGGACGCTGACGTGTTGACTCGTCGGCCTGACGACCGTCTTTGTTCCCCCAATCCCACCGGGTCTCTGAGAAATCATCCCTTCAGCCACATCAACTTGATTTGCTGCAAGTGCCAGTTCCGACAGGGACTTATCTGGCTCGTTGAGCTTTTCGTGGATCCGGGACATATTTCCATGGACTTGGACGCGCACCATAACATCTTCATAGGTGATGGGTGCATAATCGCTAAGAATACTCTGCGCTCTTAGCTGTAGGTTTTTTGCGGTTTCGAGATTTCCGGCGAAGAGGTCTTGCATGGACATTGCCGAAATCGCGGCTGCAAGTGCGGTGGCAGCCGTCGAACGCTCTTCCTCACTAAGTTGCACTTCGTTTAACATCGGCTCAAGTCGTCGAATGGATTCTTCTAACTGCGGTTTTGCAATTTGATTTCTTCCGACTCGCATCAACAAAAGGCCTTGTAAGCTTCGAAGTTTCCCGATCTGCAGTTGCAGCAAAAGCTTGGTTTGCGATGGAAGGTCTTTCTTATCGGCGAAGCGCCTCATCCATTCACATGTGCGATTGAACAATGCATACGCTTCGTCATGTTTATTTAGTTGTGCTTCCGTTGCAGCGAGTCGGTGCGTCACTTCCGTCAATCGAACTAAATTCTTCGATGAAGGTGGAGACTCGGCTTCGAGGTCCGCAAGGATGGATGCGAAGATCTCTTTGGATTGATCCGAGAGGGAGTCGTTCAATTGCGCGAGTTCAGGGGATCGAAAGACTTCTTGGTTGCTAGCAGCCAACTCTTGAAATTTAAGCAGGCCTTCAAACGCGACTGCCCCTCTCTTTTCAGCAAGCAGCCGACTGTCGGTGGCTTCTTGTTGGCGTTGTTCGGCGATCTGCTGCGATTTCTCGGCTGCCAATTTCGCTTGTCGTGTCTCTTCTAGGAGAGCGTTCGCTTTTTCGAGCGCTGCCTGTAGCTGCTTAGCTTTGCTCTCGATAACTTGCGATTGCTTTGATTGAAGCCAAAAGATCAAGGCACCGGCGGAAAGGGTGATCAGTAGAGCCGTCGCAAGTCCGGCGGCAGCTACGCGATGCCGACTCGGCCAACGAATAGCTCGTTCGATGAATCCCTCGGGATACGCGATCAACGGCTCTCCGGCGATCCAATTCAGTAGATCTGAACGGAGTTCAGTAACATTTGCATACCGTTGTTTCAAATCATCGGCCATCGCTTTGCGACCGATCGCTTCGAGAGCACTAAGGGTTGGGCTGCGCCACTTGTTATACAACCTCGCTGGTTTACCTTGCAGCTTTTTTCCAGACAGGATAACCATAAGGATGGCACCTATCGAATAGACGTCACACAAGGGTAGAGCCTTGAGCTTCGCGGCTTGCACTAGTTCGGGAGCGGAGTAACCGGGGGTACCAATTCCCAAAGTGACATCGGGTTGCAGAAGCTCATCTGCTTCTTCTTGGTCGGAAGTGCTCGATGTTGATGTTTCCATCGATGTGGTTTCCATCGATGCTGGATCCAAACTGGTACGACTGGCAGAGTTGTCCATCGGTTTGTTCGACTTCGATGAAGAAGGTCGAGCAAATCTGCGAGCGAGTCCCCAATCAGAGATTAGAGTCTCACCGTAGGTACCCAAGAGAATATTAGCGGGTTTGAGATCGCGGTGAACGATTCCTCGACTATGCGCATAAGCGATCGTATCTGTCACGGCAATCAAGCGGCGAACAAGATCTCTTAGTTGTTCGGTTTGACTAACCCGCCATCGATTCTTAGATGCTGACAATTGTTCATGCAGAGACTCGATGGCTTGCTCAAGCGTTCCAGCTCCGCCACCGCTTATAAGTCGCATCGCATAGAATTCGCGCCCCTGGGAGTCAACTCCTTTTCCATAGACGGGAATAATCCCTGGATGCTCAAGCTCTGCCGTCAACTCAATCTCCGTTTTGAACCGTTTCTGCGCATCGGGATTGAATCGTTGATCTTTACGGATCTTTTTGATCGCCACTTGGCGGGAGCATTCATGGTCTATCCCTTGAAAGACTTCCCCCATCCCCCCACTTCCGATCAGCTCGAGTTCTGAGTAACGCTCAGTTGATGGAATAGGGTTCGCCTGAGAGGATTCAAGGTATTGCGAACGTTGCAGGGGTGTCAGAGATTCCAAGTGTTCATCGAGCAATCGCTGCAACTCCGGTATCAAAATTCGCGATGGAATGTTTGGATAGAGTTCTGCAAAAGCGATTGGGTCAGGGCGTTGTCCGCTAGCGAGCAAAAGTTCGTATTCACCGGTTGCGGCATTAACTTTTAGCCAGAGCGCTGGCCCGAGCGGCTCGCGCGAGTAACGCGGGTATTTTTTGGGGTCCTCGTTATCTTTCATGGAAATGCGGTAACCTGCGGATTGACAGCTTGGCCTGTCGGCTCAAGGGGGTAGCAGCCAAGCGATTTTCAAAGTGGCCTTCAACGGCCGCGAGGTGGTAATCATCTACAAACCGCTTATTTTTGTCATGAGGAAAAGACGCAAGCAACTGCATGGAACTAGTAAAACGATTGAAACCAGTGGAAAAAAGTTGCAAAGTGTTTATCTTAGTGGCTTCTCTCCAACATGTTTTTCGACGTGTTCTAAATTTTCGAGCGTTCCCCGCGTCTCGCACTCGAAAAACCGTATCGAGCGCGAGCGAAACAGCCAAGGGCGATTTCCCGAAAGCAATTTCAGTCCATCGTGGCGACGGGGTGGGTGATGGTAGTTAACTCGCAGTTGGGTGCTTGTTCATGGTAGTCGAGAGTGTGTTGGCGTTAAATGAAGAGATCCTTCGGGGCCAATGGGACTGGATTTTAGCTTGTTTCCGCGAAGTACTCGATGAATCGGGCGAGAGTTCGTTGGCCGGGTTGTTGCCCGTAGCAAACCAGCAGCCCCCCCCTTCGGGTGCGTTAACCCAGTCGGTGCACTTGACGCAAGCTTATTCGATCGCGTTTCAGCTTTTGGGGATGGCCGAGCAGAATGCGGCAGATCAGTTTCGCAAAACGATTGAACAGCAATCGGGCATGGATGCGTTGCCTGCACTTTGGGGGGATTCCCTGCGACAGCTCAAGGAGCAGGGATGGACAGCCGAGCAGATAGCCAAGCAATTGCCGAGCATGCAGGTCGAGTTAGTGTTAACGGCGCACCCGACCGAAGCCAAGAGGGCGACTGTGTTGGCTCACCACCGGCGGCTTTACGAACGATTACAGTTGCATCGGCAGTTGTCGAACGATGGTGGATTCGAGAACAACCCGTTGGCTGAAGAGAACGATTTTGCAACCAAAGCACTCTTGGCAATTCTGTGGCGTACGGGTGAGATTTATCTGGACAAACCGGACATTCAATCGGAGCGTCGCAACGTCTTGGACTACCTGACGCATGTTTTTCCGGCGGTGCTTCGACCGCTCGATCAGCGGTTGCGGAGAGCTTGGACGGCCGTCGGTTTGGACACGAGTGTATTCGATGACCCATTGGTGTTTCCTCGCTTAACATTTGGAACGTGGGTTGGTGGTGATCGAGACGGGCATCCGTTGGTGACAGCAGAAGTAACGCGTCAGAGTTTGTTGGAGATGCGAAGCAATGCGGTCAATCTTGTGCAAAAGCAACTACAGCAGTTGGCTCGGTTGCTGAGTCTTTCCGCATATTGGCAACGCCCAAATCCGGAGTTTTTACAAGCGTTGGCCTTGGCGGCCAATCGATTAGGGGACGCAGGCAAGCGAGCGATTGATCGCAACCCAAACGAACCTTGGCGACAGTTCATCAATACGATGTTGGCACGTCTACCTCGCGTGGATGAGACTTACAGTCGAATCACTCCGCATGCTGCTCCTACGTACCAACGGTACAGTGAGTTACTAGACGACTTGAAGCTTTTGTATCAGAGTCTTATCGCATCGGGAGGTCGCCGAGCGGCGGAATACTCCGTACAGCCATTGATGCGAGTGGTTCAAACGTTCGGATTTCACTTGGCGGTATTGGATGTTCGTCAGAACAGTGCGTTTCATGATCGTGCGGTTGAACAGTTGTTGGCGGCAGCTGGATTCAGTCGCACGAACTTCTCGCAGTGGACCGAAGAAGAGCGACTTGATTTGCTTCATCGGGAATTGGCATCGAAGCGGCCGTTCGCACGACCCGACGTATCGCTTGGGGTCGAAGCCGACGCGGTGCTATCTTCTTTGCGGGTATTGAAAGAGTACAGTGCAGCGTATGGCTTTGATGGCTTGGGCAGTTTGATTGTCAGCATGACCCGAAACGTTTCGGATTTATTAGTCGTGTATTTATTGGCTCGCGAAGTCGGATTGATGCGAGAGACGCCAGAGGGGCTTGAATGTCCGATGCCGGTCGTACCGTTGTTTGAAACCGTCGATGATTTGCATCACAGTCCAACCATTTACGACGCTTTCTTACAGCATCCAATTACGCAGCGAAGCATGCGTGCGATCCGCCGGGAGCAGGGTGAGAGTGAATCGGTTGGGCAGGTGATGATTGGGTATAGCGATAGCAACAAGGATGGTGGGATCCTTGCAAGCTTGGTCAATTTGCGCCGAGCGCAAAAAGAGCTGGTACGGGTTGGGAAGAAGCATTCGGTAAGAATCCGCTTTTTCCATGGGCGTGGAGGAACCATCAGTCGTGGGGCTGGGCCAACACATCGATTCATTCAGGCCCTGCCCTTTGAGTCGCTCGGTGGTGATTTACGATTGACCGAACAAGGAGAAACGATCCCTCAGAAGTATGCCCATCAATCGACGGCGATCTACAACCTCGAATTGTTCCTTGCGGGGGTTGCGCGAAAGACGTTAACCGACAAGCACTCCGATTTGAGCGATCATCCGTTGGAAGGGACACTTTCGGAATTAGCAAAGTGGGCGAGAGAGAGCTATACCGAGCTAATACATCGAGAGGGGTTCGTAACGTTTTTCCGGCAAGCGACACCCATCGATGCGATCGAGCAGAGTCGTATCGGCTCGCGTCCTTCGCGTCGTACTGGACAGCAGTCACTTGCGGATCTACGGGCGATTCCGTGGGTATTTAGTTGGGGTCAAGCGAGGTTCTTTTTGTCGGGTTGGTTTGGAGTCGGCAGTGCATTAGAGAAGTTACAGCAATCGGCACCCGAGACGTTTGAGCAGTTACGGCAGACCATGAATCGATGGGCTCCCTGTCATTACTTGCTCAGCAACGTAGCAACAAGCCTAGCAGCCACCGACATTGAGATCATGAGGGCTTATGCTCAGATGGTGGAAGACCCCGCATTGCGTCGAACATTTATGGAGACGATCGAAAGTGAATTGAATCGAACGCGAGAGAAGATCGAATTGATTTATGGCGGGCCTTTATCCGAGCGCCGTCCGAACATCCAGCGGATGATGAATTTACGATCGAGCGGATTGCGGGTATTGCACTATCAGCAGATCGACTTGTTAAAGATGTGGCGGAGTTATCATTGCATGCAGCAGACGCGTGAGGCCGAGCAACTAATCCCGCAGTTGTTGCTTACAGTCAATGCGATTGCTAGTGGCTTGGGCACAACTGGTTAATCGAAAAGGTGATTGATCTAGTTACCCAGCAGGACTTGTTCAAGCTTCCCGATGTTCGCTTCGGCGCAATACTTTGTTTCTACAAGTGCACGGCCGCGTTGTCCCATGGCGACGCGAAGTTCAGGGGAGTGGATAAGGGTTCTTAGCGATTCGAACCAATCGTCATCGGTTCGAGCGGCGAAGCCGACTTGATCCCCTTGAAGGATATCCGCGTTGACGCCGATGGGGCTTGCTACAGCAGGGATTCCGATAGCCATGTACTGCACAAGCTTGGTAGCAGCTTTATAGCGCATCCATTCTTGATCGCTAGGTAAGGGCATCAGTCCGATGTCCATTTGATGAAGCCGAGAGACTTCCGTGGCTTTATTCCATTTTTCGAAAGCGACATCGACACCGGTCCAATCGATTGCGCGGAGTGGTTGCTCATCATTGGAGATAACCATGAATCGGAATCGAGTTTCTTTGGCGAGTCGTCGCAATGCGGGAGCGCACAACGCGAGGAACGGCAGGTTCGAGGGGGTGCCCATCCAACCGATCACTGGCGGTTGGGACACGCGGTCGAGCGAAAACGCGTTTGGGCGAAGAGGAAATTTCTCGAGTAAAACGCAGGTGGGTATTTCGGTGATTCGGTTGTGGAACTGAGAGACGTATTGAGCGAGGGGTGGGTTGCTGACCACCACGTGATCGCTCCAAGTGATGAGCTCTTGGATTTTCTGAGGGAATTGAAGGAAGATTGCATCATCGACATCGAGGACGAAGCGGGGAGCAAGTTTTCGAAACCAGCGATCGAGCCAAAGGCTCTCGTCGTGAAAGCAACCACGTTCGAGGTAGATTGTATTGGGCCGAAACAGTCGGGCTTGGGCGTACTGACTCAAACGATTTGCGCGTTTGATTTGGTAGCTAAGACGCCAGCCTAGTCGGGGGAAGTGATCGTAGACGGCGGGGAAACTTGGCCAGTATTTGCAAGTGTGTCCGCGGTCGCGGAGCATTTGTGCGAAGGGATCGAAGCGAAAGCGGGTGGAGGGAACATTTGCTCCTAGCGTTACGAATCCGAATCGGCCCATGTTGTCTCCTCGACACGTAGCGGGTGTTTCAGCAACCGCCTGAGTTGTCATTCACCAGGTACAAGTTGATAACTACTAACTGGTACTTTCTTGCTGGCATCAGGCCGCTTACTAGAGTGGCCTAGTAAGCAACTAAGACAGTCGATTAGCTGTGCATTCGAGGTAGCGAGTGGCCTTCGTCGATGATAATAGCTTCGGCTTTGGAAAGTTCATCGAGACGCAGTCGGACTTCGTCTGCCGAGGCGAATTGGCGAGCGAGTCGGACGTAGGTCGAATGGTGTCGGGCTTCGGACTCGAAGAGGGAGCCATAGAAATCGGCTAGCTCAGGGTCTTGGACGTGATCCCGAAGCAGTTTGAATCTTTCGCAGGATCTCGCTTCGATCAATCCGGCGATCAGCAAGCGATCGATTGCGCGTTGTGGTTCGTTTTGTCGGACTAGAAGGTTCAGTTTTCGACCGTAGGTTCCAGGTCGAATTTTGCGAAACGCGATACCGCGACGTTTGAGCAGATCGAGCACCATTTGGAAGTGTTCGAGTTCTTCGGCGATGATGACTGTCATTTCACGGGTAAGCTCTTCGCAATCGACATAGGCCCCGAAGAGGCTCATGGCTGTCGCTGCGGCTTTGTGTTCGCAATGCGCGTGGTCGACCAAGATTTCATCGAGCGAGGTATCGACTTGACGTAACCAACGCAACTGTGATTCGCTTTGGAGGTGTAGCATGGTTTATTTATTTTTTTCGTTGGTGTCGTTTCTTTTGGAGTCGTCTGGGCCTAGGAACATCAGGTGTTGCCAGGGAAGTCGATCGTATTGATCGACTAAGCGGAATGCGTTGGCTTCGTACTCTTTAAGGATTTGTTTCTTGGTCATTTTATGTTCGGGCTTGATGGGGACTTGGGGGTCTTCGCCTCGAAACTCGACCAAAGCGATCCGCCCGTCTTTTTTGAGGCTTCTGCGCATCGAGTCAAGCATTTCGATCGGGTTTGAGAATTCGTGGTAGACGTCAACCATCAGGATCAGATCGAGCTTGCCTTCGGGGAGTTTTGGGTCGTGGGGAAGGCCGAGGATCATATCGACGTTTTTGAGGTTGTTCTGTTCACATCGACGGGAGAGTTCTTGAAGCATTTCCGGTTGGATATCGACAGCGATAACTTTGCCGGTTGGCCCGACGCGTCGGGCCAGTTCGATGGTGTAGTAGCCATCGCCACATCCCATATCGCAGACCGTCATCCCGGGCTGGACTTTGAGTTGTTCGAGCATCTCTTCCGGGTTCTCTTCTTGGATCCGTTCGGGACGATTAAGCCATGGGAT